>Ga0209511_1003256_pt1 | contig 12525 bp, 13 predicted proteins | sample SSSSmetaG_FD_184141 | JGI IMG/M metagenome (GOLD analysis project Ga0209511, IMG submission 184141) | Glacier valley bacterial and archeal communities from Borup Fiord, Nunavut, Canada, to study Microbial Dark Matter (Phase II) - ​SSSS... | ecosystem: Environmental > Aquatic > Freshwater > Ice >... | reverse complement strand
ACTTTTTCACTAGCACTGATGGTAAACAAATTCATCAGCAAAATCATGATAACTGGCAAACTATTTGGCTAGCGGTGTGGCAAACAAATTCGTCAGCGAGTGGTAAAGAAATTCGTTGACATTCACAAATTATTCATGATAAGTAAATCAATTTATTGATTCATGTTGTTTCAAACATTAAATCTGCATTTAATATCTTTATAAAACAAAAAGACAAATACTTTTTCATGATTTATTTAATGTTAATAAATTACTCCTGGCTGCGATATTTTTATAAAAAAATAGCCAGAATAAAAAGTTAGTCTTTTACTAACTTCTTACTCTGGCTATTTGCTAACTCACAGCTATAAGATGCAATGTTGAACTTGCCCTATAACGAATTCATATTATGATGAATTTCCATGCGGATGCGCGGCTCAGTAGTACTATATAAATTTTTCAGTATTTCTTTTGTATGCTGCAAATCGTTTTCTTTTTTGTTCCTCAGTAACATGTTGCAAATTAATAACAGATACCTCTCTGCAACTTGGACACTTAATTCTAATAACACCTTCTGCTTCTAATCCACAATCAAATAATCTCTTATTTGAACATCTTGGACAATGTACGTGAATTCCATCATCTGTTGACACCTTTTACACACCTCCACAGAATTTTTTAGGGGGCTGTTTAACAAAATATATCATTTTGCAACTTTTATATCTTAACTTCCTTGGTAGCGATATATATATTATACAAAACGAACACACGTTCTGTCAATATAAAAATGAATTTAAAAAATAGTAACTTTAAAATACTTTGATTTCCTTATTTCGTACACTAAATGATATTTTTTCTTCTTCAAATTTTTTCTTCCTGCTTCCATTAATCTTATCAAATACGAGAACAACTCTGATTTCATTAAGTACTTCAGTTATATTTTGATATATTTCACGTATTGTCTTTAAAGAAATTTCCGAATCTAAGTAGACAAACATTAAATTTTGATTGTCTACTGTATAAAAATTATAATCATCTATTCCTACTGTTTTAAGCATATCCACAAGCGCTTGTTTCGTTTCTTTTTCTATTCCATCAAATTTTGTACTATCTAATACACTATTAACCAACAACATCTTGATTAATTGTTCGAACAGATCCATACGTAAATTCAGAACTTCAAATATTTTATTATTTGATATCTCGTCTGTTTTGACTAACTCTTTTATTATCTTTTCCCCCTTTTACCTACAACAATTCCAGGTATGCCTTTATTAGATATTTATCAATGAAGCATGGAGTTTCACCTTGTTCATATGAAGAATTACAGCCACCATGACATTTTGGTAGAAAGACACATTTTTGGCATTCAATTCGTCTTCCCGAGAATTCTCTTTGATTATAATTTTCTTCAAGCTCTGTATAAATATTTCCTATTGCTTTATTATCGTGTCCTAGTTGATGCTCACATTTAAATATATTTCCTTTAGTATCTATTGAAAAAGCCGAAGTTTGATTATAATAACATGCATGTGTTTTTGGCCATTTATATAAATAACTATTAATAGGTAGCTTATCCATATCTTTTACGCGTATTAATATTTCTTTGATTATCTCTATTTTTTTTAATTCAGAAATTTTTCTTTTGCCACCAGTCAAAAAAGCAGGGTAAAATGTCACATTATTTTCTTTATAGAACACTTGTTGCAAATCATCGACTAATGCATAAACACTTTCCAAATTTTCCAAATCAATATTTATCCTAATTTGAACAGATATTCCAGCCTTAGATAGTTTTTTTATCTTGGATAGCATAGAATAATAAATCGTTTCATCCTGATCTATATAGTCTTTACGTTTGCAATATTCTTCATCATCACCATCTAATGTTATCTGTACACTATGTATATTCCAATCCTCTTGCATTTTCTGTATAACTTGATCTGTTATTTTACTACCATTAGAAATCAAAAACGCTGAAAAAGAAAAATTAGCGGTTTTTAATGCTTTTGAGAAATAATCCATCCATTCTTGATTCATAAGTGGTTCACCACCAAACCAAGTTAGCAGAATCTCTCTCTTTATTTGTGATTTTGAGAGGATTTCAACAATTTTATCAGCATCTTCGTTTCTCATATTTCCACATCTAACGCCTTCTTCATAGCAATAAAAGCATCTTGCATTGCATTCCATCGTAGGTGTTACCGTTAAATTCAGTTTCCCACTATGATATTTTTCAGAAAGTAATGAATATAAGTTATAAATCTCCTTCTCATTAATAGAATTCGGCATCAATAATCCATATTCGTAAAGGGCCATTTCAAGATCTTCATTTAAAAATTCCATTTTGTTATATTGGCTATACTCCGTATCATCTAATCTTATTAACGAATTATACATTGTATTATATATTAAATGTCCATTTTTAGTTATAGTATCATAATTAAACTGTGACTTCTTGTAGTCGCTCTTCATGGTCAGAATTCCTTTCCGTTCCAGAAAGCCATTTATAATATTCTTCCTCTGTCATATTCTCCGACAATTCATTTGATTTATTTCGAACAAAATCAAGAACAGTATGATTTGCTGATATAATTATTTCCATTTTAATTCTCCATTCCAGCGAGTAACATATTAGCTATGATTAGTCTAGTGCCCTCATCTAAAAGAGCTAAATTCTCATTCGTTTTTTTCATAGAAGTAGATATGTCACTTGTTTTATCATCAACAGACTTATTATATTTCTCAATATTATCTATCAGTACAATTATTTGTTCACTTACTTTATCTATATTAAGCTTTGTCTTCTCTCGTTGTTCTTTATAACTTGCTACTATTCCTTGATGCACTTCAGGAATAATTTTATTTATTTTCTGTTTTGCATCCATTATATTTTCAGCATTTGTATTGATAAAATGTCCAAGAGTTTCATTTGTGTAATCAAACTTTTTATTAATAACATTTTGTAATGCAGAACTTGAAGAAAATATCGTCTCATTGGTTTTTTGTCCTATTTCATTAATACATTGAAGAATAGTAGCAATTTGATTCAAGCTTTCTTTCTGAAAACTTTCCTGCTTCTTTTCCTGAGCATTTAAATTTGATTCTATTTCAAATAAACTTTCAGTAATTGATTGATACCTTTGATTCTGAGTTGCTTGAAGCGTCTCTAGTTCTTGGTTAATATCTTTTTGCACATTTCTAATATCTTTTACAATTGTTTTTGTTGATTGCCACACTACATTCACCTCATTTTTATACTTCATCTAAAAGCAAACTACATAAACTGCTTTGATACATATACTTCATTTGCATTTTTTCTAATTCTTCATCACTTTTTTTCTTTGAGTCCATAATTTCTGTTAAGGCATCTATAGAATCTCCCATACTTTTATTTATTTCTAAAAGTCTTGTATTTATTTCTTTATACACCACGTCTGACTGAAGTTTTACTGTACGTTCAACTTCTTTCTTGAATTCATTTAGAGCCTGTATTTTTACCTTATTAATAAATGCATCAAAATTCTTTCTTCGCACTTCATCATCTTTTTCAGCTAAAATAGTACTTAATTCTTTATCAGTTTGAACAAGCCTTTTGTTCATTTCATTGCCTATACATCCTACAACATGACCTTTTAGTTCTTCATTCTTCTTATTTAATAGTTCCGTATTAATACTCAATGACTTTCCACTATATGATTGTTTATTAAATTCCGAAACCTCATTTATGAAAGAGTTCATCGATCTATTTATATATTCGATTATATTACTTTCTTGCTTGCTTGTTGATTCTTCATTTTTTTCCTTTATTTCTGCCAATTCATCAGCAACTTTTTTGACATGAATCTCGGAATCAGTTGGTCCCGGTGCATTACCAACACAACAACTATCCGAACAAAAAAAATCTTTAATTGCATCTATAAATGGATGATTACCCACACAACATGAAAAATCACCAATACAACAACCGCCGCCACCCATAAAATCAATCCTTCCTGTTAAAAAATCTTCTAATTTTCGCCTGCAACTTTATTTCATCATAATTATTTCTTCCATACAATCCACAAACAACTTGATTATTCTCAATAGATTTGCTTACCAATGTTTTGGCTTTTACCGTAACATTGTTTCCTATTGTTACATCATTCGCTATTCCAGCTTGTCCATAAATAATAACATTATTTTTTATCACCACATTCCCAGCAATACCAGATTGAGAAACGATTTTACAGTTTTCTCCTATTTTCACATCATGACCTATATCAACACAATTTCCAATCATACTATTTTCACCAATAAATGTATTCGAAATTGTGCCTCTTTGAACAATTGAATTACAACCAATATGTACCCCTTCTGATATAACAGTTTGTCCAACACCGACGAAGTGTGTCATTTTTTTATCATACAAGTGATAAAAACTATCAGCACCTACCTTGGTTCCGCTATCAATATGTACACCGTCAAATATGACAGTTCCGCTGCCAATTATAACATTGGTTTGGATTATACAGTTTTTACCAATTACTACATTGTCACCGATCATAACATTAGGTGCAACATATGAAGATATATCAATAGACACATCATGACCTATATATATCCCACTATCATTCTTTTTATATTGAATTGGAGCAGAATAATCTGGAAGTTCACCGTTTTCAATTAAGGCTGCACATACTTTTACCATCGCACAATCAATATCATCCCATGTAATAAGCATTGTTTTTTCTGTCTTAAGTAATCGTGGATTAGTTAAAACAACATTTGCTTGCGTACGATTAACTTCATTTCTATTTTTAGCAACTGCAATTTGATTACTTTGTGCTTCATCAGGATATGTAATCCCAGTTATATTAAATTCAGAGTTTCCAACAATGTCGTAATCTAATTTTTCTGCCAATTCTGATATCTTCATGTCTTCACCTACTGCATCTGTGACATTATAATATCTAGCCTACGCTTAGTGCTCTTATCAAGGCTTTTTAAAGCTGCTTTCAATTGTTCCTGAGTTTGTTTGATATCATCACGATCTTTTATTTTCATTTCAAGTTTTTCTTTAATTTTATGCATATCTGCACTTGAAATAGCTATACGATCATCAAGCTCTGAATTTCTTTCCCCAGCCACTCGGTTAACAATATACTTAATATTTTTATATAAATTTTCAATATCACCATATAAAAGTTGCGAATATTTTAATACTAATTCATCAACAATAATTTGATTTATATTATGTATATTAGTAATCTCCATCAATTGTTTAATATCAGACTGCGTTAGCATACCAATTTCAACATCCATATCCAATTTCATAGGCAATATATTAACAATCTTCTTTTCTTTTCCTTCAAGATTATTATAATCTCTACATAGATTATAAATATACGCAGCAGCATACAGGATATTCTTCATAGCCATCTCTTTTGTATCGTAAAAAGCTTTTCCTGTTAGTTGTTCTGCCATATATTCACTCTGCTTTTTCCAATCCGAAATCGGATCGTTAAGTGTATCCCAATGCGTCGCAATAACATGTACTTTATTTTTGTTATGAGCTGAAAACGAAAATACCGATGCAATGGTTTCAATTTCCTCTTTATACATTTTTGCAGCATCCACACATACAAAAACCGCATTAGCCTTATGAATATAGTCTCTAGAAATCTGTGAACGAAATTCCACCGGGTCTGATAGTCCCGGTGTGTCTACAAAAACAACTTGCTTAGGGAATTCTTTAGGCAAAGTTGATATACCAACCTCAATCTCTTTAACAAAATAATGAATTGCACTTTTGGATGACGACCAAATAGAAAGCTCTTTCTCAATTTCAATATTTGGTACAATCTTATGTTCTTCCTTATGCCCTACCCATTTTTCTTTTTGCTTATCGGCCTGAAGATTATAGTACTCCTGTAAAAATTTATCTGCCTCTTTCTGAACTGAATTCCACAATAATTTCCATTCATTTGCAGAATAAAATGTCACATGAACATAATCATTTTCACTACTCCTAAACTTGGTCAACGCAGCCGTTTCTGGAGTCACATCTATTGATGCATAATTATGACCAAGTAATGAATTTATCAATGTGGATTTTCCGGTCTTTATTGTTCCAACAAATGCAATCTGAAAATCAGGTTTTCTACATAAATTCAAAAAATCTGAAATATTCTGATCTAACTCATTTGACTCTACTCCCATATCTTTGATTCGAAGAAGACTTTGTATACGTTCAACTTTCCTTGTATAAGCATTTACTGTCTCATTCCAAATAATATCATAATGCGGATTTTCCTGTAAATTTCCAATTATTCTATTTAATTTCATCTCCATATCACTAGATATCATCCGATTGCTTAATTCGTTCTCTCTCAAGTAATGTCCACACTTCTTGCAGAAATAATTCTTAGAATTATTTTCACATCTACAAGTTTCACATATCAAACCATTCATTTTCTCTTCTCCTAGTATCTATTCCATTAAGTTCACAAGATCTTCATCATTAATTGCATATGCCAATAAATCAAAATATGAATTTAATAAACCGCCATTTTCCATCTTATAAGAAACACCATCATAATTTATGCCATAATTATCAATTTGCAACGTTTTGTCTTTTGACAACTTTTTTATTGCTGTTACAATGACATTTTCGATTTTATATACATTCACCACATAATCACTCATAGTCTTCATAATAGATTTAGTTCGCACAAAATCTTGATTCTCAAGAACATCAAATTGCAATTTCGTTTTGGTCCCTAAGTTTTTTTCATTCGCTAGGGCATCCAAAAAAGAAATAACATTTTCTTCTGAATTACTTAAATCATAAGGATAAAACGGATTTCCTTCGATAAATTGCTTTTCAAATCTATTATTCTTTCTTTCATAAACAAACAAATTATTTTTTCCAATAATTAGAAAAAACCGCATTGCGTACCTCCATTATTTGTTATTCTGGGTCGGATAATAAGATGCTACTTTTGCATATGTCGCATCATCATCCATATCATTAGAAATTGTCTTTTCAATATTCATAAGAATATCAGTTGCACTTTCAATTCCACTGTGACTCTTTTCAGCACCCGTGACATAATTAACTACCTCACCAAATGCCTTACTGTCAGTAGATGCTAATTTCCCAATTTCATCGAGTCTTTCCACTGTAAAGAATCCTGGATTTTTACTTGCCGTTGTAAAGAAACCTAGAATAGGAAGCTTCGGGAAACGCTCCATCGTTACAGCTGTTGACACTTCCACACCTTTAAGAACTTTCTGTTCTACAGGCATATCTTTATTCTTTTCAGGATTATATCCCCAATCATCTTTATCTATTGCTTGAACCCATGCTACATAAGTTGGATAATTTTCCGGTTTCAAGCCCTTTTCCTCCGCCTGAAAAGCCCTATCTCCCAAGTCTTCAACTTTTCTTTCAGGCTTAATAATTCCTAATGCTTTTGCAATTCCCATAATAGCATTACCTACGACTTTCAAACCTTCAACTGCCAATCCAACAACCGCCAATGCTTTAGACACAGTTACCGCTGCCGCAACAAGCGCTCCTATTGCTCCTAAAATTAATCCTATCATAATTTCCTCCTGGTCTATAATAATTTTCTACACATTTTGTAGTTTAAGTCGCTTCTAACAACTTCTTCTTTTTCAAAAATAACAAATAAATAATCACTCAATTGTTCAATGATTTGTTCAGTACAATCATTAAATGAATTACTTGATATTCGCTCCTTACGTATAATAAATTGTTTCCATATATCCAATTTATTCACATTTGTACGACCAGAAATAGCTTCTAATAACTTTTTTATTTTTTTTATTCTATTATTATCAATTATCATTCTGGCAATTTGGTCTGACACATCAGCAAACTCACTATAATAAGGCAATATTTCCAAATCTTCGTAAACACTACCAAACTCACAACGATTCGTTTGGAATAGATTTCCCACATAGTCATCCGAAATCTCTTTTCCGTTTGTATCTGTTGTTCGTTGAATAAAAACGTGGACAGGTTTTTCAGTATCTTCTGAAAAAACGATTGCATGGCCTGTTTCTAATGCAGAAAGATATTCCTTTTGTTTGTCATCCATTAGCATGGTATCACCAACAGCTTCTTTATCATCCTTGGCTAGTATCTTATGTATTATCTTTGTATTTGTATTTTTCAAGACATCTGGTGCCAGCTTATTTGGAATTTGATCTACTACAATAAGACCTTCCCCATACTTTCTTACTTCTGCCAACAAATCAGTAAATGTCTCAACAGCCGCTTTTTTTGATCCATTATCACCATATTCAACCTTTGTAAGCAATCTATGTGCTTCCTCAATCAATGTAAGATGCCTATACTCTGAATTATGCTTATGTTCTTCTTTTATCACTGCTGATAGCCTTGATAAAATGAATCCCATAAATAATGCTTTATCTTCAGGTGATTTCAACTCTTCCATTTCAATAACTACATTATTGTATGCAATAAAATGGAAATCAATTGAGTATGAGCAATTTAACATCCTTCCTTTTGACCCTACAGTCAAATTCGACAATCTACTTACAAGTGAGCCTTCATAATCTGCCTGCATTTGAGGACTAAATCCTTTTGTTTTTACTATTTCTTTCATTACTTCAAGTAATTCCGATATAATTGGGAAACATGATTCCTTATGTTCAAATGGATCATCATACTTATCATTTGTATTTGTATCAATATTCCATCCTTTTTTTTCATAACATTTATACATTGCTTCCTCAAGAATTTGTGGCATTGATGCTTCCATTGGAAAAGCTGACGTAAACGTCGCCTTAAGCATATCAACATGGGCTGATATCACTTCTCCTTTAATTAATTCAAATGGATTAATTCTAAAAGGCGCCACTCCTTCATTGCCTAATGTAAATACAAAAACTTTTCCAAACTTTGGATTGCTAGCCAACGTTCTATATTCGGTTTTTGCAGGTTCTATGACTAAAAAGGGCATATGTGCCGATGATAACAATTTATGACATGTTGTTGTTTTCCCACTCCCTGTAACACCCGCTACAAACGTATGTTTAATTAAAGATGATTTACTAAGTGAAAACGGAATACTTAAAGATCGACCTTTTTGTACAAATAATCCAAGTTCAATGCCCTCACCTGGTTTTATATGGCGTTCATTAAGTCCAAAATCAACACCTTCCTTTAAAGAGATGCCTGGTACTTCTTTTTGTGGAAGTCCAGCTAATATGCTAATTTCGCTTGTAGTTAAATACGATGACAATGATAATCCAAACATATTATCAGATGGCCTTCCTAACAAAAGCATTGCATCCGAATAATAATCCTGTCGCTTCAAGCAACTATTCTGGTATGAACTTAAACACATTAAATTTTCATTGTTCTTCATGTTCAATTGTTGCGCATTCAAAGGGCTAAATGTTGATCTATTTCCTTGAAAAAGAGACATTATAGCAACCTTAAGTCTATTTGTGCTTGTTGGTTTATCAGACATATAATACAATGATGTTTTATAAAGTCCCTTACTATAGCCCAATTTTATTCTTGTCAATAATTCATCATCAATATACTTCATTATGTCCTGTGCATGCTTATTGGCAATTTCAAGGGTAACCGATTGTGATGATCCCTTATTTCTTGAATATCCTACATTTGATCCCTTAGTGTGATCTTGATTATCTCCACCATTTCTTCCAAATTGTTTTGATGTACTAGAGTTCTTCGTTCCTGATATATTGCCCTTTCCATGCGTATTTGTATCACTTTCAGACCACCCTCTATTTTTTCCATGTGACTCTGAAACATTTTTCCCAAACGAGAAATTATCACCAGAATTCACAGAATTCTGAACTGACATTTTTGAATATAATGATAATCTATTGTACAACTCATATATATCCTCTTTCATCTCTAGTATTTCTTTTTTTTCTACCGGTTCACATACTACAATAATCCTCCATTTTAGTCCTAACATACTATTAATAAGTCTATCTACTCCTTGAAAATCGTACTCATCACCAGTATCTGATTCATTAATTGAAGGTATGCCCGTTATAATCCCTGCTTCTTTAAATTTTTTTGGATAATCTAGTACTTTAGCTTTTAACTCCTCAGAGTCCATTCTTTCTAACGTGCTTCCACTAAAATTTCCCTCAAATACACTTTCAATTATCTGTCCACAATTAACTGCTGATAAATTAGACTTATTTGTTTTATGATTTTTTACCGTTCCAATATGTAATTCCACACCATTTTCCGAACCAGTAAGCATATAAATAAAATTATATGCTTCATTATCAAGCGCAAATAATACATTTTCAAAAGCTTCTCTACGTGGATAATCTTCATCATATGATAACTTTTTCACTTGAAAAAAACACATATCATCAGTATTTAATTCTTTTCTACCTGAAACAGTTGCGTCTGCAACACTATCAATAAAATATTCTGATTTCAAATCTTGAATATTACCAAACAAATCTAATATTTGATTCGATTGTTCAATGTTTACTACGTCTTTATTATCATTAGACACAATTTATCCCTCCTTCTCTTTTGCACTTTATTGCTATCTAAATCATACTAGATAAACATGACATTATTAATCATTCAAATATCTTTAATATATTTTCCTATCTTAATTCTTTCATCAATTAATTATTTCACATCGGCTGAATCGGCCCACGTTGTCACAAACTTCACAGCGTCTTCATTCCACATGAATATCATAGTTCAGGTTATATAGCGTTACCCGGAGCGAAGAATTATCGGCATAAAACTTAGGTTCCTAACTTTCTTTGTAATTGACTTCATTTTGATAACATTCATATTTTTATAAATAAGCTTCTCTTCTTTCCATATAATTCATACTTTATTTTTATATGTTTTGTAAAGGGATTGTAAGTCCTAATAGCAGCAGGTAATTCCTTTCCGTCATTTTAAGCATTCACTACAATAGAAACGTTTAGAAAATCACCTTTGACCTATGACAAACAAAAAATTACATCTATTTCATTATACAAATTAAAAACATATTTTTCAACAAAATATGTCATATTCCAATATAAAATAAAGCAACCCCAAAAAGCAGACTAAATATAAAATCAACTCTTCAGGATTGCTTTAAACTCACCGTTAGCAATATATCCTTTTGCCTTTTTCACTTATTAGTTACATCAATAATATATCGCCATCAGGGATTACTCACGGTAACATTTTCTTGTTTAATTTTCTATTATTTTTTAGATCATTCACAACTTCCACTTACCAAACAATAACTCAATAATATCATGGTAATTCAGGTCATTAGTTAAGCTATCCATAAGAGCCAGTGTCATGCTTGTATCATCTGACCAAGCACCAGCTGTCTGTTTGTGAGTCCCGTATCCTCGCATTCCCTGCACCTGATTTCTTCTTAAATTAGCACGAGATTCAAATTCAACAAGAACACTAATAGCATCGGCGACTGCTAACCCCATTTTTCCACTTAGAAGCTTATCTTGCATAATACCTTCCTAAAATTAGCTTTTCTAAATAGTTCTTATATGTTTAGTAGTTCCTATTGGTTTTGTACTTCATAAAGAATCTTCTATTATTACATGCACCTTGGACATTTAATCGAGCTTATATTAGAACTATTTGCCATGTATTCATGATTTCAAGATAGGCACTGCATCTAATAAAACCATTGGTCATGTTCAGTATATTTATATCCGTCTTGCCAAAATTCATCTGGTCCTTAATATTGACAAATCCTTTAACCGTCGAATAGGCACCTTTATTTCTTTTTATACCAAATACTTCTAAACAATAATACATCATTTCTATAATTTAGAAGTTTTATCATTTGCTTACGAAGAATATTTCTTAATGACTATACCTACTTTCTTTCTTTATAATCTCTTTCCACTTCTTCCTTCCATCGTCTATTAATTTTGCCTTCCTCACGGCAACTAGAAATTGCTATATTCATCGCTTGATAATTTAGATTTGTCCCTTTGGAATCCGCCACATAATTGGTTGCATATTCCTCATCAATGCCAACCCTCTTCGCAGTTTCTGCAGCATTAATATTGGCCCCTAGTAATATAAACTCCCAATTGTATTGGTCTTTTTGGTGCTTTATCATCTTTTTAATTTTTTCATAGGTATATTCTTTGCTGGAATTCTCATGTCCGTCCGTAGTAATTACAAAAATAACCTTACCCGCTCTGTCCTCCTCTTTTGCATACTTTTGAACATTTCCCATAAGATGAATTGTCTGTCCGATTGCATCCAATAATGCAGTACAGCCACGTACAAAGTATTCTTTCTCTGTCATCTTTGAAATCTGCTGCAATGATACTCTTTGGTTCAGCATCTCGATCTGATCATCAAATAAAACTGTTGTTACGTTAGCCTCTCCTGAGTAATCTTGTGTAGTTTGAGCCACCTGTCCGATTTCTGAGAGCCACTATTCTGTTTTACGGTGAGCCATCATTCCGGTACAGAGAGCCATTACAATAAATAACCTTTATAATGTATTCATGCAT
>Ga0209511_1003254_pt1 | contig 12526 bp, 6 predicted proteins | sample SSSSmetaG_FD_184141 | JGI IMG/M metagenome (GOLD analysis project Ga0209511, IMG submission 184141) | Glacier valley bacterial and archeal communities from Borup Fiord, Nunavut, Canada, to study Microbial Dark Matter (Phase II) - ​SSSS... | ecosystem: Environmental > Aquatic > Freshwater > Ice >... | reverse complement strand
GTTACCATTATTGAACTTGACTACTCAGGATCGCTTAGTTCCTTCACGGGACTTCCCATGAACCCGATCGAGGATCAATCAATCGCTAAAGTCTTAAAGAAAGGATTTAAGGGAGACTACCCGCTACAGTCAGTTTGGTCAGAGCACCTGCCGACTGTCACTGCAATTCAGGGTGGAGAAGCCATTCGAGATTGCGTTAGGGAAGTGCCAGTTAATGCCAGGGGACACTATATTCTACAAGATCGCCTTTCAGACTACCCCCTTGCAGCAGATGTCGTTATCTTTGACACTCCAGCCTCACTAGAGCCAATGGGAGTTTTAGCGCTTGCTGCCAGTACCCACGTTCTATCTCCAATCAAGCCAGAAATTAAAGATGCCCAAGGGCTATTCGGTTTCATTCGCTGGTATGACACTACGCTCGAAGAATTGCGCCTAACTCCAAAACCCATTATTTTGGGCTTTGTACCGATGCGGGTAGACTGTCTTAATAGCGGAACTCACAGAGATGTCTTAGGTGTGGACAAGAAAGGGGAGGTGAGAGAGGGGTTAGATTTGTCAATGACTCTGCCAGGATTACTTGATAGTTTAGGCATTCATTGCTTTCCCCCCGTGAAAGACTCTAAGAATTACCTACGGGCTTGTACGGAGGGGCTGCCGCTCTCACTTTATCGTCCCGGTATCGCAGCCGCTCATGACTTTGACCCCATCATTGAACAGATTGTTCAGCAACTCAAACAAGGAGCCTCAGCATGAGTAAGGTCGGCGCAAATCTACAAGCGGGGTTTCAAGGAGTTCGGGAAAACCAGGAACTTCTCTCTTTGAGATCACAGGTTCAGCAACTTCAAGAAGAACTGACTCAAGCACGTACTGGGATGCTTCAAGATCTAGAGAAAGAAGCGCTTGACCGTCGTATGGAGGGTCTCACCGAACAATTGGGACAAGAGAACGGAGTCCATGAAATTGCTCTGAGCTTGATCGATCGAGATGAATATCAACCTCGAACTGTTTTTCCGGTCTCACTGATCAAAGAGCGTATGGAAAGTCTCCGCCGACAGGGGCAAAAAACGCCTATTATTCTGATTCCGATTGAGAACGGTCGCTACCGGTTATTCGATGGAGAGTTGCGATTTCGGTCTGCTCAAAAATTGGAGTGGGAGATGCTTAAAGCAGTTCTCTTACCCCAGGAAGAAGTTACTCCAAGTGAAGCGCTTGAAGGGCAAGTCGTTACAAGCATCCACTCTCAGCGTTTGCATGACTTGGACTTAGCTACCGCCCTTGTGCGCTTAGCAGTTCATCAGTATCCTAACTTTATAGAGCAAGAACACCGAATTCCTACTTGGTTAAACACAGCGCTACGTCGCTTAGAACGAGAAAGGAAACTGGCAGCCTTGGCTGAAGTGAGGCTCGCAACGCCGGAAGCACAGCAGATGTGGTTAGAGCAAGCTGGCTTTAAGGAGGTGGAAGAGGAACAGTTGTTTGCCGTTATTCTAAAACTTCAACTAAACCCGCTTTCTGTGAACTCCAATGTCTTTCCATTACTAAAGCTAGCCGACGATCTAAAAGAGGTCATTCGCACGGAAGGACTAGAAAGCAGTAAAGCAAGAGAACTCAATCGTCTATCCGCTGACAAACTCCACCAACCCGAAAAAGCTACACTCAAGATTCGCAAGGCAACCACAGACAAGGTGGTTCAAGAAAAACTTTCTTTCAGCGCAACCCGAACTCTAGTCAATCAGTTGATTCAGCAGTACAATCCTCAAACTCGTTCTTCTCAAGAAGACGAGCGATTTGTCAAGGCGGTGATGGCGATCGATATTGAATCGATTACTGATACTAACATCCTCCGAGATTTGAAGAACGCTCTAAAGGTCAAATTAGAAGAAGTGAATGGTGCCTTGAAGAAATAAGTCTGCCAAGAAGCATCCAATTCATAATCTCAAAAGAATTGTCCAGACGGATTTGGACAATTCTTTTGCATTCAAGCACTATTCTTTTTGCTCCTCGATCTCTAAGCCCACCTCAACCTCTACAGTGTTTAGTTCAGTTTCGAGTTGTTCGATCGTCGGAAAATTTCCCTGTAGGTTCTCAGGCAACGTGTCACTGAGCCGATAGGTTGCCACCCCAATTGGATGCTGTAAGTAGCGCAGAGCATATTCAACAGTCGCTCGGCTTTTTGATTTGCAGAGGATGATTCCGATTGTCGGCGCATCGATCTCACTTCGCAGCAAATCGTCAACCACAGCCACATAGAACGCCATTTGCCCAGAAGATTGAGCATCAAATTCTCCCATCTTGAGGTCAATCACAACATAGCAGTGCAACCGGACATGATAAAACAGCAAATCTAGCCTATAGTCTTTATCATCTACCTGCAAAGGGTATTGAGAGCCAAGGAATGAGAAACCGACTCCCATTTCTAACAAGAAATCTTTGATATGTTCAACTAATGCCTTCTCGAAGTCACGCTCTTGTGCTTCTTCAGTCAATCCTAAAAAATCAAAATTGTAGGGCGATTTTAGAATCTGCTTGACCAAATCTGATTGCCCTGGCGGAAGTGTCTGATCAAAGTTAGTTAATGCAGTTCCTACACGCCGATGTAGCCCTGTTTCGATCTGATGCAGCATAGCACTCCGGCTCCAACCGTGTTCACTTGCTTTTTGGGCATACCAAAGACGTTCATCCAACGATCGCAGCTTATCGAGCAGCATTACGCTATGCGACCAGGTAAGTTTTCCGAGCACAGATTGCACAACGGTTTCGTCTGGAAAGGCTTCCGCAAACGCCCGCATATAAAGCAAATTAGATCGGGAGAAGCCGCGAACGTCAGGAAACTCAGCTTTTAAGTCTTTTGCCAATCGTTCGACAACTTTCGCGCCCCACTTACGCTGTTGCTGTTGTTGCTTTAGCAGAATTGCACGTCCAATTTGCCAATAGAGCAAAACCAACTCACGATTTACAGAGACAGCCGCCTGAACTTGAGCTTGACGGATGTAATTTTTCAGATTCTGGAGAAAACTCTCGTCGTAGCTGTCAAAAGAAATCTCCTTGCCCATCGGTCGATCGCCCAATACTAATTGAAGAATTTCTCAATGCAAACACTATACGCTGTTCAGGTGTTGGTTTCTAAATCAATGGATGCCTCAAAAATTAAACCCGCGATTCAGAATCGTTTGAGTAAAGCCAGATTCCGAAATGGTAAATAGCTGTATAATTCGAGCGATCGTATTGCACCTCAGAGACAATTGCTCAAGGAAGCTGAATATGTCCCATCAAGATAACGCCAATAAAAAGCGTTCTAACGTGGCGAAAGCTTCTGCTGAGGAGCAATCCATCCAAAATGTAACTCCCAAAGAACCGACTTCAAAACAGAAAGCAGCCGCTCGCAAACCTCAAAAACCCAGTCCAGACACTGCTAAGCCCTCAAGGACCAAACACTCCGTCCCCTCAGAGCATCCTAAAACGAGTCCTAATCTTTTTGTTGATCGTCAAACGACTCGGATGGCAGCGGCGCTGCCCATTTGGGAGGCAAGCAGCATTCTCACTCAGCGCAAACATCTCCCTTGGGATAACGACCCTAACGGAAAACTCTACTATGCGCGAGACATTGGAGACGGACAAGGCGCGATTCACTTCTGGGTGACAGAAAACCTAGAAGATGAGCATCCCGCAACCTTGGCAGGTGCAGCCGCGCTTGCCGTCATCGACACGTTTGATATCCGGGCTGCGTGTATGCACTTGATCTATGCGGCTCATGCGGCTCAGATGGAGCGCCCGTGGGAGCAAGAATTGATCATCGACGATCGCCAGATCGAAGCCTATTTGGGACTCAAAAAACGCACCGACAAAAACAGACAAGAAAAGTTAGCCCTAATCGAAGAATTAGCTAAGCAGCCCTGTAAAATCACAACCTTTATCTCTTGGGCAACTCAAGGTAAAGTCAAAGGCTTCACAGTGGAAGAGGGTCGGCTGTGGCACTTACTCGGAACTCGCTATCACTATCAAGAAGATTTGTTTGGCAATAAAGAACTCACCAATATTACCTTCATCCTTAAAGCGGGACTGTGGGCAAAGTATTTTCTCAATGAAGAAGGGCGGGGCGATCGTAGTGCCTATTGTCAGCAAGGAAATCTCCCTCAGGCAGTGCTAGAGAGTGTAATGAGTTTGTGGCAACATCGGGAAGGTGCAGCCCGTCTGATGGTGTGGCTATTGTTCAAGACGCAGTTTAATCGCGATGAGCCACTCAACGTGCAAGTGATGATGGAAGTGGCTTACGGGTCCGAAAAAGTTGAGCAGGCAAGAACAAATAGCGAATACCGTAAGAAACTGGCAAGCACCTGGGATGAAGATTTGTTAGCATTGCACGATCGCGGCTGGTCGATCCAGTTTGACTTTGACACTTACCCCCCAGAGATTCAACCGCCGGGGTTTGGGCGAGATGATATGCAGCGTCCACGAGGATTTTTCGATCAACTACTGGCTGCCTACTTGTGGATTACTCCCGCTGAAAACTGGATTGCAGATTCATCAAAGCCATCTCAACCTTTAACAACTCTGCATACGCATCCACCTGCTGAAAGCAATCTTGTTCTGACTGGAAACCGAGTTAAAACGCTTCGGCAAGACAAAGGTTGGAGTCAGCGAAAGTTAGCAAAAATGTCAGGTTTAAGTCAAGGGTTAATTTCGCTGATTGAGAATGAGGAACGATCAATTAGCCCTGAGAATGAGCAAGTTTTAAGCCAGATTTTCGAGAAAGAGCTTCAGATAAGCGATGGTTCCAGCTTCTAGGGATCGTGAATTAAGTAATGCAGGGGTTTGGTAAGGATATGGCAGTGCCATGCCTATTGGCTTTGCAAGCAACTAATATTATTTAATCCACGATCTTCGGTAGAACTGTAGGTCCGACTGCATCCGTTCCAAAATTCATCTCTGATTACAAGTAATTACAGCGCATGATTACAAAAAGTGATTACAAAAAGTGATTACAAAAAGTGATTACAGGTGATTACAAACTGGGCGATTCTATCCTCTGACTTTGATCTCTTACTAAGTCAATATTTTGAGTAATCTCAGCATTCATTCGTCGAATTACCTCCTTGATTACTGAAATCAAGGCTGGGAAGAATTGATCGATTCTCTTTGTTAAAAGCCTTACTCTGAAGGAGTTCGTTGGTGATTACACCCACTCTAGAACCCTATTCTCCTGATGAGTGATTACACTATACTTCTAGAACCCCTCCCCCAGTAGTGTTGATTACAGTTACTCTAGAACCCCTCCCCCAAGAGTTTCTAGAACCCTACCCCCAAAAGCTTCTAGAACCCTACTCCCAAGTCTCTAGAACCCCATACCCGCTGTTTCTAGAACCCCACCCCCAAAAGCTTGAAACCTTGCTCTTTAGTCTTCTAGAACCTCCCACCCAAAAATTCTAGAACCCCACCCCCAACTACTCTAGAACCCTACCCCCGATCAAGCGGTTTATCTTTGTGTGTTCAAGCCTCTTGAGGGAAAAGTATTGATTACTGTAATCAAACTGATTACAAAATTGCTCAGTTTTAGACCCTGATTACAATCTGGCGTTTGCTATAACAGATCCCGATCAGGCAATGATCGTTCGATAACCAAATGTGATCAGATCGTGAGCACAAAGTCATGACGCAATCAAAGCAAATCTTAAGTTGTAATCAGCGCTGGGAGAAGATATGAGCACGATCGCTTTTTCTCCTACTCGCTATGTTCAAGAATGGAGCGACGAATTTCTTGTGCTCTTTCCGCATCGCTACGACTACATTTGGGCAGAGCATCCCAATCCTGTTGAAAAGGTTGAGTGGAAAACCGAAACTCGTCATCCACTGGGCGATCGCCTCATTCGTCAAGGAAGTTATCTCTATGGCGTTCGCTTTGGTACAGAAACCCGCTACTGTCTCCTCGATATTGACGCAGGCAGCGCTTATCATCCGAAGCATGACCCCTTTGCCATTTCCCGCATCGCCGCAGCCCTAGAACCGTTGGGACTGGTCAGCTACCTCCTTTGCACTTCCAGCTACAGTGGCGGTTTACATCTCTATTTTCCGTTCTCGAACGCGCAGAGTAGCTGGCAACTAGCGATCGCCGTAGCCACTCTGCTTGAAAACGCCGGCTTTAGACTCAATCCTGGACAACTTGAGGCTTTTCCAAATCCCAGACCTTACATTGTCGAAGGTACGCCCAGTCTCTTCAACGCGCACCGACTCCCGATGCAAACAGGTTCTTATGTTCTCAACTCAGACTTTCAGCCTATCTGGAGTAACCAGCAAGTTTTCGTTCAACAATGGAACTTTGCCCAAAATCGCAATGATTTAGATACGAAGCTCCTCAAGCAAATTATCAAGCAAGCCAAGCGCAAGTTTTTTCGCATCTCTGGCAAAGCCGATAAGTTTGTCAATGACCTCAACACTGAAATTGAACTCGGCTGGACTGGTTCAGGACAAACCAATCGATTGTTAGGACGCATCACGATGAGGTCGTATATCTTCCATCACGTTCTCTTTAGCGGGAAACCCCTCGCAGGAACGGCACTGATTGAAGACATTATCGAAACGGCACGATCGCTCCCCGGCTATCAGGAATGGTGTCAGCATCAGCACGAGATCGAGCATCGCGCCGAAGAATGGGCAAAGTGCATCGAGAATAGTCACTATTTTCACTATGGGGATCAAAAGGGGAAATTCAAAGCTACATCTGAGGAGTTGGAGAAAGCGGTCGAGCAAGCTCCCACTTGGAATCAACAGAAATCAGAACGAACGAGAGAGCGAATTAGAAGCGCGATCGCGGACTTACTGGAAAATGGATCGCTCCCCTTCAATGCCACTGCTCGGTTCAAAACACTATTGGACTACAAAATCGGAGGCGGTTCGCTTTATCGTCATCGAGACTTGTGGCATCCCAACTATTTAACTGAAGCTGAATTTAATCTTGAAACCGTTGCAGAGCGAGATGAGCAGTCAGATTGCGCTGAGGGCGCATCCGACTGTCACAGTCTCACAAGCTTATTCCCTAGCGCTGACGGTAATGACTTGCCAGCTAACGCTTCTAGCGATTCTATATTCCAAATTCAGCCGGAGTTAGATGGTAATCCTTTATTAGAGCAGGGTTTTGAGCCTTCGGGCGGCGTTCAATTCGTTCAGCAAACCCTTGCAGATATTCAGGCACAACAAGCGGCAAGACGCGAAGCCTCTCAGATCGCTGGGCAACGTCAGCAGCAGATTAAGCGCGAAGTTTCAAATGCAAAACTGGTTACGCGGATGCAGCAGTTTCTCGCTTCTGGCGATCCGATTTTGGTGGCAGAAGCATTGGCATGGGCAGAAATCAACCCAGAAGTATTAGACGTTCCGATGCATCTGCTTCAAAGCAATTCCCAAGACCCAATCAGTTTAGAAGATCAAAATCGCGGCTCTGGGAATGACATGGGATAATGCAGGAAAAACCAACCGTCCAGAATCTGCAATGGCTAACTCTCAGGGCTTTGGCATTCCACGCTTGGTCAAATCAAGAGTGGACAAAACCAAGAAGCGGGTTGAGTGGCAGGAAATACCAAACCTTGACCTCGATAGGCGCGTTGAGATATGGCAAGCCGGACTTTTGCGATTGCGGTTACCAGAAGGAGGGGAGGCACGATCGCTCACTGCTACTGAGATAGAGTGGCTCGATCGAGCTGCCGCAGCCGAGTACATTGCTTCAGAGCAACATGGACAGGAGGCAATCTTTTACACATCTCCACCGCCTGATTTTCGCCTGGAAGCGGCAGATTGGTATCTCTGCCCCGATGATCGGTGGAATCATGATCCCGTTCCGCTTCAACAGATGATTCAGCGATTCCCAACAGAGCTTTTTCAGCTTTCTGCATCGGGTCAACCGCCAACGTTTTATCCAGACCGCACCCCTGATTACACAGACGTACAAGAAGCGGTGATGCGATCGATTTTTCGAGAAACAGTACGCATTGGCTGGTCATTGCCTCAGTACAAGTGGTTTGTGATGCAACAGTTGCGAAAGACTACAGCACAAGTCACCCATGTCGAGGCGGTTCAATTATTGGCACAGTTGCAACAAATGGATGGCGAGCTAGAAGATTGACTTCTTTAGTTTTCTTGTCGTCTCGTCGACCAACCGACAAGAAAAAGCTTGGTTGTAGAAGCAGCAGTTACGATCGTGCTTTCTAGTGTCAGCAATTAAATCTGAGTTAGGCTATGAGCAGCCCTGACTCGCGGTGTAAAACGATACCTCCTTGAGAGAAAGGGCAAACGGTGAAGTGGCTGCCCTGAAACAAGCATTGAGGACGAAGCCTGATCATGCTCAACGAGGCGAATACCTGCCGAAAATACGTTCTACCTAAGCTGAAAGACTGGGAAGAAACCTCTCAGCATCCCCATTTGTTTACAGAGCAGTATGCGATCGATGCAGGTCGAATCTTGACTACTGGCGGACGGACTCGGCGGCGGCGCAAGAAGTTCGCAGATTATTTGCTTTGCTACACTCGTGATTTTCCCTTGGCAGTCGTCGAAGCCAAACGTCAGCACAAATCGCCGCAGGATGGTTTGGAGCAGGCAAAGACATACGCTGAACTACTGGGGCTAAAATTCGCCTATTCGACGAATGGAGCGGGAATCGTTGAGTTTGACTACACGACTGGGTTAATCACCAAAATGGATTCGTTTCCAAGCCCGCAGGATCTTTGGGCGAGGTGGAGAAGGTCTGAAGGACTGAGTGATGAGATTGCTGAAAATCTACTCACGCCCTTTGATCTCACCGGAGGCAAAATTCCTCGCTATTATCAGCGGATTGCAATTAATCGGGCAGTTCAAGCGATTCTTGTGGGACAGGAGCGATCGCTGCTCACAATGGCAACGGGAACCGGAAAAACAACGGTTGCCTTTCAAATCTGTCAGAAGCTCTGGACGATGGGTTGGAACACGACTGGAGAACATCGGAAACCCAAGATTCTGTTTTTGGCAGATCGCAATATTTTGGTCGATGATCCGATGCTGAAGGATTTTTCTGTCTTTGGCGAAGATGTCTTGCACAAAATTCAAGGCGAGGTGGTGAAGAGCCGCGAGATTTACTTTGCGATTTATCAGGCGATCGCAAAAGATAAGAACCGTCCTGGATTGTATCGGCAATATAGCCCTGGCTTTTTTGATTTGATCGTGGTGGATGAATGTCACCGGGGAAGCTCACGCGATGAAAGCAATTGGCGCGAGATTCTGGAGTATTTCCGACCTGCTTATCAACTTGGACTCACTGCCACGCCGTTGAGGGACGATAACGTTGACACCTACCGATATTTTAAGCAGCCGCTTTACACTTATTCGCTGAAGGATGGCATCGGTGATGGGTTTCTCGCGCCTTATAAAGTTCATCGGGTCAGCACGACTTATGATGCGTTGGGTTGGCGACCCAGCCCCGATGATGTGGATCGCTACGGACGCACGATCCCTGATGAGGAGTATCAGACGGGGGACTTTGATCGATCGGTGGCGCTGAAAGCGAGAACAGGCGCGATCGCACGTCACATTACGAATTTTCTCAAGAAGACGAATCGCTTTGCGAAGACGATCGTGTTTTGTGTGGATGAAGAACACGTTTTAGAAATGGTGGGAACACTCAATAATCTCAACGCTGATTTGGTGCAGCAGTATCCCGATTATGTTTGCCGCATTACGTCGGCTGCGGGAGATGTGGGCAAAGAACAGCTTTATAAGTTTAAGGATGTTTTGACGCGATCGCCTGTGATTGCCGTGACTTCAAAATTGTTGAGTACCGGGGTCGATATTCCCACCTGCAAAAATGTGGTGTTGGTGCGGGTAATCAAATCGATGACGGATTTTAAGCAGATTATCGGGCGCGGCACTCGCGTCTATGAGGATGATGGGAAGCTTTCCTTCACGATTCTGGATTACACGACGAGTACGCGATTATTTGCTGATCCGGCGTTTGATGCGGAGCCGACTCGGATCGAGATTGAGGTGATCGACGACACTGGGCAGACGATTGAGGGAAGCGAGGAAGTGATTGAGCCAGAAATCGAGGAGGTCGATTTTGAGGACGATGCGCCCAGAGGCTTTACAGGCATTCCAGAAGAGGAGGACTCGCTGCCGCGTAAATATTACTTCGATGGCGGACAATGTGAGGTGATCGGGGAAGTCGTTTATGAGCTTGACCCGAATGGCAATCAGCTTCGGACTTTTAAGCTGGTCGATTACACCGGAGAGCAGGTTCGCACGTTGTATCGATCGACGTTTGAGATTCAGCAGCGGTGGGCGAATGCGGAGCAGCGATCGGAGATTGTGCAGCAGCTTGCCGATCGAGGAATTGATTTTGAGGATCTCAAAGCCGTGACCAATCAGCCAGACGCTGACCCGTTTGATCTGCTGTGTCACATTGCGTTTGATGCACCTGTGATGACCTGTAAGCAACGGGCAGAACGGTTACGCCGTCAGCGGAAAGACTTTTTTGAGCAGTATGGCAACGATGCCAGAGACATTCTGGAGATGTTGGTAGAAAGCTATGCTCAGGGCGGAGTCGAGCAGCTTGCGCTCCCGGATGCCCTTAAGGTAAAAGCAGTAGAGGAGAAATATGGTAACGTGCGTGAGGTTGCCGAATGCTTTGGCGGGGTTGATCAACTCAAGCAGGCGGTAGACCAGTTACAAATTCTGTTGTATTCCGCATAGATCGATTACATGGCACGCACAACAAGCAGCAATAGTAAGTCTCAGACGACCGCCCAGCGTTTGGGGAGCGTGATTAAGTCGGCGCGGGACATCATGCGAAAGGATAAGGGGCTGAACGGGGAGCTTGACCGTTTGCCGCAGTTGACGTGGATTCTGTTTCTCAAACTGCTGGATGATGTGGAGAAGATTCGAGAGGAAGAGGCGGTTTTAGCGGGAACGATCGCAAAATATAAACCGACGATCGAGCCGCCTTATCGCTGGCGAGATTGGGCTAGTCATGATGAAGGCATTAGTGGGGAGGAGTTGCAGCGCTTTATCAGCAACGATGAGGCGACGCTGCGGGATGGGACGAAGTGCTTGGGGTTGTTTCCTTATTTGCGGAGTCTTCAGAGTAAAACGGGGCGCGATCGACAAGACATTATTCGGGAAGTGTTTAAGGGCATTAGCAACCGGATGGAAAGCGGGGCACTGCTGCGAGACGTGGTGAACAAGGTGAATCAGATTCACTTTGATAAGTCTGAGGAAGTGAATATTCTCAGCGATTTTTATGAGTCGATGCTCAAGGAAATGCGGGACGCGGCGGGAGATTCGGGGGAGTTTTATACGCCGCGTGCGGTGGTGGCGTTTATGGTGAAGGCGATCGCGCCTCAAGTGGGTGAAACGATTCATGACCCGGCTTGCGGAACGGCTGGCTTTTTGGTGGCGGCTTACAAATATTTGCGGGAGAAGTGTCAGCCGAAGGACTGGAAGATTTTGCAGTCGAGTTTGTCTGGAATCGAGGCAAAATCGTTACCGCTGATGCTGGCTCAGATGAATTTGCTGCTAAATGGGGTGGAATATCCAGACGTGGAGCGGAAAAACTCGCTGGCGACTCCGATTAACCAGATTGGGGTGAAGGATCAGGTAGATGTGATTTTGACGAACCCGCCGTTTGGGGGTGAGGAAGAAGCGAAGATTAAGGACAATTTTGACCCGAAGATGCAGACGGCTGAGACGGCGCTGCTGTTTCTTCAGTTGATTATGCGGTTGCTGAAGTCGCAGCCAACTCCGGGACGGGCGGGAATTGTGGTGCCGAACGGGACGCTGTTTGGCGATGGGGTTTCTGCCAAGATCAAGGAGAAGCTGCTGACTGAATATAATTTGCATACGATCGTGCGGTTGCCCAATGGGGTGTTTGCGCCTTACACGTCGATTCCGACGAATTTGCTATTTTTTGATGCGTCGGGGACAACGGAGGAGATTTGGTATTACGAGGTGCCGTTACCAGAGGGGCGCAAGAGTTTTAGCAAAACGAAGCCGATGCAGGAAAGTGATTTTGATGGCTGCTTTGCCTGGTGGAACGATAGAACCGAAAATACACAGGCTTGGAAGTATGACTTTAAGGCGGCTTACGATAAAGCAAAATTGGAGGCACAACCGCATTGGGATGCCACGAGAACAGCAGAAGCGAATGCGAATCGAAACGCTAAGAGAGTGAAAGAATTAGAGACGCAGATTCAAAATATCAATGCTTCTTTACTTGATTTTTCACCTGCGAAACAACAAGCGAACGTTAAGCAGCAGATTCAAGATCTGAAAGAGGAACAGAAGCAGGTTCAGGCAGAAGAACGACAAGAACGGGAGATTGTTAAACAAGAGCAAGCGAAAGGGGATTCGCTCTACTGGTGTATTTACAATCTGGATCAGAAAAACCCAACTTCCCAAAACGATTTTGAGCATTTGCCGCCTGAACAATTGGTGGCTGACATTTGGAAGAAAGAGCAGCGGATTTTAGAGATTTTAGGAGAAATTAAGGATGTGCTTCAGACGAAGCCATCTGGAA
>Ga0209511_1003252_pt1 | contig 12533 bp, 10 predicted proteins | sample SSSSmetaG_FD_184141 | JGI IMG/M metagenome (GOLD analysis project Ga0209511, IMG submission 184141) | Glacier valley bacterial and archeal communities from Borup Fiord, Nunavut, Canada, to study Microbial Dark Matter (Phase II) - ​SSSS... | ecosystem: Environmental > Aquatic > Freshwater > Ice >... | reverse complement strand
TTTTAAATGAATGGTTCAACTCAATGTTTGTGCTAAACTGTGGCTGCAAAAAAGGATTGCCTGTTGAATAAGTGTATTTATCAATAAAACCAATAAAGGGATTTAATTCCTGATAAGCAGGTCTGTCAATTCTGCGCCCAATTGAAAGTGCAAACTGGTTATTGCTATTTAGCTCATAACTAATAAAGCCTGTTGGAAAAAGATTGGTGTAATTACGGTTAAAACTTGAATCTGATTTTTGTGAGAGCGAAGATTGCAGACCTTTATAATTAGTATTCTCAAGTCTAACTCCGGTTTGAACCATCCACTTACCAAATTTTTTATTGAGATTGAGGTATGCAGCATTGATATTTTCTGAATAATTAAAAGTGTTGCTAAGCACACTATCATTGAGCCATTTATTGTTTGATAAATTAAAAAAGTCAGCAACGTTATTTGTTTTAACCAGGCTTGATTTAATACCCGTCTCTAATTTAATACCATTAATGAGGGGTTGAGCATAGTCAAGCCGACCTGAATAAATATCTATTGTTAAGGGAAGCAGGTTCTTTAAATAATTTGATGATTGTAAAACTTGGCTTGGATTGTATGTAAGGCCAGTAATATTTTGATTACCAGAAAAGTCAAAATGGAGATAATCAAAATTGGCAGCTATATCTTTTTTACTGCTGTCAAATGAAGAATGAAAGTTGAGGTTAAACGTTCCATTTTTCCATGTGTTATCAACTGTTCTAATAGTTTTTTCTATAGAATTAATATTTGTGTTACCATCCTTAAGATAACTGGTGGTAAAGCCATCCTGCTTTTGAGGTGCTATAAACCCGGTAGTTACAATCCCTAAAGTTGTTTGCTTATTGATAAAATAATCTAACCCTAATTTCAGGTTATTGTTTTGACTCTGACTTATTCTGTGAGACTGCTGGTCCAGTTCGGAAACTTTTGTTCCATTAGTTCCAAAAAAATTTCTTTGAATGTCAAAATCCAAAAACCCTTTATTGATCATGTAACCATAATTTAAAAAAGTATTTATCTTATTGGTTCTGTAGTTAAGCGTAATGCTGTTATTGGATTTTGCATAAACGCCCTGACCATAATTGAGGGTTACACTTCCGTTAAAACCCTGTGTAATACTTTTCTTGGTTTTAATATTAATTACTCCTGCATTTCCTGCTGCGTCATATTTTGCTGAAGGATTAGTCATTATTTCAATCTGACTTAACTGGTTTGAATTCATATTACTTAAAAGGTTTGCCAATTCGGGACCGCTGAGATAGGAGGGTTTGCCATCAATCATAACCATTACTGATGACTTACCTTTTAAACTGATGTTGCCATCTTTATCAACAGTAACGCCGGGTGATTTTTCAAGCACTTCCAAAGCGGTTGAACCTACATTGGTTACAGAAGCATCTACATTAACTACCATGCGGTCAATCTTTTGTTCAATAAATGGTTTCTTGCTGGTAACAATAACAGCAGCAAGATTTTTAGCCACAGGCTGTAAAATCAAAGCATCAAGTGTGGCTGCGGTATTATTTTCTGAAATAGAGAATATACCAGAATTTACTTTATTAAAATTTACAGCGCTTACAGTAACAAAATAATTTCCGTAAGGAATACCGGTAAATGAAAATTTTCCTGTTTTATTTGATAAAGCAATTTTAATTATCGAAGAATCTTTCGACTTCATTAACGAAATAGTTGCTGATTCAACTGCTGCATGCTTTGTATCCACAGCAGTACCGGAGACAGCCGTTTCAATTGTTTGAGCCATCCCTTTAATGGCAAAGAACATTATTGTAAAAATTATTAGTATATTTTTCATCTTGTATTTTTTATTTTACAATGCAAACTTATTTGGAAGAACCTGGTAAATTTTGAAAATGATGTAAACCATGAAAAGTTTGCTGTGAACCTTAAAAGCTTGTATGCTTTAAGACTACCGGAGTTCCAAGTCAGGCACATTTGAAATGCACACAAAGCCAAAACACAAATGCTAATCTTGCAAAAGAGCCTGCTTTGTTCCTAGGCACAGGCAACCCTCTACGGTGTGACAAAGACCCACATTATAAATGACAACGTAGAAAGTGCAAAAGTATAAGAGTGATTTTGTCAAAATTGGGGTAGGACGGAAGCCGTGTTTCAACTTTATATTTTTACTTTGGCTTCTTATCTAACGTTTGTGGGTTTTTATTTTCCAAGCATTGTAGAGCTGAGAAACAAATGCAATTGGTTGATGACGAATCATAATTTAAACCTATATTCTTTTGGTGAAACTCCATTCAGCTTTTTAAACAAGCGGGCAAAATAATTGGGGTATTCAAAATTCAGATTGTAAGCTATTTCAGTAATTGTTAAGCTTGTATGCGACAGGTAATTTTTTGCCTGCTCCATTAGATGTTCCTGTACAATGAATAAAGCAGATTTGCTACAAACCTGGTTGCAAATACGGTTAAGATGTACTGCTGTAATACCCAATTCTTTTGCAAAGGTTGGAATACTTTTTTGTTTACCCGCTGTTTTTACTGATTGAATAAACCTGCGGTAGTAATGCAATGTTGTATTTGTATCTCCATGAATATTGTTACCATCAATAATTATCATGCGGTGGAGGCTGATGAAGAGCTGGTGTAATAATGAATTAAGCATTACTCTTTTACCTATTTTATTTGTAAACAGCTCTTCATTTAATTCTTTAATTAATAAATTTAATTTTTTAAATGAGTCGGGTACTAATGCTATATATTTTAATGTTTCAAATTCAAAAGACAATGAAGCTGAGATGGGAAACAAATCATCAAAAACCGCATCTGACATAGTAAGTATATTTCCTTTTACATCAGCACTGTAATTTAATCCATGCAGGGTATTAGGCGGAATAACCAATATGCATGGCGTTTTTAATGGCTGAGATTGTGCAGATGAGTCCAATGTAATTTTTCCAGACTCAATAAAAAAAATTTGGTATAAATGTGCATGAAGGTGTGGTTTAATTGCCCAATCAAAACCCTTGCTCCTTGTTTCAATCAACTCCAAGAAAATATAGTTACCATCCGGGCGGTAATTTAAATCTCCATACAAGCCATTATAATACGTCAGTTTTTTCTTCATTTTTTAAAACGATGTTTGATTTGTATCTATTAAATACAAATTAGTGACTTTTTATTTTACCTTAAAATCTTTTCTTTATGCTTACTTTTCTTTTATTTTAGTAATCTATTTATGATAAATAAAATTGTTTATCCCAGATTAATTATAGCAGTAACTTTTATTTTTTTTGTCTTTGGATGTTTTGCCCAGCCTCCCACAGCTAATTCAAGCCTTATTAAAAGAAAATGGCTGAATATTTCTTATGCCACCATATCTCCAGCCCAAAAATTAGATATTTATTTACCTAAGAAAGGTAATGGCCCTTTTCCCGTAATTATCAGCATTCATGGTGGTGCTTTTATGTTTGGCGACAAAGCCGATGAACAGGTAAACCCTATGCTGGAAGGGTTAAAGCATGGATATGCTGTTGTATCTATCAATTACAGGTTAAGTGGCGAAGCATTATTCCCAAAAAATATTAATGATGTAAAAGCGGCTATCCGTTGGGTAAAGGCAAATGCAGTAACCTATAAAATGAATCCCAATAAAATTGCGGTATGGGGAGGTTCAGCCGGGGGCAACCTCGCTGCTTTGGCAGGTACTTCAGCAGATGTAAAAGAACTCGAAGATTTAAGTCTTGGCAATGCCAACCAATCCAGCCGTATACAAGCTGTAGTAGACTGGTTTGGGCCTACTAATTTTTTATTGATGGATGAACAGTTAAAAGAAACGGGTAATGGAAAACCCGACCATAGCGATGCCAATTCTCCTGAATCAAAATTGATGGGACAGAAAATAACAGAGATACCTTCGAAAGTAAAATTGGCTAATCCTGAAACATACATTAGTAAAGATGATCCCCCTTTTTTAATTGAGCATGGCACAAAAGATCAGTTGGTACCCACGCAACAATCCATAAATTTTGCTGCTAAATTAACTCCTGTTTTAGGCAAAGAAAAAGTAACTATTCACCTTTTAAAAGATGCCAGGCATGGCGGACCCCAATTTGAAACAAAGGAAAATTTAGAACTGGTATTTCGTTTTCTGAATGCAGTACTTAAATAATTATCTTTAAAATTAAATAAACTAATAAATAAACAATTATTAAAATGACTAATCAGCAAAATGCCAAAACTGAAATTTTTAATGATACTAAACCTGCTTCCATCCGTCTTTGGCATTGGCTTTCGTTTCTGTTTTTTCTTGCTTCCATAACAACAGTAATTTTTGCATCTACACTGTTTACAATCAAAAGTAATATCCCGATGGTTCAGGAACAGGTACAGCAAAAAGGAGGATCAGTTACAGAAAAGCAGGCCTTTGGTGTGGCTCATGAGTATAGCGACAAATTATGGACACTGCATAAATTTATAGGGTATGGTCTTTCGTTTTTATTGCTATGGCGCATTATTGCAGAGGTTACAATTGACAAAGAAAAAAAAGTGGGTCCCCGCATTCGTGCTGCATTAAGCTACCCGGTTGGAACAATTGATAGAAAGCATAACCTGTTTGTTCAATATGGCTATCTGATTTTTTATGCCATGTTTATTGTTATGGCCATTACCGGTTTAATTCAAGCATTTGAAGATGTTAAATGGCTTGACCCGGTGAATAAACTTGCAAAAAACATTCACAGCATTGTACAATATGGATTGTATGCCTATATACTTACACATATTATTGGTGTAATAAGAGCCGATCTTACAAAATACGGTGGCATCATTAGTCGTATGATTAATGGAAATGCAAAAAAATAAAAAAGGAATTAATAAACGCATGTTAAAAGTCAGAACCAAAATAGCATCATTGCAATATGTTACTGTATTAATTTGCTTTTTACTAAACATGTGTGATGGCATGGATGTGATGGTAATTTCGTACACATCCAATGCTATTGGAAAAGAGTGGGCTATCGGCGCAGGAGATTTTGGGATTGTTTTTAGCATAGGTTTATTTGGTATGGCTTTAGGCGCTATGCTACTTGCATCAAAGGCTGATATTTTTGGCAGAAAACCGATGATAGTGCTATGTGCATTTTTGATGGGTACCGGTGTATTTCTTACAGCTTATGCACAATCATTACCTCAACTAATTCTTTTTCGTTTTTTTAGTGGTATTGGTATTGGCAGTATGCTTGCCTGTACATCTACAATTACTGCGGAATATGCGCCGGAAAAAACAAAAAACTTTTGGGTAAGTTTTGTAATGGCAGGATACCCAATTGGGGCGGTGCTTTCAGGGTTGGTGGCCACCAGGCTAATTCCTGCAAATGGCTGGCAGGCGATGTATTATTTTGCGGGTGTAGTTACGCTACTCACCATTCCCATTATTATGCTGTTTTTAAAAGAGTCCTTGGAATTTTTATTAAAAGCTCAACCGCAAAACGCATTGCAAAAGGCGAATAAAATTTTAGCAGCTATGAAGCTGGAACAATTAAAAGAACTCCCGGCCAAAGACACAAAAAAAACAAAAACTACGGTAGTTTCTTTATTTGATGGTAGCATTAAAAACTCAACTATCCTGCTGTGGTCAGCATTTTTACTTTGTTTTGCAGCATTATATTTTTTAACCAGCTGGATTCCAAAACTGGCATCAAACGCGGGCTTATCAGCATCATTATCCATCTACGCCGGTATATTTTTTAACCTTGGGGCATTTATAGGAATCATTATTCAAGGCTATCTGTCAGCAAAATTTGGCTTGAGAAAAGTAATTTGTTGTTTTCTAATTGGTACTGCATTAATAATGGTATTGTTTGGTTTTTTTACCGGACCTTTTATGACCCTGATTTTATTTTGTCTTATTGGATTTGGAATTCAAGGTGGCTTTATTGGTTTGTATGCAGTAGCCGTAAGAATTTATCCTACAGAAATACGTGGTACAGGTATTGGGTGGGCCATCGGTTTTGGAAGACTGGGTGCCATACTTGGACCATTCATTGGTGGCCTGTTAATCAGTAGCGGCGCTTCGCTACAATTTAATTTTATTTCGTTTGCCATACCCGTTGCTGTGGCGGGGGTTGTTACTTTATTTATTAAATCACCTAATGTAAGCTGATGTTATGAAGCAGGAAATTATTTGGGATATTGCCCACCTTGCACATGTGGAAATGCTCACGCCAAAATTGGAAGAAAGCACACATTTTTTTACTGATATCATGGGAATGTCAGTAAGCGACGTAAAAGGTGATTCTGTTTATTTAAGGGCATATGATGATTACGAACATCATACTTTAAAATTAACTGCCAGTAAAAAACCGGGCATGCGTCATTTTGCATGGCGTGCAAAAAGCGAGCAGGCTTTGCAGAGAAGGGTTCTGGCAATAAAAAAAACCAATTATGCTATCGGCTGGAATGAAGGTGATTTGGGTCATGGGCCTGCCTTCCAATATACTTCACCCGATGGGCACCTGACAGAAATCTATTTTGAAACCACGAAATATAAATCCGGAAAGCAGGATACTTCTGCATTAAAAAATACAGCAAGTAAATTTCCTGCAAGAGGCATCAATGTTCGCCGTATAGACCACCTTAATTTGTTTGCAAAAGATGTACGTGCCTTTAGAAATTTTCAGTTGGAAAACTTGGGTGGACTGTTGACAGAAACCATATTGGATAACCTTAGCGACCAAAATCCAAAGGCGGTTTGGTTTGCGGTTAATTCAAAGTCTTACGACCTGGCAGTTACTGAAGACCATACCGGTATGACAGGTCGTTTTCACCATGTAACTTATGCCACCAACAGCAGGGAAGAAGTATTAATAGCCGCTGACATTTGCTTGGAAAATGGTATTTATATAGAAACGGGGCCGCATAAACATACTATACAGCAAACCTTCTTTTTATATGTTTATGAGCCGGGGGGCAACAGGGTAGAAATAGCCAATACCACTGCCCGCTTAATTGTAGACCCCGATTATGAAACTGTTGTGTGGACACAGGAAGAAAGAAAAAAAGGACAGGCATGGGGCTTACCAACTGTACCCACATTTCACACAAGAGGAACGCCGATGGCTGAAGAAATAAAATAAAATTTTACAAACATAAAAGCACAGCGATGAAAAAATTATTAGTAGTAGGTGCACACTCCGGCGATTTTGTTTGGCGTGCCGCAGGTACTATTGCTAAATCCATAGAAGAAGGAGGAACCACATTAGTGATTGCATTGAGCTATGGCGAAAGGGGCGAATCAGGTGAGTTGTGGAAAGAAGATCCAAACCGTTCTGAAGAAAGTGTAAAAATTATACGCAGGGAACAGGCACAAAAAGCGGCTGATATTATTGGCACACCGATTCAGTTTTTAGATTGGGGCGATTACCCGATGTTACTTACAGACGAAAGAATAAAACAACTTACCACCATTATTGGAGACTTTGAACCAACTGTAATTTTAACCCATTCAGAAAAAGATCCATTTAATCCTGATCATCCATTGGCATTTCAGGCGGTACAAAGAGCAAGGCTTTTATCGTCTGGTGCAGGTGTGCCAAGTGCCTTTAAAAACATTGACCCTCCGGCATGGTTTTCATTTGAACCGCACCAGCCGGAAATATCAGGTTTTTTACCCGATACTTTTATAGACATCAGTTCGGTAATGGATAAAAAATTAGCAGCAATGAATTGCATGGGTGCACAAAATTATTTGAAAGATTATTATGCGGAATTGGCCGGCAGAAGAGCAAATCATGCAAGAAGAATTTCAGGTAAAAAGGATATAAAATTTGCGGAGGCACATCAAAGTATGGTGCCAAGAGTGGTAACAAGTATATTTTAAAATAATGGTTATAAACAGGTATTAATTTATTTTATGGATTTAATAAAACAGCTCAGTCAGTTTTCTGCCGCAACTGTTCATGAAGCATTGGGGAAATATGGCAACCTGCCATCGGCTATAAAACCTATCAGTTCAAGTATGAAAGTCTGTGGCCCGGCTTATACCGTTAAAACAATGCCAGGAGATAATATGTTGCTTCATCGGGCTTATGCTTATGCAAAACCGGGAGATGTAATAATCGCCAACTGTTCCGGATTTTATGAAGCCGGTTACTGGGGCGACCTAATGAGCCTTGGCGCCAAAACAAAAGGCATTAATGGTTTAGTGATTGATGGCTGTGTAAGAGATGCGGATGATATTGAAGCAATGGGTTTTCCTGTGTTTAGCCGTGGGCTTTGTATTCTTGGAACATCCAACCATGGTGAGGGCTTTTTAAATGAGCCAATTATTATTGGAGGCGTGCTAATTAATCCGGGTGATATTATTATTGGAGACAGAGATGGTGTTGTAGTAGTACCGCAAAACAGAATAACAGAAGCCATAGAAAAGTCTGTTGCAAGAGAAGCAAAAGAAGAAAATGTACGAAGGCAATTAAGAGATGGAAAAACTTCGTTACAGATTTATGGATGGGACAAACAATTTGGATATTAAAATTAAAAACATGCACATTGCCATACTTGGTTTAGGAGAAGCAGGGAGTACTTTTGCTAATGATTTATCTGCTATGGGTATTGCAGTTTCAGGATGGGATCCATTGCCAAAAAGAAGTTTACATGAAAATGTACATTTTGCTGAAAGCAATGCCGACGCTGTAAAAGATGCTGACATTATTTTTAGTGTAAATCTTTCATCAGCATCAGAAGCAATTGCAAAAGAAGTATTGCCTGTAATGAATGCTAATAAGATTTATGCAGAAATGAACACGTCATCCCCGCAAAAAAAAATAGCAGTGTTCAATATATTAAAATCATCGGGTGTTCAATATGTTGATCTCGCAATCATGGCCCCCGTTCCACCCAAAGGAATTAAAACGCCATTCCTGGCTTCAGGGCCCGGTGCAAAAAAATTGCAGGAAAAGATGGAAAGACTTCAATTAGATATTTCTTTTTTGAGCGAAAATGTTGGCGATGCATCCACCAGAAAATTGCTACGTTCAATTGTTTATAAAGGAGTAGCAGCTGTTATTTGCGAAGCGATGGAAGCAGGTAAAGCATTTGGACTCGAAAAATATATCAGGGAACAAATTAGTTCAGTTATTGGTGGTAATGATGCATTGATTGACCGTTTTGTGGAAGGCAGTTATTCCCATGCCGAAAGGCGAATTCATGAAATGGAAGCAGTAGTTCAAATGCTGAAAGAAAAAGATTTACAGCCCTTGATGTCGGCAGCTTCGAGGGATAACCTGAAAAAAATATTACATACTGATTAAAAATAAAAGATATAAGTCGTCAAGTTAAGAAGAATACTAGTGGCGGGTGGGGGCACCCGCCACGGCTGGTAGCCAGGGTTGGTGTCCTCACCAACCCTTAACTTAAAGTAAAAAAGAAATAAAAAGAATCATGGCCATATGATTCTTTTTAGACTAAAATATATTTAATGAAAAAATTGCTCACGCTTAATTTTCTGCCAGTAAATAGAGACTTGGCCCTGCTCCTTTTGCGTATATTAGTTGGCTTTAGTTTATTTTACAAACATGGTATTGAAAAACTTACAGGTTTTTCGGACATGCAAACACATTTTCCTGACCCTTTACATATTGGTGTAACAACAGGTTTAATGTTTGCATTGTTAACTGATGGAATTTGTTCTTTATTAATAATTTTTGGGTTTGCTACAAGATTAGCAGCATCACTTATTATTTTTAATCTTTCAGTGGTGTTCTTTTTTTTACATAGTGGATCTATTGTAGATGCGCATGCAGAAATGGGATATGTTTACCTAGCCGCCTTCTTATGCATTTTGCTTGCAGGAGCAGGGAAATATAGCATAGACAGTAAATTATTTAAAGCATAAATAAATTTGATGCAAACCGCTATTCCATACATGCATTTTAGGGGAGGAAGTTCAAAAGGACTTTTCTTTAAAGCATCCGATTTACCCGCTGATGAAGTGTCAAGAAATAAAATTATCCTGGCAGCAATGGAAGGTGTTGGGCAGGGAGATCCACGACAGATTGATGGTTTAGGAGGCGCAACTTCCTTAACCAGCAAAGTAGCTATTGTTAGTTTATCAGCTAAGGAAGATGCAGACCTTGATTATCTTTTTTTACAGGTCGTGATAGGCAAAGGAAAAATATCCACCATCCAAACCTGTGGCAATTTATTAGCAGCTGTTGTTCCTTTTGCTGTAGAATGTGGAATGATCAAAGCAAACAGCCCAACCACATCTGCAAGAATTAATATGGTAAATACCGGTGGAATATGTGAAGTAATTATTGAAACACCAGGCGGGAAAGTTAACTATGCAGGTAATGCAAAAGTAGATGGAGTACCTGGAACAGCTGCTCCTATAATTTGCAATTATCTCGGAACAGAAGGTTCTACCTGTGGGAGTTTGTTGCCAACAGGAAATGTAAAGGATATTGTAGATGGGATTGAGGTCACCTGTATTGATAACGGTATGCCCGAGGTAATTATCAGGGCTAGTGATTTGGGTATTACAGGATATGAAATGCCTGTTGAATTAGATACAAACGAACTACTAAAAAATAAATTAGAAAGCATTCGAGTACAAATCGGGCATAAGATGAATTTAGGCGATGTAAAGGAAAAGACCGTTCCAAAAATGTGCATCATATCACCACCGCTTAATGGCGGCACAATAAACACCAGGACATTTATACCCCATGTTTGTCATGAAGCAATTGGCGTGTTGGGTGCTGTTTCTACAGCTACTGCATGTGTGTTAAAAGGTTCTGTTATGGATGGAATTGCAATTGTGTACAACAGGATTAATTTATCAATTGAACATCCAACAGGCGAATTCACTGTGTGCCTAAATATTTCAAATAAAAACGACAATATTATTATTAATCAAGCCGGTGTTATCCGTACTGCAAGATTATTGAGTAGAGGTGAAGTCTTTGTGCCCGAAAATATTACGAATCTTTAGTTTTGAAATATATTTTAATGATTGCAAATAAATAAAGTGCAGCCAAATTGGGAGAGGATGAAAGCCGTGTTTCAACTTTTTGTTTTTCAATTTGGCTTCAGTTCGGGCAGGACGTTAATAATTTATCTCTATGCATATCATCAACTTTTATTTTTAAATTTAACTTCAGTTAGCTGAGTGGATAAAATTCTATTTTTTCCACTTCGGCAAACCCTTAATGTTTTCGGCAACCGCCCCTTATGAACATTACGGTTATAAATAATAAGTATTTTTTGAACCCATTAATTGATTTACTAAATTAAAATGAACTACTTATTATTTGGAGCAATTCTAACCTTGTTGATATTTATTTTTATTTACCTTTTAAATAAGAGGAAGTTCAGAAAACAAATTGAACAAATTAGAGCTGCATGGGGTAACTCGAAGACAGAATTTTTCAATTTTGATGGAATTAAAAATTATTCTGAAGAAGTAAAAGGTAATAATTTTCACCATCTGACTGAACAGACAATTAATGATATAGATTTTTATGGACTTTTTGAATTTATCGATCGTACCACAAGTAAAGTCGGACAACAGTTTCTTTATAGGAAAGTAATAGGACCAACGATTCATAAATCTGACCCTTCACAAAACCTTATTGAATTATTTGCCAGTAACAAGAAATTACGAGAGGATATACAATTAGACTTATTAAAATTAAACGAAGCAGACGCATATTACATTTCATCATTGCTAAAGGATAATTTATTACAAAAACCCAAATGGTTTAAGTTTTTAGGATTAGATATAGCTATTATTATTAGCCTAATCATACTCTCATTTAAGTATCAAATTTTTATAATTTTTCTTATTATTCCTTTTGCCCTAAATATGTTTTTACATTACTGGAATAAAAATAAAACGTTTCAATTTGTTAGATCAATCCCCCAATTGAACTTGCTGATTAAAGTGTCAAAGTCTTTATTACGCCGAAAAGGGGTTTTCCATGATAAATCCGTTGAAGAAAGCATAGCTAACCTTAAATCATTTCAACGAAAATCAAGCATAATAAACTTCGATAATGGAAGTGGAATTCAATCAGAATTAAGCCAGATAGGAACATATTTACTGGAATTAATAAAAGCCTTTTTTTTGGTAGAAGTTTTTACGCTTTTTAAAGTTATTAAAGAACTTGAATCCAAGCGTTCTTCAATAATAACATTATTCGACTATGTCGGAAATATTGATTCTACAATTTCAATTGCCTCTTTGAGAGCAGATAGTGCAAAAACATGTCAGCCGGTTTTTACTTCGGCAGGAAAAAAAATGTCTGTTAAAAACATATATCACCCGTTTATTGAAAATTGCGTTCAAAATGATCTATCAATAAGTGATAAAAGTATTTTGATTACAGGTTCTAATATGTCAGGCAAATCAACATTTTTACGAACTTTTATAATAAATTCAATATTAGCTCAGACTATTTATACATGCTTTGCAGAAGAATTTATTTCGCCAATTTTAAAACAATATTCATCAATTAGAATAGATGATAACTTGTTTGAAGGGAAAAGCTA
>Ga0209511_1003248_pt1 | contig 12544 bp, 8 predicted proteins | sample SSSSmetaG_FD_184141 | JGI IMG/M metagenome (GOLD analysis project Ga0209511, IMG submission 184141) | Glacier valley bacterial and archeal communities from Borup Fiord, Nunavut, Canada, to study Microbial Dark Matter (Phase II) - ​SSSS... | ecosystem: Environmental > Aquatic > Freshwater > Ice >... | reverse complement strand
CCGGAGTTCGGCGCCGCGAGCCAGCTCGAGAAGATCGACATGCTCGACTTCGCGGAATTCGTGGCCATCAACAAGTTCGACCGCAAGGGCGCGGCCGACGCGCTGCGCGATGTCGCCAAGCAGGTGCAGCGCAACCGCGAGGCGTTCATGCAAAGCCCCGACGCCATGCCCGTGTTCGGCACCATGGCGAGCCGCTTCAACGACGACGGCGTGACCGCGCTCTATCAGGCGATGAAGCCTCGGCTCGCCACGCTCGGACTGACGCTTTCGCAGGAAGGCACGCTGCCGCCGGCCACCACGAGGCACAGCACGCACCAGGTGCCGATCGTGCCGCCGGCTCGCGTGCGCTACCTTGCCGAGATAGCCGACGCCGTCCATGCCTACAAGCGCTCGGCGCTGGCGCAATCGCGGCTCGCCCGCGAGGTGCAGCAGCTGCGCGAGAGCGGCCGCATGCTGACCGAGGCCAATCCGAGCAAGACCAACGCCGTCGTCGCCGTCAACGGCCTGGCCGACGAGCGAGAGGCGCGGCTCGATGCGCGAGCGAAGAAGCTGCTCGCCGGCTGGCCGGCGCTGCAGGCGGCGTACGCCGGCAGCGAGTACGTGGTCAAAGTGCGTGACCGCGAGATCCGCACCTCGCTCGTCCACACCACGCTCTCCGGCAACACCATCCGCAAGGTTTCGCTGCCCACCTACGAGGATCACGGCGAGATCCTCAAGTGGCTGCTGCTCGACAACGTGCCCGGTGCCTTTCCCTACACCGCCGGCACGTTCCAGTTCAAGCGCGAGGGCGAAGACCCGACGCGCATGTTCGCTGGCGAAGGCGACGCCTTCAAGACCAACACCCGCTTCAAGCTGCTCTCGGCCGGCATGCCGGCCAAACGGCTATCGACCGCGTTCGACTCGGTCACGCTCTACGGCAACGACCCGGCGCTGCGGCCCGACATCTACGGCAAGGTGGGCAACTCGGGCGTGAGCATCGCCACCATCGACGACATGAAGGTGCTGTATTCGGGCTTCGACCTCACGAGCCCGGGCACTTCGGTGAGCATGACGATCAACGGCCCGGCGCCCACGATCCTGGCGATGTTCATGAACACCGCCATCGACCAGAAGCTCGATGCCTTTCGCGAGAAGGAAGCGCGCGAACCCAGCACCGACGAGGCCGCCGGCATCGCCGCCTGGGTCGAGGAAAACGTCCGCGGCACCGTGCAGGCCGACATCCTCAAGGAAGATCAGGGCCAGAACACCTGCATCTTCTCGACTGAGTTCTCGCTGAAGGTGATGGGCGACATCGCACAGTGGTTCGTGCAGCACAAGGTGCGCAATTTCTACTCGGTGAGCATCTCGGGCTATCACATCGCCGAAGCCGGCGCGAACCCCATCAGCCAGCTCGCCTTCACGCTCAGCAATGGCTTCACGTTCGTCGAGGCCTATCTCGCCCGCGGCATGAAGGTCGACGACTTCGCGCCCAACCTGAGCTTCTTCTTTTCGAACGGCATGGACCCGGAGTACACCGTGATGGGCCGCGTGGCACGGCGCATCTGGGCGGTGGCGATGAGAGACCGCTACGGTGCCAACGAGCGCTCGCAAAAGCTCAAGTACCACGTGCAGACGAGCGGTCGCTCATTGCATGCCCAAGAGGTGCAGTTCAACGACATCCGCACCACGCTGCAAGCGCTGATCGCGATCTATGACAACTGCAACTCGCTGCACACCAACGCCTTCGACGAGGCCATCACCACGCCCACCGAAGATTCGGTGCGCCGGGCGATGGCCATCCAGCTCATCATCAACCGCGAGTGGGGCCTGGCGAAGAACGAGAACCCGAGCCAGGGCGCTTTCATCATCGACGAGCTGACCGAGCTGGTGGAAGAAGCGGTGCTGGCCGAGTTCGAGAAGATCGCCGAGCGCGGCGGCGTGCTGGGCGCGATGGAAACCGGCTACCAGCGCGGCAAGATCCAGGAAGAGTCGATGTACTACGAGATGCAGAAGCACACGGGCGAGTACCCGATCGTGGGCGTGAACACCTTTCGCAACCCGCACGGTGACGCTGCTGCGAAGTCGGTGGAGCTGCAGCGCTCGACCGATGTCGAAAAGCGGAGTCAGCTATCGCGTCTGGCCGATTTCCAGGCGCGCCACGAGGCAGAAGCGCCGGCGATGCTGGCCGAGCTTCAACGCTCGGTGATCGACAACCGCAACGTGTTCGAGGTGCTGATGCGTGCCGTGCGCTGCTGCTCGCTCGGCCAGATCACCGATGCGCTGTTTGCCGTCGGCGGGCAATACCGGCGCAACATGTAGGCGGCGGCATCGCGCCGCGCGTCAGGCGTGAAGGGCGCTGCCCGTTCCAAGGTAGACCGAAGCCGGCATCGCCGAGCCGGCCAGCGACGCAAGCAGGCGCTCGCGCTGCGCCACGACATGAGCGGTTTCCTCCGCAGCCACCGCGGCGTCTCCGCCAAGGGCAATCGCCGCAGCGAGCGCGCGCCGCAGCACGAGGCTTTCGAGCGCAGGCAGACGCACGTCGGCGAGCTCGGTGTGCGCTCGAGCCACGTCCGCAGCGGCAACCGAGCCCAACTGGATCTGCGCACGCAGACGCAGCGCGAGCATCAGCGCCCAGACCTCCTGTGTCGGCGCGCCATCGAATGACGCGAGTGTTTCGATCACCGCTCGCGGATCGCCGAGCGCGAACCACGCCTCGGCGCGTACGCGGGCGATCGAAGCCAGGTCTTCGTCCTGCACCGGCGCCCCAGCGCTGCCGATGTCGTCGAGTCGGGCAAGCGCGCCCTTGGCGTCGCCGGCCAACACGTCGAGCCAGGCGCGGTGCAACGCCACACGCGGCCAGAGATGCGAGGCCTGCCGGGTCTCGGTCTGGTGAACCGCCTCGCCGATCAATTCGGCAGCTCGGTCGAGCGCACTGAGGTGAATGTAGAGGTCCGACACCAGGATGAGCGAGCCAACCCGCCAGTAGACGGAGCTGAGCGTGGCTGCGCTCGCCAGCACGCGGTCGGCGTCTTGCAACGCGGCACCGAGATCGCCGCGCAGATAGTTGCAGTAAAAGAATCCGCTGAGGAAAGCGCATTCGGTCACCCGGCTTTCGAACCCTGCCGCCAACGTCGATCCTTCGTCGAGCAGGACCAACGCGCGCTCGGCATCGCCGCGGTCGGTGAGCAGCTTGACGAGGTTGAGGATGCAGCTACGCTGGCCCTGCACGTCGTGCACGGCGCGCGAACGCTCGCGCGAATCGAGCAGCGTCGCCTCGGCATCCTGGGGACGGCCGAGCTTGAGCTGGAACACGCCCCTGCGGTTCAGCATGGTGGCCGCGCCGACCGCATCGCCAAGGCGCTCGTAGAGCACGAGGGCCGCATCGATGACCGCGAGCCCCCGCGTGAACTCGCCTCGCTGGAAGTGCGCCGCGACGCGGCCTGCCGCATGGCGCGCTCGGGCCGCGTCGGCGTCGTCGGGCAAGGCGGCCAAGGCCTGCTGCGCCGCCTCGTCGGCCTCGCGGGGTCGGCCCAATGCATCGAGTGCGTCGGCCTTCACTCCGAGTGCGGTGGCCAGGCGCGTGGCGGGCACGGGCTCGGCGTGCGCGAGGAGCTCGTCGACGAAGGCGACCGCCTCGACCTGAAAGTCGTTCTGCTGCGCGATCTGGGCGCGCCTGACCATCGCTTCCTGCCACAGCGACGCATCGCCCGCGGCCCGGGCCTCGACCAGTGCGGTGGTGCTGGCCGACAAGGCTTTCGCGCCGGCGCCGAGCTGCTGGTGCAGGTCGGCGCAATCGCCCAACATGCGCACCCGCTCGCCGGCTGCAGCGCCAGCCTTCTCGGCCCGAGCGAAATGCGCCAAGGCGTCGACGGGCGCGTGCATCGCCACCGCGGCGCGCGCCGCGCGCAGGCGCCAGGTGATCGCGCCGCGCGCGGCCTTCGGCAAGGCCAGGCCCGAAGCGGCCGCGGTGTCGCGAGCTGCTTCGTAGTGCTGGGCCAGTTCGACGGCCACCTGATGGCCGTGCAGCAGCGGCGTCGCCTGCAGCAGGTCGGCGGCGCGCAGGTGCAGGTGGATGCGGCGGGCCGGTGCCAGCCGCTCGTGGAAGACACGCCGGTAGAGCGCATGACGAAAGGCATATCGACCGCTGAGCGAGCCGTCGGGCAAGGCCGTGATGCCAGCAGGGCGCAGCCACTCGGCGCGACGCACCAGGCCGTCGCAGCGCGTGGCCAGATCGTTCGCTTCCTGACCCAGCAGGCGTGCCAGCAGCGGGTGAGCGAACTCGAAGCCGAGCACGCTCGCAGCTTCCAGCAGGTCTCGCAGGTCGCCAGGCAACCGATCGATCTGCCGCTCGACGACGCCCACGACGGTCTCAGGCAGATGCAGCTCGCCGAGCGCGTGGGCAGGGTCGCTCCAGAGGCCACCCACGAGCGAGATCGTCGCGTCGCTCTCGATGTCGTCGAGCACATTGGCGAGGAACAACGGCAGCCCTTCGGTGTGGGCATGGAGTGCGCGTGCAAGCCCGACGCGATGGGGTGTCGACTGCGGGCCGAGGCGACGGTGCAGATACATGCCGACCTCGGCCTCGCTGAACGGCTCCAGCACGACCTCGGCGCAGAGCTTGTGCACACGCAGCTCTTGGCGCAGCGCCTGCAGCGGATGCTTCGCCAATGCCAGCTCGGTGGCCCGGTAGCTGGCGACGAGCATCCAGCGGCCGGCCCCGCGGCGGCGCGCCAGATAGTCGAGCAGGCTCACGCTCGCGTGATCGCTCCAGTGCATGTCTTCGAGCACGAGCAGCAGCGGATCCGAGGCGGTGGCCACGTCGAGCAGCGCCCCGAATTCCCGCAGCATGCGTTCCTGTCCGGAGCCCGCGAGCTCGCGCACGCGATGCGCCGGGCCTTCGTCACGCGAGAGCCACGGCATCTGCGCCAGCCAGGTGGGCGCGGCCTGCGACAGTGCGCCGAGCCAGCGCTCGCCGAGCGGGCCGCGCGCCAGCTCGGAGAGAGCGTCGAGGATCGGCAGGTAGGGCTCGCCCCCGCCGGCCTGCTCTACGCATTGACCGAACGCCACCACGATCCCGCCGGCCGGCACCTGGTCTGCGAACTCACGCAGCAAAGTGCTCTTGCCGATGCCGGCCTCGCCACCGACCAGCACGAGCTGGCGTTGTCCGCCGCTCGCCAGATCGCGGCAGGCGCACAGCTGCGCCAGGGCAGCGTCGCGACCGACGAACGACGCCGACGACGCCGACGACAAAGATGTCAATGTCGATGTCGATGGCGACGCAGCGTCCTCGCCGGGTGACCGCACGGTGGCCTGCGCCAGCAGAAAGCGGTAGCCGCGCCGCGACACGGTCTCGATGAACGTCGGCTGGCGCGGGTCGTCGTCGAGCGCCGCGCGAATGGCGTTGACCGCCGTCTTCAGCACCGACTCGCTGACGAAGCGCCGGCCCCACACGGCATCGAGCAATTCGTCTTTGGTGACCAGCTGGCCGGGGCGCGCTGCCAGGTGGCACAGCACCGAAAACGCCTTCGGCGCGAGCTCGATGCGGCGCGATCCGTGGGTCAGTCGGGCGTTGCCCGGTTCCAGCCGGAAGTCGCCGAAATGCAGCGTCGCGGGCTGCGCTGCGGCGGGGGTCGGACTCGCGTCTCCGGCCACTTGGGCTCCCTCGGGACAAGACCAAAACAAGACGGTTTCCTGACGACTCCCATCGCCGGCGCCCCTAGAGTGCAAGCCAGCCGAAGCCTGTAGCAACGGCGCCCCTCAGTCAGCCGAGCATATCGGAAGCCACATGGACGATGCCCTTCAAACCGCGCAACTGCACCCGCTCGAGCGAACGTTCGTGCTGAAGTTGCATCGCGACTCGCGCATCCGGCAGGGCGAGCTCCGGGGCCGGGTGCTGCACGTGTTGAGCGACGCGCGCGCCGACGTGGCGAGCGTTGCCGATCTGCTCGAAGCGCTCAGTACGTTCGTGCAGGAGACCAACTCCGCCGCCGTGCCCGACGCCGTGCATTGCCCCACTCCCTGACCGCCGTTCGTCCACCGAAAGACAACCATGAACCACCGTCTTCTCCTCGCCGCCGCCACCGCGCTCGCGGCCTCTTTGGCCGCCCCCATCGCGCAGGCCGACATCGTCACCGCGCCGCCCGGTGTGGTGACCCACGGGAGCTACATCACCGACACCGTCAACCACCTCGACTGGTACCGCTTCGACAACTTCGCCAACACCCGCGACATCTCGTTCGATGCCGCACTCGCCGCGTTCACGCCGCTGGGCTGGTCGGCGGCGAGCCTGACCCAGGTGCAACTGCTGCAGGCGCAGTTCGGCTGGGTCGCCGACACGCCTTTCTTGGGCCTCAACGGCAACTACGGCATGGCTTCGGCGATGGCCGACTATCTCGGCTACACGGGCATCTTCTACACGTTCGCCGGTGCGCTGGCCGGCACAACCGACTTCCAGATCTCGGCGATGACTTCGGAGACTTTCTATTTCGATTTCGATCCTTCCACCCCGACGCAGATGGTGACGTTCGACTCGTTCCACCTCGACACCGACGCGCACGGGCAAAACTTCTTCACCGGCGATTTCGTCGAGGCAGACCACGCGCTCCAGGGCAGGGGCGTGGCGACCATGGGCGTCGGCACCTGGCTCACACGCGCATCCATCAACGACACGGGCTGCGGTCGCGTCGCACCCGGCAACTGCGGCGTCGGTGGCATCCCGCCAGTACCGGAGCCGGAGACATGGCTGCTCACCGGCGCCGGCCTGATCGGCCTGCTGATGCGACGCAACCGCGTGCGCGACTGACCTGTTCCTCCCGATTCACCCACGGCACGAACCTTCAGGGAGACACACATGCACCTCAACCTCGCGTCTTAGATCGCGGCCTGCACGCTCGCTCTCTCGGCGGCCGCGCCGGCACTCGCCTTCAACCCGCAGCCCGATCCGCCGGGGCGCTGGGCGATGCTCGGCCTCGTCGCCGAGCAGACCGCACGGCTCAGCGTGCTGGCCCTGCCCACCGGGCGCGATGCGTTCGGCGCTACCTGCACCGTGCGGCTGAATTTTCTCGATGCCGACGGCACGATGCTGGCCGAAGCGACGACGCTGGCGCTGATGCCCGGCAAGTCGCAGTTCGTCGACCTCAAGGGCAGCAACCTCCGGTTTGCGAATCGCACCGATCGGGCCCAGTTCCGGGCCGACGTCGAGGTGCTGCACAACCCGCCCGCGTATCGGCCTTGCGCGGGTGTCGCAGCGACCGTCGAGATCTTCGACGCCACGGGTCGCACCAGCATCGTCGTCGTGCACCCGCAGCAGTTCTGACGCCGGCCCGGCGCTTCCTCAGTCGCCGGCCAGCGCCCACAGGCCCGCGGCGTCAGTCGCGGCACCGTCGGCGCGAAGCTTCAGCAAGTGCGCCGTCAGCGAGCGCATCGCCATCGGGTGCAGGTGCAGCGGCACATCGGCATAGACGACCGGCAGCAACTCGGTCGCAGCCACAGGCCCCACTTTTCTCATCGCGGCGACGACTGTGGCCTCGCGCTTGAGCCGATGTGCGATCACTTTTTCCATCGCCGCGCGCGGCTCGGGCATCAGGAAGCCGTGGCCCGGTGCGAGCCAGTCGAGATCGAGCGCGAGCAGCGAACGCAGCGAGGTGATGTACGCGGTCATGTCGCCGTCGGGCGGGTTGATCACCACCGTCGACATCTGCATCACATGGTCGCCGGTGAAGAGCGTTCGTTCTTCCTCGAGCAGATAGCAGAGATGGTTCGCGGCATGGCCGGGCGTGTGGATGACGCGCAGATGCGTCGCATCGCCGAGCACGACGCGCTCGCCGCCGCGCAATGTGGTGTCGGCCGCGAAGGTGGTGTCCTGCCACTCGCGATGCAACGGTGCGAGGCCGAGCACGTGTGCGCCGGTGCGCGCCTTGAGTGCGGTCGTGGCGGGCGAATGGTCGTTGTGCGTGTGGGTGACGAAGATGCGGGTGATCGGCCCTGGCGCGGCTGCGACGATGGCGTCGACGTGGGCGTCATCGGCCGGACCGGGATCGATCACGGCCCAGTCGCCGCCTGGCTTGCCGCTGCCGACGAGGTAGGTGTTGGTGCCCGGGCCGGTCATCGCGTTGCCGTTGCCCGCGGTGACGCGGACCACGCGCGGCGAAAGGTGGACGGCGCGGCCGGGCACGATCTCGTACGAGGCGTGGCCGTGGCCCGCGGCGTCGATGCGGCCGAGCTCGGCCCAGGCCGGCTCTTCGGGCATCACCGGCCGGAAGCCACCCGAGCCGCCCGCCACGCGCGGCATCACCAGCGGCACGGTGCGCGGAGCCACGGCCCAGGCCAGCAGCGACTCGACATCGGCGAAGCGCGCCAGGATTTCGAGCGTTTTCTGCGTCGGCGTCAGCAGCTTCAGCCTGGCGCTCTGTGCCAGCGCTGCGGCCGGCGCGACCCACATCTGCTCGACCAGCTCGGCACCGTCGTGGATGGCCGTCTGGCCGTGCGGAACACGTGCGATGAAAAAGCGCGTGTCGAAGCGCTTGGGCCGGCCGAGCGGCGTGAGCCAGTGGCTGAGGTAGACCAGCTGGCCGACGGCCAGCCGCACACCTTCCGCGTCGCAGAGCGCCGTAAGCGTGGCCTCGCCGCGATGCAGCCGGCCGCGCCAAGGGGCCAGGCGAATGGCACTCTCGGGATCGAGCCCGGCGCCGCCCTCCAACGTGGGCAAGCCAACCGCGAACAGCAAGCCCGACTCCTCGAAGCATTCGCGCACGGCGGCGATGTAGTAGTCGAGACCTCCATCGTCCAAGCCGAGCCGAAGACTGGCTTCGCTGTCGCTCAGTCCTTCGCACGCGGCGTGCGCGTCGGCGTCGGCGTCGGCGGCCTCGACGATGCCGCCGGGGAACACCCAGGCGCCGCTGTTGTGGTCGCCGCGTTCCGCGCGTCGCGAGAGCAGCACCTCGACGCCGCCCGAAGAGCCGTCGCGCACCACGACCAGCGTGGCCGCGGGCCTCGGCGGTCGATCGACCAACGGTTGCGCTGCAGGCGCGGGGAAGGCCGAAGCGTCGACGGAAGAAGCTGGCATGACGGGGCTCGTGCGCGGTATCGAAGCGGGCCGGCAGTGTGGCACGCACCTCTCTGCCGATTCGGGCGTCGGAGCGCTCCGACAAGACCTTGGGCTCTCGACCCCGCGCGCGTCAGCCTTTCAGCCTATCGGCCTCGCCTCGAGGCACGCCGAACATAGCGGCGTTCCCAGACATTCATTCACGCGCCGCGGCGCCTTTCATCCGGAGTTCTCCATGCTTCACTACGCAGTCGTGTTCTTCGTGATCGCGCTCATCGCGGCACTGTTCGGTTTCGGCGGTATTGCCGCCGGCGCAGCCGGCATCGCCAAGATCCTGTTCGTGGTCTTCATCATTCTCGCCATCGCGACCTTCCTGTTCGGTCGCGGCCGCGGCACCTGAAGTTTCGAACCGGCCCAGCCTCGCCGAGGCTGTGACCGCAAAGCCCCGCTTGGCCTCAGGCCGACCGGGGCTTTTTGACGACCGGCGTTTGGGCGGTACTTGGTCTCGCAACTGGCCCGCTCTCGACGGTCGGCGCATCTGACAGTGGCGTGCGACCCAGAGCAGCCAGCGTTGCCATCGCAGCAGCGGGGGCGCGCTCCTTGGCGCCGCTGATGAAGAACACGAACACATCGCGCGGCTGTGCAAGCGCAGGGAGATCTTCGAGCGTGCGCAGCCCCGTCGGCTCGCCGCCCCTGGACCACCGCTCCGCTGCCGCCGCCCATGCCGTGATTTGTTCGTCGCCGTATCCGTTCGGTCGATCGGCTTCGCATTTCATCAGCCGTGCGTAGACGAAGCTGCTCGTCAGGTCACCGAACGACGGGTAGTCGTCGGAATCGGCGAACACGGTTGCGACCCGATGCTGTCGTGCCAGCGACAGGTAAGCGGGACAGGCAAAGCTGTCGTGGCGAACCTCGATCACGTGGCGCAGGGGCAAGCCCGCCAACGAATCGGGCAAGAGCTTCAGGAACGCTGCGAAGTCGTCGGGCTCGAATCGCTTGGTGGTCGCGAACTGCCAGACGATCGGGCCGAGCTTGGAGCCCAACTCGGCCATGCCGCTGGCGAAGAATTTCTCGATCGACTCGCCGGCCTCGCCGAGCACGCGGCGGTTGGTCGTGTAGCGGCTGGCCTTGACCGAGAACACGAAGTCGCTCGGCGTTGCTTCGCGCCACTTGGCAAAACTCGCCGGCGTCTGCAGCCGGTAGTAGGTGCCGTTGATCTCGATCGCCGTGAGCCGGTGGCTCGCGTACTCGAGCTCGCGCTCATGCACGAGCCCCGTTGGGTAGAAGTTGCTCCGCCAAGGCTCGTACGTCCAGCCACCGACACCGACGCGTATGTCACCCACTGCTGCGTTTTTCACCGGGGCAGGATAGCCGCCCGAAGCGCCGAGTCAACCGCGATGGGTCGTGACATGGTGCCTGTGCTTTCCATCGGATCGGGGATGTGCGGCAGACGACACATCCCATACCCTCGGACAGGCCGCAGCGGTAGCGCGCGGCTTCTTCAAACTGTCACGTCTCGTGACTAGATTGCAGGGTAACGCGCGGAACCGTAGGCACCTTCCTACTGTCACTCGAAGCGCCGACCGATAGCCCGTGTGAACCGGAGCGCCGACATTCAAAGCGCTGACAAGTGGTGTGGAGAAGATCATGACCAACGATGCAAACTGGGTGGAAGACGTGAAGCGCTGGTACCTCTCATCTGCTTCTGCGTCTGTCTCCGCCGCGGTTGGCGATGCACCCTTGGCGGCAGGCGACTACGGCATCGATCTGGGCTATGAAGCAGCGCACCCGGCACTGCAGGCGAGAAACTGGCCTGACGCCGCAGGGTTCACCACGGATCGATGAACCTCGAAGCGGCGGGCCGGGGCAAAGGCCCTGCCGCCGCGAGCAAACCGGCGATCCACTGACGCGTGTCGGCCGGGTCGATGACCGCGTCGAGCTCCAGAGTCGCGGCCATGTTGAGTGCCTTGCCTTTCTCGTATTGATCGGCGACGAGCCGGCTTCGCAGCCCATCACGCTCGGCGCCCTCAGCCGCCGCGGCCAGCTCCTTGCGGTAGCCCAGTTCGACGGCGCCCTCCAGCCCCATGGCGCCGAACTCGCCGCTCGGCCACGCCGCCGTTGCCATCGGGGCATGCATGCCGCCTGCGGCCATGGCCATTGCGCCGAGGCCGTACGCCTTTCGAAGCACGACGGCGATCATCGGAACCTGTAGCTGGGCGGCGACGACGAACATGCGGCTCACGTGCCGCACCTGTCCACGCGCCTCGCTCTCGGGTCCGACCATGAAGCCCGGCGTGTCGATCAGCGAGACCAACGGCAGGCCGTGCGCATTGCACAGTTGCATGAAGCGGGCGGCCTTGTCGGCGGCATCTGCGTCGATCGCTCCGCCCAGGTGGGCCGGGTTGCTGGCCATCACGCCGACGGGTCGACCCTCGATCCGAGCCAGCGATGTGACGATGCCGGTTCCGAATCCGGCTCGCAGTTCGAGCGAGGAGTCCCCGTCGACGATCGCCGCGACGATGGCGCGCATGTCGTAGACGCGCAAGCGGCTCTCTGGCAGCAGCTCACGAAGCAGCGACGGCTCGCCGGCGCACCACGCCTGGGTACGGCCACCGCGAACCAGCCCGAGGTAACGCCGTGCAGCGAGCACCGCTTCGCGTTCGTCTTCGACCAGCACGTCGATCACGCCCGAGCGCGACTGGACGCTGCTCGGCCCGATCTCCTCGGGCCTGAAAAGGCCCAGGCCACCACCCTCGACCATGGCCGGGCCTCCCATGCCGATCGAGCTGCCTTTCGTGGCCACGATCACGTCGCAGCAACCGAGCAGCGCGGCGTTGCCTGCAAAGCAGCGACCGGCGGCAATGCCCACCAAGGGCACGCGTCCGCTCAGCCTGGCGAAGCTGGCGAACGTGGTGACGTGCAGGCCGGCCACGATGGGCATGTCGACATCGCCCGGCCGGCCGCCACCCCCTTCCGCGAAAAGCACGACCGGCAGGCGCTGCTCGGCCGCGATGGCGAGCAGCCGGTCGGTCTTCTGGTGGTTGCGCATGCCTTGCGTGCCGGCCAGCACGGTGGCGTCGTAGGCCATCACCACGGTGCGCGAGAGGTCGGTGCCGTAGATCGCCGCATCGATGCTGCCGATGCCGGTGACCATGCCGTCGGCAGGCGTGTTGCGCACGAGATCGTCGAGGCTGCGGCGGCTGCGCTGGGCTGCGATGGCGAACGCGCCGTACTCGATGAAGCTGCCTGCGTCGCACAGGTCGGCGATGTTCTCGCGCGCTGTACGCAGACCGAGCGCGTGGCGTTTGGCAACCGCCTCGGGCCGGCTCGCGTCGACAAGACGGCGCTCGCGTTCGCGCAGCTCGACGAGGTCGGGCCGGACGTCTGATGACTTCGCTGTCGGCGCCGGGGCGCTGTCGCCGGCGAGCCCGTGCGCGGCGGTGGCCTCGAGCACGACCAGCACGTCGCCTTCACCCACTGTTTCCCCGGCCGCTGTTCGAACCCGCGACACCGTGCCGCCGG
>Ga0209511_1003247_pt1 | contig 12547 bp, 8 predicted proteins | sample SSSSmetaG_FD_184141 | JGI IMG/M metagenome (GOLD analysis project Ga0209511, IMG submission 184141) | Glacier valley bacterial and archeal communities from Borup Fiord, Nunavut, Canada, to study Microbial Dark Matter (Phase II) - ​SSSS... | ecosystem: Environmental > Aquatic > Freshwater > Ice >... | reverse complement strand
TGAGGTGGTCTTCTCTTCCGGGGTGCCGACGCGCGACTCGGGTAGTTGCGATTGTGCTCCCCCACTCGCCGTCGACTGTTTCTGGCGTGTTTCGGTTGAATTAACTGCTGGGAGGGGCCGGCCCCGTTTCACTTCATCACCGTTCTTGATTACCTCGCGTAACGAACTCGAACCGACACGCGGACAGGTACGCCCGCGAGATCGCCGCCGTGAATATCCGGGCGCCTCGGTTCGCTGCTACGGCGATGACGTGAGGATCGGTGTGTACCGGTCCACTCTGCGTCGGCGAGCACCCTGCGGCAAGTGGCTGGCCTCGCCTCAGGGGGCCAGCCGATGTCAAAGCGCTACCGTTAGACCATGACGCCTGCTGACACCGCCTCGCCCAGCGAGGCAGACACTGCCCCCGCCACGCTCACTTTCTCCGAACTCGGACTCACCGACGCCGTACTCAAGGCACTCAAGGATGTCGGGTACGAGACCCCCTCGGCCATCCAGGCCGCGACCATCCCTCCCCTGCTGGCCGGACGGGATGTCGTGGGGCTCGCGCAGACCGGCACGGGTAAGACCGCCGCCTTCGCGCTGCCGATCCTCTCCCGCCTCGATCTTGCCCAGAAGAACCCGCAGGCACTGGTGCTCGCCCCCACCCGCGAGCTCGCCCTGCAGGTGTGCGAGGCCTTCGAGCAATACGCCTCCGGCATGCGCGGCGTGCACGTGCTCCCTGTCTACGGCGGCCAGGCCTACGGCGTGCAACTCTCCGCGCTCCGGCGTGGCGTGCACATCGTCGTCGGTACTCCCGGCCGCATCATGGATCACCTCGCCAAGGGCACCCTCGACCTCTCCGAGCTCAAGTACCTGGTGCTCGACGAAGCCGACGAGATGCTCAAGATGGGTTTCGCCGAGGATGTCGAGACGATCCTCGCCGACACTCCCGACGACAAGCAGGTAGCCCTCTTCTCCGCCACGATGCCCCCGCAGATCCGTCGCATCTCGAAGAAGTACCTGCATGACCCGCAAGAGATCACGGTGGAGAACAAGACCACGACCTCCGCCAACACGACGCAGCGCTACCTGATGGTGTCGTATCCGCAGAAGGTCGACGCGCTCACCCGCATTCTCGAGGTCGAGAACTTCGAGGGGATGATCGTATTCGTACGCACCAAGAACGAGACCGAGACTCTCGCCGAGAAGTTGCGGGCGCGCGGATACTCCGCGGCTGCGATCAGCGGGGACGTGGCCCAGGCCCAGCGTGAACGCACCGTCAACCAGTTGAAGTCGGGCAAGCTCGACATCCTGGTGGCCACGGATGTCGCGGCCCGCGGCCTCGACGTGGAGCGGATCAGCCACGTGATCAACTACGACATCCCCATCGACACCGAGTCCTACGTGCACCGCATCGGACGCACCGGGCGCGCGGGCCGCAGCGGTGCCGCGATCAGTTTCGTGACACCCCGGGAGCGTCGGCTCCTCGACGCGATCGAGCGCGCGACCCGCCAGCCACTGACCCAGATGCAGCTACCGAGCGTTGAGGACGTCAACGTCACCCGGCTGGCGCGCTTCGACGACGCCATCACCGAGGCACTCGGCCAGGGCGACCGGGTCGCTGGTTTCCGAGACATCATCAGCCATTACATCGCGCACCACGATGTGCCGGAAGTGGACGTCGCGGCCGCTCTCGCGATCGTGGCGCAGGGCGAGGCGCCACTACTGCTCTCCCCCGAACGGGCGCAGCGTTCCGATCGGGCCGAGCGGAGCGAGCGGGCCGAGCGGAGCGAGTGGGGCGACCGCCCCGAGCGCACCGACCGCCCGGAACGGGCCGATCGCACCGAACGGCGTGCCCGCCCGGCCGCCGGCCCGATGTCGACCTACCGCATCGAGGTAGGCAAGCGCCACAAGGTAGAGCCGCGCCAGATCGTCGGAGCCATCGCCAACGAAGGGGGCCTGAGCCGCGAAGACTTCGGGCACATCAAGATCCTGCCCGATTTCTCGCTCGTCGACCTACCGGCGAACCTGACCGGTGACGTGCTCGACAGGCTGAAGGGAACGCGTATCAGCGGCAAACTCATCGAGATCCGTGCCGACCGCGGCGGTGCTCACACAGGCGGTGCCCGAAAGGACGGCGCTCGAACCGAGGCCGCTCGAACCGATGCTCCTCGAACCGATGCCAGGGGCGACCGACCCCCGCGCAAGTCCTACCGCGACTAGCCGAGCGACCGGATCACCGGCCAGCCAACGCGGTGATTGTTCCTCGGCGGCACTTGCGTGCCTGCTCGAATCGGCACAGACCCGTCGCAAAGGAACGCACACGCAGGAAAGGGGATACCGAACCTGTCGATGCCGACCCGTCTACTGCAGCACCGATTTCTGGGCCCTTCGGGGCATTCTCGAATAGAAATTGGCAGACTGGGACTGTGAACCCGACTGTCCGACGGAGAACCCGATGACCGATCCTCGGCCTCGGCTTCTCCTGATCGAAGACGACCCCCAACTCGGTCCGCTCATGCGCGAGGTGCTCGACGAGGTGTACGCCGTGACCCTGGTCGATGACGGCACGATCGGAGTCACCGTGGCACTCGAGGGTACCTTCGAGGTGATTATCGTGGATCGTCGGTTGCCCGGACTCGATGGGCTGGGAGTAATCGAGACCCTCCGGCGCAAGCGCATCACCACCCCGATGCTGATCCTCACCGCGCTTGGCACAATCCAGGACAAGGTTCGCGGTCTTGATGCGGGAGCGAATGACTACGTGGTCAAACCCTTCGAGTTCGATGAGCTGTTCGCGAGGCTCCGTTCGATCAGAAGGGTCTACACGGGTGAGGGACCGTTCGTGCGCATCGGGCTGTGGGAGTTCTACCCCGAGAGCCGCACCGTCTACTCGCCGTATGACGGACGAACGATCCTCACCGAGCGGGAGAACGAACTCCTCCGGCTGTTCGCCGAAAATCCTCATCGCACCTACTCGCGCGAACAGATCTTGAACCAGGTCTTCGGCTCCACCGACCAGCCCGGCACCGTCGACACCTACGTGCACTACGTTCGCCGAAAGACCGATACCGACCTCATCACTACCGTGCGCGGCCAGGGCTACCGATTGGGGGCACCGTGAGCAGGCCCAGCAATTCCCACCGGACGGATGATTCCGACGCGCGCGCAATCCGACGGGCGTCACGAGAGGTCGGACTCCAGATCACCATCACCTCGAGCGTGCTGGTGCTCGCGGTGCTCATCGCCGCTTTCGCATTCGTCTTCTCGCATATCAAGCCCGCGCGCCTCTTTCCCCGAGTTGGATCGCATGAGACGACGATTGATGTCGGTGGCCTGGAGATCCTCGTCGGCGGGATCGTGATCGGAATCATCGCTATCATCCTGGCCGGCACGATGAGCTGGTTTGCTACCCGTCGGGCAGTGCGGCCTCTCGGTGATGCACTGCGAATCCAGCGCGCCTTCGTCGCTGATGCCAGTCATGAACTGCGCACCCCCCTCACGGTGCTCGACGCCCGTCTCCAGCTGCTCCAGCGTGGGCTCGCGGCTGATGATCCGTCGATGCCCACGGTGAGAGAGCTTCGCCGTGATACCAAAACCCTGATCGGAATCGTCAACGATCTCCTCGCACTTGCCGAGGGCGATGGCTCCCCGGCGAGTGGGGAATCGGTGCCGCTGACCCCTGCGGTTCAGAGAGCTGTCGCCTCGATGTCGATCCTTGCCGAGGAACGTTCGGTCGCGATCCGACTGGTCACCGCAGAGAGCAGCGCGAGCACTGTTCCCGCCGCCAGCGTCCACCGTTGTGTTGTGGCGCTATTGGATAACGCTCTCGATTTCTCGCCCGCAGGCTCGACGATCGATGTGACGGTCGAAGAGATCACAAGCACGGCGGTGATTCGCGTGCGCGACCATGGCCCTGGCATCACCGGCATTGAACCGAGCCGCATCTTCGACCGCTTCGCTCGTTCGGGGGACGCCGTCGGTGGCGGCGGAACCACCCGGACCGGGTTCGGCATCGGACTTTCGCTCGTGCGAGACACCGTCGAACGTTTTGGCGGCACGGCGAGCGTCGTGGAGACCTCACCCTCGGGGACCACTATCGAATTGCGGATCCCCCAGGCGCGAGAACTGTAAACACCACGCGGTTGCTACGCCGTGGGCAGGTGGACCTTGGTGGAGCCATCCAATTCAACTCCACCACGCTGTTCGGGGATCGAGAGCCCGACGACCAGCAGCAGGATCACCGCGGGGAAGAGCACGCTCGTGCCGGTGGTTCCGAGTCCGACGCCGCCGTCCTTCGGGATCTGCGACAGGAGGTCGCGGGTGGATGCCCCGAGGGGCCCGGACAGGATGTGGGAGATCCAAAGGCGACCACGGCGTACAGCGTGACGGCGTAGTACGCGAGAGCTACGACTGCGATGACGACCGCGAAAACAACGAGCGAGAGCAGGTACCCGAGGTCGAGGTTGATGTTCAGGAAATCAGCGAAGGTCTCTCCGACGGTCGTCGCGGGTACTTTGATGATCCAGAAGTCCGCGGTGATCTCCGGGACCTTGTTGAGCATGAACCGACCGGTGTTCGGCGAGCGAGTTGCGTTGCGCGGGGTAGAGCATGCTCCTTCATTCGGTAGTGGTTCGAGTCGATCGGCTGACTGTTAAGAATTCGCCAGGATGCGCGAGCGACGACGTTCGGTGACGGCAAGGATCGCGACCCCTGCCACGATGAGGATCGCCAGCGCCACACTCACGGGCCCGGTGCCCCATTGCAGTCCTCCTCGCGCGTGGGACACCCCCATCCAGTCGGCAAATGACGCCCCGAGGGGCCGCGTCGCCACGTAGGCGAACCAGAACGCGAACACCGCGTTGAACGCACCGAGTCTGAATGCCACTGCGGGGATCGCTATCACCACCGCGAAGACGACGCCCGAAACGAAGTAGCCGAGGTGCAGCGTCCTCGCCGTCATATCGCCGGCTGCGGTGCCCAGTGCGAAGGTCACCAGGATTGTCGCCCAGTAGTACGATTCGCGGCGCCGAGAGGTGATGCTATGGATTGAGAGGGTGCCTTCGCCTCGATGCCACACGAGGAATACCACGGCGAGCAAGACGGCGAAGGCGATGGTTGAGACCAGGTAGGGCACCCCCAGCACGATGTGTGTGACGTCCGCGGCCATCGTGCCGAACACACTGACCATCGCGACTGCGAGCCAGTAGACCCACGGCAGATAGCGCGCCGCTGCGAGTTGGAGAACCAACGCGGCAGCAAAAAGGATGGCTCCAATGCCGACGGCCACGGCGGGTTCGATCGAACGGACCAGAAAGTCCGAGGTGGTCTCGCCCATCCCGGTCGTCAACACCTTGACGACCCAGAAGAGGAAGGTGACTTCGGGCACTTTGCTCGCTGTGACGGGAACCAGGCGCGGGGCATGCGCGATCGGGAAGAGTCTGCTCACGAGCGCAAGACTGGATGCCGTGCACTAAGAAGTGTCTGAGAAAGCGAGTGCTCAGCGGACGATCCGCCGGACCTTCACCCGGGGACCCGCCACCTCACAGAATTCGGCGAGCGCGTCCCGGTTGTAGGAGGCCCCATCAAGAAAAGAAGCGGGTACTGCGCCGCGCAGGAATTCACGCATGCCGTCGGCCAGACCCCCGTCACTCTGCGGAACGATTCGGATCGCAGAATCCGGTAGAGCGTCGACAGCGGAGTCGAATTTCACCGACACGATCGGAAGCTGTGCCAGTGCCGCTTCGAGAAGCACCATCGGCTGTCCCTCGTAGTTGCTGGAGAGCACGAAACAGTCCGCTGCGGCGAGTACAGGGAAGGGATTGGTGAATGGCCCAACGACGAAGGCGACCTCCGATAGTCCGCTACCGTCGATGAGGCGCTGCAGTTCCTCTCGCAGCGGTCCGTGGCCGACGATGACCAGTCGCACCCCAGGGCTCTCCCGATACACCTCCGCGAATGCCCGGATGAGTCGTGCCTGGTTCTTTTCCGGAGAGAATCGACCGACGGTGGCGAACCACACGAGGCCGTCATCGCGCTGCATCGCGTCGATCCAGCCATGGTCATGCGGCTCCGGCTCGCCCCCGTCCAGATCCAATTCCTGGATCGGCCCCAGCGGGGCGCCGAGGCCCTCCCGGACATGCGCTTCATCCACGAGGTTGCGAGCGAAGACGAAGGATTCTTCGGGCAATCCGTACCGCGGGCCCAGACTGGCACGGTTGATCCTGGCCAGGCTCTCCGATACGGACACGAGCGAATCGAAGTCCCGATACAGGCTGAACACCGCTGGCAGCGAGCGCTTCATACGTCGCCGGCTCCCAACGAATCGACGTGTCTCCAGGAACAGGTCGTTGTGCAGCCAGATAGAGCGAAATGCGTCCGGGGAATGGAGCAGAAGCGAGGCCCAGAAGGCGGTGTATCCGCTGAACTCGACGACAGATTCGAAGCGTGCATCACCGAAGCATCGCGCCCACTCCGCGCGCCACATCCGTTGCTCCGTCGCAGTCTCCGGCCGCCTTCGGAGTGCGGGATAGCGCTCTTGCAGTCGTCGGAACAGGTGCGTCACCTTGCTGCCATTCATTCCCCCGACCCGGAGGAACTGCCGCACCTCGGGGGGGATCCGCTGCTGGTTCGACAGTTGCTGCGCGCGACGAGGACGGTTGAATACGACGGAAACGTCATAGGCGCTGTGATCGATCGCACCAAGCAGGTTCAGAGCGGAATTGGTGATGCCGTTGGAACGCATTCCCCCGAGACTGAGCAGCATCGACGTGCGAGGGTCCTCTGCCAGTGACTTCGTTCGAGCATCAGCTGTGAGTCCTCGAAACACGATGTCGACGACGCGACGCGCGGCTCCCCCATCATCGTTTGGCGTGAAGCGACCCCTCCAGTCCACAGCGCCGGCGCGGCGAGCCGTTTGGCTTTCCGGTGAGATCAGCGATCGGATCGCATCCCCCAGCTCCGGAACGGTGCGCGCCACTGGCCCGGGGAGTTCCTCGAGGGGGAAGTAGAGGCCGCGAGAAGCGGAGTAGTCCACATCGTCCGGCGTGAAGAAGATGAGCGGACGGTCGAGCGGCAAAAAGTCGAAGAAGATCGACGAGTAGTCGGTGACGAGGATGTCGGTGACCCCGAGCATCAGGTTGGTCGGCATGTCGTTCGAAACGAGCATCTTACGAAACTCGGGTCGGTCAGCTGCGAATCGGTGGACAACCTGGTGGGTCTTGAGCAGCACCAGGAATTCAGGTCCCACCTGCTCCTGGATCTCGCGTGCAAGCCCAAAGAGCTCATCGGCGTCGTCGGCAGGTGAGTTGAAATCCGTGCCCTTCCAGGTCGGGGCGAACAGGATCACCGCGCGGCCACCGACATCGATGCCGTCGTTCTCGAGTAGTGATCGAACGTGCGTCGATTCGGCCGTGGTGAGAAACTGCCGGTCGACCCGGGGATACCCCTCCTCGATCACCAGCCCACGAAAGGCGCCGCGCAACCTGTAGGCCTTCTCGTACATCTGCTCGGTCGTGAAGGGATTCTGAGACAGCAAGAAGTCCGCAGCGACGAAGTTACGCAGGGTATTGGCAGAGTCCAGGGCACCGTTCGGCATGTCATAACCCATACGTTTCAGCGGTGTGCCGTGCCAGGTATTCAGGTAGACCTGACCAGATCGCTTGCTGAATTCCGCCGGGAAGGTTGCGTTGTTGACAAGGTATTGGCTGGTCGCGAGGGCGCGAAGGTAGGCCAGGGAATGACGGCGCACAAAACGAACGCGGCGATCTCCGGCGAACTCGTCCTGCACTTCCCGGTGCTCGTGCAGGCTGTCGAGCACCCAGACGTGGCAAAGCTCGGCGAGGTCGGGTGACCGGAGCACTTCGCGGAATATTGCCTCGGGATTGCACAGCACGCCGTTGCCCGCGAAGGACTCGTAGAGCACCACGCCCCGGCGGAGGCGGCCCCGTCGCACGAATGCCCGGAGTTCGGCACGGCCCGCCGCGCTCACCTGCCTGAGCAGCTTCCGCACTCGACGGAATACTCGTTTCATGGCGCTTCCTCACTCGAACCAGCCGACCGGCAGACCCACTAAGAATAATTCATTGGGCCCAAGAAACCTCTCGAGGATTCGACGCGGGCATCTGCCGCAATCCGAGCTGTTATCTTAGAGATATCTGAAAGCATCGTTGGCATACTCGCGTCGACAGACGTGAGATGCCGGGAGGCTCAACATGGTGTGGCTGATAGCAGGCGGTATCGGTGTTCTGTGCGTCGTCGCTGCGGTCTGCGTGTGGACGGTCATCGTTCTTCTGGCCGAGGCCGGAGATGGGCAGGACGCGGCGGCGGATGATCCAGGAACAGACGGCGCACACGAACCAGACGGCGCACACGAAACAGACAGCGCACACGAAACAGACAGCGAACCCCGGCTCGAAAGTGCCGTGAAACGGAAACGGGTGCACAACCGTGCGGACCGCTACTGAACTCCATAATCGCGACTCGGCGATCCGTTCGCGGTTGACGCGCGGGCGGCCGACCGTCGTGTCCCTCTGGGCACTCTCTCTCGGCGCGCTGGCCACGGCGGTCTCAGCAGCCGGGTCGTGGATCCCGTCGCTGTGGGGCGATGAGGCGGCGAGTGTGCTCTCCGCACAACGATCCCTGCCCTCTCTGTTCCGGATGCTCGGAAGCGTGGACGCCGTGCACGGCACCTACTACTTCTTTCTGCACTTCTGGGTGCAGGTGTTCGGGGCCTCGCCGTTTTCCGTACGGTTTCCCAGCGCGATCGCCGTCGGATTCGCGGTCGCGGGAGTCGTCGTGCTCGGCTCTCGCCTCGCAGGCATCCGGGTCGCCGTCTTCGCCGGGATCGTCGCCGTGATGCTGCCTCGCATCACCTACATGGGCGAGGAGGCCCGCGGCTACGCGATCAACACGGCCGCAGTCGTCTGGTTGACGATTCTGCTCGTTCACATCGTCGGTCTCGACCGGCCGAGGCGGCGCCTGTGGCTGGTGTACGGCATCGGAGTGGCCATCTGCGGTTACCTCTTCCTCTTCAGCCTCCTGATCGTCCCGGCCCATGCCGTCATCATGCTCGCTAGCCGGCGACGGGTCATTTTGAGAGCCTGGATCACAGCAGTACTCGGCGGGATAGCGCTCACCGGGCCGGTGATCGGGTTCGGGATCAGCGAGAGCGGCCAGATCGCGTTCCTGGCCAACCGGGATTCCACCAACATCCGAACCCTCGTCGTGACACAGTGGTTCGGAAACGATCTGCTTGCCCTGATCGCCTGGGTGATCATCATCACCTCCATCGTCGTCTGGGGTGTCGCATCGTATCGAACACACAGCGGGGCCAGCGGATTCGACCCGAAGAGTCAGCCGGAGAGCCGCGACCTGGGGCTGGTGCCGATTGCCGCGACCTGGCTCCTCGCCCCTCCGGCCATCCTCCTCTCCGTCAATTCCGTGCACGCGGTCTACTCCTCCCGCTACCTCTCGTTCGCCGTGCCGGCCGCGGCGCTTCTCATCGGATGGCTTCTGGCACGCATCCGCCCCCGCATCGTGGCGATCGCGCTGCTCGTCGTCGTGGTCGCCGCCTCCTCGCTCAGCTATCTCAGTCAGCGCACACCATTCGCCAAGAACAACAGCGACTGGGCGCAGATCGCCGACACGATTCACTCCCACGCGCAACCCGGGCAGGGCATTCTCTTCGATGAGGGGACGCGCCCGTCCCGGGCTCCCCGACTGGCGTTGCGCACCTACCCGGCTTCGTTCGATGGATTGACGGATATCGCGCTCAAGACCCCGTGGTACGACACGACCAACTGGCACGACTCGGTGTATCCCTCATCCACGGTCGCCTCGAGGCTCGGCTCGATCAAGTCGGTCTGGTTGGTCGAATACCGGTTTCCCGGCTCGGTCACCGATACCTACGAACGATCCATGCTGGCAGCGCTGGGATTTATGGTCGTCGCCGAATACCCGCAGCACAGCAGTGTGGTGGTGAAGCTCACTCGTCCCTGAGCGCGCCGACCGCGCGGTAGAACATGGCTATCGCAGCGTTGTCGTGCGCAACCCAATCGACCGATGATGCACCCAGCTTGCCATCGAGGAATTCGAGCATGCCGTCGGCGATCGCCCTTTCATCCGCCGCCACCTCGATCACTCCGTCCGAGGGCCCCGAACCCGGCTGTTCGCCAATAACGGTGACGATGGGCAGTGCGAGCACGCGAGCCTCCACGAACACCCGCAGATCGCGCGCACCGCAGCCGACCAAGACCACGCACTCCGAGCGCCGCATCAGTGCGAACGGGTTGGCCTGATAGCCCGCAAGCCAGATTGCGTCAGTGAGCCCGTGGGAGAGAATCTCTGCCGCAAGGGTCGCGGCAAGCGGCCCGTCCCCGATCATCAGGAGTCGCGAACTCGGTACGACAGCATGCACCAGGGCGAACGCCCGAACCAGCCGTGACGGATCGTTGACGACCGAGAGGCTGCCGAGGGAGCCGAAGATCCTGGTGTCGCCGGCGGAACCTGCGCGGGACAGCCAGTCGGGTACCGGGGGGTCACCATCGTCGAATCGAAGGGGAAGGGCGGCGTGCGTCAGAATACTCCTGCCTCCGATAAGGGGCTCGGACACTGAGAACTTCTGCGGTGCCGCATAGGCCGTCAATGACGTCGAATTGACAGAATTGAGCGCCGGAGATGAAGAGACCAGATGATCGTAGGCATCGTACAGGGGGAGGATCCTCGCGAACTCGTCCGCACGCCGAGGCTGGTCGGCGCCCTCTGACGGCAGTGCCGTCGCCCGATTGTCGCGCAGCCAGATCGAGCGCTCGGACCCGGGCGACTGCAGCATCAGGTTCGCCCAGAACGCGCTGGTGGCGCCGAAGTCCAGCGCGAAGTCGAACGTGGCCGAGCCGAAGCACCGATCCCACTCGTCCCGCCAGAGTGTCATCTGGCGAGTCGAGCGGCTCGGCGAGACGACCCCGGTGGATCGAGTACGGCGCAATCGTGCCAGGACAAATTTCGAACCATTCATCCCGCCGACACGGGCGAACTGGCGGACATGCAGATTCAGCAGTCGCTGCTGGTCTCGCACCGGTCGGGAACGCGTCGGGGGAAAGATCACCGACACGTCGAACCGGGTGTAGTCGATCGCGTCGAGAAGCGCCACGAGTTCCGACGTGACTCCCCCGGGCCTCATGCTTCCGGCAGCGATGAGGACGGTCTTTCGCCCGTCGTCCCCCAGGGGCGCGACGGCGTAACCGTCGCGCTTCGCCCGAAACACGATGTCGACGATTCTCTGGGAGGCGTTGCCGTCTTCCCGCGCGACGAACCTGGCTCGCATCGCCCGGTAGTTCGCGGAGACCCGGCTGTCGACGCCGAACCGGTCGAAGTCGTTCACCGCCTCCGCGAGCTTGTCTACCGTATCGACCACCGGTCCCGGCCAGTCGTCCGGCTCGATGTACAGGCCGCGGTATCCGCTGTAGTCCGCGAGGTCCGGTGTGAGGAAGAAGATGGGACGACCGGTGGCAAGGAAGTCGAAGAAGATACTCGAATAGTCGGTGACCAGCACATCGGCGATACCCAGGATCACGTTGGAAGGAATCTCGTTCGGAATCAATCGCCCACGAATGCCCGGGATGTCTGAGGCGAAGCTGTGCACCACCTGGTGTGTTTTCAGGAGCACCACATACTTCGTCGTGTCGATCTGGGATTCAAGCTGCTCGACCCGGGATACCAGGGCGTTGATGTCGTCCTCGGGGCGGGAGAACGAGGTCCCCTTCCAAGTGGGCGCGTAGAGGATGATCCGGCGTCCATCGAGAGCCACCCCGCCCTCCTCGATATCGGCGCGGACCGCAGCGACAGCGGGCGCATCCATGAACTGGCGGTCGATCCGCGGATAGCCTTCCTGGATGATCTGCCCCCGATAGATCTGGCCCAACCGGTGCGACTTCTCATACATGTGCTCGGTCATGAACGGACTCGCCGAGAGCAGGAAGTCCGCCGAGAGCAGGTTGCGCACGACATTCCCCACCCGGGTGGCCGGGTCACCGATGTCATAACCCATCCGCTTGAGCGGGGTGCCGTGCCACGTGTTCACATACACCTGTGCGGCCCGCTTGCCGAACTCGGGCGGGAATGTCGCGTTGTTCACCAGGAAGCCCGCGGTCGCGAGGACGCGGAAGTAGGCGAATGACCCGGGCCGCACGAACCGTACCGACCGCGATCGAGCGAACTCGCGCACGACAGTCGGATTCTCCCGCGCGCTCGCCAGCACCCAGACATGGGTGAATCCTCGGAACTCCGGATCGGCGAGCAGCGCCCGGAAGATCGCCTCCGGATTGCAGAGCATGCCATTGCCGGCGAAGGACTCGTACATGACCATCGTGGGACGCACCGCGCGTCGTCGCCACACCGCGTACACCTCGGTCTTGGCCGCCTGCCAAAGACGTCGTTTCAGGCTGAGGAAACGGCGACGGATGGCGACGAGGCCGGGCGAATCCGTCATCCTGATCACCAGTTCACTATAAAGTCCCGCGCGCACGCGATCGTCACAGTGAGCGGGTACCGCTGTGCTCGAAGACCGCTG
>Ga0209511_1003244_pt1 | contig 12553 bp, 8 predicted proteins | sample SSSSmetaG_FD_184141 | JGI IMG/M metagenome (GOLD analysis project Ga0209511, IMG submission 184141) | Glacier valley bacterial and archeal communities from Borup Fiord, Nunavut, Canada, to study Microbial Dark Matter (Phase II) - ​SSSS... | ecosystem: Environmental > Aquatic > Freshwater > Ice >... | reverse complement strand
CGCCAATATTAGGAGCATGTATTTGACATGCATTCTTGGCAATCAAACACAGCTTGGAGGCGAAGTAAACTGGTCAATCATTCAAGCTCACACGAACATACATTCAGTGTCGGGTGGCTAGGATCGCAAAAGTATCGCTTCCGAAGATAAGGAGTACCTGTGAGCAAGCATAGTTCGATTGGAACCTCCGTCCTCACTCCCACGGCTCAAAATGTTTGGAATACGACTCGTGTATTTGGACGTCTTTTCCCTGATTTGCCAGCGCATGATGCCGGACGTGAACACATGATCGACATTGGGCAGCACGGCGGCATTATGGACGACGGCTACGCAGATGCGCCAGAAGGTGACAATCCGACGATTCCGGCGGGCTTTTTGTTTTTGAGCCAGTTCATGGCGCACGACATTACCTATGATCTGAATTCGACGCTGGAAAGCCTCAACGATCCGAATTTGATAAGCAACTTTCGGATTCATACGCTTGATTTGGATAGTGTGTACGGCGCAGGTCCGCGCGCCAGCAGTTATCTTTACGATGCCACTGACGCGGATAAACTGCTGCTCGGCCTTAACGATGCGGGCAACGCGGACGATCTGCTGCGCAATTATCAAGGCGCAGCCATTATTGGCGATCCGCGTGATGATACCGATCTGATTGTGGCACAGTTGCACGTCGCTTTTATCAAATTTCACAATAAGATCGTAGACTATCTGCGCAGCAGCGGAACCCCCAGTGCAGATGTGTTTCGGGAAGCGCAACGCCTGACCCGCTGGCATTTCCAATGGATTGTCATTCACGAATATCTGGCATTGCACGTCCAGGATACGATCCTTGCCGACATTCATTGACCTGCGCTGAAATGGGCATTGATAACTATGACGGCGACATTGCTATCGCTTACTATATCCTCAAGGAAGCCGAACGACAGGGAAAGGGCGAACGCCTCGGTGAAATGGGCGGGCAGCTGGTCGCTGAAGTGATCATCGGCTTGATCGAGTCCGACTCACAATCCTATCTGGCGAATGAGCCAAACTGGACGCCCACGCTACCGGGTCAAACTGCGGAGCACTTTACAATGGTGGACATGCTTCGCTTCGCTGGCGTTGCTTGAGCAGCTTACGTCATCAGGTGCGGCGGAGCGACGCTATAAACATGCCGCTCCCCGCCGTCGTTTGACCTCATCCTTGAGTATCTGCGTAATACGCACACCGGCATTGGTTTGACTCTTCAGCTTAGATATATCACTTCACATCAGCAGCAGATACACTTCGCGCTGGAAAGTAAAAAGGCTCAGCGCGCCGCACAAAAGCCGCCAATGCGATCCACAAGGCATATTCAGCGTGCAGATCGCCCGGTATCTGGAGATTGAACGCCGTGAGTATCAGGCCACGGTAAAAGTCAAAACTGACTGCAATCAGCTTGCCCAGGTTGTGCGCTGCACTGACACAATTATCATAAAAAATGATCGCCAACAATGCGCCGCCAATTCCGATCAATAAAATAAGAGGCACGTCGCTCCGAATACCACTCAGAATGCTGATGACCAGGATCAGCGCAGCTTCAAGTGCTACGACAGTGCTCAAAAACGACAGGTTCAGCGATAGATCAAGGCTCGCTTTCTGTGATCCAATGCGCTCATAATGTTCGGGTGCTGCTTTTTGTAATAATGGGTAAAGGCGTGGCCAAAAAGTTGCTGCATCGATGCCATAATGTTCGGCGGCGTATTCAGCCGTGACCGCCAATACATTCCCCAGGCGGGTGGGTGCCGCGTCTGCTGAGTTTTTGGGCAGCGCAGCGTTGTTCGTGTTGTCAGCCGTATTCATCGAATCGGTGTCGATGCGCTCATGCTCAGTGCGGATCGCATTTTCGATCTGTTGGATATTGTCTTTGAGCTGTTGCAGATCAGCTTCATTACTGAATCTATTGCGGCTCAAAGCTGCCACATTTGCCTGATATTCCGCGCGATAATCATTGAGGACGCCGTACCGATGCATAATTTGCTGGCGCTTAAGCTGTGTGCGCGATCTCAATAAAATATTGAGCGGCCATACGAATCCGCTGTACAGGCGAATCAAAAAGCTGTTCATGCCCAACAGCAGCACGCCCAATGCCAACGGTACGAGCACAAACGCAAGCAGCCCCGACAGATCAAGCGAGTTGGGCAGCGTCGGCGGGGTAGCAGATAGCCCAAGGCCAGTCAGCGCCGGAACGTTACGTGCGGTCAGCGGAATGAGCACGAACGCCTGAATAAGCGCAAAGACGCCCGCTGGTAAAATGCAGCTCATGAAGAACGATAACCCGACCTGTTGAATCGAGCCTGACGCGAAATCAAGAAAGTCTTTCATAGCGCTCCCCTTTTGGCAGCGTCACGGATTTCGACGGGTGTGCCACATTTTGCACAGACATAACTGCGCGTCTGTACATCATATTTTCGGATACCAACATAACCGCAGTGTGCGCAGGAATAAGGCTTAATCAGCGTATCAGCTTCTTTGGGTAGCAAATACGGATTTTTGGTCAGGTGCATTTGTGGCAGCACCAACCCCAACATGCCGAGTCCATCGAACAGGCCGCCATGCGTCGGATTGTACAATATGCCGTATGGCACATCGCCGTCCGTCACCAAAAAGACGCCGCCCGATACTTCAGCCAGACGATTTAATATATCAGTGGTCGAGTCGGCGGTATCGCGTGCGATGACTTCATCGGGCATTTGCAGATCAGGCAGCACTTCGACCAGCACGCTCACGCCAGCTTGCCCAACAGCACTCAAAAAGGCGTTTATCGCCTCGAAGGTCATGAAGCGATAGCTGCTGTCCGCCATTCTGATCAGTAAAAACGCATTTTCGGGCGCGAGTGCTTTCTCAGCGGTTTGTAACAGCGCATCGCCAAGCGGCGTACCCGCGCTGACACTGATAAAGCGGCGTCCGTAGGTGGTGAAGGCGTGCTCTTGTAGGGTCATTGTGTCCTTGCGCAGATGGTATTCAATTTGGTTGCGTGGCGAGTCGATCGGTTAACGGCAGCCCAAGCCGCTGAAAGGTGTTATCGCCTGAATTATAGACCCACGCCGCGCCTTCGTAAATGAGCGGCGGTCCTGGTGTTTTGCCAGTGGCAACGATCGACAGTAGATCGCCGTTAGTCGCATCGAAAGCGGCGGCGTTGTTCGTGTCGCCAAAAGTGAACCACAGCGTGCTGCCGACCTGGACGGGTTCGCGTGGTCGCGTGCCGACTTGTGGATACTGACGTACCGGGCGCAGCGTTTGCCGATCGTAAGCCCATAACTGGCGACCATTTGCGGTGCATCCGAGCCACATGAAGTGGGCGGTCAACATCGCGCCGGTGGGGTCGCTGCAAGGCGCATCGGGCATGATGAGCGCGCCGCTGCGCATATCCATCACAAACAAGTTGGCGGCAAGCGCTTCGTTCGTCATGACTAAAGTTGGTGTGCAGAATGACGTGTACCACAAATAGGGATCATCGATCGTGGGCAAACGCGGGTTCGGCGGCGTACTGTATTGCGCCATCCATTGCCCCGCTATCGGATCAAATATGCCGACACCTGGCGTGCTCGGCGACGTTTTTCCTAATGCGCAGCCGACAAGAAAACTGGCAGAAGCATCGGTTGGCGGTGCGCCAAAAGTAAACCATAACTTGCCATCACGCATGAAGGGCGACCAGGGCGCATAAGCCGTACCGGGGATCGCGTAGTGCTGTGCAGTTGGCACTTGACCATTGCGCATCGCTTTCAGATCGATTTGATACAACCCGCCCTGCTGCGCTCCCGACGCACCGATCCAAGCCGAGTCGCCTGTGACAAAGAAGCCCGTAGCAATCGCGCCTAACCGAAAAGCCGCAGCCTGACGCAGATCGCTTTTCCAGAAAACAAACACGTTCGGATCAGTCGCTGGTGTGCCTGCGCTGTTCATGGTCAGAACATCTACAAATACCCACACGAACTCCGGTGTGAAGTACAAGGACGTGATCTTGCCGTTGACCGTAGTTGAACGCTGCGCCACATCGAACGTTGGTGGTATCTGTGCCAGCCAATCAAGCAGCAACGGCGAAGCCTGTACAATCGGTTCAAGGCGCACTAAACGCCCTTGATCGTCTTCAGCCGTCCATAAATATTGACCATCGGTAGTGAGGTCTTCCAGCGGACCTTGCAGGTTCAGAACATCGACCGGGCGCGCAGTCGGCATCAGGTACGAATCGCCCTGATAATGCATATCGTAAACGAAAATCTGACCGCTGTTTTCTTGTGTCAACCATAATTTGCCCTGAAACAGCAGCGGTGGGTGGGCTGTCGCACTGCTTCCTGGGGCGTGTTGGCCGAGGTAAACGCTGGTCGTCGGCAAATAGATCAGTTTATGATCGGCGCAGGTGATCCACATATTGGTACCGTCGTGAAACAATGCCTGCGGTTGGTCGCATGGATTCAAGGGGCGTACCAGACTGCCATTTTTTTCATTGATGATCAACACCTGCCGATCAATTCCAGAGGAGGCGATCAGCCACAGGTAATTGCCATCGCTGACGGCTTGCGACAAACTGCCTGCGCCAGGCATGGGCACGCTTGAGAATGGCGTAGTAATGCTGTTGGTCAGGTCGAAACTGAGCAATCGATTTTGATCGAGCGCAGCCCATAAACGCCCCGGCGTGAAGAACAAAGTGCGCGGTTGGCCGTCCGTGATCTCAAAAGTACGCGTGATGCGCAATGCCGCCGTGTTGATTTGACTGTCGATCTGGCCGTCGATCTGAAAGATGTGGCGTGTCCCCGAAGTGCTCTGTTCGGTGACCCAAAACCCATCCGTACCCGCACTGCTGAACGCTATCGGGGTACTGAATGGCAGTGTAGCCTTGATTTGCATAGTGGCCGGATCGATGGCGTAGAGAATACGTGAATCGACGACCAACCATAATACGCCGCGCTCATAACTGGCCGATTGAATAGTGCTGCCAAACTGAAATGCCTCAGTCTGATCGGCAGCGTCCGCTAAACGTAAAAGCTGATTGCTGTTGACGCGCAATACCCACAGGTAACCACCGCCCACGAACGCCAATTGTGCACCGGCGTCCAGTTTGATATGTCCGATGATTTGCCCACTGCTTGCGTCAATGCGTGCCAGGCTCCAGCCAAAGCGTGATTGCACATAGACATGCGATCCCAGACTCAACGGGCGTTCGGGGTTCAAATCGGTATGGATAAGCATTGTTTTGGTTGTGTCGTTCGGATCGATGCGGGTCACAGTCCGTCCGCCCTTATTGCTGATCCAAATGTAGCCCGCCGCGCTGAAAGGGCGTTCCGGCGCATCGCCAACTGCAATCGGCGTACCGAGCGTCGTGCCATCCAGCCGAAAGCGCTGCACCACATTTTGGCCGGAAACGCTGAGCCACAGGACGTTATTTTCGACCCACGGGAGCGACGGTGCGCCTTGTAAAGGGAGTGACACCATCCGCGCGATCTGCCCTAGCGTTTGCAAGGTGTCTTCACTCTTTTTTTGCAGATCGATCGTCGTTTGTACCTGTTGACGGTGGCTGCTGATCACGGTGAGGATGCCAAAGGCCACAAACGCGACAAACAAGGCGGCACTGACACCCGCTAATACGCGTACCCAATTGATGCCCGCGCGGAAAATATCGGCGTTGCGGCTCGTCAGGTAGAGCACGGGCGCGATCGTGTCACGGCCCGCCGCATTATTGCGAATCAGACTGGCGCGCGCCAATGCTACGGCCACATCGACCGGCTGCTTATTGGCGACCACCTCGCGAAAAAAGTCGACGGCAAAGACAGATGCTTTGAGCGTGCTGATATCGGTACGCATGGCAATCACCGCTGGAATTTTCGATTGCGCGACCAATGCTTGCGCGACTCCGGTGGATTGTTCGGCTTGCTCCGCTGATGCCGATTTACAGGCTAACAAGCAGATCATGCGAATATGATGGGTTGCCAGCAAGGCTGCCAGGTCTACCGCTGAACACGTTTCGTGCTCGTTCGCCGTTTCAAAATAAATACAATTGGCTTCACCGTGCCCGATGAAGCAAACCGCCTGATAATAGGGTGTTCTGCGCCAGCTAAGTTTGCCCAATTCAGTTTTGAACGCAGCAAACGTCGCATGTTCCAGGTAAGTTGGCTGAACGATTCGGCTGAACGGAAGCGCGACACCACGCCGCGCGAACAGCCCGCGCAGTTCGCTGACGATTGCATCCGTTGGCAGCGGCGTTAAGGTACGTGGTGCGGCGGTCACCACTAAAACGCGCAGTGCACCGACGACTGGCTCCAACTTCAAGTCGATTGTCAAAACCGCTGCGCTGTTTATACTGTGAACCATGGGAGTTTCAGATTGCGCCGATAGGTATTGCGATCCCTCATACAGCGATTCCCAGGGCAGCTTGCGCAGTGATTCGGCTTCCACATTGAAAACCAGCCGCGTTCGGGTCGAGGTCGTGCGCGCTTGCTTGAATATATGCTCAAGTGCGCTTTCAGGTTGAAAAACGCATTGATAAAGCGCCTCACCCAATTGTACGATGTCGCCCGCCTTCAATTTAGGATTGGCTGTTTGAAGCTCGCTCAGCAGCTTCTGGTAAGGGGCAGCATCCCAGCCGAAGGTATGGGATAGGTTGAGTTCGGCTTCAGCGCCGATTGAGCGCTTATCGTGCTCGTCGGTACGATGATAAAACACCTCGAATTGATCGACAGCCGGAACAGCACGCAGTGTAATGTAAAGAAGCGCATTTGTTTTAGTTGGCATAAGTTTTCGCAGGTGATTTAAGACCTGCTACAATACTAACCGAAAACTGACGAACATGTCAAACCAGATCAAACACGAGGTGAATAGTTATGTTGGGAGTAATCATGGTCGCACACCGCTTAAAAATAGTTTGCGTCGTCCTGTTGATACTGCTGGTAGCGCCGCACATGCACAGCCAGGCTCAAAACGCGACACTGACCCCAACGCCTGATTCATCAGTCAGCGCACAGCCCACTGCACAAGTCACTGCACAGACCAGCGCGACTTATACGCCGCTGGCGATTATCATCTTTACCCCCGCAGTAAGCCGTACCCCACTGAGAACGATCAATGCACCTGCGCAATTGCCACGCGCCATGAGCGCCACGCCTGCGCCGACCCGTCAACGATCGCCAACGCCAACTGCTACCGTTATGGAAGGGCTTGATCCGGCGAACCAAGCCTTGCTCGATAATGCGGTCGCAGCGGCTTTTTATTCAAGCGGACTGCGCTTTTCGGCTAAGTTTGAAATTGCAGCTAAAGTGGATGGCGGGCAAGGCAGTTATCGTTACGAAATCGTGGGCAGCGTGGCGCACCTGGATAACCCTGCGCTGACGGCCTTTCAAGGTGAATTCACCCTGGTCAATGCTTTGGGCATCGTGGAAAAAAGCAGTTCGATCGAAATGCGTGTGGTAAACAATATCTTGTATTTCCGAAAGATCGACCCGGATACTGGTCGAACGGCGCCGTGGGGTGGGATCACGTTGCAAGATATGCTTAAGGATCAGTATGGCGATCTGATTACATCGCTCACGGCCCTAAACCCGATGTCTGGTGCCACCGACACGTTGGTTGCAACTAACAGCAATACGCCGGATTTGACGGAACTGCTGCGGGTTGGCGCCTTTATTGAAACGAAGCGCGTGGACAGCGGCAGCACTGGCACAGCGCAATTTCAAACGCATGTCGATCTGGATCGACTGCTTAAATCTAAAGAAACATTGAGTGCGCTTTTGAAAGTCCTGAGTCGGCTCGGTGGTTTATCGACCAGTGGCTTGCCGAGCGATGCAAACAGCATCGATCAGGGAGTCGCCCTGTTTTTGCTGCTGCGCCCCTTATTATTGCCGAGCATCGATCTGTTCATTACCGCCGAAGTGGACACTCAACAACATATCCTTGCGCGTGTTAGTTTCGATTTATCAGCGAAAGTGAACGCCAACTTTAATGATCTGCAAAAGGCGCTGCAAGGCACCTTCGGAACGGTTGAGATACAAGGAACGCTGCAACTCAGTGATTATGGAGCGGCTATTGTCGTTGAAATGCCGACGCAGGTAACGATGTTGACCACACTTTCAAACATACCGACGGCGTTGACTGTGTTCGATTTGCCCTGATTCAAGTTTCGTTTATTCGACTATTTGTTGGGGTCTGCATTGGATGAATAATTACTTCAAAATAGCGAAACTTCTCATACTTGCCGTCTTGATGGGGCTTATCGTTTCACCCTGGAACACAGTGGTTATTCACGCTCAGAATGATCAGCAGATCGTGTACGCAAGCGGCAAATTGGGCGCTCGCCAATTGTACATCATGGATGCCGACGGCAGCAACCCACGCCAATTGACTAAAACGGGCGATAATGCAGAGCCAAATTGGTCGCCTGACCGCCGTTTCATCGCATTTTCTTCACAGCGTAACGACGTCACCGATATTTATAGCATTGCTGCCGACGGATCGAACGAACAGCAAGTCACGCAGAACAATGGGACGTTCAACGCAGCGCCGAGCTGGTCACCGGACGGCCAATGGATCGCGTTTGTGTCGAATCGGAATAGCAAAATGGATGTATTCATGGTGAAAGCAGCGGGCGGCGATATACGCCCGCTCACCAATGACAACACGACCGAGTTTACGACGCCGGCCTGGTCACCAAGTGGCCGACAGATAGCTCTTGCCTCCAATAAAACTGGTCATGCGGAAATCTGGTTGATCAACAACGACGGCAGCGGATTGAGCCAATTAACCAAAAATACCGATGGTGACTACGACTCGCCTGCCTGGTCGCCGGATGGCAAACGCATTGCCTACCAGGGCAATCAAGGTAGTGATAGCGACGTTTATGTGATGGACGCCAACGGTGCTAATGTGGAACTGGTGCTCAGCGTCACGGGCAAATACATCGGCTCGATCAGTTGGTCGCCAGATGGACAATCGCTTGCATTCATGGTGTGGGCAAACAAAGGTCTGCACGGTATTGAAAGTGTGCCCGTAAACGGAAACGGTATCACCAGACAACTGACCGATGGTAAAGATGATGCGGGCTGGCCGTCGTGGGCATCGCTGCACACGACCAGCGCGATCGCGCTTGATGGTAATGCCAATAGCAGCAGTTCGGGTGCACAAGGATGCAGTAATTCGCCACCAAGCCGTCTGGCCATCAACATGATAGGGCGCGTCACCTACGATCCACCCGATCCAAGTGATATTTGGGCTAATCCGGGGAGTGGTAAAATTGCGACTATGCCGCCGGGCACCAGTTTTACAGTCATTGCGGGGCCAATATGCGTCAATAACTTAACCTGGTGGACGGTTCAATGGAAAGGCATTCAAGGCTGGACAGCGGAAGGGAAGGAAGACACCTATTGGCTGGAGCCATTGCCCAATCCGCCGCTTAACTTTGGCACGACATGTCCCAATTTCGCGGTCACCCGTTTAGCCATCGGTAAAAAAGCGCGCATTCTTCGCAGCAACTCGAAAAGCGACACGAGCAAGCCGCTTCGTTCGGCGCCTAGCAGCCCTAACATTATTGTACAGATTCCGCTTGGCACCATTGTAGAGGTGATCGGCGGGCCATCCTGTTCGCTGTATCAGAAGGAAGGCGGTATTGCCTGGTGGAAAGTTCGCTATGGGTCGATCGTTGGATGGGTATCAGAAGGGATCGGCGATTTATATTACATGGAACCCGCGACCTAATCGGGTAAAATCCAATACTCACTGCCCTGACCATCCGCTGTCCAACCCGTTTTGCCGTTGTAACTGACTTTCCACCAGGCGAAGTTATCCGCGCATACTGGACCAGCCAATACATTTATCGCTGCATCGCCTGGTATGAGATCGATTTGCGCGGCGTGTAAGCCTGGGTTACTACGCAGTTTGTTAGGCGTACCCGGCGTAACATGCGCACCATGTCCACTGATCAAAACGGGTGGTGGTGCACCAGGGCAATGTGTTACGTTTTGAACTGGGATATTTACAGTTCCCGCCATATTGGCTGTATTTGTGTCGCTGTTTGCGGCGCTGACCTCAGCGATAGTCGTAATCGGTTGCGGCGCTGACCAGGACACACCGCTCGCTTGCACACCGGCATCCGTCAACTGTGTATTGTGAGTTGGGTCCTTAGTATCAATGATGCGAATTACGTGCGATTTCGCAGAGTCGCTCACAGAGAACGCGATTGATTTAGTGTCGGGCGACCAACTGAGTGCACCGACGAAGCCCACAATATCAAGCAAATGGGTAGCCGAGCCGCCGCTTGCTGCGATCAAATAAATACTAGCCTCACCGTTTTGGGTCGTAACATAAGCGATTTGTTGACCGTTTGGTGACCAGGCAGGCGAGTCGCTGTCACCATCGCTGGTGGTCAAGCGCTGCATGTGCGTACCATCAGTGTTCATCAGGTAGATTTCATAGTTACCGATCGGGTGGGTCGAATTAGTTGAATAGGCAATTTGTCGCCCATCCGGTGACCAGGCGGGCGACTGCGCATCGGCATTTGAGTTGGTGGTTAGCTGATGTGCCGTGCCACCGCCTACATTGACCGTCCATATATCGCTTTTGCCAGATTCATTCGATACAAACGCGATTTGCTGGCTGTCTGGTGACCAGGTTGGATAATCGTTGTTGGTGCCGTTATCATGCGTTACCTGCTGCGCACCGCTGCCATTGGCATTCATCACGTAAATATCGGCCACGTCATTCTGCTTAAAGCGATATGCGATTTGGCGGTGGCCGGGTGACCAGGCGGGACTGCTGCTGACGCCGTTATGCGTAAGCTGCTGCGCGCCGCTGCCGTCCGCATTTACCACATACAAGTCACTGCTGCCACTCGTTGTTTGTACGGCGTACACGATCTGATCAGCGCTGCTTTGGGCGTGGCTGTCGAATGGGGCACTGAGCAGCATATACGCGATGATGAAAATAAGGGGAAATGTTCGGCGTAGAAACGGCCAATGGATGAGCATGTTGTTACCCTGTCTGCGTTCACGGTTGAAGCTGCCACCACTCGGAAATATCGACATGCCAGCCTGTACTGCCGTCCGGCAGCCGTAACTGCCACCACTCGTAATATTCAGCGTACAACGGGCCGCCAATGACGGTCAGCGTGTTACCCTGTTTCAAGAGCTGCACTTGCTGCGCTTGCGTGCTTGGTTGACTGACCAAATGGCTGCCACTTCCAAAGGCATTGATCACAACGCGCGCATTAATTTGTAAACCTGGCGTAGTTACTGCCGGATCGAGCTGACTGACGTATTCTGGTTTGTCCAGAATGTACGCCTTCTGACCATTTGCCAGGCTCACTTCAAGAAACCCATTGACGCGCTTTTGCTTCCACAGCACACGATCACCCCAATACAGCACACGTACCACGCTGGCACTGGCTGACGCTGCCGAATGTGCGCTGAGCCGCGTTCCGCTGTGCGTAATTTGCAGCACAACGCCGTCCAGAGTCGGGATCGCCGCGCTTGTGGCAGCGGACGCGCCGCCTGTGTTGATGCTAGCTGCTGTAATCGGCTGCGGCGCTGACCAGGATACCCCACTGGCTTGGACACCGGCATCCGTCAACTGGCTGGTTTTGGTCGGATCGCTCACATCCATAATGCGGATTGTGCGTACTTTCTTGCCGTCGGTCATTGTGTACGCGATCGATTTAGCATTGGGTGACCAACTGAGTGCGCCGACGAAGCCCGTAATATCGAACAGATGGGTTGTTGAGCCGCTGCTCAGCGTGATCAAATAAATGCTCGCCTCACCGCCGTCGGTCGAAACGTAGGCGATTTGTTGACCATCCGGTGACCAGGCGGGTGAGTCACTATCAACAGTACCTTTCGTCAGGCGGCGCGAGTGACTGCCATCAGCACTCATCAAGTAAATTTCAAGGTGATGGTCGTGATTAGTCGCATAGGCGATTTGTTGACCATCTGGTGACCAGGCGGGCGACTGCGCGTCAGCCGCTGCATCGCGTGTCAGTTGACGTGCTTTGCCACCGCTGGCACTCACCACCCATATGTCGCTTTTGCCCGATACATTCGACACGAACGCGATCTGCTGGCTGTCCGGTGACCAGCTTGGATAATCGTTGTCAGTGCCGTTATCTCTGGTGATCTGCCGAACACCGCTGCCATCCACATTCATCACATAAATATCGGCCACATCATTCTGGCGTGAGGTGTAGGCAATCTGGCGATGCGCTGGTGACCAATCAGGACTGCTGCTAGCGCCGTCGTGTGTCAGTTGGCGCGTACCGCTTCCGTCAGGGTTTATCAGGTACACATCGCGACTGCTGTTTTGCTGTTGGTCAAAAGCGATCGCATCGGCGGCACTGACATCAGCACTGGAAGCAGCGCCCGAATCTGTGGGCGAATCTTGCGGAGTATCAGCAGGCAAGGGAGCAGTGCTGTTTGGCATGAGCGCGTTTGGCGCAGACGATCGCGGGTAGGGAGCACGCATTCCGCCTGCGAGGATGAAAGCGCACACATTCAACATCAGGCAGCCAAAAATCAAGTAGGCAACGCCCCGAAAAAGACATCTCATTGAACGTGTATCA
>Ga0209511_1003243_pt1 | contig 12555 bp, 8 predicted proteins | sample SSSSmetaG_FD_184141 | JGI IMG/M metagenome (GOLD analysis project Ga0209511, IMG submission 184141) | Glacier valley bacterial and archeal communities from Borup Fiord, Nunavut, Canada, to study Microbial Dark Matter (Phase II) - ​SSSS... | ecosystem: Environmental > Aquatic > Freshwater > Ice >... | reverse complement strand
GATCGTTCCCCGAGCCATGGCACCAACTCCGATCGGCTGCAGTTCTTCAGCGATGCCGTCTTCGCCATCGCGATGACCCTTCTTGTGATCGATATCGCCGTGCCCACGATCGCTAACGGGCCTTCGGTGACCCAGGCGCAACTGGATCCTAGGCTGTGGAATGCGCTCGGCGCCGAGTTCTCGCAGTTCCTCCCTCTCCCACCAGCTTGATCAGCGAATACGGCGGGTCGATGCCGGCCGTGGTGCTCTACGGAAGCAACGTGGCGGTCCTCGGCCCACCCCGGTTCGCCCGCGGGTCGTACACCTATCGTCATCACTTCCTCGACGAGCGAGTGGACATCGGGATGTACCGCTAACTTCGTCGCCATCTTCTCACGGTGCCGATCGTCTTCCTGCTGTCTATCCCCGTCCGTTTCGCGTTCGGTGCAGTGTGGTCGCTGTACTCGGGGATCGACCTCGGGCCGAACAACATCATCGTCGGCCGGTACGAGCCTCGACCGATGGGCAAAAAGAGTCTTCCACTTTAAGAAGTTCAGCCTGCTGAAGATTCAACTCCTGTTGTTCATCTGCGCGCAGGTTGCTGGCAATGATTTTGAGGGCACTCGTTCAAGCGCGAACCGTTGAATCCTCTCGTGCCCCCAGAGGGTGCTTACCCGAGCACGAAGGAATCCGGACGATGACTGTCGGTTCTCGCATAGTCTTTATGCGCTTTGCAACAGCACGGAGCCCGAAACTCCAGCGGTGGATCGAACACTTCGATCGCGTCGTCGGCCATGGTCCACGCGTCGTCAACTCCGTGGCATCCGGCTTTGACGAATGCATCGTGGTTTGGCACCTGGTCTCCGCCAACAACCGGATGCTCGCCAGAAGCGCCAATCTTTACGAGCGTTTCGAAGACGCGCAGGCGGATGCCCTCGCCACGAGCACCTCGACCGCACAGCGCGAGATCGTGCTCACGAGCCACCAGCGCCGGGGCGAGTACGGCTGGTATTCCCTGCTCGACGGCGAGGTCGAGATGATCTGTTCGCGCTGGTACGCCACGGAGCGGGATCGCCGCAATGCCATCGAGTTGGCCGAGCTCTCGCTGTTCAGCTCCCACCTCGCGGCAGGCGCCCGCCCGATCGACCCAGAGGTCCACCGAGGGCACCATGAGCATGCTGCGCTCTGAGGTGGCGACCGGGACGTCAGTCCACTGACGATGATCCAACCTGCGACCTCTTGCCGCGCAAATGGGCAAGTAGCAAGTAGCAAGTAGCAAGTAGCAAGCAGCTAGTGGGTCTGAGGGCCCGATTCAATACTTGACAGGATCCAATGCGGTCGTCGAACGGCTGTACTACGAGCGAGGGAACGTTCTCGTTTTCAGCGAGCCCGGTACGAAATCAGTGGGCGAAGCGTGCTGCGATCTCGACGTGGAAAAAGCGGTTCGGGCTTCGCCGGGAGGATCTCGTACGAAGTCCACTCGATCGTTCCTCGGGTTTGTTGCATCTAGCCCCGTGGGGCCAATGCAAATAACAAGCAGTTGGATCAGAGGGCGATTCCTCCCGTGATGCTCACTAGTACGCCGGCTTCTCCGAGTTGACCGCGTTGACACAGTCGCCTGCAGCTGGAGTCTGAGATATGCTGGCGCCGCCGAGCCGGTCGCCATTCTGGGTCACCTGGATCGAGCACGCCGACAGGATAACTCCTGCTGAGGCGGAAAAGCCGAACGAGTGCGACGCCCAGCCGGTGAACTGGTTGGCGCCGGTCTGTGCGTCATGCGGGATCCCGATGCTCACGGCCCCTTTGCCTGCAGCGGCGACGTACTTGTCGAGCTGGCACTGCTCCGATCCGCTGGCTCCGCTGGCCTCTGAAAGAAAGCTCATAGAGGCAATTGGTGCGATGGTCGCGAGCGGGCGCACGGTGATCCGAGCGTCGGCCGGCCAGTCGCCCGAAGCTGAAATCGCGGAGATGTTTACGCGGGTAAAACTCCAATTGTCTGAGGTGAATGCCGCCAGAGGTATCAGCTGTCCACATGCCGTGACGAGAGCGTCGGGGACGGTGCGGGAGCCGATGTCGTCAACCGCGACAGACTGGCGAACTCGCATTTCCAATGTCACCTTCGATCCATTGGCGGCAGTCGCATTTGCCTTGATCACCATCGTTGTGTCGGGAGCAACCGGGCCGAGTGAGGAGTCTTGGAGCGACGGCGACGGCAAAGGCAACGAAGAGGTCGGAGGTGACAAGGGCGACGAAACGGCTATGGGCTGTGCGGATGTGCACCCTCCCAAAAAAAGCACGACGGGGATCGCAACTACGGCAGTCAAGGATTTCATTTTCGGAAAGGTAGGTCATGTGAATGAACGGGAAAGTACCGACGTATGAACAAGCGCCAAAGCGCCGCAACCTCCCGCGCCACGGAGCGACTGTGCCGCATTCTGGAGGCTCGTCCAGCTTGACCTGCCAAATCGTTGGCTGTCGAGGGCACGACGTACCTGTGGATTTGTCGACGACACGTTCGAGCGCCTGGGTCAGCAGCGAAGTGTGGGCGCCCTCTTCAACTTCTCCGGGTCTTGGTGACCGGAGGATCGAAGTCGCCGACACTCACTGTTCACCTACCGTCACGTTGACGTTCGTGTGCGCGAGGTGCGTGGTTAGGGATTGGCTCTTTTACTAGGCCTGCTCCTCTTCGGGGGAGATACCCGAGTAAGAAAGCAGCCCTCCCGTGTCGGTAGACCCCCCAAATTCTTCCACCGATTTTCCCCGCAGACCGGCCCCTGAAGGCTCGTCCAGGACACCCCAGTTTCAAGGTTGTCGTGTCTTCTAGCGCGGGAAGCTCTGGCGCACCGGTCAGCACGTCTGTAGCGACTGACGAGAGCGGCGCGCGTACCGAAGTCATCGAATCACACGATGTGACGGGCACCGACAAGCCGCGGCGTCTGATCTCGGCGAGCGATGGGCCGGATGTCGCGTTTCGCTGGATCGCCCGCGGGAGCGGCACGATTGTGGTTACGGTCATGTCGTTGGTCGGCCTGTTCCTGCTCTATCAGGGCTTCCAGGCGCTCCAAGTTGCCGGTCCTTCCTTTCTCACCGAACAGTCATGGGACCCGAACTCGGGCAAATTCGGCATCGCCGCTGTCTTAAGCGGCACATTCTTCATTGCGCTCACGGCCATCTCGTTTGCTCTCCCCCTTTCTCTCGGAACTGCGCTCTACATCAGCGAGTACGCCCCAGCCAAAATCAAGAATGCGCTGGTCACGATTGTCGACCTCATGGCAGCGGTCCCGAGTGTGGTTTACGGGTTGTGGGGGCTGTTCTTCCTCAGCCCCAATGTGCAACCGCTCTCGCAATGGATTTCCACCTACCTCGGCTGGATTCCGATTTTCTCGGTCGACGGCTTTGACCAGAACGACCCGCTGGCGAGCCCCACGGCATTCGCGGCATCCACCTTCATAGCCGGCATCGTCGTCGCGCTGATGGTGGCGCCCATCACGAGCTCGATCATGCGCGAAGTGTTCACCCAGGCTCCCATCGGTGAGCGAGAGGGAGCGCTGGCCCTCGGTGCCACGAAGTGGGGCATGATCTCGAGCGTCGTGCTGCCGTTCGGCCGCGGAGGCATCATCGGCGGCACCATGCTGGGCCTCGGGCGCGCATTGGGGGAGACCATCGCGGTCTTCCTGATCATCTCGCCGGTGTTCGTGATCCAGCCGCACATTCTTGAGAAGGGCGCCAATTCGATCTCGGCGCTGATCGCTCTGCGCTACAACGAGGCCTCCAAGTTCGAGATCTCGGCGCTCATGGCGGCCGGCCTCTCCCTGTTCGTCATAACACTCATCGTCAACTTCATCGCCTCAACGATCATCGGTCGCAGCCGATCCGGAAACGAGACCAACTGATGACCACCGTGCTCGATACGCCGCTGTCGCCGATGGCAACCGAGGAAACCGCGGTGCCGAGGGAGGGTGCTCGCACCTGGATCCCTGTGGATACCCCACCCCCGGCATCAGAATTGCGCCGGTCGACCGCCACCATTCGCACGGTCGATGTCATTCGCCTACTGGGCTCAGCGTTCGCGTCTATCGGCTTCACCGCGTGGCTGTTCTTCTATGCCCTGCCACTTCAGGGTGTACTCGGGTTCGTCCTGGTGGCCTACGTGCTCTTTCTCCTGCTTTTCGGCATCCTCACTGCGTTCGATGAAAACAGTCAGACGGTTCGGGATCGCATCGTCGCTGTCTTTGTCAATTCGCTCGCTTTCCTTCTATTGCTCGCGCTTTTTTCGGTCGTGATCTACACCGTGGGTCGAGGAGTTGGACCGCTCGGCCATCTCAACTTCTTCACCCAGGACATGAGTAACGCCGGGCCGCTCGATCCGCTGACCCAGGGCGGAGTAATCCATGCCGTTCTCGGCACGCTGATCATGATCTCGATCGCGCTTGCCATCAGCATCCCGCTCGGCCTCCTCACGGCGGTCTTCCTGAGTGAATTCCCCGGGCGCTATGCCCGCTTCGTACGCACGGTCGTCGAAGCCATGACGGCCCTTCCGTCCATTGTCGCCGGCCTGTTCATCTACGCGACGATCATCGTGTTCCTCGGCTTCAACCGTTCCGGCTTTGCGGCTTCTCTCGCCATCACCGTGATGATGCTTCCCATCATCATCCGATCCGCGGATGTCGTTCTTCGCCTTGTTCCCGGAAACCTAAAAGAAGCGGCGCGCGCGCTCGGCGCCTCTACCTGGCGAACGGTGTGGACCGTCACCCTGCCGACTGCCCGGTCCGGGCTCACGACCGCGATCATCCTCGGCACGGCCCGCGGCATCGGTGAGACATCGCCAGTGTTGCTCACCGCAGGGGCCACCACGTTTCTCAACGTCAATCCGTTCAGCGGCCCCATGACCTCTCTGCCCCTGACCACCTTCACGTTCGTCAAGTCGCCCGAGAACAACATGATCGCGCGGGGCTTCGGTACCGCCGCCGTGCTCATGGTGCTCGTGCTGCTGTTGTTCGTCCTGGCACGCGCGATCGGCGGTCGTGGTCCGGGCGTCTTGAGTGCACGGCAGCAGCGAGCCAGGGCCCGGCAGTCCCGCGACGATGGCTACCGATACCGCGCTCGTGAGCTGCGTGTTCCCACCTCTACGGTGCGCCAGGCACATCCCCGGGCGCTGCCCGCGGCCGCGGCAACGCGGTCCGGTACCGCTGTGGCGGACTCGGCGGCGGTCGGTCTCACCGTCGCGACAATCGCGCCAGTGTCGCCAGCTGTTGCGGAAGCTACAGCTCAACAGGCCCGGGCTGCGCGGACGTGGCGACGGCAGCTGAGCGAATCGCGCCTACTCCCCAAGCCGAGCGCTGCCATAAACCGGTTCCGCAGGGGCTCGAAAGCCCCCCAGGAAAGCCCGGACCCCAGCCCAAACTCGACTCCACCCGCACCCGACAACTCAGGGCCAACCAGAAAGGACCCGGACGCGTGAGCCGTTCCCAGTCCCGCACCGGCAGGGCGATTCGCCGAAGCGTGCGCACCATCATGATCGTCCTGCTCGTGGCCACGATTGGCAGCGCGCCCTCCCTCGTCAGCGCTTCCAGCGCGACTGCAGCCATCGGATCCACCTATTACCCCGTCGCCGGGGCTGGCTCCACCTGGTCGGCCAACGCCCTGCAGCAGTGGATCCGCAACGTCTTCGACAACTACCGCTGGAAGGTCACCTTCGACGACTCGGGCTCGTCCGCGGGCCGCCAGCTCTTCTCGCAGGGCACCGTCGACTTCGGCGTCTCGGAGATTCCCTACCAGCTGGCCGGCAGCGACAGCCCTGATCCTCGCCCGACCCGTCAATTCGCCTATGTGCCGATCGTGGCCGGTGGCACGGCCTTCATGTACAACCTCGTTATCGGCGGCCAGCGGGTGACTAACCTGCGGCTTTCGGGGGAGGTGTTGGCGAAGATCTTTACTGGCGTCATCACCAAATGGAATGACCCTGCGATCGCTGCCGATAACCCCAAACTCGCCTTGCCCGGGGTCGGAATTGTTCCGGTCGTGCGATCGGACGGATCGGGGACGACAGCGCAGTTGACGAGTTGGATGCGCGCGACATATCCCTCTGTCTGGAATGCCTACTGTGCAAAAGCGGGCCGCAAGAATTGCGGCATCACGTCGAACTATCCCATCGTCTCGGGAACCGCGTTCATCGGTCAGCAGGGCTCCAACGGCGTCGCTGGTTTTGTTGCGCAGTCCAAGTCCGTCGGATCGATCACCTACGTCGAAGAGTCCTACGCCCTCAATGCGCGTTTTCCGGTCGCGAAGGTGCTTAACGCAGCCGGTTACTACACCGAGCCGACCGCATCCAACGTCGCCGTTTCGCTCCTGGCCGCAGTGATCAACAAGGACTCCAATTCTCCCGACTACCTGACGGCCAACCTAAAAGGCGTGTACGGCAATGCCGATAGCCGCACCTACCCCTTGTCGTCCTATTCCTACATGATCGTGCCGACCGCGCTGGAGGGCAGTTTCACTGAGAATAAGGGCCTTACGTTGGCTGATTTCGCCTCCTACTTCCTCTGCGAGGGGCAGCAGCAGGCCGAGGTACTCGGCTACTCGCCGCTGCCCATCAACCTCGCACAGGCGGGTTTGGAGCAGGTGCAGAAGATCCCGGGTGGCAATCCGAAGAACAAGAATGTGAGTAGTTGCAATAACCCCACATTCTCGCCCGATGGCACCAACAAGGTCGCCAACAACGCTCCGCAGCCCCAGGCCTGCGACAAGCGTGGGGCCGACCAGTGCCTCACCGGTACGGGAGGAGCGGCGGATGTGGCAACAGCAGGTTCCGGCGCTACGCGCGGCACGACCGCGGCGGGCGCGAAGAGTGGAAGCGCCGCCGCGGGCCCCCCAGCAGGCGCCCCCGCAGGCGCTGCAGGATCTGCAGCCTCTTCCGGAGGGACTGTCTCCACTGAAGCGGCATCGACGTCAGGAGATGCCGTGGGTCTGTCGAACGCCAGCGCTGGCAGCCCGGTGATCGCGGGTGTGCCGCTGGACATACCGGGCCGCGGGATTCCACTGCCCGCCCTGCTCCCAATGGTGCTGGCGGCCGTTGCCGCACTTCTCCTGATGTTGCTGCCGCCGATTGTGGCACGTCGTCGCGCCACCGCGCCTGGCGTGGCGCCGCGCCGCGGGCGTCGCCCCTCCCGTGTGTCTGTATCCGTCGCGGCGATGATCAAAAATCCAAATGTTAAGGTCCTTGACTTCTTCAGGAAACGTGGTCGTGCAGTTGCCCAACGAGAGGTCTCGTAGCGTCATGGTCATGTCAACATTGCCCCAGGCTAAGCGCAAGCAGAGCCTTGGCGTACACCTCTCGCGAGTCTCTTCAATCGTGTGTCTGGTGCTCCTCGCGGGCCCGGTATTGTCAATCACTTCGCAGCCTTCTGGGGCTGCCGCTGCCGCTGCTGCTGCGGTCGGCTTGGACGTGAAATGGACGGCCGACACTTCGGCGGCCTCCGCCTTCCAGCCGACTCGATCCACGACGAGCCCTCACTACCCAGAGTTCAAAAACCTGGGTATCAGCGTCTCGAAGACAACCGGGTTGATCGATCAGGCCGTTCGCGTCTCCGTCACTGGCTTTGCCGGCACGCAGTCATCGCCGGACTTCGGCAACAACGTCAAGAACTATGTTCAGGCCATGCAGTGCTGGGGCGATCCAGCCGCCGCTGACTTCCGGCAGACGTGCCAATGGGGCGGCCGATCTGGTGCGGGAAACAACGGTCTCGGCAGTTCTGTCTACCCGGACAACGCGTTGCGGGTCGCGCAGATCGACAACAACCCGTACAACCCGACGACTTTTGATGTGCCTTTCACGACTTTTGACGGCACGACCTATACGGGGAAGAACCAATTCGTCTCGATCGATGGTAAAAAAGTGGTCAAGAACGCACTGCTCGACGTTCTCGGTCCCACCACAACGAATGAGATAACCAGCGCGCGCATCGCGGCTGACGGGACAGGAGCCTTCGACTTCGAGACGCAGAGTGCCGACCAGGCGCCTCAGCTGGGCTGTGGTCGTGAGGGGCACCTGCGCTGCTGGCTCGTCGTGGTGCCGCGCGGCACTGTCTTTGGCGGCGATGGAGCCCAATGCAGCAGCCTGCTCGATCCGGACGCCGGATCTGTGCCCTACACAAAGGGCCGTCCGAACTCTTATCAAGGTGGAAGTCCGATAAACCCGAAGTGTGACTACTGGGACAACCGAATTGTCGTCCCGCTCGACTTCGTGAAGACCGGCTCCGGCTGTGTCGTGGGTGGTTCTGAGGTCAAGGTCATCGGCTCGCAGCTGATGGTCGGGGCTATGAGCTCGTGGCAGCCCGATCTGTGCCGCTCGCTCAGCACCACTTACAGCTTTTCCACAAACTCCGACGCCACAGCCCGAGCGCAAATCCTGGATGGGCTGGCTCCCGTCGGCTTCAGCGGACTTCCGCTCAGCGCGGGAGGTTTGGACAACGATCAGGATCGTCAGACGCTAGCGAAGACAAAACTCGCTTATGCTCCGGCGGCGATCTCAGGTGTCGCGATCGCCTTCAATGCCGAGTTCGGCAACGGCAGGCAAGAACACATGGTGCTCTCGCCCCGATTGATGGCCAAGCTGCTCACCCAGTCTTACCCGTTCACGGTGCCGACGAGCAGTTCCGATCCCGCCAAAAACATTGCGCATCTGCCTGAACAGAACCAGAAGACCACGTTCCTCTATCTGGATCCCGAGTTCAAGGCGCTCAACCCAACAAATTATCTTCAGTTCATCTATACGCCGTCTCTCGTGCTCCCCGGTCCGTCGGGGGCGGACGCGCTTCGCCAGGTGTGGCGATGGATTCAGGCCGACGCCGATGCGGTCGCCTTCCTCAACGGGGCGCCGGCTCCCGGAGGAATGACCGTCAATCCTTATTACCTCCCTTTGGGCAACGCCGGCGCCAAGGTGCCGACTTTCGATGACAATGGCGAGTTCATCGTCGATGCCAACGGAAACCACGTAATGCGGGATGTCGGTCAGACCAATATCGACGGAACCCCGCAAAGCCTGTCGACGGCCCCGCTGGACGTGCTGCCAAAAGACGACGAGAGCAAGGTTCCGTTGAAGCTAACTGGAGAACGCTCGCGCTTCGACTCGCTGCAGTTCGCGCCGTATACCGACAGTCTGCTCAGTGGAGCTCGGCAGGCCTTTCGCGCCAACACCAATTCCCGAACCTCCTGGGACCCTTCGAAGATTAATTCGGCCGGCGAGATCGGGGACTGGGTGGGAAGCGGAGCTCAATCGCCAGGGCGGAAATTCATTATCACGATTACGGACAGTCCTTCGGCCATTCGCTACGGACTGAGCACGGCGACGCTGCAATTGCCGAACTCAACCAAAGTGGCTGACCCCTCGGTCGATCGATTCGCCGCGTCATTGACTGCGCTCGAGCCGACTGCGCTCGACACCGTGAAACAGGTCGACCCGAGCAAAGTCACCGGCGACGGATACCCGCTCACGATGGTGACTTACGCAATGGTGAACCTCACGAAGAGCACCGCGAGTAGCCGCACGAGCGTCGCCTCCATGCTCAACCAGGTGACGACCTCTGGTCAGGTGTCAGGTTCGGCGCTCGGGCAGCTTCCAGCAGGGTACCTGCCGCTCACAAACACCCTCCTTGGGCAGGCAGAACAGACCATCAAGTTGATAAAGAACTATGTCCCCGCCGAGACGACGGCGTCTACGTCCTCGCAATCGGGCGGGGGGATTGCGCAAGACACCTACGAAGCAGGCCGCGGGGCTGAGTCTGCTGCCGGTCAAGTGGCAGGAGCTCAAGGGGCGGGCACCCAGTCGGTGACGCCCGGAGTGGACAAAGCAAATGATGCCCTCACGCCTGCCTCGAGCGTCTCGCCGATTCCCAGCAACGCACTAGCGGTCGCCCTGGTGGTCGGGGTGCTCGGACTCTTGATTGCACCTCTCCTTTTCCGGGGAAGGCGTGCGATCTGACACAGATTTCCTTCGGGATCTTCACAGCTCCGTCCCGAGAGAAAGTCCAGTCCCGATAGCTGGGGTGGCAACCAGGTCCAGTTGGGCCGAATACAGGGGCATCCTAAAAAAGGTTGGAAAATGCACAAGAACACCAAGCTGCGCCTCGGCGCGGTTGCTTCGCTCGCAATTGCGGCGATCGCGTTTGGCGCCCTGCCCGCCCAGGCAGACCCGACGACGCCGCCCTTCCCGACCCTTGCGGGTGCCGGATCCGACACAACGCAGGACGTCGTCGGCGGTCTTACCAGCCTCGCGCCCAGCGTTGTTGGCTCGTGGAACGCCGTTGGAAGCGCCACCATCCAGACAACGGCCGGTGGTCCGAGTTTCAAGCGTCCGAACGGCTCGGGAGACGGGGTCTATGCCCTGACCCAGTCGGCAACTGGTTCCGCTTCCAACTTGTACAACCTCGTGAACATCGCCGGTCAGCTGGACTACGCGCGCAGTTCATCTGGCCCCTCGTCCGCCTATCCGGGCAGCGACCTCACGTATATTCCGTTCGCCACTGACGCGGTCACCTACGCCTACAACGGTGCGAGTGCGTTCCCGACGGACGTCCCGCTCGGCACGGCAGCTACGGACACTGCCGTTGGTGGTGTTTTCCCGTTCAACCTTCGCAACATCTACAACTGTCGAGTCACGTCCTTCTCGGACGCGGGCGGCAACGACATCACGATCGTGCCCCTGATTCCGCAAGCGGGTTCGGGTACGCGTTCGTTTTGGCTGGGACAGGTCGGTCTCACGGAGGCAACACTGCCGACCTGCGTCACGAGCCGCAACAACACAGTTGAAGAGCACGACGGGCGCGCCTTGACCGGTAACGGTGATGTCATGCCCTACTCGATCGCTCAGTACATCGCTCAGGGGCGCTACTCGTCGATCACCACCGCAACAGTGGTCGAGCGTCGTGGAAACTCCGTGCTGGGCAAGGTAGCAACGGTGAACCCGTTCCAGCTGGCCGGAACGACCCTCACCCTCAACTCGTCCTTCCCAATCAAGCGCACCGTGTACAACGTGGTTCAGACCTCGCGTCTCGGTGAGTCGGCTATTGCGAGCACCTTCGTGGGCTCCGCCTCGACCGTGTGCAGCACGGCTGGCCAAGCGATCATCAAGTCGTTCGGCTTCGCCGTTGCAAGCAACTGTGGTGTCACCACTATCGCCGGTGGCTACCGCACCGCCAAGTAACTCTCCCTCTCAGTCGATTCAACCCAAATCACAAGAAAAGGAAAGCAATGAACACCCCCAAAAAAGTTGCAGCGGTCGCCGTCGTCGCGGCGGTCATGTTCAGTAGCCTGGGTCTTGCCCAGGCTGCCCAGGCTGCAGTCATCCCTAGCGGAACCATCACGATCACGCCGTCTACCGGCGGGGTTGCGGATGACCCGTTCCTCAACACCCTGTCCACCAACCAGGCTTGCCCGGCTGGATACCAGGCTGCCAGCATCACCTCGGTAGTGCAGGGAACAATCAATTCAAACGTGTCGTTGGTGCGTTCGCCCATTAAGTCCAACCCGGGCAACGCCTATGGCGAGTGGGGTTTCGGCACCCTGCCGATCTCGGTTGACCGCGTACAGGCTGCAACGAACGGTTACGTTTCCAACCTAACCCTGGCTTCGGCCAATCTGGTAGATGGAAACTTCGAGCTTCGCGTCTACTGCTTCGCCAGCGACCAGGGCATTGCGACAGCAAAGGCGAGCTCACCGTACTTCTCGCTGACGCTTAACCAGTCTGGTGCGAACTGGAGTGTAGTGGCTGCTGCAGTTCCGGCGATCGGAACCACCACCTCCCTCACGGCTAGCGCCACGGGCAACGCAGTTGCCCTCAGCGCGACGGTCAAGAAGGCGAGCGACTCCTCGGTGGCTACCGCCTCCGCTGGTAGCGTCTCGTTCTTCGAGGGTGCAACTCAGGTCGGCATGACCCAGACCGTGGCCTCTGGCCAAGCGTCCGTCTCGCTGTCCGCTGTCGCCAACGGTGCGCACTCCTACACCGCCACGTTCACCCCGTCCAACACGGTGTACTCGGCGTCGACCTCGGCTTCGGCTTCGGTGAGCGTCGGATCGCTCATCGCGCCGACGGACACCGCTGCGGTTCCCGTGGGGATCACGTTCGACATCGCGGCGGGTACGAATGGTGGTGCGTTGCAGTTGACGAGTCACGACTCGACCGTTGCGCTGGGTACGGCGACGATCGGTGGCGGTACGTTCAACGCGTCGGGCACGCTGCACGCGGTTGTGGATGACTCGCGCCAGGCCGGTTCGCCGGACTGGAACCTCACCGGTGTGATGGGTGACTTCGCCGCTGGCACGAAGACGCTCAGTGGCAAGTACCTCGGGTGGACCCCCGCGGTTGCTGCCGGCAGTGTCGGTAACGCTGGTGCGGTTGTCCTTCCGGCCCCCGGTTCGGTCAACGGCCTGAAGACCTCGAGCCAGCTGTCCTACGGCTCGACGTCGGCTGCTGACCCGCAGGTCACCACCACCACGGTGACGGCGCTGCTGGCGCTGAAGGCTCCGAAGAACACCGCCGCGGGTAACTACGCCGGCGTGCTCACCCTGACGCTCATCTAG
>Ga0209511_1003239_pt1 | contig 12561 bp, 12 predicted proteins | sample SSSSmetaG_FD_184141 | JGI IMG/M metagenome (GOLD analysis project Ga0209511, IMG submission 184141) | Glacier valley bacterial and archeal communities from Borup Fiord, Nunavut, Canada, to study Microbial Dark Matter (Phase II) - ​SSSS... | ecosystem: Environmental > Aquatic > Freshwater > Ice >... | reverse complement strand
GTGGTATGGTGCTGTCGCTTTTTGCAAGGCCGCTGATAATAAAACCAAAGCCCATAAAAATTAATAACCCTAAAAAACTTAGAAAGAGCATTTCCAATACTGTAACCCATCCATTTATCAAGGTATACCCAAAAAAGAAATATCCTGCGCCAATAATTACAATGGCAGTTATCATTTGAAAAATAACCCTGCTCAACCCTTCGCCTAAAATAATGTATGTTCTGCTTATGGGTGTAGCAAAAAAACGTTTTAAAACGAGTGTATTTCTCAAACTGAAAAATGTAAATGCAACACCAAATACACCGGCACTTAACAGTGAAAATCCTAATTGCCCCGGTAAAATAAAATCGATGGTTTTGTATTGGCGAATCACTGCCACATCTCTTGGAACGTTAAAATCGAATGTGGCGTATGAGGGCCTATTTTGATATTTGGCATTACTAAGTTCAGTTATTTTACTTTCCAGCAAGGCTTTAAACTGTGGCCACCTGTCATTACTGGAGGTTGTACTTTTAAATTCTATTTTAAAAGGAGTGGCAGCACCCGTTGTTTTTATAATATTTAAAACACCCGCAATCGAACCCTTTTGTTGAGCTGCTTTAAGGTCAGCTGCATCGAATTTTAAAACCTTTACGTACGGTGAACTTTTTAAAGCAGCATATAATTCGTTTGTGGTATCTGCACCATCAGCCATTACAATTTTATAAGATTGTAAGCCATTGCTGCCACCAATAAAACCAAAAACGATTATAAAAACAAAAGGAAATACAAAACTAAAAACTACAGCCGAGGGGCTTCTAAAAATAGATCGCAAACTTGCTCTGGTAATGGCAAGCATTGCTCTCAACTGGCTATACTTCATACTGCTACAATTATTGTGTAAAATTATACGAAAAAAAGGAGAAAATAATTGAAATTACAAGACAGGTGTCGTATATTTGTATGACAAAGGTCGCATTATGAAAAAGATAAAGAAGTCCGTAAGCTATTCAACAGATGCCCATTTAAGTAAAATTAATGAGGCTGCGCCTGCTTATACAAAGGTTGTAAAAAATATTTCTTTAAAAGAATTTACTTACGAAGATTTTAAAAAGGTAGCAGAAAAAATTCCGTTTACACAATCCGAATGGTCAGAAATTCTGCATATCAGTGAGCGTACACTTCAACGTTATTCAAAAGATAACCATTTGTTTGCCCCTATAAACGCCGAACGAATTTTACTTATAAATAAAGTTTTAGCTGAAGCAAAAATCACCTTTGGCAAAACCGAAAAGTTTTATGATTGGATAAAGAGAAACCCGTACATGATGGAAGGTAATCTTTCGGTGCAATCTCTTTCAACCTACGAGGGAATACAAAATGTACTTACACAATTAGGAAGAATTCAACAAGGTATTTTTGCATGACAGTATTTAGAATTTGCAACCCACAGTTTAGCGAAGATATTTCAGGCACAGGCGCCAAATTATATGGTGGACGCTGGAATTCGAAAGGCGTTGCAGCGCTTTATGCATCTGAACATATTTCGTTATCTGTATTAGAAATGCTGGTGCATAACCGCTTTACAGATTTTGCAATAGATTTAAATTTATTACATCTTGCTTTTACAGATACATTGAGTATAAAAGAAGTAAAAAGCAACAAGCTAAAAACAGATTGGATAAATGATTTTGATTACACAAGATTTATGGGCGACCAGTTTATACAGGCCGGTACGCATGCCATTTTAAAAGTTCCTTCAGCAGTAATTAAAGAGGAACATAATTTTATTATGAATCCATCTCATTCAGATTTTAAGAAAATTAAAATAACGCAAACAGTTTCTTTCAGCACAGATAAAAGATTATTTAGTATTTAATGAATACAGTTTATTTATTATTAGGCAGTAATATGGGTGACAGCGAGCATACGCTTACCGTTGCAACAAATATGATTGAGAAAAATATTGGAAAACTTACAAAGTCTTCTTCAATCTATAGAACGGCGGCATGGGGCAATGAGGACCAGCCGGATTTTTTAAATCAAATCAGCATTATATCGTCTTTACTTTCTTCTTCAAACATATTAAAAGAAATATTTGTTATTGAAAAAGAAATGGGAAGAGTTAGAACAACTAAAAATGCTGCAAGAGTAATTGATATTGATATACTGTTTTTTAATGACGAAATTATACAGACAGAAACTTTAACCGTACCGCATCCTCAAATACAAAACAGAAGATTTGTTCTTGTGCCACTTGCAGAAATAGCTCTTGATTTTATACATCCACTATTAAAAAAATCATCTTTAGAATTGCTAAGTATTTGCAGTGACAAATTAAATGTGCAAAAGAATTGATAACAGTTGCAGCGTTTCCTTTTATTTTGCAAAACGAATGAATTACAATTTTATTACGATAGAAGGCAATATTGGAGCAGGCAAAACTACACTTGCGCATTTACTCAGTAAACATTTTAATGCAAGACTTATTTTAGAGGAATTTGCCGAAAATCCATTCCTTCCAAAATTTTACGAAAGACCTAAGCAATATGCTTTTCCATTGGAGTTATTCTTTATGGCAGAGCGCTATAAGCAGTTAAAAGATTTGTTGCAAACAAAAGATATGTTTCAAAACGTGACTGTTTCGGATTATCTGTTTACAAAATGTTTGCTTTTTGCCAAAGTAAATTTGCCCGATGAAGAATTCAGGCTTTATCAGAAGCTTTTTGACATCATCAACCCACAAATTGTACAACCCGATATTCTTATTTATTTACATACACCTGTAAATAAATTGCAGGAAAATATAAAAAAACGAAACAGAAAATACGAGCAGCAAATACCAAACGATTATTTATTTAGCCTGCAGGAAACATATACCCAGTATATAAAGCAACATCATATAAAAACATTGTTTGTAGATGCATCTAATGCAGATTTTCTTGACAATCCCAAACACCTGCAAATTGTGATTGATGCATTAGACAAAGAATATGAAGACGGACAGCATTTTCTCACCTTACCATAATAAATGAATAACGAGACTGTTACACAATTACCTTTTGAATTCAGACATTTTCTCAGTGCAAAATTATTTTTTACGCTTGGGTTAAGAATGATTTCCACCATTGTGATCTATCAGGTTTTCCATTTAGCAAATACATATATGGTAGGTTTGGCCGGTCTTACAGAGTTTTTACCTGCAGTATTTTCAGCTTTGTTTGCAGGGCATTTTATAGATACGCACGATAAAAAGAAAATACTTGCAACCTCTTATATATGCTACGTTATTTGCGCCATTGCACTTGCACTTGTAAGTTTACCTCAGTTAAATTTTACAACTGCTACAAAACTAATCATCATTTTTGTTACAGTATTTTTTACAGGTATAATACGATCTTTTTCATCGCCCGCTTCAAGTAGTATGATTGCTGCAATTGTACCAAGAAACAATTTGCAAAAAGCGATATCACTAAGTTCATCAACCTATTTAATTTCTTCCATTGCAGGGCATGCAACAGGCGGACTCATTATAGCATTGGCGGGTATTGCAAACGCCTATTTTGTAAGTGCTGCACTAATTTTAATTGCTTCAGTTTCTTCATTTCAGATAAAACCAAAACCACCCTTTTTTACAGAAAAAAAAGAGCCAATAATAAGTTCAATCAAACAGGGTTTTAAATTTGTGTGGAACAGCAAAACGTTGCTCGGCGTAATTTCGCTTGATTTATTTGCAGTGCTTTTTGGGGGTGCCGTAGCTTTTATTCCTGAAATTGCGGAAAATGTTTTGCATACAAATGCAATCGGTTATGGATTTTTAAATGCCGCAATGGATATTGGTGCGCTTATAAGCGTTCTGATGTTGCTTGCAGCTCCAATGCGGAAAAAGCAAGGCATTAAAATGTTACTTGCAGTAGCAGGTTTCGGTATTTTTATTATTGTTTTCGGCCTCTCAAAATTTTATTGGTTAAGCTTTTTGGCACTCGCTGCGGCGGGTATTTGCGATGGTATAAGTGTGGTAATAAGAGGTACAATTTCGCAACTATATACGCCCGATGAGTTGCGTGGCCGTGTATCTTCCATAAATATGATCTTCATCAATTCATCTAACGAACTTGGGCAGTTTGAAAGCGGCATAACATCCAGACTTTTAGGCACTTTGCCTGCCGTAGTTTTCGGAGGTGTAATGTCGGTATTAGTTGTTGCAGGTACATGGATCGGTTTTCCAAACCTGAAAAAAATTGAATATTAAAGAAATTTGGGGCAGTTGTTTTCAGTATCATATGGCAACATTTGTTGTGGCTGTCTCCAGTACCTGCCTGCCGGTAGGCATGCTCCTCGGTTTGCTGCGGGGTACTACTTCCCATCCGCCGGCCTTTCATCATTAAACCTTTTTTCAACTTTTCCCATCTACGATACTCTACTTAAGTTTTTAAAAAGAAATTGTATTAACTTTCTTAAAAACATATAACATGCAACGCAGATCATTTATAAAAAATACCTCACTTACTTTAGGCGCACTGGCTTTTTTAAGCAAAAGTACACTCGCATCTTTTTTAGCAGACCCTGCTTATAAAATCACAATGTTAACAGAAACAATTGGAGTATTTACAGAAAGTGGTGGTACAATTTTATTTATGATAGGCAAAAAAGGAACGGTGGTTGTTGACAGCCAGTTTCCTGCATCTGCAAAACATTGCATAGATGAAATTTTAAAGAAGACTAAGAAGCCATTTGCGCTGTTGGTAAATACGCACCACCATGGTGATCATACAGCAGGTAATATAGCTTTTAAAGGACTTGTAAAAAATGTGGTGGCGCATAAAAATTCTAAAATAAACCAAGAGGCAGTAGCTGTAAAAAACAAAACAGAAGACAAACAATTGTATCCTGATACCGTCTATGACACAACATGGAGTACAAAATTAAAAGGAGAAAAACTTTCATTAAAATACTTTGGTGTTGGGCATACAAATGGCGATAGTTTTGTTCATTTTGAAAAAGCAAATATCGTCCATGTTGGTGATCTTGTTTTTAACCGCCGTCATCCGTTTATTGACAGAACCGCCGGTGCAAATATTGCTGAATGGATTAAAACGCTTACAGCCGCAACTTCAAATTACAGCGATACTACTACTTATGTTTGTGGCCATGCAGCAACCGGTTTTGATATCGTTATTAAAAAAGAGGATGTTCTGCAGTTTAGAGAATACTTAAGTAATCTTTTAAAATACACATCAGAAAGTATGGCAAAAGGAATGACCAAAGATGAGTTTTTTAAATCTACCACTATTCCTGGTTCTCCTGAGTGGAAAGGCGATGGTATTAGCAGACCTTTGGAAGCAGCCTGGGAAGAGATGAATGCAGTAAAATAATTATTTCTTTTCCATTAATTTTTCCAACACAAAATATACGATTGGGCAAAAAGTTGAATTTTTTAAAGTGATCTCCTGCCGCTTAATAATTACATCTTCATCGGTGTAAGGAAAACGCATGCAGTCAGATGGGCGATCTTCATAGATGCCGCAATAATTATCTTCTCCTAAAAAAGGACATGGTTTTGTTGTAGTTACATAATCGCCATCTTCATCAAGCCTTAAATACGTTTCAATAAAAACGCCTTCTTTCATTTGCATCACTTTCGATATGCGCTTCACATCGGTGGCTTTAAACCTTGGCGAATAATTTTTACAACAGTTAGCGCAGGTAAGACAATTAATATTGGCATAAGCTTCTTCATCCAATGCAGGCAAAGCACGCAGCGTTGCTTTTTTTTCGGCACGGTGAAGCATTTTTTTATAAAGCTTTGTGCGCTCTAAAGATTTTTTTTGCCAGTTAGTAAGGAGTTTGTTGTTGCTGTCCATTTAATTCAATATTCTTTGGGGTTCATTTTTAGCGTGGGTACTCTAAATATTTAAAATATTTTATTAATAATTGAGTAACCAATACTAGAGTGATATTTTTAATTTACAAATTTACTTTATAATACACTAAGAAAATAACAATAGAGTTATCCGCAGGTTTTTGCCAAGTTTTTCAACAATACAATCTTACTCCTTATCTCAATACAAATTATAATCGTATTACTGTAAATTTGCAACGCAAATGAAAGTAGCGTTGTATTTAGTTTATCGGTTGCACAATTAAAGCTAAATATTTAGAAGAAGATGAAACGTGCGACGCCACCGAAGTTCATCAAAGCTGCTTCTTTGCTCGGCTAAAAATAAAATAACATAATAAACCATATCTATGAATCTGTTCGAACAACAAAAAAACGAATTTTCACAAAGACATATTGGTCCAGATGCGCAGGAAACCAAAGAGATGCTTTTAAAAATTGGTGTTTCATCTATTGAAGAATTAATTTCCAAAACCATACCCGCAGCTATTCGTGCAACTGAACCGCTAAAAACCGGCGAACCGATGAGTGAGTTTCAATACCTCACAGAACTTAAAAAAACCGCATCGTTAAATAAAGTTTTTAAAACTTACATGGGGCAAGGTTATTATGGTACGATTGTGCCTTCGGTAATATTAAGAACCGTTTTTGAAAACCCGGGTTGGTATACACAATACACGCCTTACCAGGCAGAAATTGCGCAGGGTCGTTTAGAAAGTTTATTAAACTTTCAAACAATGGTTGCAGACCTTACCGGTTTGCCAATTGCCAATGCAAGTTTGTTAGATGAAGGAACGGCTGCGGCTGAGGGAATGGCCATGCTTTTTAACCACAAAAATAAAAATACAGACCACATTACTGCCCCAAAGTTTTTTGTTGATGAAAATGTGTTTTCACAAACAAAAGATATTTTAATAACAAGGGCTACACCAATTAATATACAACTCGTTTTTGGAAATTATATAACGGCTGAAATAGATGAAAGTTATTTTGGAGCCATTGTACAATATCCTAATGCACATGGTGAAGTGGTAGACTATAGAAAATTTATTGAAACAGCACATGCAGCAAATGCATTGGTAATAATGGCAACAGATTTATTATCTCTCACCTTACTTACTCCTCCCGGAGAATTAGGTGCAGATATTGCCATTGGCAGTGCACAGCGCTTTGGTGTGCCTATGGGTTTTGGTGGGCCACATGCTGCATTTTTTGCAACCAAAGATGAATTTAAAAGAACAATTCCAGGTCGCATAATTGGCGTTACCATTGATGCACAGGGCAACCGTTGTTTACGCATGGCTTTACAAACAAGGGAACAGCATATACGCAGAGAAAAGGCGACAAGTAATATTTGTACTGCCCAAGCCCTGCTTTCAAACATGTCAGCAATGTATGCAGTTTACCATGGTGCAGATGGGCTTAAAAACATTGCAAAGCGCACAAGCCTTTTGGCAAAAACCCTAAGTGATGAATTAACTGCCATGGGTTATGCAAACGAGAACAAATATTATTTTGATACACTTAAAATAAAAACAAACTTTTTCGAAGCAATAAAAGCAACTGCAGAAGCAGCAGAAATAAATTTCTTTTACGGCAAAGATGAAGTATTAATTAGCTTGGATGAAACTACATCTCAAAATGATGTATTGGATATTTTGCACATTTTTGCAAGAGTTAAAGACCAGCAAACTGCCGAAGCAAGTTTTAGCAACGATGCATTGCTTACAAATATTCCATCTTCACTTACAAGAACATCAGACTTTTTAACACACCCCGTTTTTAATACCCACCGCAGTGAGAGTATGATGCTGAGATACATTAAAAAACTGGAAAACAAAGATCTAAGTTTAAACACATCGATGATTTCTTTGGGTAGTTGTACCATGAAATTAAATGCGGCTACAGAACTTATTCCTGTGAGCTGGCCGGAGTTTAGCAATATTCATCCATTTGCGCCTGCTGACCAGTGGAAAGGTTATCAGGTTATTTTGAAGGAACTGGAAGAATGGTTGAGCGACATAACCGGATTTACTGCTACTTCTTTACAGCCAAACAGTGGCGCACAGGGAGAATACACAGGCTTGCTTACTATTAGAGCTTATCATCAACACAGAAATGAAGCACATCGGAATATAATTTTAATTCCTATTTCTGCACATGGTACAAACCCTGCAAGTGCTGTAATGGCGGGCTTTAAAGTGGTAGTAACAAAATGTGATGATGCAGGAAATATTGATATGGCAGATATGGCAGCGCAGGTTGAAAAGCATAAAGATAACCTCGCGGGTTTAATGATAACTTACCCAAGCACACACGGTGTATTTGAAGAAACCATAAAAGATTTATGCCAGCTAATACACGATAATGGTGGTTTGGTTTATATGGATGGTGCAAATATGAATGCTCAGGTGGGTCTTACCAGTCCGGGTTTAATTGGTGCTGATGTTTGCCATTTAAATCTTCACAAAACTTTTGCTATACCACACGGTGGCGGAGGACCGGGAATGGGACCAATTGGTGTGAATGATAAATTAAAACCATTTTTACCGGGTCATGTAATTGAAGGTGTTGCCAATACGCACATTACAAAAACCCACGCCGTAAGTTCAGCGCCATATGGCAGTGCAAGCATTTTATTAATAAGCTATGCTTATATAAAAATGCTGGGTGCTGAAGGATTAAAAAGAAGTACAGAGTTCGCAATTTTAAATGCAAACTACATGAAGACAAGGTTGCAAAACGATTTTAAAATATTATATACCGGCAAAAACGGTACCTGTGCGCATGAGTTTATTGTAGATCTTCGTCCGTTTAAAACAAGTGCAGGAATTGAGGCAGAAGATGTTGCAAAACGTTTGATGGATTATAATTTTCATGCGCCAACATTGAGTTTCCCCGTTGCAGGCACTATTATGATTGAACCAACAGAAAGTGAAGACAAAGCAGAACTTGACAGATTTTGTGATGCTTTATTATCTATCAGAAAAGAAATAGCCGCCATTGAAAATGGAACAGTAGATAAAGCTGACAACATTTTAAAAAATGCGCCACACACACAATTTATTATAACTGCTGATACCTGGAAATATAATTACACAAGACAGGAGGCGGCATTTCCTTTGGCTTTTGTGAAAGAAAATAAGTTTTGGCCAAGCATAAGCAGGGTAAACAATACTTATGGAGATAGAAATTTAATATGTACTTGTGAACCCATAGAAAGTTATATGGAAGCAGAGGCTTAAGTTATTTTCATACTAATATGATAAAATCCCTTATATTTGCACTTTATTAATACAATACAAATACAAAAAATGGACAAAAATCAAGGAACCGTAAAGTTTTTCAATTCTGAAAAAGGATTCGGATTTATTAAGCACGATGATTCTGACAAAGAAACTTTCGTACACGTTAGCGGATTGATCAATGAGATCAAAGAAGGTGACAAAGTAGAATTTGAATTGCAGAACGGTAAAAAAGGAATGAATGCAGTTAATGTAACTGTTATAGGATAATATCATTTTTATCAGTTTAAAAGGCCACCCGAAACGGTGGTCTTTTTTTATTGTTTTATTGTGAAACTTCTAAACAACAAACAACTATTTTTACTTTTTAAAAAATCAAATAAAAACATGAAAAGAATTTTAATATTTACTGTTGCATTTAGTACAACTACTGTTTTTGCCCAGAGCTTGAAACTGGAAACAGGAAAGAAAATAACATCTACTACCACTACTTCAGTTAATATGGATATGGGTATGGGTGGGCAAATGAAGATTGATGGTAATACCATTAACTTAATTGAAATAACCGGAGCCGATACTAAAAATTACAATGCAAAAAATACAACTGTAAAAATGAAATTTATGCAGGATGGTATGGGCCAGACAGTAAACTTTGATTCAGATAAAAAAGAGGATAGAGAAACTGCTGCCGGGAAAGAGATCAGCAAAATGCTTGATGTACCTGCAACTGTTATGATAGATAAATATACAGGTAAGGTTACAGAGACAAATAAAAAAGTGGTTGTAGCAGATGAAACGAACCCTATGGCAAGTTTAATGGGTAATGTAAATTCTGCTGAAGCTTTAACAGCAGCAGCATTTTTTTACATTCCCAATGGTAAAAAAATAGGCGATAAGTGGTCAGATTCTGTAAATGAAGCTGGAATGAAAGGATTAAAAAACTTTGAGTTGAAAAGTATTGTTGAAAATGTTGCTACAATAGCAATTACCACAAAAAGCAATGGCACTATTTCAAAAGAAGCGCAAGGTATGCAGTTTAATATTACAATGAATGGCACAGGCGATGGTGTAATTGTAGTAGACACAAAAACTTTTTTGGTTAAGAAAAGTGCACTAACTAATGATGCAAACGGGACTTTGGATATGATGGGACAATCATTGCCGATAACTATAAAATCAACAGCCAATACTGTTTTTCAATAGATATAAAAATATTTTTTTTATAAAAAGAGGCTGTCGCATAATTAGAAAATGGCGCTGAGATTTTCTTAAACGACTTATCCTCTCTGACAGGGGATCTTAATACAAAGAGGCTGTCTCGTACTTATGAGACAGCCTCTTTTTATATTTATAATTTTATTTAATTTACATAAAAAAAATATTTCGTAGTTAGATAGTTTTATTGCCAATCTCTTTTTTGCAGCCAGTAAAAGCCTGCTGCTGCAAGCATACAAATAGATGCAACAGTAAACCATAAGCTAAAAAATCCGAATTTATGTGCGTACAGTGATCCCAGACTACTTCCAATAACCTGAGCAATACTCCATGCCATCGTGTACATACCTGCATAACTGCCACGGGTTCTTTCACTGCTTCTTTCAATATAAAAACTATTCATAAACGGCATTGAAACCATTTCAGATATTGTAATTAAACCCATACAGCTAACAGCAATTAAAATACCACTCATAAAAGGAACATTCAGCATCATAAAAGCCATGCCCATTAATATACAGCCGTAACTCATCAAAATTAAATAGGGGCGCCTTCCTTCCAGTTTAAAAACCAGCACCATTTCAAACAAAGCAATTAAAATTCCATTGGCAGATAAAATCAAACCGATATTAAATTCACTTAAAAACAAAACCTGTTTAAAGTACAAGGGGATATTTGTAAAAAGCTGAAAAAAGCAAGCAGCAAATAATATCTGGATAATTAAAAAATAAAGAAATTTTTTATCCCTGTAGGGCGAGTTTGCTTTTGTAACAACAGGTTTATCAGAGATTGATTTATGCTGCTGTGCTTTTGTAATTTTTGGCAGTATTGCAACCAACATAAACCCTGCTGAAATATTTGTAAATCCATCTACCCAAAACAATAATTTATAGTTGATAGCAGCCAGCAAACCGCCCAATGCACTGCCTATCCCCCATCCTAAATTAATTGACAGTCTTACAAGAGAAAATGATTGTGTTCTGTTTGCCGGTGTGCTATACAATGCAATGGCAGTGGCATTTGCAGGGCGAAAACTTTCATTAATCATACTTAACAAAAACGTGCATATAATAATAGAGAGATATGAATTCATCTGACCCAAAACAATAAACATAATCCCACCTAAAAACAATGCACCAAACTGTACATAATAAAAACCAAAACGGTCACTTATTTTGCCGCCAATCAGTGCACCAACAATAGAACCCAAACCATAAACCGCAACTACATACCCACCTTGTTTTAATGTATAGCCAAGGTGATTACAATACAAAGTCATAAAAGCCAACACCATCGTTCCGCTCCGGTTTATAAGCATTACAATACTTAATAGCCAGACCTTTTTGGTTAGACCGCTGTAAGCATTTTTGTAAAGATTTACGGTTCTGGCAATCATGTTAGAAAATTGAATCCGGTAAGAAACTAAGCAATTTTAAAAAATGCTGTTTTTGGTGCACTTTCAAATAATGAGATTATAACCGCAGGTGGAACAGTAAGTTTTCTTATTGCGGTGTTTAACCATGCACCATCTGCAGTTATAATTGCAGCAAGGGTTTCATCATTTTTATAAATTTCATGTATCATTGTCCAACGCCCAAAATCAGCAGTCACTTTATCAACCTTAACATTAACGGTAACCTTGTCTCCAAATAAGATTTCTTTTTTAAAAACACACTCCTCTCTAAACAATATTGGACCAATTTTATGTTCTAACATTGTAGCAGGGCTTAATCCATTTTCTACTAAAAATGCCATTCGGCAATAAGCTCCAAAATCATAATATTTTGAATGTAGTACATGAAAATTCGGATCTAGATCAGACCACCGAACCTCAATATTTTTTATAAAATTATTCATGGTAAAAATTAATAAATGTTTTAAAATAATTTTGGGAGATAGGTATTGTTGTTTTCTTTTAAATAAAAAACTTCCCGCCAAAGGCGAGAAGATATTTTTATTAATGGAATTTTGTAGAACGATTATCCGTTGTACATTATATCGTAATATTCTTTTGCCATTCTGTTGCTGTCAAACTGCCATCTCACGTCATGCATTCCGTTCTTCACAATCTGTCTCCATACGTTTGCGTTTTCATAATACATAGGCAGTATCTGGTTTTCCAGAATTTCGTACATTTTTTCTAAATCATATTCATCCTGCTCATGCGTTCCCATATTTTCGTAATCAGCAGGAGGTATTAAAAATCCGTTGTTACCGTGATTA
>Ga0209511_1003237_pt1 | contig 12562 bp, 8 predicted proteins | sample SSSSmetaG_FD_184141 | JGI IMG/M metagenome (GOLD analysis project Ga0209511, IMG submission 184141) | Glacier valley bacterial and archeal communities from Borup Fiord, Nunavut, Canada, to study Microbial Dark Matter (Phase II) - ​SSSS... | ecosystem: Environmental > Aquatic > Freshwater > Ice >... | reverse complement strand
TCGCCAAGGACCTCGGCTACGACGTCGGCATCCTGCAGTACTACTACCCGCAGAAAAACCGCACCGTCAACTTCAACGTCACCGAGATCTACGGTGCCCTGTCGTACAGCTTCTACTCGCTGAAGTATTCGCACACCGTCTCGAAAGACTACTTCGGCATCGGCGAGGCGCAGCAGCAAGCCGCCGCGGGTGCGGGTGTCGGCATCGGCCGACCCAAGGGCAGCAACACCGGCTACCTCGACCTGAGCGGCAACTTCCCGATCGTCGACAAGTGGACGCTCAACGCGCACGTCGGCTACACGCGCTATTCGAAGGACCTGCGTGACGCGAGATATGCGGTGCCGGCGCTCACCATTCCCGCACCCCCGCCAGGTGGCAAGACCGGCGTTCTGCGTGCGCCGGGCACGCCCGGCTCGACGGTCGACCTCGGCGTGCCCAACTTCTACGACTACAAGCTCGGCGTGACCTACGACCTCGGGTCGGGTTTCTCGGCCGCCGGTGCATGGGTGGGCGCGAACAAGAAGAACTTCTACGGCGACATCAACAAGGCTCGCGCGATCTTCACGATCAGCAAGACGATGTGATCTTCCGGCCTGCCTTCGAGGCGGGCCTTCGAACGAATCAACGGAGGGAGTGGGCAATGAAGATGGTGACTGCGATCGTCAAGCCGTTCAAGCTCGACGAAGTGCGTGAGGCCTTGAGCGCCATCGGCGTTCAGGGTGTCACGGTGACGGAAGTGAAGGGCTTCGGCCGTCAAAAAGGGCACACCGAGCTCTATCGCGGCGCCGAGTACGTGGTCGACTTCCTGCCCAAGGTGAAGATCGAAGCCGCGGTCGACGATGCGGTCGTCGATCGCGTCATCGAGGCCATCGAGGCCGCTGCCCGAACCGGCAAGATCGGCGACGGCAAGGTCTTCGTCTCCACGCTCGAGCAGGTCGTACGCATCCGCACCGGCGAGACCGGCAAGGACGCGCTGTGATGCGGCACAAGAACAAATCCCCCATGAAGCAACTCTTCCTCGTCTTCGTCTTCGGCCTGTTCGCCTCGCTGTTCGCCGGCAACGCGATCGCGCAAGACGCTGCTTCCGCGCCGGCTTCGGGCGCGACGGCAGCTGCTTCGGCGGCGATCGCCGCGCCGGCACCGATGGCAGCCGGGTCGGCTGCCTCGGCTGCCGATGCATCTGCCTCGGCGGCTTCGGCCGCGGCTCCGGCAGCATCCACGCCTGTCGCCAACAAGGGCGACGTCGCCTGGATGATCGTCGCGACGGCGCTGGTGATCATGATGTCGGTGCCGGCCCTCGCGCTGTTCTACGGCGGCCTGGTCCGCAGCAAGAACATGCTGTCGGTGCTGATGCAGGTGTTCGTGACCTTCTCGATGATCGTTGTGCTGTGGTGCGTCTACGGCTACAGCCTGGCTTTCACCGAAGGCAACGCGTTCTTCGGCGGCTTCGACCGGCTTTTCATGAAGGACATGTTCAACCCCAAGGACGGCACCTTCGCGATGGCCGCCACGTTCAGCAAGGGCGTCTACATCCCGGAACTGCTCTACATGGCGTTCCAGGCGACGTTCGCCGCCATCACCTGCTGCCTCATCGTCGGCGCCTTCGCCGAGCGCATGAAGTTCTCGGCCGTGCTCGCCTTCATGGCGCTGTGGTTCACCTTCAGCTACGCACCGATCGCGCACATGGTGTGGTTCTGGATGGGCCCCGACGCCTACGCCAGCAAGGCGGTCGTCGACGCCACAGCAGCCAAGGCGGGCTACATCTACCAGATGGGCGCACTCGACTTCGCCGGCGGCACGGTGGTGCACATCAACGCCGCGGTGGCCGGGCTGGTCGGCGCCTACATGGTCGGCAAGCGCATCGGCTACGGCCGTGAAGCCTTCACGCCGCACTCGCTGACGCTGACGATGGTCGGTGCGGCGCTGCTGTGGGTGGGCTGGTTCGGCTTCAACGCCGGCTCGGCGCTCGAAGCAGGCAACACTGCCGTGCTCGCCTTCGTCAACACCTTCTCGGCCGCCTCGGCCGCGGTGCTGGCATGGTGCATCGGCGAGTCGCTGGTCAAGGGCAAGGCCTCGATGCTGGGCGCTGCGTCCGGTGCCGTGGCGGGTCTGGTGGCGATCACTCCGGCCTGCGGCAACGTCGGCCTGATGGGCGCGATCGTGATCGGCTTCGTTGCCGGCTTCGCCTGCCTGTGGGGTGTGAGCGGCCTGAAGAAGATGCTCGGTGCCGACGACTCGCTCGACGTGTTCGGCGTTCACGGCGTCGGCGGCATCGTCGGTGCTCTGCTCACCGGCGTGTTCAACACGCAGGCGCTCGGCGGCCCGGGCCAGGTGACCGACTGGGTCACCGCCACGGTCGGCTCGGTGGGCATCCTCGACCAGGTGTGGATCCAGCTGAAGGCGATCCTGATCACCATCGTCTGGTCCGGCGTGGTCTCGTTCATCGCGTACAAGATCGTCGACATGACCATCGGCCTGCGCGTGAACGAGGAAGACGAGCGCGAAGGCCTCGACATCACTTCGCACGGCGAAACGGCTTACCACAACTGACGCCCCGTCTCACCTGCCCAAGGGCCACCTCCGGGTGGCCTTTTTCCGTGTCGACAAAAGGAGTGCCCGTTTGCCGGCGGCCGTCCACGGGCGCCTCAAATGCCTAGAATTCCCGCCTCAACGCGCGGTCTCCTATCCTGGGAGCCAAGCGGCGGCAGCGAGCAAAACGCCCATGGTTCCCCACCTCATCACCGCCCTCACCGGCCCCATCAACGAGCTCGAGCAGCGCATGCTCGAGTCGCTCCCGGCCATCGAGCGGTGGTTCCGGCTGGAGTGGATGGAGCACACGCCGCCGTTCTATACCTCGGTCGACATTCGCAATGCGGGCTTCAAGCTCGCGCCGGTCGATACCAACCTCTTTCCAGGCGGCTTCAACAATCTCACCACCGAGATGCTGCCGCTGGCGGTGCAGGCGGCAATGGCGGCGATCGAGAAGATCTGTCCCGAGGCCAAGAACCTGCTTCTGATCCCCGAGAAGCACACGCGCAACTCGTTCTATCTCATGAACGTGGCGCGGCTGATGGAGATCTTCCACCAGGCCGGGCTCAACGTGCGGCTGGGCACGCTCGACGAATCGATCACCGCGCCCACGCAGGTGCCGCTGCCCGACGGCAGTGCGCTCACCGTCGAGCCGTTGCTGCGCACCCGCAACCGCCTCGGCTTGAAAGACTTCGACCCCTGCACCATCCTGCTCAACAACGACCTCTCTGCCGGCATCCCGAAGATTCTTGAAAACCTGCACGAGCAGTACCTGCTGCCGCCACTGCACGCCGGCTGGGCGGTGCGCCGGAAGACGAATCACTTCGCGGCCTATGAAGAGGTGGCCAAGAAGTTCGCCAAGCTGCTGGGCATGGACCCGTGGCTCATCAACCCGATGTTCGCGCGCTGCGGCGAGGTGAATTTCAGCGACGGCTCGGGTGCCGACTGCCTGACGAGCAACGCCGAGACGCTGCTGGGCAAGATCCGCCGCAAGTACAAGGAATACGGCATCCAGGAAAAGCCGTTCATCATCGTCAAGGCCGACGCGGGCACTTACGGCATGGGCATCATGACCGTGCGCGACCCGAAAGACCTGGCCGACCTGAACCGCCGCTCGCGCAACAAGATGAGCGTCATCAAGGACGGGCAGGAGGTCAGCGAGGTGATCCTGCAGGAGGGCGTGCCCACCTACGAGCGCGTCAACGACGCCGTGGCCGAGCCGGTGGTCTACATGATCGATCGCTACGTCGTCGGCGGCTTTTATCGTGTCAACCCCGAGCGCGGCAACGACGAGAACCTCAACTCTCCGGGCGCCAGCTTCGTGCCGCTGGCCTTCGCCGGCTCGAACCAGCTGCCCAAACCCGGCAGCAAGCCCGGCGCCAGCGCACCGAACCGCTTCTACATGTACGGCGTGATCGCGCGCCTGGCGATGGTGGCGGCGAGCTATGAGCTCGAGGCCACCAACCCCGACGCCGAGATCTACGAGTAGCGGCCCGGGCGCGCAGTACAGCCGCTGCACAATCACCAGCCCATCTCCAGGCCGGCCCCTATCCCTCTGCGGCCACTCAGCGTGAAGCCCAACCGATCCGCCTCCAGCCTTGCTGTTCTCACCATCGGCGCCGTCGGCGTCGTCTATGGCGACATCGGCACCAGCCCGCTCTATGCCCTGAAAGAGGTCTTCGCGCATGGCCGGGTGCCGCTCACCGAAGCGAACATCTACGGCGTGCTGTCGATGATCTTCTGGACGCTGATGGTGGTGGTCTCGCTCAAGTACGTGGCGCTCATGCTGCGGGCCGACAACGGCGGCGAGGGCGGGACGATCGCGTTGCTCTCGCTTGCTTCCACGGCCGTGCGCAGCCGGCCCGAGTTGCGTCGGCGCCTGCTCCTGCTCGGCATCTTCGGCACCGCCATCTTCTTCGGCGACGGTGTCATCACGCCGGCGATCTCGGTGATGTCGGCAATCGAGGGGCTGAAGGTGGCGGCGCCCGGTCTGCAGCCGTACGTGGTGCCGCTGGCGCTGCTGGTGCTGACGGCGCTGTTCGCGGTGCAGCGCTTCGGCACGGCCGGCATCGGCCGCTTCTTCGGCCCCGTCACCGTCGTCTGGTTCCTGGCGCTGGCCGCCCTCGGGCTGATGCACATCGTCGACAAGCCGCAGGTGCTCGCAGCGCTGAGCCCCGGGCATGCGTTCGGCTTCCTGTTCTCGCAGCCGCGCATCGCCTTCATCGCCCTCGGTTCGGTGTTCCTCGTGGTCACCGGTGCCGAGGCGCTGTATGCCGACCTCGGCCACTTCGGCAAGCGGCCGATCCGGCTCGCCTGGTTCGGCCTCGTCGGGCCGGCGCTGGTGATCAACTACTTCGGCCAGGGCGCCATGTTGTTGGAGCACCCGGAAAAAGCGGGCAACCCGTTCTACGAGATGGCACCGGGCTGGGCGATCTATCCGCTGATCGCGCTGGCCACGTTGGCCACCGTGATCGCGTCGCAAGCCGTGATCACCGCCGCGTTCTCCATCACCAAGCACGCCAGCCAGCTCGGCTACCTGCCGCGCATGCGGGTGGAGCACACATCGGAAAAGGAGACCGGCCAGGTCTACCTGCCGTTCGTGAACTCGGCGCTCTACGTGTGCATCGTGGCCGCGGTGATCGGCTTCGGCTCCAGCGATGCACTGGCCTCGGCCTACGGCATCGCCGTGACGACGGTGATGCTCATCACCACCACGCTCACGTTCTTCATCATCCGCTACGCGTGGGGCCTGCCCTGGATCGTGTGCGTGGCCGCGACTGGCTTCTTCTTCCTCGTCGATGCCGTCTTCTTCGGCGCCAACATCGTCAAGGTGGCCGATGGAGGATGGTTCCCGCTACTCATCGGCGGGCTGCTGTTCACCCTGATGATGACGTGGAAGCAGGGCAGGAAGCTGCTCACCCGCAGCATGCGCAACGACGCCATCGACCTGGAAAGCTTTCTCGAGTCGGTGTTCCTGAGCCCGCCCGTGCGCGTGCCCGGCACGGCTGTCTTTCTCTCGGCCGAGAACGACCTGACGCCGAACGCGCTGCTGCACAACCTCAAGCACAACAAGGTGCTGCACGAGCGCAACCTGTTCGTGACCGTCAAGCACCACGAGGTGCCGTGGGTCGAAGAAGGCTCGCGCTGCGAGATCAAGGACCTCGGCCACGACTGCTGGCAGGTGACGCTCGGCTTCGGCTTCAAGAACGAGCCCGACGTGCCGGCCGCGCTGGCGCGTTTGCGCTCCAGCGGCTGCATCGTCGACGACATGGACACCTCGTACTTCCTCTCGCGCGACATCATCGTGCCGACGATGGGCAGCGGCATGGCCGACTGGCGCGAGAAACTCTTCGTCGGCATGCACCGCAATGCCTCGGCCGCGGCCGACTTCCTGCGCTTGCCCACCAATCGCGTCGTCGAGCTCGGCTCCAAAGTCGAGATATGAAGTCCGAAGGCGGGTTGCTGCGTTCCTTGATCCTCAAGGAAGCGCGGCAGGGCCTGGGGCGGCCCAGCACCCGGCCGTGTCGCGGCTAGGCGACGTCTCGTTCTCTGCCGTCACCGCCGGCTTCGTCGCCGTGCTGGTCGGCTTCACCAGTTCGGTGGCGATCGTGTTCCAGGCCGCGCAGTCGCTCGGTGCCTCGCCGGCGCAGGCTGCCTCGTGGATGTGGGCGCTGGGCTGGGGCATGGGCCTGACGACGCTGCTGCCCTCGCTCTGGCTGAAGAAGCCCGTGATGATTGCGTGGAGCACGCCGGGCGCGGCGGTGCTCGCGGTGGCCGGCGCCGCGGGCCACTTCGGCATCGCCGAGGCCACAGGCGCGTTCATCGTCTCCGCGCTGCTCATCGTCCTGGCAGGAGCGAGCGGCTGGTTCGAGCGCGTGATGGACCGCATCCCGATGCCGCTCGCAGGCGCGTTGCTGGCCGGCGTGCTGGCGCGCTTCGGGCTCGACGCGTTCGCTGCGGCGCAAAGCTCGCTGGCGCTCGTGCTCGCGATGCTCGCCGCCTACCTCGTCGGTCGGCGCCTCTGGCCGCGCTACGCGGTGGTGGGCGTGCTGGCGGCCGGCGTCGCGATCGCCGCCGTGGAAGGCACGCTGCGCGCCAACGCCGTTCCGTGGTCGCCGACGCTGCCCGTGTTCGTGGCGCCGGAGTTCAGCTGGCGCGCCACGGTGAGCCTCGCGCTGCCGCTCTTCATCGTGACCATGGCGTCACAGAACCTGCCCGGCGTGGCCGCCATCCGTGCTGCCGGCTACGTGCTGCCCGTCTCGAAGATCATCGTGCTCACCGGCGTGGCGACGCTGCTGCTTGCGCCGTTCGGTGCCTATGCGCTCAACCTCGCGGCCATCACCGCCGCGATCGCGATGGGCCGCGAGGCGCATGCCGACCCGGCGCGGCGCTGGGTGGCCGCCGCCGCTTGCGGTGCGATCTACTGCGTCGTCGGCACCTTCGGCGCTTCGGTCACGGGCCTGCTCGCCGCGTTTCCGCGCGAGCTGATCGCGGCCGTGGCCGGCCTGGCGCTGCTCGGCACCATCGGCAACGGGCTGGCGATGGCGCTGGGCAGCGAGCGCCACCGCGAGGCCGCGCTCATCACCTTCCTGGTCACGCTCTCGGGCCTGGGCCTGTTCGGCATCGGCTCGGCGTTCTGGGGCGTGGTGGCCGGTGCCATCGCGCTGGTTGTGCAACAGTGGCGACCCCGCGCCTCCGGCAGCCGTTGACCTCGCCATGAAACTGCTCTTCGTCGCCGACCCGCTCGAATCGTTCGACACCGCCAAAGACACGAGCTTCGCGATGATGCGCGAGGCGGCTTCGCGCGGTCATGCGCTCTGCGCCTGCGAGCCGGGCGACCTGGTCTGGCAGCGCGGCGGCCGCGTCGAGGCGCCGCTGCGCTCGTTCGATCTCGCGTCGGCCGATGCGGCATCGGTGCCCGGCGGGTCGTGGTTCGTCGAGCATCCGGCCGCGCCGGCAGTGGCGCTGGCCGACCTCGACGTGGTGATCATGCGCAAGGACCCGCCGTTCGACAGCGAGTACTTCTACGCCACGCACCTGCTCGAGCAGGCCGAGCGCGAAGGCGCGCGCGTCTTCAACAAGCCGCAGGCCCTGCGCGACCACCCCGAAAAGCTCGCCATCCTCGAGTTCCCGCAGTTCATCACGCCCACCATCGTCACGCGCAGCGAAGCGGCGATCAAGCGCTTCCACGCCGAGCACCGCGACATCGTGCTCAAGCCGCTCGACGGCATGGGCGGCATGGGCATCTTTCGCGTCGGCGCCGATGGTCTCAACCTCGGCAGCATCGTCGAGACGCTGAACCGCGGCGGGACGACGACCGTGATGGCGCAGCGCTATCTCACCGCCATCACCGAAGGCGACAAGCGCGTGCTCGTGATCGACGGCGCACCGATCCCGCACGCCCTCGCACGCATTCCGCAGGGCAGCGAGATCCGCGGCAACCTGGCCGTGGGTGGCAAGGGCGTGGCGCAACCACTCTCGGCGCGCGACCGCGAGATCGCCGAAGCCATCGGCCCCGTGCTCGCCGCGCGAGGTCTGCTGCTGATCGGCCTCGACGTCATCGGCGACTGCCTGACCGAGATCAACGTCACCAGCCCCACGGGCTTTCAGGAGATCACGAAGCAGACCGGCTTCGATGTGGCCAAGGCCTTCGTCGATGCACTCGAGCGCGTGCTCGTCTGACGCAGAAGCCACGACGCCACGTCGTCGTCCAGACTGGCGAGATCGGAAAGGTCGCGCGCTGCCGCTGTGCCGCGCATTTGTTTGCTTTGAAATCGTCGAGGTGGACGATGGGCAGCCCAGCTGAATCACCGTGTCGGCCGGCGAGAAATCGGATGCCTTGAGCCGCAGCGATCCGAAGCCGAACGCGTCGAGCGCCCACAACAACTTCCGGATGTTGAACCGGATAATCCGCGGTTTCGCGCGTACTTCCCATGGCCGTCCTCTCACTCTCCGATGCTCACCTCGCCTACGGCCACGTCGCGCTGCTCGACGGTGCCGCGTTCTCGCTCGAGGCCGGCGAGCGCATCGGCCTGATCGGCCGCAACGGCACCGGCAAGTCGTCTCTGCTCAAGGTCGTGGGCGGGCTCGAGAAGCTCGACGACGGCCTGCTCCAGATGACGCAGGGCGTGCGCATCCGCTACGTGCCGCAGGAGCCGGTGTTCGACGCGGCGGGCACCGTGTTCGATGCGGTGGGCGAGGGCGTGGCCGAGGCGCGCGCGGTGCGCGATGCCTACGAGGCGCATGAAGAGGGCGTCGATCTCGACGCCCTGCAGAGCCGCATCGAGGCGCTCGACGCGTGGAACTGGGAACAGCGCGTCGAAACCACGCTGCAGCAGCTGCACCTCGACGGCGCACGCACGATCGCGGAGCTCTCCGGCGGCACGAAAAAGCGCGTGGCGCTCGCGCGAGCGCTCGTCGCCGTGCCCGACGTGCTGCTGCTCGACGAGCCCACCAATCACCTCGACCTCGACTCGATCGCCTGGCTCGAGGAATTGCTCACCGGCTTCGCCGGCAGCGTCATCGTCGTCACGCACGACCGGGCCTTCCTCGACGCGGTCTCGACGCGCATCGTCGAGCTCGACCGCGGCGTGCTGCGCAGCTACCCCGGCAGCTTCACGGCCTACGAATTCCGCAAGCAGGAAGAGCTTGCGTCGGAGGCGCTGGCGAGCGCGCGTGCCGACAAGCTGCTCGCGCAGGAAGAGGTCTGGGTGCGCAAAGGCGTCGAGGCGCGCCGTACCCGCAGCGTGGGCCGGGTGCAGCGTCTGCAGGTCTTGCGCTCGCAGCGGGCTGCGCGCCGCGAGTCGCTCGGCCGGGTGCGGCTCGACGCCGATTCCGGCGTACCGAGCGGCAAGATCGTGGCCGAGCTCAAGCATGTGTCCATGCTGTTCCCGACGCCTGAAGGCGGCAGCCGCAAGATCGTCGACGACTTCTCCGCGACCATCCTGCGCGGCGACAAGGTCGGCCTCATCGGGCCCAACGGCGCCGGCAAGACGACGCTGCTGAAGATCATCCTGGGCCAGCTGCAGCCCACCTCGGGCAGCGTGCGCCAGGGCACGCGCATCGAGGTCGCCTACTTCGACCAGATGCGCAGCGCGCTCGACCTCGACGCCACGCTCGCCGACGCGGTGAGCCCGGGCAGCGAGTGGATCGAGACCGGCAGCGGGCGCAAGCACGTGATGAGCTACCTGAGCGATTTCCTGTTCTCGCCGGCGCGCGCCAACTCACCGGTGCGCACGCTCTCGGGTGGCGAGCGCAACCGCGTGCTGCTGGCGCGCCTGCTCGCTTTGCCGGCCAACGTGCTGGTGCTCGACGAGCCCACCAATGACCTCGACATCGACACCCTCGAGCTGCTCGAGGAGCTGCTGCAGAGCTATGCCGGCACCGTGTTCCTGGTGAGCCACGACCGACGCTTTCTCGACAACGTGGTCACCAGCACGATCGCATGGGAAGGCGACGAGTCCGAAGGCCTGTGGCGCGAGTACGAAGGCGGCTACGAAGACTGGAAGACGCAGCGCGATCGCGCGCGCGCGATGCGTGCCGAGGCCGCGAAGAAGACTGCGCCGGCCGCGGCCAAGTCGCGCGCCGTTTCGGCGCCTGCCGTGGCCGCACCGCTTGCGCCCAAGCCGAAGAAGCTCGGTTACAAGGAGCAGCGCGAGTTCGACGAACTGCCCGCCCGCATCGAGTCGCTCGAAGCCGAACAGAAAGACCTCGGCGCCCAGCTCGCCAACGCCGACTTCTACGCCGAAGACCCGGTGCGCGCCGAAGCCGCACAGATGCGCTACGCGAAGATCGACGACGAACTGCTGGCTGCGATGGAACGCTGGGAAGTGCTCGGCGCGAGGTAGTGCCCCCACGCGCCCTTCGTTCGCTGCGTCCCGGGGGGCGGTGGCGCCCTTGGGGCGGACCGGCGGGCGCCGCGTTCCGCTCAGAGTTTGATTCGGGCCGCGGCCAGCGCCTTCCAGAACCTCGCGTCTTGCGAAGTGGCGAAGTTGATGCGCATCAGCGTCGTCGGCCGCGGCTCGGCGTGGAACAGCGAACCCGGTGCGATCAGCCATTCGTCGAGCAGCACGTGTGCAAGGCGCTCGGTGTCGACGCCGGTGTCGACCCAGCCGAAGAGGCCGTGCGGCTCGCTGACGAAGCGGCAGCCGTGTACCTCGGCGAGCTTCACGGTGCGCGCTCGGGCCGCCGCGAGCCGCTGCACGACGCGCTCGCTGTGCTTGCGCAGCCAGCCCTGCTCGAGGCAGTGCGCGATCGCCAGCTCGCCCGCACCCGGCGTGGTGAGCGTGCTCAGCAGCTTGGTGTCGATGAAGCGGTCGACCAGCTCCTGCGGCGCGGCCAGATAGCCGACGCGCCAGTTCGGCGTGAGGATCTTCGAAAAGCCCGAGATGTAGATCGTGCGCTCCAGCGCGTCGAGAGCGGCCAGCCGCGGCGCGTGCGCAGGCGCGAGATGGGCATAGGTGTCGTCTTCGACGATGTGGATGCCGAACTCGCTCGCGAGCTGCAACACGCGGTGCGCCGACTGCAGGCTCAGCGAGGCGCCGGTCGGGTTGTGCAGCACCGAGACCGTGACGTAGAGGCGCGGCCGCGCACCCGGCTTTTGCGCTTCGATCAGCCGGCGCATCGCGGCAACGTCGGGCCCGTGCTCGCCGCGCGGCACCGGCAGCACGCGCATGCCCAGTGCGGCCAGCCGCGCGTATTCGACCGACCAGCCGGGCTCGTCGACGAGCACGCTGTCGCCGGCGTGCAGCAGCGTGCGCGTGACGACGTCGAGCGCATGCGTCGCGCCGATGGTGGTCACGATCTGCTGCGGCTGCACGGCGATGCCGTGGTCGGCCAGCTTGCGCGCCAGCGCCTCGCGCAAGCGCAGCTCGCCGGCCGGGTCGCCGTACTGCAGCGCAGTGGCCTCGATCTGCCGGCTCGAGGTGGCGCGGCGCATCGCGGCGGTGAGCATCGGCGCGTCGAGCCACTCGGCCGGCAGCGTGCCGAGGCCGGGCATCGGCTTGCCGCCGGGTGCCTGGAACATGCCGCGGATCAGCGCGGTCGCGCTGTCGGGCATCGGCCGTACGCTCTTCATGGCGCTGCCGTTGCGTGCAGCTGCCGACGAGGTCGAGGCCGTTTCGGCGTCGTGGCCGCGCACGAAGAAGCCGCGCTGCCGCCGCGCCTCGACCAGCCCCTGCGCCTGCAACTGGTCGTAGGCCGCGACCACGGTGTACGGGCTCACCGCATGGCGCCGCGCGCACTCCCGCACCGAGGGCAGGCGCGCGCCTGGCGCGAGCAGGCGCTGGCGGATTCGCTCGGCATAGCGGCGCGTGAGCTGCTCGGCGAGCGTGGTGTCGGAGCCGCGGGTGAAGGCGGTGGCGAGGTCGTCGCCGGCCGGCGATGCAGCGCGGCGTACCGGCCGCGCGACCGATACAGCAGGTCGTTTCATGCGTCGAAGTGTATGGGCGCTGTGCTGGTGGGCGCGCCTACACTGCACGGCCGCCCATCCCGAATTCGATCGACCTCATGACACCGTCCGCCGCCCCTCGCGCCACGCCCGGGCGCTTCTCGAGCGACGAGACGCGCGGCCTGCTGCTTGGCCTGCTCGGCGTCACCATCTTCGCGATGACGACGCCGATGACGCGTCTCGCCGTCGGCCCGGCCGAAGCACCGCAGTTGCCGCCGCTGTTCATCACTGCCGGTCGCGCCGCGCTGGCGGGCTTGCTGAGCACGCTGTATCTGCTGGTGGTCGGCGCAGCGCGGCCGCGAGCGGATCAGCGACTGCGCCTGCTGGTTTGCGCGCTCGGCACGGTCGTCGGCTTTCCGCTGTTCCTGGCGCTGGCGCTGCGCCGCGTCGACGCGATGCACGCCGCCGTCGTCACGGGCCTGCTGCCGCTCGCAACCGCGGCGGCGGCGGCGGTAGCGTTCCGCCAGCGGCCGTCGAAAGGCTTCTGGCTGTGCGCCGTGCTCGGTGCATTGCTCGTGCTCGGCTTCGCCGCATGGAAGGGGCGCGGCGCGCTGTCGCTGGCCGATCTGCTGCTCATCGCGTCGA
>Ga0209511_1003224_pt1 | contig 12592 bp, 8 predicted proteins | sample SSSSmetaG_FD_184141 | JGI IMG/M metagenome (GOLD analysis project Ga0209511, IMG submission 184141) | Glacier valley bacterial and archeal communities from Borup Fiord, Nunavut, Canada, to study Microbial Dark Matter (Phase II) - ​SSSS... | ecosystem: Environmental > Aquatic > Freshwater > Ice >... | reverse complement strand
TTTTTGAAGTACATTTGCAACGGGATAATCGTGTAGCCGCGTTCGCGCACTTTGGCGAGCAGCTTTTCAATCTCCTTGCGATGCATCAGGAGCTTACGCTCACGTAGCGCTTCGTGTCCGAACATGCCCGATTGAAAGTATTCCGGGATGTTGACTTCCATCAGCCACAACTCATGACTGCGCTCGTGAACGAACCCATCACGCAAGCTGCATCGGCCATCGCGTAATGATTTGACTTCCGAGCCGGTGAGGACTAAGCCTGCCTCGAACTGCTCGATCAACTCGTAATCGTGATAGGCTTTGCGGTTGGTAGCGACCACTTTATGGCCGCTGACTTCTTCTTTCTTTGCCATGTGGATAATCCTGAAACTAGTCTCAAACTAGGGTGTGAGCTTCTTCTGCAACTGTCGGATCGCCTCGCCCAATTCCACATCGCGCCCGGTTGGATCAGCGATCATGGGTACATCAGGCGTCAAGCCTTTGCCATTGAGAGGCGTTCGGCTCGGTGGCAGCCATTCGGCGGTCGTGACATGAATTGACGAGTGATCGGCCAGATCGAAAATCAACTGAACGGAACCTTTGCCATACGTTTGTTGGCCGACGACTAAACCGCGCTGTCGATCGTGCAAAGCGCCTGCTACCAGTTCCGCAGCGCTGGCCGTGCCGCCATTGACGAGTACCACCATCGGCAAATCAGTGGCTTGCCCCTCAGGGGCATTGTAGATTTTTTCATCGGTACGTGACTTTTCAATCAGCACCACGCCGCCATTGAGAAATTGCCCGGTCACTTTGATCGACTCATCCAGCAAGCCGCCCGGATTGTTGCGCAGATCAAGGATCAGCCCGGTGACCTTCTTACTTTTGAGGTCTGTCAGCGCGTTTTTGAGTTCATCCGGTGTGCGTGCGGTGAAGCGCATAATCTGCACATAACCGAATGCCGGATTCTCGACCAGCACGCGCCAGGCCACCGACGGCACATCGATCACGGCAAAAACCACGGTGAACGTTTGCTGCTGTGCCGATGGCTGGTGACGTACCGTGAACGTGACGCCGTTGGTATCCTTGACTTCGCCGCGCAAAAGCTGATCGACCGCATCCTGTTGGGTGGTGATCGGAACATCCTTACCATTGACATTGAGCAGTACATCCCCATTTTGGACGCCTGCTTTGGCGGCGGGGCTGTCCGGGAACGGATACAGCACAAAGTTACCGGCTTCGTCGCGCTGCAACTGTACGCCAATGCCGCCGTATTGTCCGGCCAGTACATTCGATTCGCTTTGCGCAACAGGCGCTTCCACGAAAAAAGTGTACTTATCGTTGAGCGCCGCGATTAAACCACGAATCGCACTGTATTCAAGCTGTGTTTGCGCAGGTGGCGTGTGGATAAAATACTGATTGATGTCGTCTTGCGCTTGCGACAGCAGTTTGTAGCGCTCGTCAGTGGCGGCGCGCGTCGTATCGTGACTGGAATAACCAAGGAAAAAGGCGGTCATGGTGATCGCCGCCAGAAAGCCTCCGCCGAGTGCGGCAGGGATCAAAATTTTCAAGAGTGATTTTGGACGTTGGGGCATAGGATTTTCTTACCAGTTCGACTCAGTTCGGATTGCTCAGGGGTTATTTTAACAGCTTATTTTAATGCGCCGTCAATTTCTCCTCCAAACGAGAGCGATTTCCAGACGACATGTTGCACCCCTCTCCTTTGGGAGAGGGGCCGGGGGTTGAGGGCTTTTTATTCGTCCACACCGTCCAACAGCCGATGCTTGCTGGCTTCGCGGGCAGCATCGACTTCGCGGCGGCTGGTCAACATCCGAAAGCCCAGGTTGAACGTCTCGGTTTCACCCGGCGCGAGCATTCGCAAGCGTCCGTTTTCGCGCGCCGCGATGCGCCCTTCAGGCAGGCAGTTGCCCGGCTCAATGCCGAACACATAATCGCCATAGCCCATCTGCTTCCACTCGGTGAGCTGTGTGAGCGTACGCGTATCCAGCACCATTTCCACGCCCAAGCCTAGCGGACGGTTCAGCAGTGCCGCGATTTGTGGGGTATCCGACGGTTCAATGTGATGGTAAAAGACTTGTTCGGCATACCCCGGCTGCGGCGCTTCCATCTTGTTCCAGGTGGCGATTCCCGTTTCGGCAGTCGCATCACGCGCCGTAACTTTGGCCGCTGGAGTGAACAATTCACTGTCCGGCGAAACGATCGGCCAGCCAAAATTGCAATGATACAGCACCATCAGCGGCGCAGGCGTCCCACCCATGTTGCGCACTCGATCCTGGATCACGATGTGTGGCACTCCTGGCGTAATTTCAAAGGTGCGCTCAAGCCGCAAGCGGTAACTGAACAGACTTGCTTCATCGACAACCCCATGCAAGCGCAGCACCCAATGCTCATCGTCTGTCCAGACGCGTTCGATTCGTACATCGTGCGCGGGCATATGGCTGATGCGCCCATGTAGATTCAGACGCTCGCCATTTTCAGGATCGATTGTGTCATCGTTGGCGGCTCCGGCATGGCTCAGCCCGCACAGCGTCAGCAGCCCGCCCGGAAAAGTGCGCAGCCAACCCCGTTCGCGCGGCTCAAAGCGTGACGGATGGGCTGCACCAGTGCCGCTGTGCCAGGCGACCGGAATCCCATTGTAAGCCGCATTCCCAATATCCATCGCGCGATCGAGCAGCACTGTAAAATCAAACCCGCTGCCTGTACGCACGTCGGCTACCCGCACGCCGCGTTCTGCGCCATCGTCAAGCGTCGCCAGCCGAATATCCGCGATCTGGCGCAAATCGCCGGTATAGCCTTCGAGTTCGCGGCGCGTGAAAGTCCGTCCCCATAAATCCATAGAACACTCCTGTTATTTCTAGATTCAGCAATCTCGTATATTATTAAGTATCCACTCGACAGCAGCCTGATCAAAATTGCGGTGAAAACGATGATCCCCGTGACTATTACCTTGCAATATTTGCATGAAGGCGTCAAAAATTCAGCCAGTATGCGCCTCTCGATCGACATGACGGCGCGCGAGGCAGTACAAGGTATCACGACTTATTTGAGCTTGCCTGCTGGCAGCACCTATCGACTGTTACGGCAGCGCCAACTGCTTGAACACGATATTCGCTTGTTCGAGGCAGGTGTCCAGGAAGGCGATATTCTACAACTAACCGAGATTGATTCCAACACGACCATTGGTGCCAGCAATTTGGGGCGCAGCATGGCGGGCAGCTTGCTGAGTCGGCTAGGGGGTAAAGCGGGCGATGAACCGCTGCCGATGCGGGCCGCGCTGTTGACTCAGGATGGGCGCAGCTTTTTATTACGACACACGCGCGCGTTGATCGGGCGTGCCGATGAACGCGTCGGCTATCCGCCGGAGTCGTTCGATGTGGAACTCACCGCAATGGACAACGATCGCACCGTTTCGCGCCCCCATGCCATGATCGTTTACGCCGAGGGCTGCTTCACGGTACGCGACCTGTACAGTCAGCGCGGCGTACAGGTCAACGGTCAGATGATCTCACCGAGCCAGGTACAAGCGATCAAAGATGGAGACATTCTCACGATCGGCGTTGTTGTGTTACAATTCAGGTGCGAGACAAAATAGTAAGGACTAAAAAATGCCCATCGAAGTGACCTTGGGGCTTGCTTTCGTGGTTCTGCTCGTTTTATGGACGTTTGCACGTCAATTTGTTAAGCTCACTCAAGAATATGAGCGCGGCGTCATTTTCCGGTTAGGCCGGATCACCAGTGCTCCGCGTGGACCCGGTCTGATCATCCTGGTGCCTGGCCTGGAGCGGATGCAGCGTATCGATTTGCGCATTGTCAACATGTCGATCCCGGCGCAAGATTGTATCACGGCGGATAACGTCACGGTGCGCGTGGACGCCGTCGCTTATTTCAAAGTTGATGACCCCATCAAGGCTGTAGTCAAGGTGCGCGATTATATGCAGGCCACCATGCAAATCGCTCAAACCAGCTTGCGCAGCGTGATCGGCCAGTTCGAACTTGACCAGTTGCTGACGCATCGCGATGTGATCAATCAGCGGCTGAGCGAGATCATCGATAAGCAGTCCCTATCGTGGGGTGTAGACGTTACCGTCGTTGAAATCAAAGACGTGCAACTGCCCGAACAGATGCAGCGCGCAATGGCGAAACAAGCCGAAGCCGAACGTGAAAAACGCGCTAAAGTGATCCTAGCCGAAGCCGAACTGCTTGCCGCTGAAAAGCTGCATGAAGCAGCAGTCATTATCTCGCGCGATCCGGCAGCGCTGCAACTGCGCTATCTGCAAACCTTGACACAGATCAGTGAAGAGAAGACGACGATCATTTTCTATGACACGTCGAACTTGATTACAGCAGTCTCGCGCGTGGCCGATGTGGTAGGGCTGGTCGCTGGCGGGCAGCCGCATGAGCAGCTTGGCGTACCGCCTTCTATGGTCGCGAAAACGGTGAGCATCGGCAGCGGTAACAATGCGCCTGCCAGTGTACCGCCTGCTGTTAAAAAGCTGCCCGAAATCAAGTAAGGGCGAACGATCTTTCAAGGCTGTGGACAGCACGTTTTGCCCGCTTGACGATCCGCGCACTTTGTGCTAGTATATCCGATCAAATAAAACACTCATCAAGAGCAGCCGAGGGACATGGCCCTGTGACGCTGCGGCAACCCCTGAAGCGTCGGGAAGGTGCCAAATCCAGCCAGCCGATTTTTAGCCGCGATAAACTGCTGAAATGGGCTGCAAGATGAGACGCACCGCCTGATAGGATAGTATCGGATCAACCGAGTCCCTCAGCACGCGCCTCCCATTTTGCGAGGCGCGTTTTTGTTTTCCGCAACGTGATAATGGTAGGCATAGACAGGAGATTCCCGCAGCATGGCTCAGAATTTACGCTACCTGGACGCGATTAACGACCATGTATTGATCTACGATGGCGCAATGGGCACCAATATCCAGCTTTACAAACTCACTGCTGAAGATTTTGGCGGCGAAAAGCTCAATGGCTGTAACGATTACCTGGTGATCACGCGCCCTGACGTGATCGGAGAAATTCACGCCAGCTTTTTGGAAGTCGGTTGCGAAGTGATCGAGACGTGTACGTTCCGCTCGAATCGGCTGACGCTGGTTGAGTACGGTTTGCAGGATCGCGTCTTGGAGATCAATCACGCGGCGGCACGACTGGCACGCCAAACCGCCGATCGCTATGCCGCAAAAACGGGTAAGCCGCGCTATGTAGCGGGCAGCATCGGACCGAGCGGTAAATTGCCGTCGTCGGATGATCCTGACTTGTCGAACATTACCTTTGACCAGTTGGCGGCGGCTTTTGCGGAGCAAGCGCAGGGCTTAGTCGAAGGCGGCGTGGATGTGCTGCTGTTGGAAACCAGTCAGGACATTCTGGAAGTGCGCGCGGCGGTGGCGGGCATTGCCCGCTATTTTGAACAGAGCGGCAACCGGGTAGCGCTGCAAACGCAAATCACGCTCGACGTGTCCGGGCGGATGCTGCTCGGCACAGATATTGCCAGCGCGCTGACCACGCTTGAGGCGCTGCCGATCGATGTGCTCGGCCTGAACTGCTCGACCGGCCCTGAACACATGCGCGAACCGATTCGCTACCTGACCGAACACAGCACCCTGCCGATCAGCGTGCTGCCGAACGCCGGACTACCGATCAACGTCGATGGTGAAGCGGTGTACCCGATGGAGCCGGAGCCGTTCTCGCAAATGATGGCCGAGTTTGTCGATTGGGGCGTGAGCGTGGTGGGTGGCTGCTGCGGCACGCGCCCCGAACATCTCAAGCAAGTGATCGATCGGGTGGGCGATCATCGTGCGCAAAAGCAGCGCGTCCCGGAAACCGAGCCGCGCGCGTCGTCGGGAATGCGCGCCATGCCGCTGATGCAAAATCCCGGCCCTACCATGATTGGGGAGCGCGTCAATAGTCAGGGCAGCCGCAAAGTCAAGCGCCTGCTGCTGGAAGATAACTACGACGGCATTTTGCAGATCGCGCGCGAGCAAGCCGAGTCAGGCGCGCATATATTGGATGTGTGCGTGGCGCTCACCGAACGTGCCGATGAAGCTGAGCAGATGAAAAAAGTCGTCAAAAAGCTGAGCATGGGCATTGAATTACCGCTCATGATCGACACGACCGAAGTAGATGTGCTTGAAGCGGCGTTGAGCATCTATCCGGGGCGCGGCATTATCAACGGCAACAACCTGGAAAATGGCCGCGAACGGATCGACAAAGTGCTGCCGATCGCCAGAAAGCATGGTGCGGCGGTGCTGTCCATGACCATCGATCAGATCGGCATGGCCAAGACGGCGCAGCGCAAACTTGAGGTCGCGCAGGCTATTCGCGATATTGCGGTGAACGAATACGGGATGCAGCCCGAAGATTTGATCTTCGATGCGCTCGTCTTTACGCTGGCAACGGGTGACCCGGAGTTTGCCAACAGTGCCGTTGAAACGTTGGAAGGCATCAAGCTGATCAAGCAGCACATGCCCGGCGTCATGACCTCACTCGGCGTCAGTAATCTCAGCTTTGGGTTGGGCGAAGCGGCGCGCGCGGTGCTCAACAGCGTATTTATGTATCACGCAGTGCTGATCGGTTTGGATATGGCGATCGTCAATCCGAAGTTCATCAAGCCCTACGCCGAACTTTCCGAAGAACAGCGCGAGCTTGCCAACGATCTGATCTTCAATCGGCGCGAAGATGCATTGGCGCGTTACATCACGTACTTTGAACAGAATAACGTGCAAATCGATGATGGTGACAGCGCGGTTGATCCGACGGAAGGCATGACCCCTGAACAAAAGCTGCACTGGCAGATCGTTCACCGCAAAAAAGAAGGCGTTGAAGCATTAGTCGATGCGTGCCTCTTAAATCAGAGCGCGGTCGGTGTGCTCAACCGCGTTTTGCTGCCCGCTATGAAAGAAGTGGGTGACAAGTTCGGGGCGGGCGAATTGATCTTGCCGTTTGTGCTGCAAAGCGCTGAAACGATGAAGAAATCGGTCGCGTATCTGGAGAACTTCCTGGAAAAAAAGGAAGGATCGACCAAAGGCACGGTAGTTCTGGCGACCGTCTACGGGGACGTTCACGACATCGGCAAAAATCTGGTCAAGACGATCCTGAGCAATAATGGCTACACCGTGCATGATCTGGGGAAACAAGTCCCGGCCAACGTGATCATCGAGGCGGCGCAAAAGCACAACGCCGACGCGATCGGTTTGAGTGCGCTGTTGGTGAGTACATCCAAGCAAATGCCGCTGATCATCAACGAGCTGGCGCGGCGCGGTCTGAACTATCCGGTATTGATCGGCGGCGCGGCCATCAATCGGCGCTTTGGCCGACGTATTTTGTTCCTTGAAAATGGCGGCGGAGCGTATGCGCCGGGCGTGTTCTACTGTAAGGACGCGTTCGAGGGGTTGGACAGCATGGACAAACTGGTCGATCAGGAGCAGCGCGGCGCATTCTTGGCGCAAATCGTTGAAGAAGCGCACGCCGAAGTCAACCAACCGGAAAAGGTCGCGCCTGCATCGTCACAAGTGCGCAAAGCCAACCTGACGCCCGCCCCGGACATTCCGAAGCCGCCGTTTTGGGGCACGCGCACGATCGGTTACATGCCGCTTGAAATGGTGCTGCAAGACTTACACAAGAACGAACTGTTCCGCCTGTCATGGGGTGCGAAAAATACGCACGGCGCAGAATGGAATATTCTGGAAGCCGAGTTTGAAGCGCGCCTCGATCGCATGAGTCGTGAAGCGATCCGCGATAAGTCACTGATGCCGCAAGCGGTGTATGGCTTCTTTCCGGCGAACAGCGACGGCGAAGATGTGGTCGTTTACGATCCGACACCATTTGAGGCAGCCCGCTCAGTCGGTGGATCGTTGGCAGCGGTAAAGCGTCAGGAGCTTGCGCGCTTCCACTTTCCGCGCCAGCAGAACGGTGAGTTCCTGTGCTTATCGGATTATTTCCGCCCGGTTGCCAGCGGCGAGATCGATACGGTCAGTTTTCAGATCGTCACAGTCGGGCAGGCGGCCACCGAAAAGTTCGATCGGATGCAAAACGCTAACGAATACAGTGAGGCATATTTCTTTCACGGATTAGCCGTGCAAACCGCTGAAGCGACGGCAACCTATGTGCATCGCTTCATCAATCGCCAGTTGGAAATCCCGGAAGCACGCGGCAAGCGGTACAGTTGGGGCTACCCCGCTTGCCCCGATCTAGAAGATCACGCGACACTGCTGCGCATCCTGCCTGACGCAGCGGACAAGATCGGGATGCAGCTTACCAGTGCTTTCCAATGGATGCCAGAGCAATCCACGGCAGCGATCGTGATTCACCACCCGCAGGCGAAGTATTACAACGTAGGCGTCAGTCGCATTGAGCAGTTGACCAGCGCGTAAACTCCAAACCTAAATCGCTCCCCTTCCCTTGTCCTCTATGAAGAGGTTGGGGGAAGGGGAAGTTACTCAGATGAACGCTTATGAACCGCCCAATGCAGCGCACGCCGGACAGCCGCCACCCTGACGGATCAGCGCATAACCCGCTTGTGGATCGTCCGCACCGTAGTACGTAAAATCGACGTTGAAAACGATGAACAGGCGCACCCGCCCACTACTCCGCGCGGCGGCTTTGGCTTGACCTAGCCATGACGCTTGCTGTGCGACGGTGGTACGCCCAGCCCAACCAAAGTTTGCTGGCAGCGGCCCGTAACCTTCAGGCGTCAGGTAGCCAATTTCAGTGAAACAGGCTTGCTTGCCAGGAAAATTGGCGAGCGCACGATTGAGCATGGTCGCATAATAGCGCGTCGGATAGTTATCGCGCGGATCGCCTGATGTTTGGGACGGGCTGACGATCCCTTCGTTGTAGTGAACGCCGATGCAATCCGCATAATTGGCAGCACCTGCGCGCGCCATGCCCGCGTAATACACATCATCGTTGACCACTGCGCCAGGAAATGCACCTTGTGCGCCCGTTGGCGACGGCGATCCGCTGATCACGATCGTCGTGCGATTAACGGCCTTGATCGCGCTGTACGCTTTTGCCAACAGCTGCGTATACACCGCTGCGTTGATGCGTCCGGTCGGCCATTCGCGATCGAGGTTCATCTCGTTCCAAACTTCGATCGCATCAGCACCTTGCCCGGCCACTTGCGCGACATAAGCCGCGTAATTGTCGAAATAGCCAGGGTTAAGCACCTGATTTTTATCACCGACGATCGAAAACAAGATTTTGAAGCCTGCATTGTGCGCTTCACCGATCAAGCCGCTGAAATTGCCATCGCCATTTTGCAACTGGCGCTTGACCCACGACATTTTCGCTGTGCGGATTGCGTTTTGAGTGCCTGCACCCAACGCGCTGATCTGGCCGCCGGTTTCAAAGCCGCCGCTTACGGGCGGTGGTGCAATGGGTGTTGTGCCGGGTGGTGGCGGCGTTGGCACTGGTGGCGTGACGCTGCCATTCGGGATTTGCAAAACTTGCCCAACGTAGATCAAGCTCGGATTAACAATGCCGTTGAGCTGGATCAGCGCGTTCAAGCTGACGCCGAAACGAATCGAGATGCGGTAAAGCGTATCGCCGGGCTGCACGGTATATTGGCTGCCCGATGAAGGTGGCGGCGGGGTCAGAACGACGACGGGTGGCGGTACGACGGGCGTTGGTTGGATCGGCGGCTGAACACTCGTGCCGCTGATTTGCAAAACCTGACCGACGTAAATTAAGTTCGGATTGACGATGCCGTTGGTGCTGGCAAGCTGTGCAACCGAAAGGCCAAACCGCAATGAAATGCGATACAACGTGTCGCCAGGCTGTACGGTGTACGTGCTGGCAGTTGTGGCGGACTGTGCATAAATAGACTGTGCGCGGATCGCGGTAGAGGGCGCAAGACCCGTGCCAGCGATTGCGATGATCAGGGTGAAAACGATTAAAAAGCGGCGCATAAAATTACCTCCATGGCCTCCTTACGATAGCACAAATTTGACTTTTGCGCTTACCGTTTGTGCGCTGTTTCAGCTACAATCTTTTTTGTGGTCATTGCTATTCAGAGCAAACCAATAGATTTGGATGAATAGTATGAATCAAGCAGCACACCGCCCTTATCCGATGCCTGCGCAGCCGTGGATACAGGCGCAAACGTGGGATAACCTGCTCTTTGCGCATTGGCCGATCGCGCCGGACGTGATGCGTCAGATTGTGCCTGCGTCGTTGGCAATCGATACGTTCGAGGGCAGCGCCTGGATCGGCATTGTGCCGTTCGGGATCAGCGGCATACGGGCGCGTTTTCTGCCATCCGTGCCGGGCTTTGGCGGATTTTTAGAGCTGAACCTACGCACCTATGTCACTCTCAACGACAGCGCGGGCACCGATAGGCCGGGCGTGTACTTTTTCAGCCTTGATGCGGCGAAGCTGTGGGCGGTGATCGGCGCGCGCGTGACGTATCACCTGCCCTATTTTCACGCCCGTATGCGCCTGACTCGTGACGCGGATTGGTTCGTGTATAGCAGCCAGCGCATTCACCGGGGAGCGCCCGCCGCCGAATTCGAGGCGCGTTATCGTCCAACCGGCACGGCACTCTATTTTGAGCGCGATACGCTCGCTTACTGGCTGACCGAACGCTACTGCTTATATGCCGTGGACGCTCGCGGCGGCGTTCATCGTGGCGAAATTCATCACCCGCAGTGGCAGCTTGCGCCCGCCGAACTGGAGATCAGCAAGAACACAATCGCGGCAGCAGCGCCGCTCAGCTTGCCGAAAGATGCACCGTTGCTGCATTTTTCCAAGCGACAAGACGTGCATATCTGGCCGTCCGTGCGCGTCAAATTGTAGCTTTGGCAAACGCTGCTGGTACAGCCTTCAATAATTCTGTAAACAATGGAAGCATCACATACCTTGGTCATTAGTTTAGAGGAAGCAAAAAGTCTCGTCATCAAACATGTAAATCCTGATCCTAATATGATCGCTATAGGTGACGAGTGGATTATTGTTGATGATACAATTGAAACGAAATTTGGTTGGATATTTCGTGTTGACTCTCGTATTCACGTTGAAACGGGAAGCAGGCATTATCAGGTAAGGGGTCAATATGGGATAGTTATTGAAAAAACAACTGGAAAATTATGGCACGTCGGTCCGGGAGGTAGCAGGCGAACAGCATTAACGATATTAGAATTTCGTCGGACACATTCTTTGTTGGCAGGTTGTTATGTTCTATTCTACAGTATTTCGGACATGATTACAGGCAATTATGACCTTTGACAAACAAAGCTTGTTTTTGTGATTTAGATCATAAATCAGGTAGGCTGAACTATTGGACAATATTGGTAAAACCTGTCCAGGAAAAAAGCCAAGGGCATCAGAGACAGAAATCGCATCGAGCGCGTGCTGCAATGTGGTCAATAAGTCTGGCAAGGACAGCGGACAAACACAGCGCAAAAAGGCTTTGAGTTTGCTGGTACCTGTCGATAGTGAAATATTTATGATAGAAACTTTACCTAAGTTTTTTTCCAGGTCAGCATTCAATAAATTGAGTTTATGATACTATTAAAACGATTTTGTTGAGATAATAAATATAATGCATTATAATCGTAACGCTTTCGCCCAACCTGCTGTTTGGCGAAGGCGTATGACACAGGAATAAATTGACCCTTTGTGAACTCTTGTAGATCACCGCAGGCGATGGTTTTTGCGTTTTTATAGGAAGCGATTTACACTCGCAAAATTGATCAAAGCATTGAATAGGGTATCATTCTATGCAAAACATGCCACAAGTAAGCAATGAGGCAAAAATTGTTGAGGCGTTGAATAGACTGTCTCAAGGCGATAGTCACTATGCTTACACTGTTTTATTCAAAGAAAATAGATTTGAATATGATGGCTCGTTACAATTCAAGTCGTTAGAAGGCATTGATCTCAGCTTCGTTCCTTTTACTCGTGCCAAGTTTTCAGGTACAAATTTTTCTCACTCATCTATGATCGAAGTTAGTTTTAGAGAATCAGATCTATCTTACGCGAACTTTAGTGACTCTGATCTCACCAATGCACAGCTCGATCCAGTCAACTTGTCAGGAGCGCAATTAAACCGGGCAAATCTTGAATTTGCATACGTTATAGGTAATTTGGAACAGGCCAGTTTTGAATATGCTAAAATGAAGCGTGCTTTAATTTGTGGCAATGCTCGTGGCGCAAATTTTCGACATGCAGATTTATCGGATGCAAGTTTCACGAGCGCGAATCTTCAAGATGTGGATTTTTCCGACGCAATTTTGGTCAACACCGAATTTGTTAATTGTACATTCAACTCCCAGACTAGATTACCTGATGGGACTTATTTAGAAAGCCCCGATCAGCTAAAACAATTTGGCGCAAAGTTTGGTTTGGCTGAATATCCAAATTTTTCCAATAAAGATTGATTTGATGTAGCTGACGGTAATACTTGTAGCTTTAGCACTGATGAGCGGTCATCATTTCCAGCCGACCGTTGGTGCATGTTTCATAGGACTCACGCATCCGTGTCAGCAAGCCAAGCGTGTAGGTCAGCGCATGATCGATGCTCACCAGCATGTCCTGATCGTTCCGCAGCGGCTGTAGATCATCCATGCTGACGTCCTTGACGCGCACG
>Ga0209511_1003221_pt1 | contig 12598 bp, 9 predicted proteins | sample SSSSmetaG_FD_184141 | JGI IMG/M metagenome (GOLD analysis project Ga0209511, IMG submission 184141) | Glacier valley bacterial and archeal communities from Borup Fiord, Nunavut, Canada, to study Microbial Dark Matter (Phase II) - ​SSSS... | ecosystem: Environmental > Aquatic > Freshwater > Ice >... | reverse complement strand
TGGCGGTGCTGGAAACCGACCAGGATTTGTTCGCCAAAATCCGGCAGGTGGCGGGGGAGTACGTGACGTTTGTGAGCCGCAACAGCTTTATGCCGCTCTTCATCATCAACGAGGTAAACCGCAACCCCCAGTTCTTTCTCAAAGCTTCCGTGCAGCACGAAAAAGCACGCATCGACACGTTTCGCCGGCAGGTGGAAGAAGCGGTGGCTCAGGGGCGTATCCGGCCCATCAGCTCCGCGCAGCTGCTGATGAATCTGATGTCGTTGGTGATGTTTCCGTTCTTGGGAAAGCCGATTTTTCAGATGGCGTTGGGGTTGTCCGACGCCGATTTCAAGCGCGAGATGGAAAGCCGCCGCACCGAGGTGGCGGAGTTCGTCATTCGGGCCATTCAGGCCTGATATTTTTTTGCCATTACACTAACCAAATAGTTAAACCCCATGCCCAAATTTCGTCTGCTTTTGGTGGGACTGCTGGCGCTGGCGTACGGCGTGCGGCCGGGCCGGGTGGCCGCCCAGGCAGCTCCGGCGGTCCTCTCCCTTGATAAATGCTATGAATTGGCGGCGGCCCAGGCCCCGCTACGTCGTCAGCAGGCCATTAACGATGCCCAAACGGCCAACAACCAGGCCCGCCTGGCTACCCAGCGCCGGCTGCCGCAACTGGCCGTGAACGGGCAGGCGTCTTACCAGAGCGAAGTGACGCGCATTCCGCTTGACGTGCCCGGGTTCAGCATCCCCACCCTGGCCAAAGACCAGTACCGCCTGACCCTGGATGCCACCCAAACCCTGTACGACGGCGGCCAGGCGCGCCAGCAGCAGCAACTGGAAGCCCTGGCCGGCGCGGTGAGCAACCAGCAGGTAGAAGTGAGCCTGTACCGGGTGCGCGAGCAGGTGAGTAGCCTGTACTTCGGGGCGCTGCTGACGGACGAGAATACCCGACTGCGCCAGGCGCTGCGGACCGATTTGGTGCAGCGGCGCAAGGCCCTCACGGCGCGGCGCACGTACGGCACCGCCACTGGCCAGGACGTGGCCCGGCTCGATGCCGAAGTGGTCGACCTCGACCAGCTGCTGCGCGATTTGGCCGTGAGCCGGGCGGCGTTCCTGCGCCAACTGGGCGAGCTAATCGGCCAACCGCTGGCCGCCGATGCGCCCCTGACCACCCCCGCCACCGTGCCGTCGGCGCCGGTGCGGCCGGAGCTGGGGCTCTACGCGCGCCAGCGGGCCCAACTGGCCGGCCAGGAGCGGCTCGACGCCATTCGCCTGACACCGCGCCTGAGCTTGTTCGGGCAAGCGGGCTACGGGCGGCCCACGCTGGACTTCCTGCGCAACGACTTGCACGGCTACGCCCAGGGCGGCCTGCGGCTGAACTGGAACCTGAGCAACTACTACACCCGCCGCCAGGACCAGCAGGCCATTCAGCTGGGTTTAGAAGCCGTGGCCGTGCAGCAGGCCGTGTTCGAGCGGAACCAGCGCGTGACGCTGGCCGGCCAGCAGGGGGCGGTGGACCGCTACCAGGCGTTGCTCGACACCGACCAGCAGCTCCTTCCGCTGCGCGAGAAAATCCAGGCCACGGCCGCCGTGCAGCTCGACAACGGCATCATCGGCTTCAGCGACTACCTCACCGAGGCCAACAACCTGACCCAGGCCCGTCTGAACCAGCAGCTGCACCGCCTGCAGCTGCTCCAGGCCCAGAACGATGCCCAAAATATTCGGGGCGGCACCGACCCGCTGCCTTCTTCTCCGACCCGCTAACCGCATTCCTGACCATGAACCTCTCCTTGCATTCTTCGCTCACCGGCTGCCTAGCGGCCTCGCTGCTGCTCGGCGGCTGCCAGTCGAAAGAACCCCGCTTCGATGCCTCGGGCAATTTTGAAACGACCGAATACGTGGTGGCGGCCAAAGCCCAGGGCCAGCTGCTGCGCTTGGCCGTGACCGAAGGCGACAAGCTGCCCGCCGGCCGGGCCGTGGGCGTCATCGACACCGTGCAGCTGTACCTGCGCAAGCGCCAGCTGCTGGCCAACCAGCAGGCCGTGCGCCAGCAGACGCCGAACGTCAACTCCCAGGTAGTGGCCCTGGAGCAGCTGGTGGCCAACCTGCGGCGCGAGCGAAAACGGGTCGTGAACCTGGTGAAAGCCGACGCCGTGCCCGCCAAGCAGCTCGATGACATGGACTACCAGATTGCCGTGGCCCGCCAGCAGGTGGCGGCCCAGCGCTCGGCCCTGAGCACGCAGGCCAGCGGCACCAGCGCCCAGGTAGCGCCCCTGCGGGTGCAGGTGCAGCAGGTGAACGACCAGTTGCGCCAGAGCCGGGTGGTGAACCCCGTGGCCGGCACCGTGCTCACGGTCTACGTCGAGCCCAGCGAGGTGGTGAACTACGGCCAGCCGCTCTACAAAATCGGCGACATCAAAACGCTGATTCTGCGCGCTTACGTGGCCGGCGACCAGCTTACCCGCGTGAAGCTGGGCCAGCAAGTAAAGGTGCTCGTGGACGCGCCCGACGACCAGCGCCGCGCCTACGCGGGCCGGGTGCAGTGGATTTCGGCCAAGTCGGAGTTCACGCCCAAAGTAATTCAGACCAAAGCGGACCGGGTAAACCTGGTGTACGCCCTGAAGATAGCGGTGCCGAATGATGGCAGCCTTAAAATCGGGATGCCAGCGGATGTGCTGTTTTGAGGTTGAAGCGCCCGGTAGAACGTCCTGCTCAGAAGACAGCCTTTTTGCCCATTTGCTCATTCATCACTGCCTAATCCACCCATTGCCTCATGTCAGCCGCCGTTGAACTCCACCACATCAGCAAAGCCTACGGCGCGGTGAAGGCCGTGCGCGACGTGAGCTTGGACATTGCGCCCGGCGAGCTCTTCGGCCTGATTGGGCCCGACGGGGCCGGCAAAACCACGCTCTTCCGCATCCTGACCACGCTGCTGCTGGCCGACACGGGCACGGCCACCGTGGCCGGGCACGACGTGGTGCGCGACTTCCGGGCCATTCGCAACGTGGTGGGCTACATGCCGGGCAAGTTCTCGCTCTACCAGGACCTGACGGTGCAGGAAAACCTGGAATTCTTCGCGGCCGTGTTTCGCACCACGGTGCAGGAGAATTACGCGCTGGTGCGCGACATCTACGAGCAGCTGGCCCCGTTCAAGGACCGGCGGGCCGGGGCCTTATCGGGCGGCATGAAGCAGAAGCTGGCCTTGTGCTGCGCCCTCATTCACAAGCCCGAAGTGCTGCTGCTCGACGAGCCCACCACCGGCGTCGATGCCGTGTCGCGGCAGGAGTTCTGGCACATGCTCGGCACGCTCAAGGCCAAGGGCATTACCATCGTCGTTTCGACGCCCTACATGGACGAGGCCGCCCGCTGCGAGCGCGTGGCCCTGTTACAGGAAGGCCAGGTGCTGCGCGTGGATACGCCGGCGGCGTTGCGGCAGGCCTACCCCTGGCCGCTTTACGCGGTGCGGGCCGCCCACATGCACCCGCTGCTGCAAGACCTGCGCGCCTACCCGGCCGCGCATAGCTGCTACGCCTTTGGCGAGGCCGCCCACCTGAGCCTGGCGCAGCCGAATGCCGACGCCGTGGCCCAGCTCACCGCCTATCTCACCCAGAAAGGCCACGCCAGGGTAGCCGTCGAGCCGGTGCCGGCCACCATCGAAGACACGTTTATGGACCTGCTCGCCCGGCAGGCCGCCCCCGAAACCACTCCGCGCCATGACTGAGCAACCCATTAAGAACCCGGCCGGGCCGGTTATCAAGTGCGAAGGGCTGACCAAGCGCTTCGGCACGTTCGTGGCCGTGAATGCCATCAGCTTCGAGGTGGCGGCGGGCGAGATTTTTGGCTTTCTGGGGGCCAACGGGGCGGGCAAAACTACGGCCATGCGCATGCTCTGCGGCCTGCTGGGGCCGACCGAAGGCATGGCTACCGTGGCTGGGTTCGACGTGTTCCGGCAGCCCGAACTCATCAAGCAGCACATCGGCTACATGAGCCAGAAGTTTTCGCTCTACGAAGACCTGACGGTGCGCGAAAACATCCGCTTCTACGGCGGCGTGTACGGCTTGAAAACGGTGGACATCCGTCAGAAAACCGACGAGCTGCTCCGGCGGCTGGGGTTGGAAGCCGAGCGCGACACGCTGGTGGGCGCGCTGCCGCTGGGCTGGAAGCAGAAGCTGGCCTTTTCGGTGGCCTTGCTGCACACGCCAGCCGTGGTGTTTCTCGACGAGCCCACCGGCGGCGTGGACCCCATCACCCGCCGCCAGTTCTGGGACCTGATTTACGAGGCCGCCGCCCTAGGCACCACCGTCTTCATCACCACCCACTACATGGACGAGGCCGAGTACTGCGACCGGGTGAGCATCATGGTCGACGGCAAAATTGAAGCCCTGGACACGCCCGCCGGCCTCAAAAAGCACTTCAGCGTGGGGGCGATGGACGAAGTATTTCTGCACCTGGCGCGGGGCGCCAAAAACCAAGAATAAACCGCTATGAAAGCCTTCCTGATGTTCGTGCGGAAAGAGTTTTACCACATCTTCCGCGACCCGCGCACGCTGCTCATTCTCTTCGGCATGCCCGTGGCGCTGGTCGCGCTGTTCGGCTTCGCGCTGACCAACGAAATCAAGAACGCCGACGTGGCCGTGCTCGATTTCGACAAGGGAGTGCACGCCCGCCAGGTGCAGCAGCGGCTGTTTTCGTCGGGCTATTTCGGGCTGCGCGACTACGCGACCAGCTACCTCGACGTGGCGGCGGCCTTCCGCCAGGGCCACGTGAAGCTGGCCGTGGTGTTCCCGGTGGGCTTCTCGGCCGACCTCGACCACCTGGGCCACGCCCAGGTGCAGCTCGTGGCCGACGCCTCCGACCAGAACACGGCCATCAGCCTGGTTAACTACGCCAGCACCATCATCCGCAGCTACGCCCAGGAGCAGGCCCGGCCCACCGGCCCGGCCGGCCCCCGGGTCGAAGCCGTGTCGCGGCTCTACTTCAACCCCGAAATGAAGGCGGCCTACACCTTCGTGCCGGGCACCATGGCCCTGATTCTGCTGCTGGTGTCGGCCATGCTCACCAGCATCACCATTGCCCGCGAAAAGGAAACCGGCACGATGGAGGTGCTGCTCGTCTCGCCCATGCGGCAGCTGCCCATCCTCCTCGGCAAGATTTTGCCCTACTTTCTGCTCTCGTTTATCAACGGGCTCGTCATACTGGGCCTGGGCGTGTGGGCGCTGCACATTCCGCAGCGCGGCAGCCTGGGCCTGCTCATCGCCGAAACGCTGCTCTACATCTTCGTGGCCCTGGCCCTGGGGGTACTGATTTCGACCCGCGCCGCCTCGCAGCAGACGGCCATGCTCACCTCCATGCTGAGCCTGCTGCTGCCCACGCTCATTCTCAGCGGCTTTCTGTTCCCGATTGCGAGCATGCCCGTTCCGCTGCAACTCTTGTCCAACGTCATTCCCGCCCGCCCCTACATCGTCGTGTTGAAAGGCATCATGATAAAGGGGCTGGGTTTGCGCGAGCTCTGGCGCGAAACCCTCACCCTAGCTGGCATGGGCACCGCGCTGCTGCTGCTGGCCCTGGCCTCGCTCAAAAACCACCTGGCTTAGGGCAATGGGTGAATGAGCGAATGGGCGAATGAGCAACTGCTCCCCTTGACCCCATTACCTGTAGTCTTTCGCCCATTCGCTCATTCACTCATTCACCCATTGAACATGCGTATTGTCTGGTTTCTGATTGAAAAAGAGGTGCGGCAGCTCCGGCGCAACCGCACCCTGCTGACGTTGCTGCTGGTAGCCCCCCTGATTCAGCTGGTGCTGCTCTCGTTCGCGGCCAACTACGAGATTGAAAACCTGACGCTGACCGTGGTGGACGAGGACCACAGCCCGGCGGCGCGGCGGCTGATTGACAAGTTTCAGTACACGCCCTACTTCCAACTGATGCGGACACGGCCCTCCGGCGCAGCGGCCGAACAGGACTTGCTGGCCGACCACGCCGACCTGGTGCTGGTGATTCCGCCGCGCTTTGAGCGCGACCTGGTGCGCGGCGGCGCGGCGCGGGTGCAGCTGCTCGTCAACGGCCTCGACAACGCGAAAGCCGGCCTGGCCAGCTCCTACGCGGCCGGGGTGGTGCAGGCCTACCAGGACGAGCTGCGCCCCGCCACGGTGCAGGCCGCGGTGGCCGCGCGCGGCGGGCTGGAGGTGGTGCCGGCCTACTGGTACAACCCCCTGCTCAACTATAAAACGTTCATGGTGCCGGGCATTCTGGTCGAAATCATCAGCCTGATTGTCATGATGGTGGCCACGCTCAACATCGTGCGCGAAAAGGAAATCGGGACCATTGAGCAACTCAACGTGACGCCCATCCGCAAGTGGCAGTTTATTCTGGGCAAGCTGCTGCCGTTTTGGGTGGCCGGGCTGTACCAGTTCAGCATCGGGCTGCTGCTGGCGCGCTTCCTGTTTCACGTGCCCATGGTGGGCAGCGTGCCGCTACTCTACGGCATCATGAGCGTGTACCTAGTGGTGCCGCTGGGGCTGGGGCTGCTCATTTCCTCGGTGAGTGCCACGCAGCAGCAGGCGCTGTTTGTGGCCTTTTTCTGCCTAATAATTTTCGTGCTGCTCTGCGGCCTGTTCACGCCCACCGAGTACATGCCGGCCTGGGCCCGGGCCCTCGATGTTATCAACCCGCTGCTCTACATCATCGACATCGTGCGCCGCATCCTGCTCAAGGGCAGCACCCTGCGCGACGTGTTGCGCCCGGTGCTGGTGCTGCTGGGCATGGCCGTGGCCGTGAACACGCTGGCCGTGTGGCGCTACCGCAAAACGTCGGGCTAACCAAGTCCGCTGGGGGTGGCGTTCGGACGGTCTTACTTCATTTTTTAAAATTTTCCTCATGAAGCTTTCCTTGTTGCAATGGTTGAGCGCGGGCCGCGGCCTGCTCCTGGCCGGCACGCTGGCCGGAGCCGCCGCCCTGCCCGCCCACGCCCAAACCCACAACCCCGCCGGCACCTGGCTGCTCGACGACGGGCACTACAAGGTACAGGTGCTGCCCCAAAGCGGGGGCAAGTGGCACGCCAAAATCGTGGCCCTCGGGCCGGGAGTGGCCACCAAGGACGTCGAAAACCCCGATGCGAAACGGCGCAGCCGCGACATTATCGGGACCGACCTAGTCTGGAATCTGCGCTGGGACCCCAAAGAGCGCAAGTTTATAGATGGCACTCTCTACGCGCCGGAACACGGCAAAACCATCGCCGCCACTGCCTGGCTCGACGACGCCAATACCCTGCGCGTGCAGGGCCGGGTGCTGATGATAACGCGCACCCGCACGCTGAAACGCGTGGCCAATTGAGCGGGTTACTTGCCAGATTCTTCCCTATGCCGCTTTTGCGCGTGATGGTATCTGGAATGTTTGCGGAGGCGCGGCAACTCCCCTGCTCACTAAAAAATTCGATTTCCATCGCTAAGTGGGGATTGCTGGATTGGGGTTGATGACCAAGCTGCACTGCTTGACATCTTGGAGATACAAGGGCTTTCATGTTTTTGAACAGGCGTACACCCGCCCGCCACTCATGCCGCGTCGCGCTATTTTGTCAGCCACGGAGCGCAAGCAACTCGTGGCGTTGCCTGAAACGCAGGAGGAGTTCATCCGGCAGTACACCTTCAGTGAAGCCGACCTTTCGCTGATTCACCAGCACCGCGGTGCGGCCAATCGCCTGGGCTTCGCCGTGCAACTCTGCTACCTCCGTTTTCCAGGGGTGGTGTTGGGGTTGGACCAGTTGCCGGCTCCCTCCTTGCTCGCGTTTGTGGCCACCCAGTTGAAGCTGACGGTACCGGATTGGGCGGTGTATGGCCAACGCGAGCAAACCCGGCGCGAACACCTGTTGGAATTGCAAGCAGCGTTTGGTTTTCAGACATTTGGCTTGCTGCATTATCGGGCCGCCGTGCCGTGGCTCGCCGAATTTGCTCGGCAAACGGATAAAGGCGTGGTGCTGGTCCAGGGGCTGCTAGGGTACTTACGCCGCCAGGGCATTCTATTGCCCGCTATTGCCGTCCTCGAACGCCTCAGCGCGGAGGCCCTGACGCGGGCCAATCGCTGGCTTTACCAAACACTGACCCAGGACCTGACCCCGGAAACCCGACAAGCGTTGGAAAACCTGCTCACGCGCCGCGAGGGCAGCGCCCTGACGTGGCTGGCGTGGCTCCGACAAGCCCCGGCGGCCCCCACTTCGCGGCAGATGCTCGAACATCTGGCCCGCCTCACGGCGTGGCAACAGCTGGGCCTACCGGCGGAGCTGGCGCGGCGGGTTCACCAAAACCGGCTGCTCAAAATTGCCCGGGAAGGCGGGCAGATGACGCCGGCCGACTTGGCCAAGTTCGAGCCGGCGCGTCGCCTGGCCACGCTGGTGGCCCTGGCCCTGGAGGGCACGGCCACGGTGCTGGACGAACTGCTCGACCTGCATGACCGCATCGTGGGGAAGGTGTTCAACGCGGCGAAGAACAAGTACCAGCAGCAGTTTCAGGCCTCGGGCAAAGCCATTAATCAGCAGGTGCGCCTGTTCGGACGCATCGGCCAAGTCCTGCTCACGGCCCGCGCCACGGGCACGGACCCGTTCGCGGCCATCGAATCGGTCCTGCCGTGGGCGGAATTCACCGCCAGCGTGGGCGAAGCGCAACAGCTAGCCCAACCGGCCGATTTCGACTTTCTGCCCCGCGTGGGCGAGTCCTACGCCACCCTGCGCCGCTACGCCCCCGCGTTTCTGGCCGCCTTGCCGCTGAGGGCGGCCCCGGCCGCGAGAAGTCTGCTGGCGGCGATTGAGGTCCTGCGCTCGATGAATGCGACGGGAGCCCGCAAGTTGCCGGCCGATGCGCCGACGGCCTTTATCAGCAAGCGGTGGCAGAAGCTGGTGCTGACCGCGGAAGGACTGGACCGCCGCCACTACGAGCTGTGTGCCCTGGCCGAACTCAAAAACGCGTTGCGCTCGGGCGATATGTGGGTGCTGGGCTCGCGCCAGTTCAAAGACTTCGAGGAATACTTGGTACCGGCGGAACCGTTTGCCGCCCTGCTCCAGGCCGGCGAGCTACCGCTAGCCGTGGAACCGAACGGGGAACAGTACCTGCAACAGCGCGTCGCGTACCTGACCGAGCAACTGGAAACGGTCAACCGCCTGGCCGCCGCCGGCGAATTGCCGGACGCGAGCCTGACGGCGGCCGGCCTGAAAATTACGCCACTTGACGCGGCGGTGCCGGACGCGGCCCAGGCCCTGATTGACCAAGTAGCGCGCCTGCTGCCCCACGTCAAGATTACGGACCTGCTGCTGGAAGTCGACGAGTGGACCGGGTTCAGTCGCCACTTCACGCACCTGAAAACCGGAGCCCCTGCCAAAGACCCGGCCCAGTTGCTCACCACCCTGCTGGCCGATGGGCTCAACCTGGGCTTGACGAAGATGGCGGAATCCTGCCCCGGCAGCACCCACGCCAAGCTTTCCTGGCTGCAAGCTTGGTACATCCGCGACGACACCTATTCGCTGGCCCTAGCCGAACTGGTGAACGCGCAGCTGCGCCATCCCTTCGCGGCCCACTGGGGCGACGGTACCACTTCTTCGTCAGATGGGCAACGGTTTCGAGCCGGGGGCAGGGCTGAAAGCACGGGGCACATTAATCCCAAGTACGGAGCAGAGCCGGGTCGGCTGTTTTACACCCACGTCTCGGACCAGTACGCCCCCTTCAGCAGCCAGGTCATCAACGTCGGCGTGCGCGATGCCACGTACGTGCTCGACGGCTTACTTTACCACGAATCCGACCTGCGCATCGCCGAGCACTACACCGACACGGCCGGCTTTACCGACCACCTGTTTGCCGTGATGCCGCTGCTGAGCTACCGCTTCGCCCCGCGCATCCGCGATTTGAGCGATACGAAGCTGTACGTGCCGCCGGGCTCCCCGACGTACGAGGCCTTGCAGCCCCTGCTAGGCGGGACACTCAACGTGCGCCACATCCTGGCCCACTGGGAAGAAATTCTGCGCCTGGCAACGTCCATTAAGCAAGGCACGGTGACCGCGTCGCTCATGCTGCGCAAACTCGGCAGCTATCCGCGCCAGAACGGGCTGGCCGTGGCCCTGCGCGAGCTGGGCCGCATTGAGCGCAGCCTATTCATCCTCGACTGGCTGCAGAGCGTCGATTTGCGCCGCCGCGTGCAGGTCGGGCTCAACAAAGGCGAAGCCCGCAACGCGCTCGCCCGGGCCATCTTCTTCCACCGGCTGGGCGAAATCCGGGACCGGGGCTTTGAGCAGCAGCGCTACCGGGCCAGTGGCCTGAATCTGCTCACGGCTGCCATCGTGTTGTGGAACACGGTATACCTCCAGCGTGCGGTGCAGACCCTGCATGCCCACGACCAGCCCGTGGACGAGGCACTTTTGCCCTACTTATCGCCGCTGGGCTGGGAGCACATCAACCTGACGGGGGACTATTCGTGGCGTACGAAACGCGCACCCGGCAAATTTCAGCCTCTACGGCCCCTTTCCAAGCCTTAACGTGCTATTTTTTCCGTTTTCTGAGAGGGCCCCTAATTGAACCAGTTTATTGAACCCAAGCTGGCACGTAGCGCGGGATATCAGGGCTTACCAGTGCCTTGGTGGTGCGGTTTACTCAAACGAGCCTTATCTTAACTGCCCCGTCAATTGCCGGTTCTTGGCAACCTTGGCGAACCGGCTTCCGCTCCCCTGACCGTTCTTTTCCGCCTGCTCATGCGCGCTCCCTACCCGGCTCTTGCCTTCGCCAGCACCCTGCTCTTGGCCGTCGGCTGCACCAAAGCGAAACTCGAAGACTGCCCCGGGCGGTGCACCCTCGTCACGGGTCAGTTGCTCACCAGTGGCTTGCAGCCCCTCGCGGAGGCAACCGTGACCGCGACCTGGTCCACGGGCTATCTCTTTAACCTGCCGCGGACCAAGGCACGGGGCACCACCGATGCCACCGGCCATTACCAGGTCCGCTTCTACGTGAACGACGACGAATTACACGCCGGCCATTTTACGCTCACCTACGAGGTCAACCCAGCCCGCTACTACGCCATCGCGAACACGGACAGCCCGGACCCGAGCAGGGCCGACCTGAAGCGGGACACCACCTACCGCCTCGCGCCGTACCTGATTCCGCGCAAGGCCTTTGTCCAGCTGACTGTGCCGAACCCCGAGCAAATTCAGCAGTATTTTTCGGTGGATTTCACCAGTGCGCAGATGCGCACGCTGACCACCACGAAAAATACGCTCGGCGGGGGGGCGTCCGTTGGCCTTGCCCGACAGAACGGCCCGTTTACCACGGTGGTGGAAATAGCGGGGGACCAACAGGTCTACGTCCGCGCGACGCGCAGCCAAAATCTGGTCCACACCAGCACGGTCGATTCCATCGTGGTGCCCGCTGGCACGACCCGCGCGCTCACCGTTCGGTATTAAAAAACGAATCGCTGGGGCCGTTGGACGATGCAATAAAGCAGTAGACGACGTTTAAGAAAACGGTGGTTCGGTTAGGCAGTAGCGCTCCGGGATAAACAGGATTTTTGGGGCAGAGGGGAAGTGCAAATAGTCCCTTCTCCATCTGGGTTTTGTCCCTTACCATAATAATAGTTATAATGGCCGCCTCGGAATCGCACCGCTTTTGCCCTTCCTGCACGGCGCTCGGCCGGTGTGGTACTTCTCCGCGATAAGGCAGTAGCATACGGTTCTTTGGCCGCAAAGCACTAGCTTCCCGTATTCTATCCCTTGGAGCTGCCCCGTGGGGAGGCTGACGAACCGCTACCCGACCAAGCCTATGAAAACAGCTGCTCCCGTCGCCGCCACTGAGATTCGCTTCCGTTCCTTGTTTGAGAATACGCCCGAACTGATTCTCTATCAGAATGAAAACTCCACGATTCTGGATGCCAACCCGGCCTTTCTTAAGCTGGTGGAGAAGCCCAAAGACCAGGTGCTGAACCACCAGTACGACGAGTTTCTGCCCCCCGAAGTCCGGCCCCTGTTCAAAGAAAAACTCGCGGAGGCTTTCACTGGCAGAATCGTCCGCTTCGAGATGTACGCCTCGCAGGGGGGCTCCGCGCCCCGGCACTGGGACGTGGTGAAGGTGCCGTTAATGGAGCATGGAAAGGTGGTCGGGGTCCACATGGTGGCGCGGGACATCACCGAAAAAACGCAAAGCCAAGACCAGATATTGGCGCAAAACAAAGACTTGCAGCAGTTTACCTACATCGTCTCGCACAACCTGCGCGCCCCCCTGGCCAACGCCCTCGGGCTCGTGGGCCTGCTGGGCGTCGAGGAAGCCGACAGCCCGGAATTTGAGCACGCCCGGACCCACTTGCAAGTCAGCCTGGAACAGCTCGACAAGGTGCTGCAAGACATGAACACCATCCTGGCCATCCGCGACAAGCAGGGGTTAGCGGAGCCCGAGGACGTGCCGCTGGCCGAAATCGTGCTACAAGTGCTGCAAAATCTGCAAGACGTGGTGCACGAATGCGGCGGCACGGTGCGCGTGACCATTCCCGACCATTTTCAGGTGCGCGGCAACCGGGCCTACCTTTACAGCAGCTTGTTCAATCTCTTGTCCAATTCCATCAAGTACCGCGACGCCCAACGGCCGCTGCTCGTG
>Ga0209511_1003220_pt1 | contig 12603 bp, 12 predicted proteins | sample SSSSmetaG_FD_184141 | JGI IMG/M metagenome (GOLD analysis project Ga0209511, IMG submission 184141) | Glacier valley bacterial and archeal communities from Borup Fiord, Nunavut, Canada, to study Microbial Dark Matter (Phase II) - ​SSSS... | ecosystem: Environmental > Aquatic > Freshwater > Ice >... | reverse complement strand
ATTATTAAGTAGCAAATTAATAAAATTAATTTTGAGGTGATTGTATGGTTGCTGACGTAATTGGAAAATGCCCTGTTTGCGGGGGAGATACAGAAGTGACAAGAATTAGCTGTAATAGCTGTGATACACATATTGAAGGACATTTCAGCCCTTGTAAGTTCTGCAGATTAACTAATGAGCAAAAGATATTTATTGACGTCTTTATCAAATGCAGAGGGAACATTAAGGAAGTTGAAAAAGAACTTGGAATTTCATATCCTACAGTTAAAAATAAGCTGGAGGACGCTGCTAGCGCTTTGGGACACGGGCAAGAGCCACCAAGGAGCGATACCAAAAGGCAGGATATATTGGATAGGCTTAACAATGGAGAGATCTCTGTTGACGAAGCGATTAACCTTTTGAAAGAATAGGGATTTGGAGGGATTAATATGTCTTATAGTGAAGAAAAAGTGAGAGTGCTAAATATGGTGCAGGAAGGTAAGCTTACAGCTGAGGAAGCTATTAAATTACTTGATGCATTAGAAGAAAATGACGCTAAGGGATTTAATCAGCAAAGCACTTCTAAACAAAAGCAGAATGACTTTAATGAAGAATTAAATAAAATGAAAGATAGGCTTCATGGCTGGAAGAAGGAATTCAAGGATAATTTCGACCAGAAAGATTTTGATAAAGCGGTTGAAGAGATTACAGTTAAAGCCGAGAAGATAGGTAAAAATGTTGCATCTGTGACATTAGGAGTAACTGACAAGATTTTAGACTATGTTGAGAGCTTTGTTGGTACTAATGTTTTTAATGTTTTCGGAAGCTTCAATGTTATTGAAAAGACCTATGAGGCACCTGCAATAGAAGGAGACACTCTTGATTTGCAGGCTCTGAATGGGAATATAGTAGTTAAAAAACATCTAGATAATACCGTTGTGATAAAGTCCAGAGTTAGGAGCTCAAATAATGATATTGAGGCTCTTCAGACATTTTCAAGTGTGGATGGAGTTACAACTTTAAGACAGAATAACATAGCAAATATGAGTATTTCTTTGGAGGTTTATATTCCTCAGCTTAGATTTAAAACCATAAGGCTAGTAGCTACAAACGGGAAAGTTTATGTTGAAGATGCAGTTGGTGAAAGGCTAGAGGTTTCAACAACCAACGGCCATATTGAGATAATGGGTGCAACAGTTGATTCCGTTGACTTGAAATCCAGAAATGGCAAAGTAAATGCAAGCTATGTTATTGCCAAAGAAATTGTATTGGAAACCTCTAATGCGCCTGTTGATATAAAGCATGTAAAGACTGGGAAGATACAGGCCTTAACTAAGAATGCCAGAGTAAATATTGAGAATATTCAGAATTTTGAGGGAGTAGAGGAAATTCAGTTAGAACTCAAAACTACTAATGCACCGATTAAAATTAACTTTAATGATATGGAGCCAAGAGGCTACAAAATTAAAGGAAGAACCACAAATGGGAGCATTAATATTTTGATTCCTCAGCTTACTTATCATAATGTGAACAGAGCAGGGATAGGCGGCAGTTTTGTTGAAGCTGAAAGCCTCAACTATGGTGCGATGCTAGAAAAGGTATCTGTCCTTGCTGAGAGTACAAATTCATCTATTGAAATATCACAATAAAAGTAAAATTTTATGTAACCCTTTTCTCCATCCATATAGATTTAAATAGGACTTAACTCATATTGAGTTAAGTCCTATTTTTATTATATAGCATCTATTAGATTCTTTGCCTACTGCTCAGAATGATATCTTATAGCGTTTATGCGGTGGCTTAAACACTTTAGCTATGATTCCTTATACTGTAGTTTATAAAGGTTGTAGTATAGTCCTTTCATGGAGAGCAAGTCATTGTGTGTGCCCATCTCACGTATCTTACCTTTGTGCATCACAATAATGTTATCTGCATGTTGGATTGTAGACAGTCTATGTGCAATAATTATTGTTGTCCTATTCTTTGTAAGCTTTGACAAGGCATCTTGAATCAAGTATTCAGTTTCTGTATCTATGTTGGCAGTTGCCTCGTCAAGGATTAGAATCTTAGGGTCAAAAGCAAGTGCTCTCGCAAAGGCAAGAAGCTGTCTCTGCCCCGTTGAAAGTGTAGCACCGCCTTCTTTTACTTCTTCTGAATACTTGCTGGGAAGCTTTTCAATGAAGGAAGAAGCATTTACATAATTGGCCACTTGATTAATATAATCATTTGACATCGAGGTATCGTTTAAATGTATATTCTTTGCTATATCCCCACTGAAAAGGAAAACGTCTTGGAGGACCATTCCTACTGCACCTCGGAGACTTTCCAGGCTAATAGTGGGTAATTCTCTACCATCAATTAAGATGCTACCCTTATTAATATTATATAACCTGTTTATAAGGCTTATTATAGAAGTTTTCCCGGCACCTGTTGCACCAACAATTGCAACTGTTTTACCTGCTGGTACTTTGAAACTTACATCTTTTAAAACATAGTCTTCGTTGTTGTAAGCGAACCAGACATTTTTGAACTCTACCTCACCATGTATTTCCTCATTTGATAGTTTGCTGCCTTCATCTGTTTCTTCTTCCATATCAAGGATGGCAAAGATTCTCTCTGATGCCGCCATAGAGGACTGTAGAATATTATATTTCTCAGCAAGGTCATTTATTGGCTGAAAGAGCATTGAGATATAATTTATAAAAGCATAGAGGACTCCAAAGGTTATGGTAGAGTCTAATACCTTTGAACCTCCAAAAAAGATAATCAAGGCTATTGCAAAAAAGGAAAGCATGTTTATAATTGGTCTGAAGACTCCATAAACAACAACTTCACTAACTCCGGCCTTATAGAACTCATCATTTACTTTCTTAAACTCTCGGTAATTTGGCTTCTCTCTGTTGAATATCTGAATAATTCTTATGCCTGAGAGATTTTCCGAAAGTACAGTGTTGATTTTAGAAACTGAAACGCGGATACGCCTGTATACATCCCTGACTTTTATTCTAAAGATAGCGGTTATAATAAGGATAATAGGCAAAACAAGTAACACAATTCCTGCTAATTTTAAATTCATACTAAATAGAATAATAATGATTCCAATTATCATGGAGATATCTTTTAATAGTGTTACAAGAACATTGGTATACATATCATTTAAAGTTTCAGTATCATTAGTAATTCTAGTGACCAATTTGCCAACAGGGGTGGTGTCAAAGACCTTAAGAGGAAGCCTTTGAATGTGATTAAAAAGCTCTTGCCTTAGGGAATAAACAATCCTTTGGCCTGCTTGTGTTAAAACAAATATTTGGCCATAATTTAGTAAAAAAGCAACAATTATCAGTAGGATATATAAGAGACCCAGCTTCACCACAGCAGAGCCATTTTGGGTCTTTATTATATAGTCATCAATTGCTATCTTAACAAGGTATGGACTAGCTAGATCTGCCAAAGTATTTAAAAGCAGTAAAATAATTGCTGCAAAAAAGTATTTGTAATAAGGCTTCGTATACTTAATTAGCCTTTTCATGAGCTTTGTATCGTAGGCCTTTTCTATTGTCTCTTCCGTAGAAATATCAATATCTTCCTCTGCCATAGCTACTCAACCCCTTCCACTTGGTCTGCTAACAGCTGCTTATGATACAGATCAAAATATATGCCCTCAAAGGATAAAAGTTCCTCATGAGTTCCACGTTCAGTGATTTTGCCTTCTTCAAGGACAATTATCTCATCTGCGTCTTTGATTGTTGAGATTCTGTGAGATATTATAATGCTAGTTCGTGAATTCATAATCTGCCTGAGGCCTTTTAGTATTTTCTCTTCTGTGCTAGTATCCACAGCGCTCAAACAATCATCTAAAATTAATATTTTTGGATTCCTAATAATTGCCCGACTTATAGCAAGTCTTTGCTTTTGACCACCGGAGAGAGTAATTCCACGTTCTCCAATTACAGTATCAAATCCATCAGGGAAATCCATTATATTGTCATAGACACATGCAATTTTGGCTGCTTCATGTATTTTATCTATGCTATAATCACTGTAGAAGTCTATGTTATCTGAAATTTTACTTGAGAACAAAAATGTATCCTGGGGTATGTACCCAATGTTATCCCTGAGCACTTCTAGAGGGATTCTCTTTATGTCAATGCCATCTATTATTATATTATCGCCCTCAGTGTCATAAAGCCTCAAGAGTAAGTTTGCCAATGTAGATTTACCGCTTCCGGTCCTGCCAACTATGGCAAGGGTTTTCCCTTCCTTTAAGTTAATATTAATATCTGTGAGAGCAGGACCAGAGCTTGCAGGATAAGTGAAGGTCAGGTTCCTAATCTCTATATTGCCATTTATAACATCTATTTTACTCACGTCTAATGCATTTTTAATATCTGGATTAATTTCTAAAATCTCATTTATCCTATTTAAGGATACATATCCTCGCTGAAAAAGCGTTGTTACCCATCCAATAGCTGCAATTGGCCAGATAAGGAGAAGAAGGTATGAGTTAAAAGATATAAAGGTACCTAAGGTTATGCGGCCCTGAGTCACCAGTAATCCTCCATACAAGAGTGCAATTGCTGTTGTGAGAGAAGATATTGACATTATAAGGGGGAAAAGAATCTGAAGGTTTTTAGCGTATTTTAAATTCATATTAAGATTATTTCGATTTATCTTTTCAAATTCTTCAAGCTCTGCTTTTTCCTGAACAAAGGCCTTAATTACCCTAATGCCTGAGATATTCTCCCTTACCTTTTCAGTTAAATCTGAGAAGGCCGCCTGCATTTTGTTTATTCTATCATACATGAGTTTTGAGTTGAGGCTAATAACAACAGCCAATAGTCCCATAGGAGCAAAACAAGCAAGAGTTAAAGGTGCTCCTGCTGTTTGAATCATCATAACAAGGGCAACGATAGGAATGAAAAGGCTATCTACAGACATAGCAAAGCCTTGGCCTACAGCCATTTCAATGTTTTTTAAGTCATTAGTTGCATGAGCCATTAAATCCCCTGTCTTATGATCATTAAAATATTGGGGGGAGAGTACCTGGAGATGACCGTAGAACCTCTCTCGTAAGTCTCTGTCCACTATTTTAGAAGTGCCAAAAATAAGGTATCTCCATACAAACCTTAGAATGGCCACTAACACTGCGATTACTGCAATAATCAAAGCATAGTTTTTCAGCAATTCGGTGGACATGTCCCCGGACTTTAGTTTATCCGTGACAATGCCAAGAATTCTAGGGAGGACAAGTTCGAAAAAATCAACAAAAAGCAGACATATAATGCCTGCTATATATCTATACCGATTTTTGAAAAGTAGATCCTTAATATATCTAAAGTTTTTCATCATTTTCATCAATTATTTCACCTTAAAATTTCAACTAATTTCAAGACTCTCTCTTCTATAAGTGGGAGTACCACACTTAAGGTACCCATGATTCAGTTCACTAAGCAATATAATTAATTACTATGTATGCTATTCCTACATATAGGGCAACTCTTCCAAAAGCCGCACCAACATTATTCTGCTGATATATTTCTTCCCACAAATCAATTTTTAAAACCTTCGCAAATACAACATTAAAGATGCAGGCTAATATGGAGAAAATGGCAATGCTTATTAATGTGATAATAATTGAGTCTGTAAAACTTACAGCTTCTTTTATAGTTATATAAGCACGCATAATCATCTGTATAGCAAAGACAAATCCTAAAAATTCTACTGCGGCAGCAGAGTTATTGTCGTTGAAAATCTCCTGGGTCAAAGTTGTTTTTCTACCCAGAATAGCCATGTAGCCTGCAATAGTAGCAAGAGTAATTACTATTATAACGCATATTTTTAACAATGATGCTACTAAATATTCAGGATGTGGATCAAAAAAGGACGCTATATTGGCGAAGACAACAGATAAGGATATAGAGAATAAAGCTGCTGCACAGTTATTCTGAGTATAGACTTCAGTATTTAATCGTACTAGACCGTTTTCATCCTTACACCCTAAGATCCGAACTACTAAAGATGAGCAAAGTCTTAAAATAGTAAAAAGTACCACATATGCAACAACATATACTAATGATATTACGAGATCAGTCCATATGTTTTCACTAGCTGACCCTGAAAGTGCTTTAGCAGATATGTATAGTACAGGTAACACAAATGCACCTGTAAACTCAATCCAAGCTGCAAAATTGTCTTTTTCAAAGAGCGCCTTCTTAAGCTCAATCCCTCTAGTGACGACCTTATCATATAAAAAATATGATAGTGAAAAGCCAATTAAAACAGTGCAAAAGCTAAAAACAAAGTTACTGCCCAGAAAATTTAAAAACATGCTTATATCCATGATACCCTCCCAGTTTTTAGTTTTAATTTCGAAAATGTACCACCTGTTATTTAACTACGAAATATAACTATAAGAAGTTAATTCAAGTAGTTATACAATATTTATGGTTATTCACCAAGATATATTTTATAAAATATTTCTTCTATCATTTCTCCTGTGAATATGCGGAACATACCGTTTTCTTCAGTCATCTCAACATTAACAAACTTTGTTAAGCCATCCTCTTGTTTTTCATAATCCCATATTGTAACTTCACCATTACGCTCAATATCGTTAGTATTTACATCAAGTACCTTGATTTTCCCCTTTATTCCATCTATACGTTCCTCATTATTAGGCATGATACAGCGCATATACTCATTCCCATCTGGAGTAGTGAGGTATCTCTGACCAGCAACATCCAAGAAATCCTCTGAGAAAGGGATAGTGTCACTAAGTTTATAAAGGTATACTTCAAGCAAAGTCTTTGCAGGAAATGCTTCAAGAATCATTTCATCTTCGTACAAATCTGAATGAATAATATATCTTGAATAAAACCTTCCGGCAGCGGTAAACTCGATTATTTTTTTGAACTTCCACATGCCTGCGTCCTTAAGCTCACCAATGGTAAATTCAATTGTAGAGTCTTTATTTATTTTTAACGGGTTTAAAATGTTATCAATTTTCTTATTGTCATTTCCGAACATATTTGCCTCCTTAATATATTCTACTTGAGTTCTTCTTAGGTTTCTGTGGCTTTCTCTTTGAAAGAGTATATATCATTAATATTAGGCCCACAGAAATTAATAATAGAGGAATAAAAAAGGTGAAAGGGTTTTGTACAGGTTTTGAATATTTGTCGGTATAATAAATCTTATCTAAGTTTTTTTCCTGATAATCAGAGGATAACATAAGGTCAGGATCAACATCAGGCTCAAGATAATTTGGATCTTTGGCCACGTTCTGAGCTTCTAATTGCTTTATTCTACTTTCCATTTGCGCAAATTGTGCAGCTTCAAAATTATCTCTGTAGGGATAGATATCTGACCAATGATGATACCAGAACATGTCTGAAGCTCTCATCAGAAACCATAAATCCCAGGGACCTGCAAAGGCGGAACCGTAGGAAAAAGGCCCACCAAATTGATAGGTATTTATATTTACGCGAATTGGCCTTGTACTATAGTCATTCATACGAGCAGTTCTTGTTCCCATAGATTGCTCAAAATCCATTTTCTTTCCGTTATAATAATTTCCATTCATAGAAGAGTCATACACTTTTTTCTGCTCGTCATTTAACTTTTGCTTGTAGTTTGAGTAGCTTGTACTGGAAGCCTGCTTCTTGTATGCATCCGACATATAGGATTGTTTCTGGCTTTCTGTCTTTGCGGTAGTTTTGCTTGAGCTACCGAGGGTTGAACTTTTTGAAGAGGAGCTCCCGCTATATCCAGAGCTTTTAGTGGCACTGCTAGAGCTTCCTGTGCCAGTGCTACCGGAAGTTGAAGTACCTGAGGAGCCACTTTTTGAAGAGGAACTTCCGCTATACCCAGAGCTTCCTGTGCTAGTGCCACTGGAAGTTGAAGCACCTGAGGAACCACTTTTTGAAGAGGAACTCCCACTGTATCCAGAGCTTTTTGATGAGCTTGAGGAACTTCCAGTCACACTCCTTGCGGAGGATGAAGAGCTCTTTGAAGACGAAAAGCCAGAACTTTTAGACGAACTAAAAGATCGTGATGATGTTTTAGCGTAAACTAAAGCTGTATTTGAAATTAAAAACATAAATGCAACAATGATAGACAGAATTCTCTTTTTCAAAATATAACCCCCCTGTATATGATATCTAAAATCTGCATAAATTAGGGAACACATTTCCCTGCAATGCATCGTAGTTTCAGTTATGCGAAATTATAAAGTTAAATATATAATACGACAATAATTATATATTGTCTGATGTACGTTCTGTAAAAATTTTCAAAGCCTTTCCTATAAACATAACCTTAATAGGAAGTCCGCTACCTTTTTCTCCATCAATACTAGTAGGAATTTTCTTATCACACTCTATTGTGCATGATTTTGCAGTAAGTTTGGTGATGTTTTTATCAGTAGTTAAATCACGGCTTAGAACCTTGAAAAACAGGCTAGCCAAGTCTATATGGGAACAGCTTTTTATAATAAGAATATCCATAAGCCCATCAGTTATATCAGCTTCTCCAATTAAGCCGGATAGTCCTGCCCCTTGTGTTCCATTCAATATTAGAAAAATAAAGGCCTTCTCTTGAATAACCTTATCCTCAGTTTTTATTTTGAGGGTATAAGGACGAAGGTTTTTAACCTCTTGTAGTCCTTTAAGATAATAAGCCAAAGGACCAAAGTTCCTTTTAAGCTCATTATTGGTGCTAAAAGAAACATCAACAAAGCAGCCACCAGCAAAGGTGCTTAAGAAGTATGTGCTATCGTTCAATAACCCAACATCAACATCTAAAATTTTACCTTCTATAATAGTATCAATGCATTCTTCAATAACCGAGGATATTCCCAAACTGTTTGCAAAGTCATTACATGTTCCAGAAGGTATTATCCCAATGGGAATGTTAATAGTGTTCTTAAGCATAACATTGGCAATGAAATTTAAAGTGCCATCGCCACCTGAAATCACAATATAGTCAGAGTTACTCTCTTGCAATATATTAAGTAAAAAGGTTTCTTCATAATTATAAAATCTAACTGGTTGAATTAAAATATCATTATCTTGAAACTTACCAATAATGTAATCAAGCTTATTTATAATACTATGATCTCCAGAGGTTGGATTGTAAATTAATATTGCTTTTTTCATACTCAGCACCCTTATCACTTTTACTAAGTTCTTTTATCTCAAAATATTAAATAACTAAATTTTAATAACGCCCATTATTTGACCACAAAAAATGAATTCATGGAGTTAAACAATATCCTAATAAACTCATTATGCCATATTGCTACTAAAATTGAAACAAATATAAGCTGTTTTTAAGAATTTGTTTATGTTGACATTATTTTACAACTAATTTATAATAAATTCAAATAATAACATTATTTTACAATTAGAAGTCTACCTATATCTTTTTCGAGTTTTGTTTTTTGGGGGTAAGATGGAAAAAGGGTGTATTTTAGATAATAAATATGAAATCATAGATATTTTGGGAACAGGTGGAATGGGGAGAGTTTATCTTGCTAAAAATATTATGCTTGGAACTCTATGGACAATAAAAGAACTTAGGAAAAATCCTTGTGATATAGATAGAATACTTACTGAAGTAGATGTGCTAAAAAATCTAGAGCATCCAGCACTTCCAAAGGTTTTTGATGTTTTAGAAAGCAATGAATTTTTCTTTGTGGTTTTTTCTTATATTAAAGGCATAGCTTTAGATAAAAAGTTACTGGAAGTTGGAAGGTTTGACGAAGGAATAGTGGTTAACTTTGCAATATGTCTCTGTGATGTGCTTATTTATCTTCATACCAGCATTCCAAAGCCAATTATTTATAGAGATTTAAAACCTTCTAATATCATACTATGCGATGACGGAAACATAAAGCTTATTGATTTTGGAATTGCTCGGGAGTTTAAAGAAGAGAATACCCAAGACACAGTTTTTATAGGTACAAGAGGCTATGCTGCACCTGAGCAATATGGAGAGGGACAATCAGGCCCATACACCGATATTTTTAGTCTGGGAATCACACTAAAGCAGCTACTTACTGGAAAAAGTCCTCTATCTCAGCCATATGGAATTTTGCCCGTTACACAGTTGAATCCTCAGGTAAGTAAGAAACTGGAGCAAATTCTAGAAAAATGCACAAAAAAGGAGATCAATAAAAGATATGATAGCGTTAGTGAACTAAAAGACGAACTTGTAGCGCTTTCAATGGAAGTGAATCAAAGAGTTAGAAGGGGACGGGCTCAGCCTATCATTATAACCGAAAAGAAGGCCTTTTTTAAACAGATAATTATTTCTCTGAATAATGGGGAGTTTATCAGTGAACTAGCTATAGCTGCAAGCTTCGCCGGAATGACGGTTCTGTTAATTGATTTAGTTAAGTTTACACCTGTTTGCGATTTTTATCTTGGTATACAGAAACAGTACAAAGAACATAGGGTCATGATGGAAATTGAAACAAGTGGACTTAACAGCATTGATGTTTGCGCTAACGATATAAATAGATATATCTATAAATTGCCACAGATTGAAGGTCTAAGTTATCTGTCAGTAGATATAGTAGGGATGAATGCGGATAATACTTCTACTTTTTTAAATAGAATTAAGGATATGTTTGACTTAGTTGTTATCAATACCAGTTTAGATTACTTGGAAACTAATACAAAAGTTATTTTCAATAGTGCTGATAGGATTGTAATAGCAGATAAAATATATTTGGATCATATTGATTATTGGGAAAGGACCATTACTGCTGCCTTTGAAAAATTCGACATTCATAAGAGAAAGGTATTCTATTTTGGATGGTTATACCACAGAGACGAAGGAGTACTTCTTAAAGTAGCAGGGAAAATTTTAAAAGTTGCAGATTTTGCTGAAGGTATAGCTCTAAAGAGTAAACGTCGGAATAATATAAATAATTCTATTGGAGCGGCGGTTCTAAACTATAGGGAAAGTAAAAAAGAATACGAGAGGATTCTTTTTTATTTAAGTATATCACCTGTAGGTTATGTAGAGAATTCTCAAAGTGTATTTGGCTTTTTACGTGAAAAGAGGGTTTGATGTGAATAAGAGGCTTATCATTAAAACTTCACTTATTTGTTTTGGAGTATTTATGTTCCTGGCTTCATTGGGAGCGTGGCTTTTAGTAGGTAAAATAGTTAACGCAAAGGATATTACCGTGGATGTAATTGTTGCAGGAGTGAAAATAGAAAAGGGAATCATTATAACAGAAAAAATGCTGACGAAAAAGAGTATTCCCATAGACTCAAAAAATAACTTTATGGTAGAACAAGCTAAAGACATTATAGGGACGAAAGCTAACATCACCACAGAAGCAGGGGATTATATAAGAATATACTCATTGGTTAATAAAGAAAACTGGTTCAAAGAAGATGATAGGATTACTGTTTTACCAATGGAAGTAGAAGAAAGAATGGCAAATTTAATCATTAAGAACAGCTATATAGACATAAAAATGGTTCCTAAAACAGTTAAGAGCCTGCCTATAAGTGTGCTTTCCAAAGTAAGGGTGGACGATGTAATTGATGAAAATGGTGTCAGCCTTGGAGGAACAGGGGTGAATAAAAAAGCATATGTAAAAGTTGTTCTTTCTAAAGAACAGAGAGATAGGCTTTTTACAGCCAGAGAGATGGGAAGGCTCATTTATGAACTTTACTGTGACGAAGGCCAAAAAAAGCCTGAAGAAGAATTTAAAATTCCACATGAGTTCTTATAAGAAGAGGGGGTGTAAAATTGGGAGAAATGATTGGTATATGGGCACCTTATCAGAGAACAGGACGCACAACAATAACAATTGCTCTTGCATACAAAATATCTGAAAAGTTATCAGCAGATAAAAAGGTTTTAGTATGCTGCACTAATGGATATAAAGGAACATTACTTAAAGCAATGAATGTATCCATAGAAGAGATTGGATTGGAAGATCTGGTAAGTTATAAGCTTGCAGGGTTTTCAGGAGAAGGGTACGGGACAATCCTGGCAAGAAGAGGGAGAATGTTTTTCGCAGGGAGTAGTAAAATGACTCCACATTTTGTAAAAACACATATGGCCATTTATAAAAAAATATTTGATGATTTGAAAAGCCAGTTCGATATAGTGATAATTGATCTTCCAGATGGCCAAGAGAATGTATTGGGAAATATGCTAATGGGAAAATGTGATAGGGTAATAACTGTGGCAGAGCAAGACATTGATACGCTTACTGAAAAACAGCTAAGTATTAAACCTCAAGTAGGCAGTTTTCTTATTATTAATAAATATAAAAAACTATATCCTTTAAAATCTGACATAAAAAACTTATGTCATTTAAAAGCAAAGATATACCATGTCCCAGATTGTAACATTTTTAGAGAAATGAAAAATAAAGGAAGACTACTTCAATATTTAACCCTTCAAACTGATTTTAATTTAGAAATAGATAATATAGTCACAAATTTTCTTGAAATAAAACACAAAGCAATGATTGAACTTTATCAATACACAACAGATAATATTACAAATTAATTATGACAAACAAATTAGTATTTGGCTAAATATAAACTGACATATTGAATTAAAATGATTAACGAATGACTCAAAATATAGTAA
>Ga0209511_1003218_pt1 | contig 12606 bp, 10 predicted proteins | sample SSSSmetaG_FD_184141 | JGI IMG/M metagenome (GOLD analysis project Ga0209511, IMG submission 184141) | Glacier valley bacterial and archeal communities from Borup Fiord, Nunavut, Canada, to study Microbial Dark Matter (Phase II) - ​SSSS... | ecosystem: Environmental > Aquatic > Freshwater > Ice >... | reverse complement strand
CCTGCGCCGGGGCGACGCGGCCACCGCCGGCCGCTACCTCGGTTATCCCTATCCGCTAACCGGCACGGTGGGACGCGGCCAGCAGCTGGGCCGCACCATCGGCTACCCCACCGCCAACCTCGTGCCCACCGAGCCGCTCAAGCTGGTGCCGGCCCGCGGCATCTACGCGGTGTGGGCCACCACGGCGGCCGGCACCCGCCACCCGGCCATGCTCAGCATCGGCGTGCGGCCCACCATTGGGCAGGACTTGGCCCAGACCATCGAGGTGAACCTGCTGGATTTCAGCGGCGATTTATACGACCAGGAATTGACGCTGGAATTCGTGGCCTGGCTGCGGGGCGAAGAAAAATTCGACGGGCTGCACGCGCTGCGGGCCCAGCTGGCGTTGGATGCCGAGCATGCGCGGGCGGCGTTGGCGTAGCCCGGTCCGGTTATCCAATTATTCAATCAGCAATGAATCGATTAACAACAGTACTGCTCGGCTGCTGCTGGCTATGTACCCTGGGGGCGGCGCGGGCCCAGGGCAAGCTCACGGGCGTGGTGCAGGACTCGGTGACGCACGCGCCGCTGGCCTTCGCCAGCGTGTTTCTGGCCAACACCACGCTGGGCGTGACCACCACCGAGCAGGGCCAGTTTGAATTTGCCCGCGTGCCGGCCGGCCGCTACGACGTGGTGGGCTCCTACGTGGGCTACCGCCTGGCCAAGCAGGCCGTGACCGTGGCCGCGGGCGCGGCTCCGCAGCAGCTCACGCTGCGGCTTGCTCCCACCGGCAACCAACTGGGCGAGGTGGTGGTGCAGCCGGCCCCCAACAAGCCCGAAGATTTCAAAAAATTCACCGCCATGTTTCTGGGCGGCACCACGTTTTCGGCGCAGTGCCACCTCAGCAACCCCGACCAGGTGCGCGTGCTCTACGACGACTCGACCCAAGAACTGACGGCCCGGGCCAAGGAATTTGCCCAGGTTGACAACGACGCCCTGGGCTACCGCCTCAAGTACTACGGGTTGCAGTTTGATTACGACGCCGACGACCAAACCATTTCGTACTACGGCGAGCCCGTGTTCGAGGAACTGAAGCCGCGCGACGAGGCCCAGCGCCGGCTCTGGGCGGCCAACCGGCTGGCGGCCTACACGGGCTCGCCCATGCACTTCCTGCGCAGCGTGTACCGCAACCGCCTGCGCCCCGAAGGCTTCCTCACGCAACAGATGCGCCTGGTGCCCAACCCCCGCTTCGAGCGCGCCGACGCCCGGCGCCGGGCCCTGCAAGCCGCCCGGCCGGCCGGGGACTTCACTCCCGCCGAGCAGGACTCGCTGGCCAAGTGGGGCCGCGAGGTGCCGGCTTTCGCCAAGCTCAGCCCGGCGGCGCTGCCCATCGACAGCGTGCGCCGGGTGTCGGCCGACGGCCAGCACACCTACCTGCGCTTCACGGGCGAGCTGCAGGTGACGCACTTCGGCGAGGCCCCCGACCCGCGCTACGGCCGGCCGATGTCGTCGCTCGGCGCCACGGCCCGGCCCTACCCTGGCCTGCGGCAGGTGTCGCGGCTGAAACTGCGGGGGCGCGAGGCCGAGATTCAGGCCAACGGGGCGCCGCTGAACCCGCTCGACGTGCTCAACGGCGAGTACTGGGGGTTCGAAAGAATCGGCGAGTTTTTGCCGTTTGACTACCAGCCGCCCGCCGCGGTCCGCCGGGAAGCGCCCGCCAAGCCCGCGCCGTGACGTACTTTTCGGGCCCACCGGCGGCCCGGCGCCGCCCCACTTTCCCCCATGATAGACAAAACCGTTCCCCACGTGCAGGCCGCCCTGCAAGGCCTCACCGACGGCATGACCCTGATGCTCGGCGGCTTCGGCCTGTGCGGCATCCCCGAAAACTCGATTCAGGAAATCCTGCGCCTCGGCGTGCAGCGCCTGACCTGCATCTCGAACAACGCCGGGGTCGACGACTTTGGCATTGGCCGGCTGCTGCAAACCAAGCAGGTGCGCAAGATGATATCGAGCTACGTGGGCGAGAACGCCGAGTTTGAGCGCCAGCTGCTCAGCGGCGAGCTGGAGGTGGAGCTGATTCCGCAGGGCACGCTGGCCGAGCGCTGCCGGGCCGGCGGGGCCGGCATTCCGGCCTTTTTCACCCCGGCCGGCTACGGCACCGAGGTGGGTGAAGGCAAGGAAAGCCGCGAGTTCAACGGCAAGATGTACCTGCTCGAAACCGGCCTCACCGCCGATTTCGCCTTCGTGAAAGCCTGGCGCGGCGACACCGCCGGCAACCTCGTCTACAAAGGCACGGCCCGCAACTTCAACCCGATGATGGCCACGGCCGGCAAAATCACGGTGGCGGAAGTCGAGGAGCTGGTGCCCGCCGGGGAATTAGACCCCAACCAGGTGCACACGCCGGGCATTTTCGTGCAACGCATCTACCAGGGCCAGCACTACGAAAAGCGCATCGAGCAGCGCACGGTGCGGCAAAACTAAGAACGTGTCATGCTGACGAAGGAAGCACCTTATCACGGCTGCTTTGGTCAGAATTAATAACCTCAGCAGCGCGGGCGTGACAAGGTCCTTCGCTGTGCTCAGGATGACAGATTAATTATGGCACTCGACAAACACGGCATCGCCCGGCGCATTGCGCAGGAAGTAAAAGACGGCTCCTACGTCAACCTCGGCATCGGCATCCCGACGCTGGTGGCCAACTACATTCCGGCCGGCATCAACGTGGAGCTGCAGTCGGAAAACGGCCTGCTCGGCATGGGCCCCTTCCCCACCGAGGACCAGGTGGACCCCGACCTCATCAACGCCGGCAAGCAGACGGTGACCACCCTGCCGGGCTCCAGCCTTTTCTCTTCGGCCGATTCGTTCGGCATGATTCGCGGCGAGCACGTCGACCTGACCATCCTCGGGGCCATGGAGGTGAGCGAGCGCGGCGACATCGCCAACTGGAAAATTCCCGGCAAAATGGTGAAGGGCATGGGCGGCGCCATGGACCTGGTGGCCTCCGCCAAGAACATCATCGTGGCCATGCAGCACGTGGCCAAGGACGGCTCCAGCAAGCTACTGGCCGACTGCTCGCTGCCCATCACGGGCCTGCGCTGCGTGAAGAAGATTGTGACCGAGCTGGCCGTGCTCGACGTGACGCCCGACGGCTTTGTGCTGCGCGAGCGCGCCCCCGGCGTGAGCGTGGCGCAGATAGTGGCTGCCACGGCCGGCAAGCTGGTGGTGCCCGCAGGCGACGTGCCGGAAATGGGGCTGTAGCGCCCCGGGCGGCGGGTTCCCCGGTGCGTATCTTCGTTGCCCTTCACGACGACGACGTTATGCGCCTACTCCTACTCTTCCTGCTCGGGGCCACGGTGCCCGCACTGGCCCAAACAACCTCGCCGGTCATCGACCGGACCGACATGCCGGCGCCCACCGCCGCCGCGCCGCTCGACACCCTGCGCCTGAGCACGGCCAGCCCGGTGCTGCCGGCCAGTGCCCCGCCCCTGAGCCGGCGCGGGGCCAACCAAACCTGGAACTACGCCGGCCTGGCAGCCGCTGCGCAGCGCGTGGAACGGTTTGTCACCGTGAACAGCTTTGCGGCCACGGCGCCGCTGTACGCGCTGTTTTTTGGGCCGTTGGGGGGCGTGAACCGCGCCACGGTGGCCGCGCCCCAAAGCCTGGTGCCGGCCGCGCTGCCCCTGCCCATTACGGGAACGTACCAATTTTACTACGCCTCGGCCGCGGCGGCGGCCACGCAGGATTTTCGGTCCGTGGGCTTCGGGGCCACGCTGGGCACGAGCACCGTGCCCGTGGGCTACGCCAGCCAGGCCCAGCAGGACATCATTTACCGGTTTCCGCTGAGCTACGCCAGCTTGCCCGATTCGAGCAGTTCCTTTTTTGCCACCCCGGCGGCAGTAGCGGCCGCGGGCTACCTCAGCCAGCGGCGCAAGCGCGTGAACCGCCCCGATGCCTGGGGCACCCTCGTCACGCCTTTCGGCACGTTCCAGACGGTGCGGGTGGTGACGCGCCTGCAGGACCACGACAGCCTTTCCTTCGGCACCGTCAGCCAGGGCTTCGACCTGCCGCTGCGGCGCGAATACAAGTGGCTGGCCAAAGGGGTGCACGTGCCGGTGCTCACCATCACCACCGTGGTGGCGGGCGGCCAGGAAACCGTGGCCAGCGTGGAATACCGCGACATTTACCGGCGCATCGTGCGCCTGGCCACCCGCGACGCGGCCGCCGACGCCGCCCTGACGGCCTATCCCAACCCCTTGGCCGCGGGCAGCGCGCTGACGCTCACCGTGGCCCCAGGCAGCGGCCCGCTCACGGTGTCGGCCACCGACGTGGTGGGGCGGCAGCTGTTTCGGCAAGATTTCAGCGGCCGCGCCGGCACGGTGCGCGTGGCGGCCGAGGCCTTTGGCACGTACCGCGGCGTGCTGCTGCTCACGGTGACCACCGCCCGGGGCACGGCCACCCGCCGCGTGGTGCGAGAGTAGGCCCTGCTAGGGTAAAATCGCCCACGTGCGCCTCTTTGTCGAACGAGGCAGGCGCGATGACCGAACCACCGCCGGCCGATGCTCGGCCGATGAGCGGGCGGCGCCCCTCGGAGGCCCGGAGGCGTCTTTACAATAAACCCGCCGCTCGGTGTGCCTTTTGCATTCCGCCGGGACGATGGCCGGTTGCGCCGGCCATCGTCCCGGCGGCTTTTGGTTATAAAATGAAAAAACTGTTTTTCGCGCTGCTGCTGTCCGGCCTCTCGTGCTTGCCCGCCCGGGCCAGCCAGATTGTCGTCGGGCTGCGCTCCGACAACCTCGTGAGCTGGAGCATTTGGAAACGCCAAGGCGCCGGCCTAAAGCATTACTTGCTGCTGTACAACAAAGGGTCGCAGGCCGTGGAGGTCGCGCTCCAGCTGCGGCGCTTTGCTTCGGGCGGCAGTCGCTTCACCGACGTGAGCCCCCACACGGCGCTGGCCCACCGCCGGCTGGCGGCCGGGCAGCTCGTTTGGCTGCCTTACCCAAAAAAGCTGGGCGGCCGCGACTACGCCGAGTATTTCGAGAACGGCGCCAGCATCGGGCTGCTGCCCGGCAACGCCGGCTGGCCCCCCAAAGCCGTGGTGAACGAGCAATTTCAATTTTATGCCAACCAAGGTGCTGACGCCCGCTGGCTGGGCTATTGGTTGGCCTTGGATTCCATTCATGCCCTGCCCCGGCGCCTGGCCTTCACGGCCGAGCACCGGTTTCCGGCGCCCGACGAAATGCTCAAGGAAGAATATCACCTGCTGAAGCTATACCCCGATTTCAAGGGCGCCCCGTATCCACGGGCGGGGGTGTTGGATTCGCTGGCGGCCACCGATGCGTCCATCACGCGGTTCGACCCCGCCCACCCGAGTGCCGTGGTACCCGTGCCCGCCGCCCTGGCCACCGCCGGCTTTTCGTTCTTCGTCGTCTACATCGAGCAGGTATCCGACGGCTACAATTACGACGAAGCCAAGCACTTGGTGCCAAACAAAACCATTAACAGCACCATCGGCTTCATTCCCGTCTTTCCGCGCGCCGCTAAATAGGCCGGGCGTTGGGCCTTATTTCGGCCCGGCGGCACCGTTCCCGCCGCCTTTTCGTTTGAAACCCCGTCGGCCGGTGCGGCCGACGGGGTTTTTTGCGGGTAATTTTGTGCGGTTGCCGACACTTCCGCAGCCCCTACCCTTCTTCAGCAGTTTCGTTTTTTCAACCACATGGCTACTTCTTCCAACGGCAAAGCTGCCGCTTCTTCTCCCAACGGCAAGGCTGCACCCGGCGGCGCCCACGCCAAAAAAGTGGGGGCGCCCGGTGCCGCCCTGGTGGCCGAGCGCCTGACGCCCACGGCCGTGCCGGCCCACAAGCTCGTTCTCCGAACCCTGCGCCGTTCCGACTTCAAGGCCATCAAGGACATCATGGACCAGGTGTACTCCAACATGGAGGGCGCCTGGACGGCCGACGAGTTCAGCGCCCTGATTCGCAAGTTTCCCGACGGCCAGATTGGCATCGAGGACAACGGCCGGCTGGTGGCCGCGGCCCTGGCCATCATCGTGGATTACAGTAAGTTCGGCGACAAGCACACCTACGCCAAAATTACGGGCAACGGCAAGTTCGACACCCACGACGCCGACGGCGACACGCTCTACGGCGTCGACGTGTTTGTGGACCCCGAGTACCGCAGCCTGCGCCTGGGCCGCCGCCTCTACGACGCCCGCAAGGAACTGTGCGAGAACCTGAACCTGCGCGCCATGGTGGCCGGCGGCCGCATTCCCGGCTACGCCACCTACGCCAACGAGATGACGCCCGCCAAGTACGTGGAGATGGTGCGCAACAAGGAACTGGTCGACCCCATCCTCACCTTCCAGCTCTCGAACGAATTCTACGTCCGCAAAATCATTCGCGGGTATTTGCCTTACGACTCCGAGAGCAAGGCCTTTGCCACGCTGCTGGAGTGGATAAACGTGTACTACGAGGAGGAAGAAAAGCTCATCGGCAACACCAAGTCCAACGTGCGCATCGGCATCGTGCAGTGGCAGATGCGCGCCACCCGCAGCCTGGAAGACCTGCTGCAGCAAATCGAGTTTTTTGTGGACACCGTGAGCGGCTACAAGGCCGACTGCGTGATGTTCCCCGAATTTTTCAACGCCCCGCTCATGGCCCTCACCAACGAGGACTCGCCGGCGGTAGCCATCCGGGCCATGGCGGCCTTCACCGCGCCCATCCGGGCCAAGATGATGGAGCTGGCCGTGAGCTACAACATCAACATCGTGGCCGGCTCGATGCCCGTGTACGAGAACGAAAAGCTGCACAACGTGGCCTACCTCTGCCGGCGCGACGGCACCGTGGACGAGCAGTACAAGCTGCACGTGACGCCCGACGAGGCCAGCTACTGGGGCATGCGGGGCGGCGACAAGCTCAAGTGCTTCGACACCGATTTCGGCAAAATCGGCATCCTGGTGTGCTACGACGTGGAGTTCCCCGAGCTGGCCCGGATGCTGAGCGACGAAGGCGTGAAAATCCTGTTCGTGCCCTTCTGGACCGACACCAAGAACTCCTACCAGCGCGTGCGCATCTGCGCCCAGGCCCGCGCCATCGAAAACGAGTGCTACGTGGCCATCACCGGCTCGGTGGGCAACCTACCGCGCGTCGAGAACATGGACATTCAGTACTCGCAGTCGGCCGTATTTAGCCCCTCGGACTTTGCCTTCCCGCACGACGCCATCGTGGCCGAGGCCACGCCCAACACGGAGATGACCCTCATTGCCGACCTCGACCTCGACCTGCTCAAGGACCTGAACACCAGCGGCGCCGTGCGCAACCTGCGCGACCGCCGCAAGGACCTCTACTCCGTGAGCTGGGTGGTGAAGAAAGCCGAGCGCGACGACGAGCTGCTGGAGCAAGGCACTGAGCGCCGGCCCGGCACCAGCCGCCGCAAGGCCATCGCGGCGGGGTAGCTTCAGAATAATTTTGGATGATAAAGCAAAGGGGCGACTGTTCACACAGTCGCCCCTTTGCTTTACAAGTGGCAACGATACAGACCCGAATGATTGGCCTAAACCGCAGCAATGCTTGTGTATCAACGACTCTTTTTTTCGTGTTGTGAACGGTCGTTTGTAGTATGTAAAAGGACCGCGTCTTACTTAAATCACCGTTTGACTGAACACTGAGTACTTATAAATTCTTGCGTTTGTGTGCGCGGTACGCCTCGACAAACTCTTTGGCTACCCGCAGATTTTCCGGGAAGCGCACGTGGTTTCCATAGCCTCCGCTGGTCCAGTCCGGAAAATCGGCCGGGTTGAGATGCTGGTACCAAAAGCCTCGCGCGACGAGGTACTGTGCGGTGGCCCACTTCTCGGCTTCCCGTTTTTTGGGCGGCCGAAACCGATGGGGTAGCACCACGAGTTCGGTCTCACAGTCCGTGCACCGCACCGGGCCCGTGGCACCATAAGACACATTCACCGCTTTGCGGCAAGCGAAGCACACGTGTTTAGCGCCCATACACGAAAGTAACCCTCTTTTCGGTGAACCACTAGCAGCGGCCTGCTACCGGGTGGTGCTCGAGCTGCTACAGTACCAAAGGAGTTTAAGAAACCCGTCTACGATTCAAAGTCTATGAAATGGCCCGCGGGGATGAGTTTCGTAAACACCCGAAATGCAGCCTAGTCCCCCGGCTAAGTGCCACGCCGGTCGAGAGTTGAAACGGAGTCAAAACCACCACGATTCCAAGAGCGGTCGGATGAGTGGGATTGTGTTAAGCCGAATCAAATTTTTACCCTCCACTCAGCTCCCAACAGGAGCCAGCAGCTTGTAGTACACCGCCGTGGCGTGCAGCTGGCGGTCGAAGTTGAGGAAATACGCCGGGATGACCCCCACAAAATGGTAGCCTGCGCCTTGGTAAAGCTGCTCGGCCGCGTCGCCGTGGCGGGTATCCAGCACCAGGGTGGTGCGCCCCAGGGCGCGGGCGGCGTCTTCCACGGCCAGCAGCAGCTGGCGGGCCAGGCCTTGGCGGCGGGCGCGGGTGTGCACCAGCAGCTTGGAGACTTCGGCCCGGTGCAGGGAGTTGGGCCGGGTGGCCAGGTCGAGCTGCACCGAAGCGAGCAGCGTGTTGGCTCCCGGGGGCCGGGCCACGAGCAGCAGGCGGGTACCGGCCCGCACGTCGGCCTCGACGCCCTGCCAGTAGCAAAGGGCGTCGGCCGGGTCCAGCGGCGGCAGGAAACCCACCGAGGCATGGGATTCGACGGCGTCGCGCAGCAACTCGACAGGTTGGGGCAGCAGGGCCGGAATTTCGTTGGGGGCAAGGGGGGTGGTGATGGCGGCGTTCACGGGCAGGGCTCGGCGGTGGATGGGGACAGCAAATTACCGCTCCAATCCCTGATTTCGGCGGCTTGCCTGTCCGCAATGGCCGTTCGGCCCGGGCCCGCTGCCAAGGCGCGGCGCGGGCACTTCTTGGCAAAAGCCACGGGCTTAGCCATTGACCTTGCGTTCGGGTGTAGGCTCAGGCCCGTTGCCAACGAATGCGCTATTTTTAGCAATTGAACAAATGGTTGCCTTGTGTCCTCTACCGGTTTTCGCATGAAAATTCTGTTCCTTCTCATTGCTACGTTGACCCTTACGATTGGCGCGCAAGCGCAAAAAAAACCGGTGGCTGCGCCTTCTGCCGCCCCACCGCTGGAACAGGGCGCCACTGCCGAAGGCAAGCGGGTGGGCAAGTGGAAATTCTACACCCGCCTCGGGGAGCTGGACCTGGTGTTTGACTACGATTCGAGCCGCATCGGCTTCCAACAGCCCGATACCACCCGCTTTCTGGTGCGCGTTGGGGAGCAGTGGCTGCCGAAAGTGCTGGCCCGCCCGCCGCACTGCCTGGGCAGCACCGACCAACGCCTGCGGAATCTGCAGGGCAAGCTGCGCTACCCCATCAGCGCGCTGCGCCAGCAGCTGCAAGGCACCGTGTTGCTCAGCTACACCGTGGACGTGACCGGCCACACGCGGGACTACACCGTGGAAAACAGCCTGGGCCCAACCTGTGACCAAGCCGTGTGGCAGGCGCTGAAGGAACTGCCGGACAACTGGATTCCCGCCGTGTACCTGGGCCGTCCCACGCCGGCGCGCTTCTACCTGGCGGTGCAGTTCCGGATGATGGACGAAGCCGCTTACGACCGCCTGGCGCGCGAGGAAAAGCAGCTGGCGCAAAAAGCCCCGGGGAGTGCCCCGGCCCCGCCCAGCTTGCGCAGCCAACCCCACTACACGCACGAGGTATATGTGTCGGCCTTGGGCATCGAACGCGGCACGCGGATAGAGCACGTGGGGCGTTAAAGCGGCTTCGGAGAGGCACCCGGCGGGAGGAGCTGCGTGGTTTTGCGTAAACTGCGCTTCCAAGTTCCCATCCCTCATTACCTTATTTTTAAAACATGCGCGTTTTCATCACCGGGGCCAACCGGGGCCTGGGCCTCGAACTCACCCGCCAGTACCTCGAGCGCGGCGACCAGGTGTTTGCCGCCAGCCGGCAGCCGGCCCAGGCCGCCGACTTGCAGCAGCTGCACCGCCAGTACGCCGACCGCCTCGTGCTGCTGCCGCTCGACGTGACCGACGCCGCTTCCATTGCCGCCGCCGTGCGCACCGTGGCGGCCGCCGCCGACTCGCTCGACGTGCTCATCAACAACGCCGGGGTGTACCCGCACGCGGGCTCCGGCGACGCGCACCAGCGGCTGGGCCAGCTCACCCACGACGACGCCAACGAGACCATGCAGGTGAACGCCATCGGGCCGCTGCTGGTGGCCCAGGCGCTGCTGCCGCTGCTGCGCGCCGGGCGCAAGGGGCGCATCCTGAGCATGTCGTCGGGGCAGGGCTCGCTGACGTGGAAGGCCACCGGCGACCCCTACCACTACAGCGCCAGCAAGGCGGCCCTGAACATGTACATGCGCAGCCTGGCCGCCGAAATCGGCCACCTGGGCCTGATTTCGGTGCTCGTGGACCCCGGCTGGATGCGCACCGGCATGGGCGGCGACGCCGCCACCCAGGAGCCCGCCGACTCGGCCCGCGGCATCATCCGCCTGGCCGAGCAATTGCACGCCGAAGAAAACGGCAGTTTCGTGACCTGGCAGGGCCAGCCCGTGCCGTGGTAGGCCCCATTGTTTTATAAACTTAAAAGGGCCGTTTTCTGCCGAAAACGGCCCTTTTTATGGGAGAAAAAGGCTCCCGGTAGGAGGCGGTGCGGGGACCGGCCGGGTGTATTTGAAAATAACTGGCCGGGGTTGGCTATTTTTGAAGGGTAAAAATCCGGCCCTTCCGTGGTCTGCTCCATCGCCGGACTTTGCATTCCATTGCGCACTTCCGCGCGTCATCATTACCTCATTTTTTGCCCGTGAGAAAACCCGTTACGCTGAAGCTGGGCCTTGCCCTGCTTGGCCTGCTGCCCCTTTCCGGCCTGCACGCCCAAACGTTCGACCCCCAACAGGCTTACGCCCAAGCCCTGGAGGTGCGCAACCAATGGGCCGGCCCCGGCTACCCCGCCGCCGACCTGCGCCTGAGCAGCGCCTACGCCGACGCCAACGGCCTCTCGCACGTGTACGTGCAGCAGCTGTTCCGCGGCATTCCGGTGTACAACCGGGTGCAGTCGCTGGCCTTTGTGCGCGGGCGGCTGGCCGCCCACGCCGGCAGCTTCGTGCCGGCCAAGCAGCTGGCAGCCCTGCCGGCCGCGCCGGCCCTGGCGGCGGCCGTGGCCGTGGGCCGCGCCCTGCAGCACCTCCACCGCCCCTTTGCCGCCACCCCGGCCCGCCTCACGGAAGACGGCGGCCCCGAGGCCCGGCAAACCTTTGCCGCGGCCGGCGTGGCCCGGCGCGACATCGTGGCCAGCCTGACCTGGGCCCCCGACGACGCGGGCCGGCTCCACCTGGCCTGGAACGTGAACATCGACGTGCTCGGCACGCCCGATTGGTGGAACGTGCGGGTGGACGCCGCCACCGGCGCCATCGTGGGCCAGGACAACTGGACCGTGGAAGAAACGGCCCTGCACCGCCCGGCCCCGGCCGCCGCTGCGAAAGCCGCGGCCGGGGCGCAGCTGCTGCCCCCGCCCCCAACCACCACCACGGCTGCTTACCTGGTGGTGCCGTTTCCGCGGGAGAACCCAGGCACGCTGGGCTTCCAGACCGAAACCGACCCCTGGCTGCGGGCCGGGGCCGCCAACAGCGCCGTCACCCACGGCTGGCACTTCGACGGAACGACCAACTACGCCACCACCCGCGGCAACAACGTGGCGGCCTACGACGACGCGGCCAACGCCAACGCCCCGGGCAACTACGCCGGCTCGCAGTCGGCGGCGCCGGCGCTCAGCTTCAATTACGCCCCCAATTTTACGGCTTCGCCCAGCGTGGTGGGCAACCGCAACGCCGCGGTGGTGAACCTGTTTTACTGGAACAACATTGTGCACGACGTGACCTACCAGTACGGGTTCACGGAAGCGGCCGGCAATTTCCAGGCCGATAACCTGAGCCGCGGCGGCCGCGGCAACGACTACGTGAACGCCGAGGCCCAGGACGGCGGCGGCACCAACAACGCCAACTTCAGCACCCCGCCCGACGGCACCAGTGGCCGGATGCAGATGTACCTGTGGAGCGCCGCGCCGCCGCCGTACTCGCTGGTGGTGACGGCCCCCGGCACGGTGGCGGGCAGCTACCCGGCCGTAGAAGGCGGCTTCAGTACCAACAACAGCTTGGCCACGCTCGGCCCGATTGCGGGCCAGCTGGGCTTGTTCACCGACGCGGGCAGCAGCCCCGTCACCAGCCTGGCGTGCGGCGCCCACGGCGGGGCCCCGCTCACGGGCAAAATTGCGCTGCTCTACCGCGGCACCTGTAATTTTTCGGCAAAGGTGAAAAACGCGCAGCTAGCCGGCGCCATTGCCGCCATTGTGGTGAATAACGTGGCCGGCGCCTCTATCGTGATGGGCGGCAGCGACAACACGGTGACCATTCCGGCGGTGATGGTGACGCAGGCCACCGGCGCGCTGCTGGCCGGCGAAGTGGCCAACGGCGTGCAGGTGACCCTGCCCCGGCCCCCGGCCCCAGGCCCGCAGCTCGACGGCGACCTCGACGACGGCATTGTGGTGCACGAGTACGGCCACGGCGTGAGCACCCGC
>Ga0209511_1003215_pt1 | contig 12609 bp, 8 predicted proteins | sample SSSSmetaG_FD_184141 | JGI IMG/M metagenome (GOLD analysis project Ga0209511, IMG submission 184141) | Glacier valley bacterial and archeal communities from Borup Fiord, Nunavut, Canada, to study Microbial Dark Matter (Phase II) - ​SSSS... | ecosystem: Environmental > Aquatic > Freshwater > Ice >... | reverse complement strand
TAAACTGGGTGGCATGCAAAACATCGAGGTGCCAGATCTGCCGGCCGGCCAGCCGCAGCCTCGTGCTGCCTCGATGGCCCTGCGCGAAGTGGCCGAGGCGAGCAAAGACTTCGAGACCCACGTGCGCCACCAGCTCGACGTCAACGCCACCGACCTTGCCGCGATGGAGCACCTCATGGTGAGCGGCCCTCTCGGTCCGGCCGAACTCGGGCGACGCTTGGGCCTCAGTCGGCCCGCGATGACGGCGGTGGTCGACCGACTCACGGCGCTCGGCCATGCGACGCGATCGGAGCATCCCACCGATCGCCGCGGGGTGATCGTGACGCCGGTCCCCGCATCCGTCGATCGGGCAATGAGGATCTTACGGCCCATGATCGCCGAAGTGGATGCCGCCCTCGACGGTTTCAGCGAGGAGCAACAGGCGGCCATCGCCGAGTACCTTGGTCGCGTCGTTGCTGCGTATCGACGGCATCTCGACTAGCGCGCCCGGAGTCGCACCTGCGGCCGAGGGCAACTCGTTCGGCGCGACTAGCATGGGCCGCATGGCCAACATCACGTCACTGCCGGCCCCGCGCGGGCGCGGGTGGGGGATCCTCGCGCTCGTCGCCGTGGCCCTGCCGCTGCCGTGGGTATTCACGCTCGTGGTGCTCTCTCTCGTGGTTCAGTCGCGCATGGCGGGCCCGTTGAGCGGGTACGGCCCGGAGTTCTGGTTCTACGGGGCGATCGCCTCGGCGGGACTTCTCTTCTTTCCCGCGTTTTTTCTCGCGGGGATCGCCTTCGCGATTGCGGCGATCCGCGCCCCGCGGCGCGCAAGCAAGATCATGGGCTGGATCGCCGTAGGAATCACGCTCATCACGATCCCGCTCCTGTGGGTCGGCTACGGAGTCTGGATCAATCCCTAGGCCGTGGGCCTGGGCTCAAGCCGACAGTCTGCCGACTCGCCTTCCGCGGCGATTCAGGTCTGGCAGTTCGGGCACCAGTACGTCAAGCGAAGCGCCAGGGGTGAGTCGCCGAGCTGGCCGGAGCGCACGTGCGTGCCGCACCGGAGGCAGGGTTGTCCGGCCCTCCCGTAGACCCAGTTTGTGTCGCCACGGAGCTTTCCCGTGAATGTGCGCTCCGCGCGGTCCTTATTTGCTTCGATGAGCTTCTTGGCGAGCGCGACCGTGCGCTCAAGGTCGGCCACCTCGCCGACTGGCCGGGTAGGGAGCACACCGCGCAGGTAGCAGAGCTCGGCCCGATAGACGTTGCCGAGACCCGCGAGGTTGCGCTGGTCGAGCAGCGCAAGGCCGATCTCTCGTGGGGCGTCGCGGCGCAGATTCGCGAGCGCGAGCTCGGCGTCCCAGTCCGCGCCCAACAGGTCGGGACCGAGGTAGCCCACGACAGACTGCTCGTCTGCCGTGGGAACGACCTCGAACAGGCCGAGCTCAAAACCGACGGCCTCGAACCGCTCATTGGCCAGGATGGCGCGCGCCTGGAATTCGGGACGTCGCCACCGAGCCCCCCGTGGGTACACCTGCCAGACCCCCTCCATCTTGAGGTGGCTGTGCAGCGTGACGTCACCGACCCGCGTGAGTATGTGTTTGCCGCGGCTCACCACCTCGTGCACGGTCTCGCCTCTGAGGTCAACGGTTGCGAATTTCGGGACCCGGATGTCGCAGCGCTCGAGCACGGTGCCCGCGAGCGCGGTGTGCAGCAGCCTGGCTGCGCGGTAGACGGTGTCGCCCTCTGGCATCAGCCGCGCAACCGAAGGCCCTGCGGCGTCGGCGAGAAACCGGCTTCGGCGAGGAGCACGCCGAGCGGCGATCCCACCGAGAACTCCCCATCGATGCGCTCCACGCGAAGCTTTCCGATGCCGGCCCGAACGGTTGCGGCGAGCGACATCGCGGCCGCCCGCAGCGCGTCGGGTTCGGAGGTGAAGGTGAGCACGGTCTTGCCGCCGCGTTCGATGTAGAGGGTGAGCGCGCCATCCACCATCACGACCATCGCGCCGGCTTTGCGGCCCGGCCGGTGCTTTGTCGTCGCATCGTCGGCGGGCGCGGGCCACGCGAGCGCGGCGCCATACGGGTTTGCGGGGTCGGTCGCGGCGAGAGTCAGAGCGTGGTTAGGCCGGGGAGCCTCGGGCTCGAAAGTGAAACTCCGCAATCGGTCAACGGTTGCACTCGTGGCGAACTGTGCGGCGCCGAGGCCATCGACGAAGTAGCCGCGTCGCGCACGCCCCGACTCCTCGAATCCGCTGAGCACCTTGTATGCAAGCGCGAAGCCGCCCCGGATGCCCTCGCTCACGACCGCGCCGCGAGTGACAATCCCGTGCCGCTCGAGCAGTGACTCGGCCATTGCTTTCGCCTTGACCGTGCTGTCACCGTCCGCGAGGGGGAGCAGCGACCAGCGGCCGCCTCCCGTCGGTGGCCCGGATTGCGCGACCGTGACCGACCGCCCTCGGTACGACCGCACCCGGGGAGCACGTCGCGGGGTTGCCGGTCGGCCGAGAAACGACCTCAGTGGAGCAAAGGTGTCGTTCGTCACGAGGCCCGCCCAGACCAAGTCCCACAGCGCCTGATTGAGTGCCTTATCGTCCACGCTGCCGACGGCGTGCCCCAACTGCCGGAAGAAGTACGCCCCTCCGCCCGCAAGCGATTCGAGAATCGCGCGCTGCAGTTCGGTCGTCTCGACCTCGCCCGCTTCGGAAAGGGTGAGCCGCGCCGTATCTGCGACGTGCAGACTCACCCAGCCGTCACCGCCGGGAAGCACACCGTGGCCGCTCCAGAGCACTTCGCCCGTCACCGTCAACTCGTCGAGCCAGGCCTGCGAATAGTTCGGCAGTCGCGCCGGGAGCACGAGCGACTCCCAGGTGGATGCCGGCAGCGCGACCCCGGCGAGCTGATCGATGACCTGCACGAGACCGTCGACCCCGCGGAGGGGCCCGCCCACGTTCTGCCACACGGGCAGGAATCGGCCGAGCGCGGTCTGCTCGACGGGCTCAACCTCGGAGCGCAGTGCCGCGAGCGACCGACTGCGCAGCCGCCGCAAGACCTCAACCGAACACCACTCCGTGCCGCTCGCTCCTGGCCGAAACTCGCCGTCAACGACGCGGCGGTCGGCAGCGAGTCGTCGCAAGGTGTCGGTGATCACGGCGGTTCCGAGACCGAATCGGGATGCGGCATCCTGAACAGTGAACGGACCGTGGGTGCGGGCGAAGCGGCTCACGAGATCGCCGACAGGGTCGGGGACGGGCTCGATGAAGGCCGCGGGGACTCCGATCGGGAGTGGGACACCGAGCGCGTCGCGCAGGCGCGCGGCATCCTCAACAGCGGCCCACTGAGCCGTCCCCGCGATGGTGACCGGGAGCACGCGGTTCGCGCGCGACAGGCCGGTGAGCAATTCCGCCAGAGTCATACCCGAGTCATCGCGCTCGCCGGGCGTCCAGCGCAGCACGAGCTCCTCGGTCGAGAGCGGACCGAGCATCCGGACGAGGTCGACTATTCCCTCCATGCCGTGGGCATGACGGTCGGGAGCGAGCCGTTGAAGTTCGAGCTCGGTCTGCTCGATGACCACCGGATCAAGCAGCTCGCGCAGCTCGGCGCGGCCGAGGAGCTCCGCGAGCAGCGCGGAGTCGAGCGAGAGCGCCGCGGCACGTCTTTCGGCCAGCGGAGAATCGCCCTCGTACATGAAGGCCGCGACGTAGCCAAACAGCAGGCTTCGAGCAAAGGGTGACGGCACCTCGGTCTGGGTTTCAACGACGCGCACCGCGCGCGACGCGAGTTTGTCGGTGAGCGCCATGAGCGCGGGCAGGTCGTAGACGTCTTGCAGCACCTCGCGCACGGTCTCGAGCACGATCGGGAAGCTCGGGTACTTGCGCGCGACATCCAGCAATTGGGATGCCCGCTGTCGCTGCTGCCACAGCGGCGACCGGCGCCCCGGATCGCGTCGGGGCAGCAGAAGCGCTCGCGCGGCACACTCCCTGAATCGCGCCGCGAAGAGCGCGCTGCCGCCGACCTCCTCCGTCACGATGGCTTCGAGTTCCTCGTGCTCAAAGACGAAGAGTTCGGCGCCGGGGGGCTCGGCATCGGTGTCGGGGATGCGCACGACGATCCCGTCGTCCCCCGCCATCGCTGCGCCGTCGACCCCGAGGCGTTCTCGCAGGCGTGCGCTCACCGCGAGAGCCCAGGGCGCGTGCACAGGCATGCCGTAGGGCGAGTGCAGCACGACTCTCCAGTCGCCCAGCTCGTCACGAAAGCGCTCGACGACGAGGGTCGTGTCGGTCGGCACCTGACCCGTCGCGGTCTTCTGCTCCTCGACCAGCGCGATCAGGTTAGTGACCGCGAACGGGTCGAGGCCGATCGCCTCGACGCGCGCCCGGGCATCCTTGAGCGACGAGTTCGCAAGCGCGCGCGTGAATGCGCCGATCGCCTCGCCGAGTTCGGCGGGCCGGCCGAGCCCGTCGCCTTTCCAGAACGGCACCTTGCCCGGCTGCCCGAACGCCGGGGTTACGAGCACCTGATCGTGCGTGATTTCCTCGATCCGCCAACTCGTCGCACCGAGCGCGAACACGTCACCCACGCGTGACTCGTAAACCATCTCCTCGTCGAGCTCGCCGACTCGCCGGCCCGGCCCTTTCTCCGCGGCCGAACCGCCAACCATGAACACGCCGAACAACCCCCGGTCCGGGATCGTGCCCCCGGATGTCACGGCCAACCGTTGCGAACCCGGGCGACCGCTCATCGTCCCGGCCACCCGATCCCACGTGATGCGCGGGCGAAGCTCCGCGAACTCGTCACTCGGGTACCGGCCGCTCAGCAGGTCGAGGGTGGCTTCGTACGCGGACCGCGGCAGAGTCGCGAACGGAGCGCTGCGTCGCACGGTCTCGAACCACTCCTCCACGTTGATCGTGTCGAGCGCGGTCGCCGCGACCGTCTGCTGCGCGAGCACGTCGAGCGGGTTCGCGGGAACGGCGATCGCCTCGATGAGCCCCGACCGCATCCGGTCTACCGCGACCGTGATGTGGATGAGGTCGGTGCGGTGCTTGGGAAAGAGCAGCCCCTTCGAGATCTCACCCACCTGGTGCCCAGCTCGACCGATGCGCTGAAGTCCGGATGCGACGCTCGGCGGTGACTCGACCTGAATCACCAGGTCGACCGCCCCCATGTCGATCCCGAGCTCGAGCGAACTCGTCGCGACAACGCAGCGCAAGCGGCCCGACTTGAGGTCGTCCTCGATCGTCGCGCGCTGCTCCTTGGAGACGGAGCCGTGGTGGGCTCTCGCTAGTATTGGCGCAGCGGCAATGATGTCGACCGCCTCGCCCCGCCCAAAGATGCCCGCCGAACCCCGGGCGAGCCGGTCGACATCATTGCCTCCGGTCGAATCCTCGCTTCCGGACAGAGAGCGACTGACGCCCCTACTTCCGCCCGCATCCGCCGTCTGCGCGGCAAGCGAGCCACGCGTCGCACCCGGCTGCGCCATCATTTGGGCGGGGAGGCGAGACGGGGTGACTCCCAACTCGCGCTCTTCATAGATCTCGTTGAGGCGGGAGGTCAGTCGCTCGGCGAGCCGCCGCGAGTTGGCGAAGACAATGGTCGAGCGGTGCTTCACGATCTCGTCGACGATGCGCTCCTCGACGTGAGGCCAGATCGAGCCGGTCGCCTCAGCGGAGATTCCGGGGGAATCCGCTCCCTCGCGAGCTCTCACAACGCCCGGCTCGGTCATGTCCTCGACCGGCACGACGACCGAAAGGTCGAAGGTCTTGGCGGCGGGCGGCTGCACGATCGTGACCGGCGAGCGACCGCCGAGGAAGCGCGCCACCTCAGCGAGCGGGCGGACCGTCGCCGAGAGGCCGATTCGTTGGGCCGGCTTAGCCAGGAGAGCGTCGAGCCGCTCGAGCGAGACGGCCAGGTGCGCGCCACGTTTCGTCGCTGCGACCGCGTGCACCTCGTCGATGATGATCGTGTCGACGCCCATGAGACTCTCGCGCGCCGCCGAGGTGAGCATGAGGTACAGCGATTCGGGAGTTGTGATCAGGATGTCCGGGGGCGTCCGTGCCAGGAGCCTGCGGTCGCCGGGCGTGGTATCGCCCGAGCGCACGCCCACGGTCACGCTGGGTGCCGCCAGCCCGAGCCGCCGCGCCGTTTGTGTCACCCCGACGAGCGGGGCGCGCAGGTTGCGCTCGACGTCCACCCCGAGGGCCTTGAGTGGCGAAATGTAGAGCACGCGGGTGCGCCGGCGGGGGTCATCCGGTGGCGGGGTCGCGATGAGGCGATCGATGGCCCACAGGAATGCCGCGAGAGTCTTGCCCGAGCCGGTCGGTGCGACGACGAGCGCGTGAGACCCGGACGAGACCGTCTCCCACGCCCCGAGTTGCGCCGGGGTGGGTGCCAAGAAGGCGCCCGAGAACCACTCCCGCGTGGCGGGGGAGAAGCGGTCGAGCACGGAGGCCATCCCCCTATCTTCGCCCCCGCGACCGTCATCCCTGCGAAGTGGCTACTGTCCGAGCTTCGCCGACGGCGGGATCTCCGAATGTTGCCAACAATTCACCGATGCGGTGATTCCCCTCGAGCGGGTGCCGCAGTGGTAGCTCGGCGTTGACCACGTAGGTGTTGCGTCTGCCGGACTTGGTTCGCGCCAGATAGCCCGCCTCTTCGAGTTCCGCGACGATCCGTTGGGCGGCACGCTCGGTGATCCCGACGTGCTCGGCGACATCCCTCAGCCGCATCTCGGGATTTTGTGTGACGCACAGGAGCACATGTGCGTGGTTCGTCAGAAAGGTCCAGTGCGCCATTTGGTCAGTTTAACGACATGGGAAGCAAAAAACACCCTATCTGTTGCACGAATTATAAAGCGTGCTATGGTTTTCGTGTTTTGAAGATCGCAAACCGAAGGAATCGTTCATGGCACTGGTAAACCTCGCTGGCATGCAGATTGCGCAGTGGTGTGCGCTTGCCGTGGTCATCCTTCCGTTCGTGGGCGCGGCGATCGCCGCGATTGTGCGCGGTGCCTCGGAGCACACGAGGGCCCAGATTCCGGCCGCACTCGCGGTGATCGGCGCGATCACGGCGCTCCCGCTTCTGGTTGGTGTGCTCGGGGGAGGTGCGCTGAGCATCGACGCTACGGGACTCCTCGGCGTCGACGTGCTTGCGGCACTCATGCTCGGTCTCGTCGCGGGGTTGAGCGCGATCATCCAATCCTTCTCGCTGCGCTACCTTCGGGGCGACCCTCGGCAAGTGTGGTTTGTCGTCACCGCAAATCTGCTCGTCGGCTTCACAGGCCTGATGGTGACGACGCTGACTGTGGTCGGATTCGCAGTCGCATGGACGCTCGCCGGCGCGAGCCTGGTCGCGCTGCTCGGCACCTACCCGGCACTGCGGCAAGCGCGCGACGGGATACGGCGCACGGCCATCAGTTTCGCGATCGGAGACGGCGCTCTCTGGGTGGCAGTGCTCGTCTTGTGCCTCGGGGCGGGTAGCGACCTCTCGTTTTCGCGACTGCCCGAAGCGCTGCTCGGAGTGTCTCCGGCGGCGCAACTCGCGCTGGGCTTGCTGCTCGCGGTGGCGGCATTCGCGCGCTCAACCCAGCTGCCGTTCCACCGCTGGCTGCCAGCGACCCTCGCGGCGCCGACGCCGGTCTCCGCGCTCATGCACGCGGGAGTCGTGAACGCGGCCGCGGTGCTCATCATCCGGTTCATCCCGCTCTTCCAGCCGAGCGGCATCGTCATGGGCACGGTCTTCGGGATCGGGGCGGCAACACTGGTGTTCGCCGCGGTCGTACGCGTCGTGAAGCCGGATGTGAAGGGCAGGTTGGTCTATTCGACCATCGCGCAAATGGGCTTCATGGTCATGGCGCTGGGGCTCGGAGCATTCGGTGCCGCGGTCTTCCACCTCATAGCGCACGGCCTCTTCAAAGCCACCTTGTTTCTCAGTGCGGGATCCGCGGTGAGCACGATCGCGACGCGACGGATGGCGCCCGCACCGGTTGCCCGTCGCGCTCCCGCACGTGTAGTCGCCCTCGTCATTGCTGTCCTTGTGCCTATCGGGTCAATTGCGGTCGCGTGGAGACTGCTGTACTCGGCGGCCTCCCCGGCGAGCCTCGCTCTACTCCTGTTTGTCGCTGTGACCGGATCGGTCGCACTGGGAGCCGTTCTCGTCCGCCGAATCAGTGTGCAGCTTGCGATCGCAAGCACTCTCGTCACGATCGTCCTGGCGTTCGGCTACGTCGCCGCGATCAACGCGACCACGACAGCACTCTCGAGCGTCGTCGTGCACTCCGGATCTCCGGTGCCGCCGTGGCTCAGTGCGGTGCCGCTTATCGCGCTGCTGGCCCTCGAAGTCATTCGCGCCCGCCCGCAACTATTGCCCGCGGTGCAGCGACGGCTGTACGCGGCCGCGCTATCAGCATCGACCCCCTCCGTTTCCCCTCAGCACGCCCCCGCACCTCTTACTCGCACAGGCAGGTTCTCATGACGCACACTCTTCCCAGCGCTCCCCTCGTGCGGGCGCGCGTTGCCCGCGCCGCCGACGTGGTCGTACCCCAATGGCCGCTCGAATCCTTCATCGCGATCAACCCACTTGCTGCGGCCGAGGCCGGCCGGTTCGAGGATGCCGCACGATCGGCCCCCGGTGTCGCCCTCACGCGAGCGGTCGGTGACTATGTGGACGACTTTCGTGCTCAGCGCATCAGCGATGCGAGCCTGCGCAGCGCGCTCCTTGAGCGCGTCCCCGAGCTGCGGGCAATCGCATCCCAAGCGCTCGGCTCGTCGGGCATTTCTGCACTCGACGTGATCGTCGCAGAGCTCACGCGACTGCCGGCGGCTCCCGATGCCCGTAGGGACGGCTCGCCCGCACAGTCGCGCCTCGACGAGGTGATGGCGCACTGGCTCGCCGCGTACCTCGATCCGGAACCGCTTTGGCCCATGCCCGGTCACCGCTTGGGCTTCTTCGGAGCGTGGCGACTCATGGTCAGACACGATTCACGATTGCCTCGGTGGGCGCGCCGCGCGCTCGCGCGCATCCCTGAGACGCCCGACGGCGCGCTTGCCGAATCGCTCGAGAACCTCGCGATTGACGACGACCAGATCGAGGGCGCGTTGCGCGCCGAGCTTGCCCACCTGCCGGGTTGGGTGGGGCACGTCAAGTGGCGAGCGGATCACGTCGGCGACATCGACCTCACGTCGTATCTCGCGGTGCGCCTCGCGACGCGCGTCGCATTGGGCCCCACCGAGCAGTCACCCGACGAGCTTCATGCCACCGTGCCCCGTGACGACCCGTTTGAACGAGCGGCAGCACTAGTGAAATCGCTCGAACTCGAGGCAGACCCGAACTCGGTAGCTCGAGTCTTGATGCTGCACCCCACCGACCAGCACGCGTTCACTTGGCAGCGCGCCGCCGAACTTGAATACTCCCGAGGCTTGATCGCCCGGCTCGGCCGCGACGACGTCGACGAGTCGCAACGACCCATCTCGCAAGTAGTCTTGTGCATCGATCCCCGCTCGGAGGGGTTGCGGCGCCAGCTCGAGCGGTCGCCCGGAATCGACACGTTCGGCTTCGCGGGGTTCTTCGCCGTGCCGATGCGCTACACCACCGCGGATGGCCGCGGCTCGGTCGATTCGCTCCCCGCCCTGCTCAGCCCGCGCCACGCGGTAACCGAGGTGAGCGTCGACGCTCGGGACGGCGAGTTGCGGGCGAGCCGGCTGCGGCTGCGGGATGCCGTGGCCGGCGGCATCCATCGGGGAGAGGCGGTCTCGGCGGCGGGCTTCGCGCTCGCAGAAACCTCGGGCTGGTTCATGGGGCTCGCGTCGCTCGCGCGCACTTTCGCCCCGTCGGCCACCGCGCGACTCGCTCGGTCTGTTGGCCGGGTTCCGGAGGCGCCGGCGGTGCTGACGGTCGACCGTGCATTCTCGCTCGAGGAGCGCACACTCATCGCCGAAGCTGCGGTGCGCATGATGGGCATGACGAGATTCGCATCACTCGTTGTCTTCGGCGGCCATGCGTCGTCGACGACCAACAATCTGTTCCAGTCGGCGCTGGACTGCGGCGCCTGCGGAGGCAATCCCGGCTCACCGAACGCACGCGCGGCAGCGTCCATTTTCAATGATTCCGCGGTGCGTTTGGGGCTAGCCGCGCACGGAATCGAGATCCCGGCAGACACTTGGTTTGTTGCTGCCGAGCACAACACGGTGACTGACCGGTTGGCCGTGCTCGATCAGCACCTCGTTCCGGGGTCGCACCGCGACGCGCTCGCGGATTTCGAGTTGCGCAGCGCCGCCGCGTCGGATCGTCTCGTGCGTGAGCGGGCATCCGCGCTTCCCGGTGCCACCGCTCGCACGCGCTTGTCGAGAGTGCGCGAGCGGGCGGATGACTGGGCCGAGGTGTATCCGGAGTGGGGGCTCGCCGGCAACGCGGCCATGATCATCGGTCCGCGGACTCTCACTCAGGGCCTCGATCTGGGCCGCAGAGTCTTCTTGCACTCGTACGAAGCGGCGTGCGACCCCGACAGCGACGGGCTCGAGACGATCCTCACCGCGCCGCTTGTGGTGGCTCAGTGGATCAATCACCAGTACTACTTCTCCGCTCTTAACCCCGACACCCTCGGCGCCGGGACCAAGACGCTCCACAACGCGATCGGCGGAATCGGGGTACTCCAGGGTCAGTCGGGTGACCTCATGCGCGGACTCCCTTGGCAGTCCGTCGGCCTCGGCACCGCTCTCGTGCACGAACCGTTGCGACTGAGCGTGATTGTCGAGGCTCCGCGCGACCGGATTGCGGCAATCGTGTCGCGCAATCAGGTGTTGCGTTCGCTCTTTGAGAACGACTGGATTTCGCTCACCGCTCGGGATGACCGCGCCGGCGAATGGCACCGTTACGGCCACTATGGCTGGATTGAGATCGCATTGTCAGAAATCAGAACACCAGAAACCACAATGACAACAACAGGAGAACGCTCATGAATGGGCTCACGAAAATGACCAAGGTGGAGATCGTCGTCGCGGGTCGGGACGCGCCCCCGGTGCGCGAGCTCATCACCGCTGCCGGCGCGACCGGTTACACGAGCGTGTCGGGGGTCTCGGGCATCGGCCACGACGGCCAGCACTCGGGCGCGCTGCTGTTCAACGAGTACGACACCCTCACGATGGTGATCACGGTGCTCCCGCCGGAGAAGGCATCCGCACTCATCGAGTCGGTGCGGGTCTTGCTCGACGGCCGCAGCGGGGTCATGTTCGTCGCGGACACCTTTGTCAGCAGACCCGACTACTTCGGCTGAGAGCGCCGGTGCCGACTTCGAGCCCCTACCTCGACCGTCGTGTCGTCTTCGCGACGATGCACGGCAAAGAGAAAGCGGCGCGCGAGCCGTTTGAGCGCGAGCTCGGAGCCGAGGTTGTTGCCGCGGTTGGCCTCGATACCGACCAGTTCGGTACGTTCTCGCGCGATATCGAGAGAACACTCACGCCTCGGCTCGCCGCGCGGGCGAAAGCGCGACTGAGCCTCAAGCTCAGCGGTGAGCACTTTGCCCTTGCCTCCGAGGGCTCGTACTCCAGTTCATTCGGTCCGGTCGTCGTGCACAACGAACTGCTGCTATTCGTGGATGACGAGCGCGGCTTCGAACTGATCGAGAGCGCCTCCGCTGCCGCTCCGCTCGTGGGAGCGCGACGGTGCGATACCGTCACGGCCGCACTCGAACACGCGACGCGAATCGGACTCCCGGAGCAATGGGTCATGGTGCACGTTCAGGTCGGCTCCGAGTTAATCGTTCGTAAGGGACTGCGCTCGCGGGATGATCTCGAGCTCGTCGTCGCCTCGCTGTTGCAGGCGTCTCCCGATCACACCGTCACCGTCGAGCCGGATCTGCGTGCGCACGCGAGTCCGAGCCGAGCGACCGCCATCGCTCAACTCTCCGAGCGGATGGCGCTGCGACTGGCGACGCCGTGCCCACGCTGTGCCACTCCCGGATTCGGCATCGTCGATGTACAACGGGGGCTCCCGTGTCGCGACTGCGGCGAGCCGACCCGAGGCATAATCGCCGACATCCGCGGCTGCGCGCTCTGCGACCGAGTCGAAATCGTTAATCGACCGGAACGCACGTCGTCGCCCGAGTGGTGTGACGCGTGCAACCCCTGAGTTGGCTGGCTAGGCGTTGTCGCGCAAGAACTGGGTGAGGTCGCCCAGCTCGTCGCGAGAGATCGAGTGCCCCAGTCCCTCGTAGATGCGCACGGTTGCGGTGGAGTGCGTCGGGAGCCACGACGCCGTGCGGTCGACCGCGGCGTCCGGGATCACCGAGTCCGCGGTTCCGCGGCCCCAGAACACGAGCGGACGCACCTCGGCGAGTTCGGCATCCCCGGCGTGCTCGGCACTCGCGACGAAACCGGACAGCGACACAGTCGCCGTGAACCGGCGCGGGGCGTGGCGCAGCAACTGGAGCGTCATTGCGGCACCCTGCGAGAACCCGAGCAGGCTCACGCTCGGGTGGTCGAGGGTGTCGAGCCATTCGATGATCGCTTCGGCCGCGGCATCCACTCGGTCCGGTTCGGGCAAACCCGGCGCCTGATCGACTCGCGACCACCACGCCCAGCCGCCGCTCTCGGCGATCGGTCCACGTAAGGATGCCACGACAGACCCCAGGGGAAGGCCC
>Ga0209511_1003213_pt1 | contig 12615 bp, 12 predicted proteins | sample SSSSmetaG_FD_184141 | JGI IMG/M metagenome (GOLD analysis project Ga0209511, IMG submission 184141) | Glacier valley bacterial and archeal communities from Borup Fiord, Nunavut, Canada, to study Microbial Dark Matter (Phase II) - ​SSSS... | ecosystem: Environmental > Aquatic > Freshwater > Ice >... | reverse complement strand
CCGACCTGTGAGCGTGGAGTTTCCATCGGCGCTGCCCGATAGCGGCAAAGCTGATAACCAGATCTTGGCGGTGGCACTTGATCTGCAACATCACCATCCCAAGCGCAGCGTGGTGCTGGTCTCCAAAGATATCAATATGCGCATCAAGGCGCGTGCCATTGGGGTCGCGGCGGAAGATTATTTCAACGATAAAGTGTTGGAAGACACTGATCTTCTCTATACCGGTGTGCGTGAGTTACCCAAAGATTTTTGGGACAAGCACGGCAAGGATATGGAGTCCTGGCAGGAGCATGGTCGCACCCTGTATCGCATCAAGGGCCCGATGGTACCCAGTTTCAACATTAATGAATTCGTTTTTCAGGACGAAGATAAACCGTTCTACGCCATCGTCGCCGCGCAAGAAGGCAAAAGCGCGGTTCTGAAAACATTGAAGGACTACACCCACCAGAAAAATAATATCTGGGGCATCGTGGCGCGCAATCGTGAACAAAATTTTGCGCTAAATGTATTGATGGATCCCGAGATTGATTTCGTCACGCTGCTCGGTCAGGCCGGCACGGGTAAAACATTGCTCACGCTCGCCTCGGCGCTGATGCAAACACTGGAATTCAAAGTCTATTCAGAGATCATCATCACCCGCGTAACCGTGCCGGTTGGTGAAGATATTGGCTTCCTGCCGGGCACTGAAGAGGAAAAGATGAATCCGTGGATGGGCGCGCTTGAGGACAACCTGGACGTGCTCAATTCAACTGATGATGAAGGTGGTGACTGGGGGCGTGCCGCGACGCGCGATCTGATTCGTTCGCGCATCAAGGTGAAGTCACTTAACTTCATGCGGGGCCGTACGTTCCTGAATAAGTTTTTGATTATTGATGAAGCGCAAAATTTAACGCCTAAACAGATGAAGACTTTAATCACCCGCGCAGGTCCGGGGACAAAAGTGGTCTGCCTCGGCAATATTGCCCAGATTGATACACCCTACTTGACCGAAGGATCTTCGGGCCTGACTTACGTGGTAGATAGGTTTAAGGGCTGGGCACATTCGGGGCACATCACGCTGCAGCGCGGCGAACGTTCGCGCTTGGCGGATCACGCTGCCGAAGTGCTGTAGCCGTTTTATTAAAGCACTTTCGATGCGAACCTCAATACCCACGGTGATATTTGTTTGGCCATTATCGCTGGGGGTGTTGAGCATTTTTGCTTTTGCCGCCCATGATGTCGATGCCCAAACGCCCACTGCGCGTAGCGATGCTGATAACAAGCAACAAACCACACCTACTTTGGCAGATAGTGCCTTGGACTCTAAAGCGCGAACCTATGTTAAAAACCTGCCTAAAAAATCAGGGCTCAAGTCCACGCGCGGAACCGAAGCCGCCGATCCGGAAGACAAAAAACAAGCCGTCAAAAACATTGACGGCATTCCACGCCTTGAGGAAATACGCGTTGTGGATGCCATTGCGCCCGAAGACTACGTTGCCCCAAAGATCGCACCAATGCTGGTGTTCAGGGCAAAACTTGATAAACAAAGACCGATGACGCCAGAGGAAATCGCACAGACCGCACTATGTTTTATCGGGCTTTGCAAAATTGATACATCAAGGGAGCTGAGCATCGCCGACCGTAATGAGGCCCGCGCAAAAAATCCGCCCAGTTTTGCCGCCCCGGATCCACACTGATATGAAACACGAAAAATGAAACGCGAAATATGAAACGCGGTTTTTACAACATCATGGCGGCGCAGTTTTTTTCATCGCTGGCTGATAACGCATTGCTGATCGCCTCGATTGCGCTGCTTATTCAGCTCGACGGCCCGGCATGGATGACCCCGTTATTGAAATTTTTCTTTACAATTTCTTATGTGGCGCTGGCCCCGTTTGTAGGCCCGTTTGCAGATGCGTGGCCCAAAGGCAAAGTCATGTTCATCACCAACACCATCAAGGTTATCGGGTGCTTGATGATGCTGTTTTATGAATTTATAGCGGGCAGTGGCATGCCCGCTTATTTGGTTGCCCTCATCGCTTACGGTGTAGTCGGTTTTGGCGCTGCCGCCTATGCACCCGCAAAATATGGCATCGTCACTGAGTTGTTGCCGCCTGAAAAACTGGTCATGGCCAACGCCTGGCTAGAAGGACTTACCGTTATTTCAGCCATTGTCGGATTTGTGGTCGGCGGATATTTAATCAAACCATCTGTTTCAAAAACCCTGCTCTCGTTCGACATACCCTACATCGATACCAGCATTGACACACCTGCTGAGGCAGCAATAGCCGTCATCGTCATTTTTTATATCATCGCCGCGATTTTTAATTTATTTATCCCCGACACCGGTGCCCGTTATGAAAAGCAAAAAACCCGTCCGCTTGAACTAATCGCACATTTTGGTTACTGTTTCAACACCTTGTGGAAAGACAAGCTTGGCCAAATATCACTGGCAGTCACCACTTTGTTTTGGGGCGCAGGAGCGACCCTCCAATTTATTGTTTTACGCTGGTCAGAACAGCATCTGAATATGTCACTTGATAAGGCATCAGTGCTGCAAGGCGTTTTCGCTTTCGGCATCGCATTTGGTGCGGTGATAGCGGGGCAATTTATTCCGCTCAAAAAATCGCTTCGGGTGTTGCCAGCTGGTATTGCAATGGGCATCATGGTGATGGCAATGCCGCTCGTACACTTCATGCCCACCGTATATGTGCTGATGATTATGGTCGGCACCATTGCCGGATTTTTTCTTGTTCCGATGAATGCCCTGCTTCAACATAGGGGCCATGTGCTGTTGTCCGCAGGAAACTCTATCGCAGTACAAAATTTTAACGAGAACCTTTGTATCCTGGTCATGCTGGCGTTTTATGCGCTGCTGTTGTCGCTGGATATTCATATCAATACCGCGATCATTATTTTTGGGACGTTCGTCTCGCTATCAATGGGCGGTGTGATCCTCTGGCATCGACGCAATCAGCGCGTCTATGGCAACTCGGAGCAGCTCATCGGTATTGAGAAGGGCGAGTCACTCACTCATTTTGATCAGCGGTTGCACTAAGGGATTTTGATCACGCAGATAACCGGATATTGGGCCTACAAAACGACTGGGCTATCGGGCTGTTCATTTTTGTGCGTGCCATTTGCTGGAAAATAATGCGCTAACTCGGCACTGATTTTTTCGATGCCACTCACACTACCCGCCAAAAATGCGGCTTTGCGATAGTGATGTTCGATCTCTCGACAGATGGCATGCCAGCGTTGCTCACCAGCTTTCTGATGGATGCTGCGATCAGCCACAATTTCTACTTTGCGATCGGCCAGCAACACATAAATCAGCACGCCGTTATTCTCTTCGGTATCCCAAACACGTAGCATTGAAAAAACCTCAATCGCCCGCTGACGGGCACTGACGGCGTGCCATAGCTGCGATGTAGTCAATTCTGCTTCAACGACAAAACGTAACTGACCGCGATGCTTTATTTCACCCGCTGCCACAGCGGCCTCAATCGCGCTCAGGGTTGCGCGCGAGAAGTGACGATTGCGAATGATCGGCGACATCCAGATGTGACTAAAAAATCTTTTAAATGAGCTCATGCTTCGTCCTCACCAATCACCGGACGCGCCGCCGCCATCAAAGCCGCCACCGCCGCCACTAAAGCCACCGCCACCACTGCCGCTACCACCACCGCCGCCGAATCCACCACCGCCCCAGCCGCCACCGCGACCATTGGCAAAATTCATTGCCCCCATCAATAGCACGGCGATAAACATAACCACACCCGCTAGAGCTGGCAAGAATAAACCGCCCGCAACAAACCAGGCCACCGCTGCCGCAATACCGCCAGTTGCGCCAGCCCCCAAAAAACGGCCCAGCAACGACCTCAGCAATGGCCCCACCACTATCGCCGCAAAAATAGCCAGCATCATAAAATTTGCGTAGCCACCCGTTGCATGGCTGCCAACTCGTTTGGGCGGCGGTGATGGCAGCGCTTCGCCGTCGGTCACGCTGATGATTTTGGCCACGCCGTCATCAATACCGCCGGCGAAATCGCCCGCGCGAAATTTAGGCGCGACGCTTTCGGTCAAAATACGTTTTGACATAGCGTCAGTCAATGAACCACTAAGCCCAAGGCCGACGAGTATCTGGGTTTTTCGATCATTTTTAGCGATGACAAAAAGCACACCATCATCAATATTTTTACGGCCGAGCTTCCACTCGGTCATGACGCGGGTTGAATAATCAAAAATAGTTTCAGGCTGAGTTGTGCCAACTATCAGCACTGCAATTTGCGCGCCTTTCCGGGCTTCATATTCCTTAAGCCGCGTTTCAATTCGGGCTGCATCGGTTGCTGACAAAGTCGCCGTAGTGTCGGTCAGGCGCTGAGTCAGTTTGGGAACGGGATGAAAATCACCTTCGGCCGCATAGGCAATAGGCATCGCGCCTGAAACGCATACCGCCATTGTCACGATCAAGGGCACTACCATCGCCGCCAAGTGGAGTCGGCAACTTAAAATTGCCTCACCTGTGCGCCGACGGCTTAGAAAAAAGCGCACGGGCTCAAGCACACAGGGTGAAGCGTTCATAAAACACTGGTTGTACTGGCGCACAAAGATGACGTTCCCAAATTTGGCATGCGCTCAGATCACTTTGCAGGTGGGGTAACAGGGACGGGGACAGATATGGGTGTCGGCTTTGATGTCGGCGCCGGAGCAGCAGAAGGTTTAGCACCAAAATCAACTTTAGGCGCGACCGAAATCGCTTTCTCATTTTCTACCGTAAATTGCGCTTTTTCTTTGTAGCCAAATATCATCGCGGTGAGGTTAGACGGAAACTGACGTGCCAATACGTTATAAGCTTCGACTGCATCCGTGAACCGTTTACGTGCAACCGTGATACGGTTTTCAGTACCTTCCAGCTGGGACTGCAGTTCACGAAAATTAACGTCGGATTTTAGCTGCGGATAGTTTTCAGAAACCACCAGCAGGCGTGACAAGGCTGACGATAAATCGCCCTGTACTTTCTGGAAATTTTGCATTGCCTGCGGATTGTTGAGTGCATCCGCTGTCAAATTCATCGAGCCTACTTTGGAACGTGCTTCGGTTACGCCGAGCAATACGTCTTTTTCCTGGGTGGCGTAGCCCTGTACCGTTGCCACCAGATTAGGGATTAAATCTGCGCGACGCTGGTATTGGTTGAGCACTTCAGCCCAAGCTTTTTTAACGCCCTCATCTTTGGTCTGAAAATCGTTATAGCCGCAGCCGGACAGCAAGGTCACCGCCATTAAACTGCAAGCCAACAAAATTTTACGCATCACTTTATGCATCATTAATATCTCCAGGAGAAGTTATGGCCCACTTGGCCACGACTGTTAAATAAAGACCATTTCACAGTTTACAAGGGTTATGAGTCAGATTATCAATGCGCATCAGGTTGCGCCGGAATGATCATAGTTGACATGATTTTTTTTGCCCGTAACAAATCTTCCCAGACTTTTAACTTGTCAGACGGGTTACGCAATAGATAAGCCGGATGATAGGTGGCCATGAACGCTATGGGCTGACCTTGCAATGTGTAGGTATGTGACGAGCCGCGCAGGCTGGCCATACTATTTTCAGACAGCGTCTTTTCCGTGGATTGTGTCAGCCTGATAGCGGCCGTTTTACCCAGGGCCACCAGCAATTTGGGTTGTATCAATACCATCTGGCGGTCCAGAAACGGCGCACAGGCGGCGGCTTCGGCAGTAGTGGGCGTCCGGTTTCCGGGTGGGTGACATTTCACGACATTGGCTACATAGACCTCGCGGCCACGCTGCAGACCGGTGGCAACCAACATGGCATCCAGCAATTTACCTGCCTGTCCGACAAAAGGCTCACCTCGCTGGTCTTCCTCCGAGCCCGGACCTTCACCGATAAAAAGCCATGGTGCATTCTTCGCACCTGCGCCCAATACAGCCTGCTTGCGCTGCTTGCACAGACTGCACGCCTTGCAGTTTGCAGCTTCGGCCTCTAATCCAGCCCAGTCCAATCCAGCAATTCGTGCCGCACGTTCAGCGTCAAACGGTATCACCACAGCGGGCCTTGCGGGTGTGGTGTTGGCAGGGGCGCTAGTGGCAGACGCCGCACGTTTTAAAGGCGGAATAATACCTGGCATCGGATTGGGCGTCGGCACAAAAGCCTGGCCCACCGTTAGCGGCGCTACTGGCGAGGTGTCGATACGGTTTGCTTGCTGCCCTAGCTGAGCGCTGTCATGTATTGCCATCGCTCGCTGCTGTAGTGCGAACATCGGCCACAGCTCGAGCTCACGCAAATAATCTTCATCAAGTCTCATAAAGGAAATATAAAGTAAATCTTGAAAGTAAATCTACAAAGCAAAACAATAATGGTGTCCAAGGCAATCAAATCACCAATTTATTAAATGGTTCTGGGCGCAATATTAAGTCCCAGAAATAGAGCGTCTTCTCGTCCTGTTAATGCAGGATAGTAGTCACGCCGCAACCCAAGCTGGTTAAAACCAAAACTCTCATACAGCGTGAGCCCTGCCAGGTTGGTTGGGCGCACTTCGAGATAAATCATTTCTAGCGGCTGACGGCGCATTTCATCAATCACGTTCGTGAGCATGGCTGCGCCTATGCCCTGCCGCTGCCACTTGCTCGCCACCGCCAAATTAAGCAAATGTGCTTCATCGAGTGCCGTCATCACCACCGCATAACTGACCAATTCATCGGCTGCCCAAGCGCCTATACAACGATAGCCGCTCAGCAGGGAATCGAAAAAATTGCCCGCCGACCAGGGAAATAAATAAACCTCGGCTTCAATGGCGGCCACGGCGGCGACATCATTCTCGTTGAATGCGCGAAACGAAAGCTCAGGCTGCGCATGCAGGGTGTCATTCCACGGCGGAGACAATATCGCGCTCATGCAGCGGCCCCAGGCATTGCCGTAAGTTTCAATTCCTTGGCGGTTAAACGCTCCGCTATCGTCATCGCCACATGATTACGTAAATAAAGGGGTGCCGCAAACTCGGCGGACATGCCGATAGCCGCACCTGGGATATTCTGCTGAGCCGCCCACTGACGAGCAGCAATACGCGCGACATCTAATGCAGAAGGCAATCGATTACTCAGGATATTAATTAACTGCCCCGCATAACGAGCGGTTAGTTGTGCACCTAGCGCAGGGACATCGAAACCGCTGCCGATCGCATGCCAATCATGTCCTGACAGGTGCGGCAATTGATCGGCTTTCGCCAGCATCGGTGCCACTACAGTCCGCCAGCCCATAGCATCTGCCGCATCTGCAGCAGCGTCCTTCGCCCCCACCGCATCCGCCTCAAAAGCGGCCACGTAAAATTCACCCATGCGGGCATCTACCGCGATCAGTACACGGCTTAAATTCGGGTAGTCTCGTCTTGCCTGCTCAGCCAGCGCCAGTTGAGTAGGCACGGCAATTAGGGGTTTATCTGCACCCAAGGCCAGCCCCTGCGCGAGGCCACAGGCAATACGCACGCCCACAAACGAGCCTGGGCCTTGACCAAACGCGATAACATCAATGTCTGCAAGGGTTAGTTTCGCTTCCGCCAACAGATCAGCCAGCGCAGCAATCGCTAATTCTGAATGGCGCTGGCCCACATCAATTTCGCGCACATAAGTGCTATCGCCTTGCAGTATGGCCAGCGAGAGTCGCTCGGACGATGTCTCAATAGCGAGGATTTGCGGTGTTAAAGCGGAAAGCGGCGGTTGATGCAGCATGAGGAATCGGTTTGGCTGTAGTTATAAATATACGATTCCTCATTATAACGGTGACGCATTAACTCATGGCAACATTGCTCGAGCTCGTAACGGCTCAAGCGCTCAGCAGGTCAAGAGTATCAAATTTTCCGCCCAGGATTTTGCTCGAATCGCCACGCCACCATTTATCAATCACCGTGGCATACAAGCTGCGAAAATCGACCGCGAACGGCAAATTGCCATTACCGTCAAGGCGACTGAGCTGAGGCGCTTGACCGTAGAGCCCCCCCTTTACACTGCCACCCATCACGAAATGCGCACTGGCCGTACCGTGATCGGTGCCGCCGCTTTGATTTTCTTTCGGCCGGCGACCGAATTCGGAGTAAGTCATGATCGTCGTGGAATCCCAACGGTTCAGCTCAGTCAGCGATGCCTTTAAAGCGGCCAGTCCTTCGGCCAGATCTTTTAATAAATTAGCCTGCGTCCCCAGCTGTCCCGCATGCGTATCAAACCCACTCAGCGTCAAACGAATAGTCGCCATGCCCGCGTTGCTGGCAACGAGCTGTGAAGCCGTTCTTATTTGATTGCCAAAATTATTTTTGGGGAACTCGGTTTTGAAAGCGTAATTGGTATTGAGCTTGGCGGCAGCATGCACGATTTCACTTTCGACACCCAGAATATGTTTTAGCGCCGCATTACGCTGATCACCATCTGGCTTGGCGAGCCTTGCCTGCTGTAAAAATTGGCGGGTATCCGCAAGCGCAATTGTCCGCACCTGTGGGCCAGACAAGGGCCCCATATCACTGGAACCCACCACAACACCATCCGCAGCAAACTGAAATGGCGTTGGCATTGCAGCGAAGGTGCGCGCCAGCCAACCTGCGCCTAAATATTCTTCGCTGTTGGACGCCGTATCCCAGATTTCAATCGAACGAAAATGCGATAAATTAGGTTTGGGATAACCAACGCCTTGTATCACCGCAAGCTCTTTATTTTGCCAAAGCGGCATCAATGGATTTAGTGAAGGGTGCAGCCCTTCCCGTTCAGACAAAGCCAGAACTTGATCACGTGCTATCGCTATTTTGGGGCGCATTTGTGCATACAGTGGATCACTGTAGGGAATGACCGTATTTAAACCATCATTCGCCCCCTTTAGCTCGACCAGAATGAGCAAATGTGCATAAGGGCTGGCGGCAGCGCTAGCCGACGCAGGCGTTAACACAGATGGACTGGCCGCCCAACTAACGCCGTTAATACGTCCTGCCAGCGGTACACCCGCACTTAACAGTCCTAATCTTAAAAAACGTCGACGGTCCATGATGATGGCTTTCTATTTAAGTTGGTAGGCTGGATCAGCCACGAGTTGGCGTACCCAATCAGACGGATTTTCCGAAACGCTAAACGCTGCCTGCGGCGCAATCGCCAGTACCACACGCGTCAAATCCTGCAATGCTGCCGCGCCACGGGTCTGCTGATAATGCAGGGCCCATTTATCCAGATTCCAGTTAACTGTGCCCATTTGCTTTTGCAATTGACGCTGCATGCGCGCCTCTCGGCCTGCGGGGGGCTGATCGCCATTGCGCATGGCCATTTCATCAATATTGCGCAGGGTCATATCCATCCGATCTTCATTCGTAAATAACCGATCCAGCAATTGCTTGCGGCCCAATAAAGTGGCACTGTTTATCCACACCTCGCCACCAGGCCAGCCTTTTACATTGGGCGGCGTAAATACGTTCTGGCCCAGCAGCGCACTGGCAATCACGAAGGTGCGTAAATTGGGGGCCTGAATATCAAAGGTTTTTAGCGTACCCACGACAAATTCAACCGGCGACTTGATCAATGCAGCGCGATTCTGTGGCGCATAAAACGCGGCGGATGTGAGAATAATTTTCATCAGCTTGGCAATGTTGTAGCCGCTGTTTTTAAAAATCACCGCCATGCGTTTCACCTCCATTTCATCCGGCATCGGCGAGATGAATTCTTTCCACAACTTACGCGTAATAAACTCGGCAGTTTCCGGCTTGGCCAGCAGCAAATCGATGATTTCATCGCCTTCAAAATTACCGCTCTTGTTGAAAACAGTTTTCATCCCATAGTCATGCATGCCTCGACGAAACATAAACTGCCCGGTGTCGCGATCCACGCTCCAGCCGGTAAAGGCACGCGCGGCTTCTTTAATATCTTTCTCGGTGTAATGTCCCTCACCGAGCGTGAATAGCTCCATCACCTCTCGCGCAAAGTTTTCATTCGGCTGCTCTTTGCGGCTGTTGGCACCATCCAGATAAATCAGCATGGCAGGGTCCCGCGCCACTTCGCGCAGCATCGTGCCGAAGTTGCCCATGGCGTTGCGACGCAGCATCGTATTTTGCTGATAAAGAAAAGGTGTGAATTTGACCTTTTGCTGGCTGGTGGCAAAATGGTTATGCCAGAAAAGCGTCATTTTTTCGGTCAACGGTGACGGGGTCACCATCATTTCGTGAAACCACCATTCGCGTAATTCCTGGGCATGTTCATTATTCATTTTTTGCAAAGCTTGCTGCTCTTCGCGCGTTCTGGACTGCAATTTTTTTTGCACAGGCGGTTCATCATTTGCCCATTCGGGTGGCGGCGTCACCGCGATTGGATTAACGGCCTTTAGTAATTTGTCTGCTGCATCGCCACGTGCAAGAGCGGCAAATAAGTTGATCTCGTCAGCGCTCGCCGAAAACCCGGCCCGATTCAGCAAATGCCGTGCCCCGTCTGCGCCAATGGTGGGCTGGGCAGCAACGCTTATGCCTGATAAAAAAAACAGAAAAAAGCACAGCAAAAAACTCATGGGGGCAATACCCGCCGTAATCCCATGCCCTAAAATTTTTTGCCTGTTCATCATATGCTCCATCGTTTTGTTCAAGTTTTTATTCAATATGGAAAATTATTTATATTCAAACATATCGCCCGCCACCAGCATGGTTTTAAAACCATTATCCGTGCTGCTGGTCAGCCATTTTTGGGCCGATGAATCGCGCTTCAGTGTGCTGTCCCAAAATGCCAGAGTGGCAGCCTTAACGTCACCCTGGATGTCACGATCCCGCGCCGTTTCCGGGCGACGCCGGTTAAATATATGGCCGCCAAACACCATATGATCACCACCGTCAAATACTGCCAAATATTTTTCTCCCGCCGGCATTTTCTGGTAAGGAATCAGGCGATCTTCGGCTTTCGTATCGTCATTCAGGATGGCACCATCCTTGGTGCCTGTAATTGAGAAAAACGGCATTGAAATACTGCCAAACTGTGTATCCAGCGCAGTCTTGAAGCGGGCGTTAGGACTAAACGCAATCGCGGCTATGATGCGTCCGTCAAGAGTGGGTTTAAACCCCGGCATCGGTAATTTCTGCCCTGCCACTGCCAGCGTTGTCTGTGCGCCAAAAGAGTGGCCGGACATGCCGATATGACTCATGTCTGCGCTCATCCAAGGCGCTATTTTTGCTTTATTTAGTTTAGCTATTTGATCCAGTACAAAACCCACATCACCAATACGCAATCGGCTGTTATCAACCGTCATGGCTGACTTCAGCTCACTTGCTCTATCGGCAACTTTTTTATCTTTCCAGACCGCTTCATCGCTGCCGGCATGCTGCATATGCAAAACAATATAGCCGTGGCTTGCCCAATGCCGCCCCCATATTGCGCCGCCTTCGCGCGAGCCACCCAGGCCATGCGAAAACAGGATGACCGGAAACATCGCATTGATTGCCTTGTCACTATTCCCATCACTATTTTTGTCACTCGTTTTGGGTGAGAAAATACGTACTGGAATGTCACGCTTACGGCTTTCATCACGCCAGATTGCATCGGCGGCAACCACCTCAAACGGCCCCACCGTTTCATAGGTAACGGTAGATGCATGGGCAGGAGCAGGGGCAGGAGCAGGTGTGGCAATACTGCTGCGCATAACGGCGGCGCTGGCATTAACCTTGCTCTGTGAAATCGTAAAAGCGAGCAAGCATGACACCGTGACTATTGCTAAATAACGCCATAAAAACGGCAAGGTCTTTTTCACGATTTGTTCTCCGTAAATTTGGCTAGAAGTTGGCAGCAGATGTCGATTATTGATGGGCATGTTGTTGATGTGCAGCCTTTAGCTCATCCCGGCTGATGTAGCCATCGTGATTAGTATCAATACGGTCGAAATGTTTAGCCAGGCGCGGTGCAGCTTGGGCCTCGCTGCGGCTAAGACGTCCATCCTGATCGGTATCGAGTTTTGCAAACTTCATATCTGCGCGCTTTTTGTGCGCCGCCTTTAATTCATCTTGGCTTAATACCCCATCTTTATTGGTATCAATTTTGTCGAAGCGCTCTGCGAGTTTTGGTTTGGCGGCCGCTTCACTGCGACTAATGACCCCATCGCCATTGGTATCCAGTTTGGCGTGCTGCGCAAATGCGCTCGCAGAAATTACGATGGTTGAGCTGATCATCAAGATTGAGGAAAACAGGTTGCGCATTTTCATGAAAATTCTCCAATAAAAAAAGTGACTACGTGGCTAAATGATTAACTGCTCAAAGGATTAATGGTGGCTACCTGAAACGCCTGCCGATAACTGATACCTTAAGCAAAACAACGCCTGAAGTCTTTTCCCGTCAGCATTCGTTCGTAACGCGGTGTAACCAAAATGCTCTATTCAAGCGATTTACTAACATTTGCTTACAACTGATTACCGTAACTCTGCCCTGACCCATGCCGCACTTAATAGACTGACCGTATACAAGACCTTCCATAAGAGCCCGCCATGACTGCCACCCCTCCAGTAGCCCCACCCTCCCCACCTCATTTATCCAGCCCATCCAACAGCGCCGCTAGCGCGATTGCGCCGCGCCACCGTATTTTGGTCGTCGATGATGATCTGCGTTTGCGGGATTTACTAAA
>Ga0209511_1003210_pt1 | contig 12624 bp, 20 predicted proteins | sample SSSSmetaG_FD_184141 | JGI IMG/M metagenome (GOLD analysis project Ga0209511, IMG submission 184141) | Glacier valley bacterial and archeal communities from Borup Fiord, Nunavut, Canada, to study Microbial Dark Matter (Phase II) - ​SSSS... | ecosystem: Environmental > Aquatic > Freshwater > Ice >... | reverse complement strand
AGAGGTGATCTGGCGATACTTCATGCATGGTTCCCCTGTTCTTGGCGGAGTGGAGGAACCTGGAGTGTCCCAGATTGCCTCGCCCACCCGGGGTAGGGGTGTTGCACTTAGTATCTGAATTCGCCGTACCTAACAAGCGCATCAACACGACTCGCAAACGGTTATCGTATTAAGAGAGGCGCATCGCTCGTGCGTTATGCGAAACACGTTAGACGCAGCGAGTAGTCGTTTAAGGGGGGGTCGGCTTGGAAACCGGACCGACCGGCGCATCGAAGTGGCTGCTCATTGCCGGCTTGGCGCTGCTACTGCTCGCCGCAGTGGTCGCAATCATGTTCGTGATGCCGACGCCGTCATGGCTTAATTCGGAGTCCGCACTCCTCATCCCGTTCGCCTTCGTCATCTTCACCGTACTTGGACTGGCGTTCGTCGTCGGCGGACTCCTGATCGGCAGCGCCACCGCGAAGCGTCAACCGCGCGTCTAACAAGCGCGTCAACTGCGACAAACCGCGGCATGGAAGGGTAGCCTGGTTGGAACGCGCGCGAGCCGCGGTTTGCGGGTGACGCGCAACACGTTCGACTGACTGAGAGCCTCGGGGGAGGTCAAGTGGGGTCTGCCGCACAGCATGCGTCGCTCGGCGGCCGTGGACGTCGCGCTTTCGGGTTGGCGCTCGTCGCGAGCGGAGCGGCCGGCATCGCGCTCGGACTCGCGATCTTCGCGCCTGTCCCGACTTGGCTCTACACCCTGGGCAGCGGCGGCGGGAGTGTCCCGGGCATACCCTTCATGGTTCCGGTGTGCGGCGCGCTGCTCACACTCGTCGACCGGCCATGGCGCAGGCGTGCAGGATGGGCGGGCGTCGCCTACGGCGTGTTCGTCGTTGTGGCGGCAGCCTCCATTGCGATCGGCATTCCATGGAGCAAGAATGCATCCGATACGTTCCTGCTTCTCGGCGTCTACGCTGCGATACCGCTCGACGTCGCGCTCTTCGTGCTGTGCATCACCACCGGTATTGCCCTGATGCGGACGCAAGACGAGTCGGGCGGCATCGCGGTTCGCAGGCTCTCACCTCGATCGATGGTATTCGGGTCGCTGTCCATCGCGGGCCTTGTGCTTGGGGTCTTCGCGCTCACGCTGTCTTGGCCTCGGTGATGCATGGCACGTGCGCAGCGGTCGCAGTCGAGCAGGGGTATCGAGCAGAACGCCAGAAGGCAGACCGCTGGGGCCGAGGCGCTGAGCGCCATGTTGGCCCGTGAGCAAAGCGCGCCGCGAATTCGCAGCGCGCTTTGGCTGTTTGACGTTTCCCGGCCTAGCCGACGTGGTAACGATCGCGAGCGTCATATGAGATGGACTTCACGCTCGGGGCGCGGGCTAACAAGCGCATCAAAATCTGACGCGCGCGAGGTTGTCGTATTCTGGAATCGCACCGCGTGCAGGTTATGCGCAACACGTTAGGCACACCGAACAACGGGGGGAACGTGGTCGGGATGGACGAAGCGTCGGCGATTGTCGGGCGACGGGTGAGATCACGGCTGCAGGCCGGAGTCGGGGCGCAGATCGGCCGGGCCCTGTGGGGCTTCTTCTTCATCGGCGGCGCCACGTTCAATGCGCTCTTCACTCTGCCGCAGCCGGAAGTCTACCGCGCCTTCTCCCAACTCACCTTCTTCGCCTGGTACCGGGACGCATTGATCTCGGTCGCCCTGCCCAATGCCACGGCGATCACGTCCGTGGTCGTCCTCCTCGAACTCACCGCCGGCCTGCTGATCCTGTCCCGCGGCACCGCCGTGCGGATCGGCCTGATCGGCACCGCTTTGTGGGTCGTGTTCCTGTGGCCCTCGATGGGCTGGTACACGGCATGGTGCCCGCTCCTGCTCGTCATTCCGCTCCTGCTCCTGCGCTACGACTACGGCCGGAGTGTTGTGAGCGCCGCTCTCGGGGGTCTGCGTCGGCAGCGTCCGGGTGCCTGACAATGGCATCAACCTGACGGCCAGAAGGTAGACTGACCCGGGAGGCTGTGTGCGTGTGCCCACGCCCAACGCGTTAGCCAGACTCAAGGATGTGGCGGTGCACGATACATTCCAACTGCGTGACCCGGAGTCTGAACGCATGGGCGTCGCGGTCGGTGCTGTCTTGGCGGGTCCAGGATTCCAGTACGAAGAGGTGTGGGTCCACCTTCTCGGCGACACGCTGCGCTGCGATGCGGTCGCCCGGCCGTCTGACTCGTTGGACGACCAGAAGGCTCTGGCGCTCATCGACCGGGCGCGTGCGGTTGTCGGCGAGATTGCGCTTGCTTCTCCTGCATTCGCCAGTCTGCTCGCATCGGGCGCGACCCAATTCGGGATAGTCGACGACTGCGGGACGAGCTGGATTCCGATCGTCGAACTCGTGGACGGTCAACTTGTGTGGACTCAACGCCACGCTGCCCCAGCCAGCGGTGATGCAGCGCGCGCGTGACCGGATGATGTGTCGGCTGCGACTGGGCGGCGCTGACGGACAGGCGCATCAACCTGACACGCGCACCGTTGTCGTACTCGGACAGCGCTCGGCGCAGGTTGTGTGCAACACGTTAGACGGAGTGACTGGATCCGATTCCAGTGAGTCGGGCGCGTAGCCATTCGGCCAGTTGCGCCTCCTCGAGTCCCCCTGCGGCCAGGCGGAGCATCACGTCCACGACCTCGGCTTCAGGGGCGTCGAACTCCAGACCGTTGAGCTCGGCGAACACTGCCATCGACATGAACGCGACTCGCTTGTTGCCGTCGTTGAACGGGTGATTCCGGGCCAGGCCGTAGGCGTACGCGGCCGCGAGCACGACGATGTCGGCATTCCCGTCGTAGGCCAGGATCTGTTTCGGGCGCGCGATCGCGGACTCGAGGAGCTGCTCGTCGCGCAGCCCCGGCAGTCCGCCGTGCGTCGTGATCATGTCGTGGTGTATGGCTTCGATCACCAGACGCGGGAGCCAACGCGGTTCGGTACGTGGGGGCACGGCTACTTAGCCAGTTCTCGCAGCGCGCCTCTGTACTTGCGCGCGACGGTGCCGGCGATCGCGAGGGCCTCTTCGGTCTCGGGATCGTAGGGCGTGATCAGGATGCCCCGCTCGGTCTCGATGGCGAAGACGGTGTCGCCCGCTTCGAGCTTGAGCCGGTCGGCCATGTCCTTGGGGAGTGTCGCGCTGATCGATCCGCCGGCACGGCGCAGCTTCATCGCCTGGGTCATCTCGGGGCCTCCTTGGGAGTGATGTCGTGAGTGTAGCACATTTGTGCGACCCATCTAACAAGCGCATCAATCTGACTCGCGCGAGGTTGGGGTACTCTGACAGCGCATGGCTCGCAGGGTATCCGCAACACGTTGGGGCCAACGGGGGAGCCGAATGCAGATTGCACTCCTCATAGCTGGAGCGTTCGCCGCAGCTGCGATCTCAGGCTCGGCGGGCTTCGGCGGCGCGCTGCTTCTGCTGCCTCTGCTGACCGCTGCGGTCGGACCCAGGCAGGCGGTCCCGCTGCTCACAGTCGCCCAGCTCTTCGGCAACTTCTCTCGGGCTGGTTTCGGGTTCAAGCAGATTGAGTGGAAACCGGTCGCATGGTTCCTGCTCGGTGCGATTCCGCTGAGCCTCGTCGGTGCGCTGTCCTTCGTCCGGCTGCCCGCCGGCGTCGTCACTCGCAGCATCGGGGTCGCGGTGCTCGTGTTCGCCGCGCTCAAGTACTTCCACCTCTTGGACTTCAGGCCTTCCAACCGGCTCCTCGTCGTCGGCGGCGGGGTGACCGGGCTGCTCTCGGGTCTGGTCGGAAGCGCCGGACCTCTGGGTGCGGCGGTGTTTGTGTCCCTCGGACTACCGCCCGTCGCCTATGTCGCAAGTGAAGCGTCCACGGCTCTTGCGATGCATGCGGTCAAGACAGTCGTCTACGGGAGCATGCTCACGCTCGACTCGGAGTTCTGGGCCCTCGGCGCGCTGCTGGGAGTCGCGATGATCGCGGGCAGATGGGCTGCCAATCGCATTGTCTCGCGCGTGTCTCGGGCAGGGTTCGAGCGCTACGTTCTGGTACTGCTTGCCGTTCTGGCGTTGTACCTGATCATTCATGGCTGAGGCTAGCGGCCTGTGGCCCTGACAGCGGACGATGTGCATGATCTCGCCGCGCTCGTTGCCCTGGTCGAAGCTGACGCCTACGATTGCTTCTTCGGCTGAGCGGCGCCTGTCAAAGGCATCGAGCGGACGGCGTCGGCGCCAGACTGAAGCGAAGCACGCGCGTCTGCTCGTGCCTAGCACGTTAGGCGGAGATCACGGTGGCGCGGGCTGGACAGAGCGCTCCGGTGTCTTGTCTGATGGTATTCTTGCGGTTGTGCGAACAGCCTTCAGCGTTGCTGAGCACCTCTGTTCAGTCGTGAACGCTTTGTGCAGCACGGCAGGCATCAGGGACGACCTTGGTGTCATCTTCCAATCACGGGGACGGCCCCTTCACTAGCAGGGAGCCGCGTAGTGAACTGGATTGCATTGCTTGTCGGAGGCCTCTTCGAGGTCGTCTGGGCGATCGGGCTGAAGCACAGTGCGGGCTTCACCAAGCTCACCCCGTCACTCATCACCGTTGGCGCAATGGGTGTCAGTCTCTACCTGCTCGGCGTGGCTCTGCGCACCCTCCCGCTGGGTACTGCGTATGCCGTCTGGGTGGGGGTGGGCGTGGTAGGAACGGCCGTTGCCGGTTCGATCCTGTTCCACGAGTCAGTCACTCCGTTGAGGCTCATCAGCCTGGGGCTCGTGATTGCAGGCATCGCGGGACTCAAGATGGCAGGCTCCGCCTAACCGCTCGTCCATCCCGCCTTCGTTGAGCTTTCGGGTTCCAAGTGCTTCTTCAGCATCGGCGACTATTCGGTCTGCGCTGCCTCTCCCATCACCGTGTCGATCTCCCGGTGGCCCACCTTGCGCGGGTCCTCGGCCTCCTCCGCGAAAGCAGCGTATGCCGAAGGCGCCGCGTAGTCGCATTCTCGGGTTTGGCGATGGCGCTGCAACCGCCACGTAGAAGATGCGCGATAGCGACGCGCTGCCGACCAAGCGCGCACCCTGACACGCGCTAGGTTGTCGTACTCTGAAGGCGCACGGTATGCAGGCTATGCGCAACACGTGAGCCCGGCGGGTGTCGGTGAGGGGGGGAGCACTCAGGGTGGATGCCGCACGCATCGAGATTCGCACGGCGACCCTTAGTGATGCTTCTTTGCTCTCTGAGCTGGGCAGGCGCACCTTCCTCGACGCATTCGCTGCGGACAGCCGCGAGTCGGACATGACCGCTTACCTTGTGGGGGCCTTCGGCGTCGACATCCAGACGCGCGAACTGGCTGACCCGTCGTCGGCGTTCCTTGTCGCGCAGGTCGGGGGAAGGGCCGTCGGATACTCCCGCCTGCGCTTCGGGTCCGCGCCGACATGCGTCTGCGCCGTCCGCCCGGTTGAGATCGCCAGGTTCTACTCGGACTCGCCGTGGATTGGGCGCGGCGTGGGCGCGGCGCTTATGAAGGCGTGTCTGGACGAGGCGGCTGCGCGGGCATGCGATGTAGTCTGGCTCGATGTGTGGGATCGCAACGCCCGCGCGATCGCCTTCTACTCGAAGTGGGGATTCGAAGTCGTCGGCGAGGCGGATTTCGTCCTTGGCGACGACGTGCAGCATGACCTGCTGATGGCTCGGGCCGCGGGTGCGGTCATCCATGGTACCTAGGACGGAACTCCACGAGAGGAACAGCGGTACGCTGCTCGCGATCATGAGCCCAAGCCGCGCAGTCGTCATGCGCTTCAAGATATCGTGTTTCAGGAGCGTGGCCTCGGGCGTGAGGCGCTGGCACAGGCATCGAGCTCAGCGTGTCGTCGAACATGCGGATCGAGCAGACTCCGTGATGCGCGCTCGGTTGACGTATTCTGGAAGCGCCGGAGCGCCGCTCATGCGCAACACGCTAGGCGCACTGAACATCTGCCACCACCGCCACAAGGGGACGACTTGAGACTCGCAATCCAGTCAGGCGCTGTCATTCCGGTGCTGTTGATGCTTCCGAATGTGGCCTGGATGTTGTTCCCCGGGGCGGATGACCTGTCCCGACCCCCGGTGCCGGCTGCATTGGCGATTGCCGAGAACGTGGGGCGTGGGGCAGTACTCGTCTTGCCGTTCTTCTACTCGCTGAATCTGCAGCGTCAGCTCTCGATGCTGGCGTTGGCAGCCATGACGCTAGCCCTAGCTGTCTACTACGTGGCCTGGGGCCGCTACTTTGTGAACGGTCGAACTGAGGAGTTCCTTAGCGCGCGGTTGGTCGGCATCCCTTCGCCACTCGCCCTCGCGCCCATCGCCCTGTTCGCAGTGTCCTCGTATCTGATGGGCTCGTGGTTGATGCTTGGGGTGTCTTTGTACTTCGGGGCGCTCCATGTGTGGGTGTCGTGGGTGAGCCACGGAAACGAGCGGCGGACGATGGCGGCGTAGTCCGCATGCGCCTGACAAGCGCATCAACCCGATGCGATACCGGTGGGATACTCAGGAAGCGCTCGCCACGCAGGTTACGGGCAACACGGTGGCTCGGCCCTGGTTGGCAGCAGCCCGGCCCTAGTCCGCGTAATCGTCCTGCACTTGGCCGGCTGGCACGAACATCGGCCGGACCTCGATGCCTCCGTCGCGCGCGGCGGGATGGACTCTGGCGATCTGCACCGCCACGTCGATGTTGGGTGCCGCAACAACGTAGAACGCGGACACGACCAAATCCGAGCCCGTGAGCGTTCCTTCTCGGACTGCGTCGCCTTGGACGGCCATGCTCGCGGCACTCGAGTCGAACGCGAACCCTCGCTGCTTTGAGAAGTAGGTGCCGCCCAGCACCTTTCCGCGTAGCGCCTTGGCCCGTGCGGGATAGTCCTCGAGCAGCGCCAGATGCTCAGCGCTGAGGGCCATGGGGTCAGCGGGCGCAGGTGAGTACACGACCATTCCGTACTGAGGCATGAGATGTTCCTTCCATAGCGGTTGAGCGGTATCTCTCCGTAGCATCCGGTGTGCTAACGGTACTGCCCTCGCTTCTGCCGCGGCGGAGCATCACGAGTGGGCGGCCGCAAGGGTAGAATCATCCCGATGTGCGTGAGTGCGGCTTCAGCCCGACACCGTTGATGGAAGGACGGGCAGGCGGATCCTCAGGCCGAAGGGGGCCAGTGATGCGGGCAGTCGTGTGCACGGGATACTCGGGAGGGAATCATGTCGTCTGACGAGACTGCGGCAAGCGATGCGCGTGAGCGTAACAGCGCCGCAGCCAAATGGCCCTACGTCACGGGGCTGATCTCGATTGTTGTCGGAGTGGCAGGCCTTGTCCTGGCTCCGATCAGCGGAATCGTCTACGTGAGCCTTCCCGGTGTCGTATTCGCGACGTACCACGCCTTTGCATGCCATTCCCCGGCACGGGCGGCCCTTGCTGTTGCAGCCATCGTTTTGGCTGTCGGGCCGGTACTGGGTGCCGTCGCGGTGTACTCGCTCTTGGGCGACAACTTCTTCGTTCAGGAGTGGGCGTCCATGGCCGCGCTCTTTGGCATGCCTGTCCTTGGCATCATGGTTGGCCTTCCGGCACTCACGGTCGCCTGCTTCAGGCCTGGCTCCCGACCTGCAGGGTCGCCGATCGGTGAGCCCGTCTAGTGCCGTCGGCTGCGAAGATGGGCAATCAGGAGTGGGTACCAGTCACCCTCGACCGCTGCGACCACGTCGGGGGACCCTTCTACCATGGAACGAAGTCCGTGCTGAAGCCAGGCGATGAGCTCGTCCCCGGCTTCGGCTCCAACTTCCAGGAAGGAAGGGTCTCCAACAACATCTACTTTGCCGCGCTGGTGGACACCGCTGCCTGGGGAGCGGAACTGGCGATGGCGCTGGCGGGGAGCGAGGAACGGGGACACGTCTACATCGTCGAGCCTCTGGGTTCCTTCGAGGATGACCCCAACGTCACCAACAAGAGATTCCCTGGCAATCCCACCCAGTCCTACCGCACCCGGGAGCCACTGCGAGTCGTCGGCGAGGTCGAGGACTGGGAGGGGCACAGCCCCGAGGTGCTTCGGGAGATGCTGGACCATCTGGCACAGCTCCGGGAGCAGGGGCTGGACGTCATCGAGGACTAAGGCCCTAGCTTCGGGCGGTCGCCGCAGGCTCAGAATCGCGCCGAAACGCGAACCGGCGCCTTAGTATTCTCCCTTGATCACGAAGAATGAGCCGCGAATCGTTCCGGCCAGCTTGGACTTCTGTCGGGCGAACTTGAACCTGCCCTCGAGCTCGTTCGGCACTTCCATCCCCTCGGAGAGCTTGAAGCCGACAGCTCGCTTCTTGGGGTCATCAATCGCATACATGACGTTGACCGAAAGGCCATCTTCATAGAACACGTAGGCGATCTTGAGGTTCTCCACCTGAAAACGTGACGTCTCGAGCGGCTTGGCCGCGAACTCGATCTCACGCTCTTCTTTGAGGATTCGGTTCACATAGTCAAGCGTGTCCTGGCTTTCGCTGGCCGGCGCAACCGTGAACTCATGCTTGTACTTGTTCATGAAGTACCGCGCCTCATTGGCGCGTAGACCGGCGAGCGCGGCGGCCACAGGTGACGACTCCAAACCAGCCATGGACACATTCTCATAGTCAACTGTCATGGACACGCGTAATCTCCTTCTCTCTTCCGCACCAACTGGAGTAATTCCTACCCGCTGTCAGCTGGTGCGAACCGACCGCGTCGGCGGGGGCGCAGTGGAGATCGTTCGTGCGCGGTGTGGCGAGCGGTTGATGAGCCCGCATCTCGATAGAGCGCCTAACAGGCGCCCAACCTGACGAATCTGCTGTGTGGGGTATGCTCCGAGGGAAGGCTGCGGCGCCGGATTCGCGGGTTATGCGCAACACGTTACGCGGAGAGATGAGAGTGTGGAAGCCGTGCTCGCGAACCTCAAGGACAGGGCCTGCCGCCTCAAGGCCGAGATCTACACGCTCTACTTTGTCGTCCGTGATCCTCGGACGCCCTGGTTCGCCAAGCTGCTAGCCGGTGCGGTGGTTGCGTACGCGCTCAGCCCCATCGATCTGATTCCGGACTTCATCCCTGTTCTCGGCTATCTCGACGACCTGCTCTTGCTTCCGCTGGGCATCTGGCTCGCGATCAGGCTGGTTCCGGCTGAAGTCATGCACGACTGTCGACGCCGGGCTGAGGCGGGTATGGGGGATGTCGGAGCCGTCAATCGTACGGCCGCCGTCGTGATCGTCATCGTCTGGCTTGGGCTGGCTGTGCTGGCAATTCGCTGGCTCTTGGAATTGGTGCAAGCAGGCTGATCCCGTTTGAACGCGGCACGTGGAACTGCCTCGGCCGACGCGAAGGGGTCTCAATCACGCCCGCGGTCGTCACGGGCACGAGTGCGGTACTCGCCTAGCTGTTCGCTTAGCGTCGAGCCAGCGGTACTGCTACCTCGCCCATCTCAGCACTCGATTCCAGCAGGCGCGCAAGCCCATCGAGAATCAGATTGAGACCGAACTCGAAGGCCGCAGCGTCGTCGTAGGGCTCAGTTTCGTATCCCATCGCGACGCGGGCTAGGGACGGATACGCTTCCTGCGGAATGGCGTCGAGGACCCCTCGGGCCGCCTCCACGCCGTCCGACTCACTGCCCATGCCGATATTGGACCGCTGCCGCTCGAAGCCGTACACATAGCTGTCGAGGGCGACGAAAGCCCTGCTGGCGGTACTCGGTGAGAATCCGGCCCCAAGCAGGGTGGCGAGCACCCGGTCCGCGTACGACAGTCTACTGGGACCACTCGTCTCCCGGGAATCGATGAGCCCGGCGGCCCAAGGATGACGTGAGAAGACCTCTCGTGCGGAGACTGCTCGGCGACGCATCGCCTGCTTCCAGTCGACGCCACTGGAGGGCAGATCGATCTCGGCCACGACGAGATCCGCCATGCCGTCGAGCAGATCGTCCTTCCCGGCGACGTGATTGTAGAGTGATGCCGCTTCGACGCTGAGCTTCCGACCGAGCTCGCGCATGGTCACCGACTCGATTCCGCGCTCGTCTGCAAGGTCCATCGCCGCGCGTACGACGCGATCCCTGTTGAGCGTGTCCCTCATTCCGTCTCCACCTGTTGTCCGAGCGATCGTGGCGCCTCCGTTGACTGTCTGCACAGCGGGTCGTGTGCGCTTCTTGACATACTAACACTGTTAGTAAAGACTGCACAGTGGGAACTAACACCGTTAGTACGGAGTCCGTGTTCACGTTGTGCAGAGGACTCACCCGATTGGAAGGGAGTGCCGTCATGAAGGACCTTGGAACGAAGATCTCGACGCTATGGATCGTGGTCATGTTCACCATGGTCTTCGCGGATATCGTGGGCATGATGATGCCCGGAGTGCTGCAGGCGATGTCGGCCGGGCAGGTGGGCGTGCCAGTCACTCAGGGGGTTCTGCTGGTGTTCGCGATTCTCTTGCAGATTCCGATCGCGATGATCTTCCTGTCTCGCATCCTGAAGCCGAGGGCGAATCGCTGGGCGAACACCCTTGCGGCGGTAGTCACCACCGCGTTCGTGATAGGCGGCGGGTCGCCGTATCTCCACTACTACTTCTTCGAGACCGTTCAAATCGCCTGCATGGCCCTGATCGTCTGGTCCGCCTGGGCGCAGCGCGGCTCAGAGGCCGCCGTTGAGCGACCGCTGGACCGGCACGCTCGGCCCGAGGCTCTCGCGGCTCAGCTGTCGAGTCATGGCATCGAGCCGACGGCCACAAGGTAGAATCCACCCGGAAGCTGCGCGGCTGCGGCTCGTGCCCGACACGTTTGACGGACGGAGAGCGGAATGGCGCTTGGCGACTACATCGTCCTGTTGGCGGCTCCCGAGCATCTGGGCGCGCTCTCCGGAGTCGAGCGGAGAGCCGGCGCGCGGTTCGGGGCATCGGTCCCGGAGCAGGTGACTGCCCGCACGATTCCACCTCAGGTGCTCACGGCCGCGCAGCACGCAGGCCGCCTCTGGGTCGCACTTGCTCCGGGCGGTGAACCAGTCGGATTCGCGCTTGCCGAGTCCTCGGCTGGTCGGGCCCACCTCGAGGAGCTCGACGTGCTGCCTGAGTACGGGCGCCGGGGCATCGGTGCTGCGCTCGTCTCGGCAGTCGAGCACTGGGCGCAATCGCAGGGGCTTGCGGAGCTGACACTCACGACCTACACCGACTTTCCTTGGAATGCTGACTACTACTCAAAGATCGGGTTTGAACCCATCCCCGAGGGCGATCTCGATGCCGAGATGCTGCAACGGCTGGAAGACGAAGCCGCGGCGGGCCTCGAGCGAGTCAGGCGGGTAGCGATGCGCAAGCGTCTGCCCGCGGCTCCAGCAGGCGCGTCAATCTAATGAACCGGCCGCGTGAGGTATGCTCCGCTGGAAAGTTGTGGGGGCTGGATTCGCAGTTCCTGCGCAAGCTACGAGGCACGTCGAAGGGGAGTTTCGGATGCGCAAAGCGGCTCGGGGTCTACTGATTGTCGTGAGTATCCTGAACGGCGTGGCGGGTCTCGTCTGCGGCGTGCTGTTCATCGCTGGGCCGGACGGGCGCTTCATGCAAGCTGGCGCCCTCCTCCCTGTCGTTCAGCGGCTCCCGTTGGCGAGCGTGTTCTTCCAAAATTTCGTCTGGATTGGCGTGGCCATGCTGCTTGTGCTCGGCGTCCCGAACTCGATCGCGGCGGCCATGCTGCTGCGGAAGAGCGGCAACCAGTACCTCGCCACACTCGCCGCCGCCGTGCTCCTGGTGCTCTGGTGCGGTTTCGAGCTGGTATTCATGATCAATGCTCTGGCGGTCGGCTACCTGCTCGTCGCGCTCATCTCGATTCTGTGTTCGATCGTGCTGTCGAGGTCGGCTCTGGCGAGCGTCTGACAAGGGCGCGGGCGGATGAGGTCGGCGCTGGGCTGACGTCCGTTGCCCATCCATTTGGAGGGACGTTCACGCGAGCCGCAAGGGAATACTCAGCACGAGGCGTCCGCTTCTGATGGTGCGATCGCGAACAAGGGTATAGAGCAGAACGCCAACAGGTAGAATCAACCAGCGCGCGCGTGGGCGTCTGATCATGCCTGACACGTTCGAGGAACCAAGGGGGAGCGTCATGACTGAGGAGCGCCGATTCGGTCGGCTCAGGCTCTACAACCTCATTATGGGGTTGTTTCACCTGGGCCAAGGCATCGCGATCGTCGCGCTGTCGAACGACTTCACGTTGCCGGTTACGGCGAGCTTTTTGGCAGGTCCTCCTGGTACACCTCCGGCTGCTCCGGAGATCCTCTTCGAGGTGCCACTTGGGCTTGCGGTAGCCACATTCATCTTCATGTCGGCGCTCGCGCACTTCATCATCGCATCGCCACCTGTGTATCCCTGGTATGTGAAGAACCTCAAGCGCAATCGCAACTACGCTCGCTGGATCGAGTACGCGTTCTCGTCGTCACTCATGGTTGTGCTCATCGGCATGCTCCCGGGCGTCTTCGACATCGCGGCGATCATCGGCATCTTCGGTGCGAACGCGTCGATGCTGCTCTTCGGCCTGCTGATGGAGCACTACGAGGAGCCTGGCTCGCCGAACTGGATGTCGTTCATCTTCGGCTGCATCACCGGCATCGTGCCGTGGCTCGCGCTTGGCGTGTACCTCTGGAGTCCAGGTT
>Ga0209511_1003207_pt1 | contig 12626 bp, 10 predicted proteins | sample SSSSmetaG_FD_184141 | JGI IMG/M metagenome (GOLD analysis project Ga0209511, IMG submission 184141) | Glacier valley bacterial and archeal communities from Borup Fiord, Nunavut, Canada, to study Microbial Dark Matter (Phase II) - ​SSSS... | ecosystem: Environmental > Aquatic > Freshwater > Ice >... | reverse complement strand
TTCCGGATATCATATTCTTTATAAGACGGATTTCCCCAAATCGCTGTCAATGATTGCTTTTTCAATCTACCTGATTGTCACGATCACACCGCTTTTTGTTTCGAGCATTAAAAGGACACACCTGTTGGGAGCCTTAATGTTCTTATCTTGTCTGGTTACCGCGATATTTTTCAGGCAGTACCTCACTTCTGTATGGTGTTTTTTCGCTGCCATCATAAGCGGTGTCATCTATTGGATACTCAGGGATGCAAAAAGGGTATTCAATTTCAATAAACTAAATTTACTGAAAGCCGTTCAGATTAAATTGCCTTAGCAATTCAATTTTGATCTTACGAATAGAACGATCAACCAGCCTCGTTGTGCTTACCTGGAAGGCCTCGCTTCTCACGACCCGAAGGCCACGCTTCGTGCAACCCGAAGGCTTCGCTGCTTGCGCTCCGTAGGCCCCGCTTCGCACCACCCGCAGGTCTCGCTGTGCATGTCAGCTATTTTAGACAGATACATTCAGAATATAATCGAAAGAGAAGGTTCGTGGTTCCTTTAGGATATGTGAAGGAGACGAATATTGCGTAGTGATACATAGTTTATAATCGCCATTGACCAGCATTGCCGGAACAATGAATGTGATTTTCGATGGGTCGTTCAGCAATAGCGACGTGGCGGGTACTGCAATAACTTCGGATGTCGCCTGGCTGGTGAGGGTGATTCCTACCTTGAGTTCGTCGCCGTCGATCTTGATTTTATTTCCTGTCAATTTTACGCCACCGCCCGGTGTGAGACGACTATTTACTTCTCCCGTAGTAACATCGGTTACCGAATTGATAACTGCACCCGAAGCTGCCATGCCGCGCACATCAACCTTGCTTGCTTTGACTGTGTTGCGCAATTTTGCTGTTGGTGCGACACGTACCGACAGGCTGTGTATCGCGCTGTCCCACCGGGCATCGTTACCAACAAACACCCCGTTAACACCAAGGTTGAAATATCCAAGACCAAAACAGACTGATGCACCGTTTGCTATTTGCTCAATGGCAATTTCTCCAAGTATACTCATCGACGCTTTGAGGGACGTTGCATTGAGGTCGGTACGTCGCGAAACGGCAATTGATATCAAGTCGTCCTCGGTAAGTGACTTCGAAGTGACTACGCGCCCATAACGGTCATCTTTTCGTCCGGTTAGTGGCAAATCGTAAAGTTCGACAATGATGCTGTTTTTTTCATTTGTTGTCATACATGAAGGTTTTAATGGCTTATTATTAAGTAGTTAAAATCACTGTTTTATCTTTCACTCGTTAGAAACTCAACAATCTTGACACAAAATATTACTTGTTTTGAACTTCACCTTCCTGATTCGCTGATTAGGTTTACTAATTGGTATAGAAAAAAATCATTGTAATCGCCGTTGCAGTAATAAAAACTGCCATAGGCAACGTTATCAGAAACAACTGCCGCGAAGTAAGTTTCGCATTCAGAAATACTTTTTTTAGATTCCGCAGGCTGAACCAGAGCCCCGTCAGCACCAGGCCCGATTGAAGCCAAGGTACAAGTCGGGGTACAAACTGGTGCCAGGGAATATTGGCAGTACCGAAGAAGTCCCAACCCCATCCGAACGGATCGGATATTGATTGTGCAATAAAAGTTACATTTACAAAAAGCATGGGTATTACAAAGGCAATCCAAAGAGTGAAGCCCAGTGGCAAAAGGGTTCCGGAGGAGCCCAGAAAAACATCTTTAATTCCGTGCTGCGTTTTTGAAAATTTCGCTCCTGTATACGAAAGCATGTAAACGATTCCGGGAATGATGAAAAGTGACAGTGTCCATACAATGATTGTATATATACCAAACAGATCCCAGTTTTGCTTATCCAGGATGTTTACGAAATCACGGACCACCGGCCATTGACCTTCATATAAAACACTATAGACAATGGAAAGGGTAAACACGGACATGGTTAACCACGCCTCACTCATATTGCGGGTTCCAAGTTCTGAACCAAATGGCCTGCGGTATAAAGTGACATTATTATACAAACAGCTTCGTGTACATTCGAGACAAAGTCCACAATCGGAGTTCTCTTTCATCTCTCCAACATTCAGACCGTACGGGCAAGCCCATCCTTCCGGACTGCCTTTCTGGCAATAACGGGGTTTGCAGCGATCGCAAACCTGCTGTGATTTGCTGCGAAGTGCCAGCTTGCTCATTCTCGAAAAGGGGCCTACGAATGCGCTTACCGGACAAATGTACCGGCAAAATGACCTGAACTCCCAGAATAAAGACATGATCGTTGGTACCAATATAAGCATCAATACTGTTATTCCGGAAACCTTGGGGTCGGCCACCAGGGTTGTTGAAAAAGTAGCAAGTACTAAAAACACGATCAGTTTGAGCCAGTCGTTCTGCAATCTGGCAGGCCATTTCAGAAACAGACCTGAATACCAATTATTATATCCTTTTGTTTTCCCATCAATGGGGGTGAAGTTTGATCGTCTCTGTAACAGGTCTCCGAAAAAAGGCAACGGGCAAACAGTACACCAGACCCTCCCAAATAAAGGAGTCAGGATTGCCACCAGTAAAAACAGCCAAACGGCCCACATCATTAAAACGCCCAGATTACGCCCCGACATATTCGTTCCAAACACAGAAGTCAGAATCACGATATAAATCAGTGTCATCATTATAACTGTGAGGATCGTCTGCGGCCATCTCGATACTATCATTTTCCGAAGAAAACCTGATTTCTTCAGCAGATCCTTGTAGCCTGCATTTTTATCTTCTTCAATTAGAATAGTCAGATTAGCTTTGAAAAGACCGAAAATCCAAAGAAACAGTATTCCAACTAAACATCCAAGACTGAAAACCAACAAGGTATTGGGGAAAATAACAAGCTTCCCAAGTTCAAAGGCATGCATAGGGCCGCACCAAACGTGGCAACGGTAATTGCTTTTGGCAACCAGGTAATTCAAAATCCCCGGATGCTTTGCCGTAAAAGTTACTTCTTTGGTAAGATAAGATTTTTGGGTCGGGTCACTTGTTTTGAATACTTCAACCTTTTCGCGCGCTGGGCTTATTTTTGCATCAATGTCAAACTCCTCAAGGAAAAATGAATGTCCGGTATCATCGGTAGAAAAAGTCAGGTGTAGTGTATCGCCCCTGTTGCATCTGATTACTGAGGGATCTTTCCCATAACGAAAGCTCCTGATATGGATATACCTGGCGACAGGTGCCTTTACAAAATACTGGCAGATCAATGCCGGAATCAGGCCGAATCCAAAAATGATGAGAAAATTGAATACGTAAATTCTGTATTTGTTCATTATAAAATTATCGATCAAGTTATTAACCTAAATGGTGGCTTGTCTGTTGAAAATTGATTGCCAGGTTTTTGTTGCACATTGTTCTGTTCTCAATAAGTGAGATTTTGATCTTCTTAAATTAAAATGACTCCCCAAAGGAAATGTAAAAGCCACTGTTACCTCCATCTCCTATCGCATAATCCAACCGTAAATTTGTTTTATCGTGTTTGTCCACTATAAACCGAAGTCCTAAACCGTAATTTAACTTTGTATTGATAAAATTAAAATTGCTGATTTTATATAGGTTAGAAATCCCTCCAAAAGTAGCCATACCAAATCTTCCTATCAAGGGGAGTCGAAATTCTGTTTGAAGTGACGTTAAATTGTTATCACGGTACCTTCCGTAATTGTATCCCCTTACATATTTATCACCTCCAAGGAAAGCGTAATCGTAAAATGGAGGAGTTCCAAAGTTAAAGTCATTTATTGCCCGGTTTGCCCATGTGTATTTCTCTTCCCATGTTTTATAGTACCTTATATCAATGGTGGCTTCCCCATAGTCCTCTTTTGAAAAATTGTAACCCGCATTGATATTGAAATAAAACCCTTTTGTGGGAGTAAGTAGGTTGTCTCTTGAGTCTCTAAGCAACGTTAAACCGACTCCTAAAGTGGAGTTATCTGCCAGTTCCGGATACATTTGGGAGTCTTCAGAAGTAACACTGCTGTAATTAATATATTTTCCACTTAGCCCAAAAAAGAATTTGTCTCCCACTTTCTTTAAAATATTCACTTCCAAAACAAATCGGATACTATTGTATAGCAATTTATTGCTGTCGGGTGTATTGGTTCCGACGCCATAATAAAAATCCGGATAGTCGGAGTAATGTATTTTACCCTTTGTAAACCATTTTTCTTCTTTAAAGAAATAGTTCCACTCTGTTTCTAAGATCAGTTGCTTATTCCAGGTATAATTAACTTCGAATTTCGCATTCGAAGTTCTTGTTGCAGAATCATTGTATAGGTCAAGGGTAATGAGTGTTACTGCACCGACGTAGGTTTTGGTTTCGGGGGAGTATCCGATTGTTGGAACCGGTAATATTTTTACTTTTTTAATTGAATCCTGCCCTTGCAATGTGAACGAAAGCATCGAAAGGAGAATTGAAACGAAGACTAATTTAAACATTAAACCAAAATTTGTCAGCAAATATAAGTTAGTAATAAAAACTTTGTAAATGTAATGTTTTCAAAAAGATCGGTTAGCAACGATTAACAGATTTATTGGATTGATTTTAAAGAATAATTCACCATGTTTTTTAAAGTTTCTGAAAATTTGATGAATCTCAAATAAATCCGGATTTCCTGAAATCCAAGCTTATCGGTTTTTTTGAATGCCCAATCATATAAATGGAGAACTTCACTTTGATGGTAAATCGACTTTTGAGCAAGTCTGTAATAAATCCTATATACAGAAAATTGTCATTAATAAATTGAATTCTTAACTATTGACATTCTAAAATCTGCCAATGTATCGTAATGAGTTACGTTTTAATTAACATTTTGGTTATTTTTACGAAAATAATTCGCAGGTATTAACAGTCTTCAAATTGAACCAAGTAATGGCTAAAGAGAAAACCACTTCTAAAAAGCAAAGAAATAGTATCAAGAATTTTATTCTCATTGCCATCGTATTAATTCTTATCGTGGGGATTCCCTTACTGTTATTAAATTATCAGGCAGGCCGTAGCGGAATGACGATGGGTGAGGTTATTGGTCGCATAACCAATAAGTTGGGAGGCAATGAGAAAGAATCTTCAGCTACAATGGGTAATCCAACAGGAGATAAAATTGATTTTCTTATTCCAACTGCAATTGGTCAGAAATTTACCGAAGCGCCTCTTATTTCTCATTTGCAGGCTGTTGATCTTGATGGTGACGGCTTGCTGGACGTGATTGATTGTGATGCTAAAAGCAATACAGTTAACTGGATACGACAGTGTCCTGCAGGAGTTTATACTGAATCTGTACTCGTGTCTGAGCTCATTGCTCCAGCACATGTTCAAGCCATTGATTTCGATAAAGATGGTGATTTGGATTTAATGGTTGGAGTTCTTGGTATGCTGTTTCCCAATAATGATAAAATTGGTTCTGTGGTTATTCTGGAAAATGATGGTCTGGCCAATTTCAAAAAACACATAATTATTGACAAGATAGCTCGCGTTTCTGATGTACGGGCTGGTGATCTTGACAATGACGGTGACATGGATCTGGCGGTGGCCCAGTTTGGTTATGATGATGGTGAGACGCGTTGGATTGAAAATAAGGGCAACTGGAAATTTGAAAGTCATATCCTTCAAAATCTCTCAGGTCCCATAAATGTTGAAATTGTTGATATTGATAACGATGGCGATTTGGACATCGTTTCACTGGTAAGTCAGGAATGGGAAGAGATCTATTGTTATGTTAATGATGGGAAGGGAAATTTTCAACCCAAACTTATGTGGGGTTCGAGTAATCAGGATTACGGTTCCAGTGGTATCTCCATGTGCGATTTGGACAAGGATGGTGATATGGACATTCTGTATACGAATGGGGATGCCTTTGATTATATTCCACCACAGGGACGTCCATGGCATGGTGTGCAGTGGTTAGAGAATAAGGGAAACCTGAATTTTGAATTTCACAGGCTTAGCAACTTTACCGGGGCAACTAATGTACGGGCAACTGATATTGACAATGATGGTGACCTTGATCTTTTTGTTGTAAGTGCCTTTAATTTGTGGAATCTCCCTGAATCTTATAGTCTTATCTGGCTGGAGAATACAGGGAATATGCAATTCACCAAGCATGAAATAGCAAAAAATCTGACCCATTTACTTTGTTGCGAGCCTGGTGATTTCAATAAAGATGGCCAAATTGATCTCGTCACTGGCAGCATGCATACCTATCCGCCATTTGATCGAATGGGAAGAATTACTTTGTGGACGAATAACGGGAAGTTGTCAGCCGCAAAGAAATAGGTAGGCGATCAGAGTTGGCGCTAACATAATATTTTTAATGGTTTTTTACTTTTTGATAATCCGCCTGATTGTCATTCGAATAAGGTTGTTCTATTTACTAAGCTCCCTTAATTTTCTCCCCAGATCAGCGAGATATTCTTTTGGGGCATTGTTGTTTTGAGCTAAATCAATAACGGAATTCAAATATGTAATAGCTGTCTGTTTATCACCTTTAGCCGCATAAGCCTCTGAAAGAACACTTCCTGCTTTTATTACAACCTCCATTGAGCTTGACTTATGATCTAATGCCCTTTCCGCATATTCCATCCCTTCATCAATTTTTCGCAGCGTACTGTCAGGGCAGGTAATTAGTAATGAGCCCAGTTTTTCCAACAAATAGGACTCATTAGGATGGTTTTTTAATGCTTTTTGATAATGGTTGATTGCCTTTAACCATGATTCCTGTTTTAAAAGGATATTTCCGAGCATTTGTATTGTGGCTAAATCAGTTGGATCACTATTAAGGGATTTCTCATATTGGGATAAAGCGATGCTCAATTTTCCCTCTCGTTCTGCGACCATTCCTGCACGTTGCTGGACTTTTGGATTGTCGGGGGCAATCCTTTTAAGCTCAGCGAGGTAAGCTTCTGCCTTATCGTTTTCTCCCATTGTCAGCAGAATAAAAACACCGTTAGATAACACTTCTACGTTATTCTTGTTTTTTTTAAGCAATTCGTTCATGTAGTCGAGTGATTTTTCTTTCATCCCTGCATTGAAAAGAGCTAATGCCAGGTTGGACTGTAGCTCGGAATCATCGGGCTTGAGCTTTACGGCATGACGAGAATAGATAAGTGATTGCGTGAAATCACCATTTTCATCCAGCAAATCAGCTACTTCCTTAATTTCATTCGAATCATCCTTAAAATAGATCAGGTGCTGATTTAGATAAGGTAAAGCCAATTGCTTGGTGCCAATTTTTAAATAAAATTTAACTGCCTTTGAAATTAAATATTTGTTTCCGGGAGTTACCCGCAAAGCTTTACTAATTAATGTCATGGCCCATTCCGGATAAATAGTTTTTTCGGCTTCATCAATCTGTTTCATCAAATAGAGATCTGATTTTGAGAGTAGTGTAAGTTTGTCCGCCAGATCGTCAACAGGAGATGTATAATTAGTAAGGTCATTAGCACGTAAAACGAATTTATCGCTTAATAGTTGATTCCCTTTTTTACTGTAGATAGCCCCAAGTTGTCTATATGCTGCGCCGAATGTGCGATTTTCATTCAGAATTTCACGAAGTAATTGTTCTGCAAGATCAAGTTTGCCAGTAATGAAATAGATCCGCGCGAGTTGATATTTGGCGTAGATGCGCAAAGGGAAATAATCTGTCCGCAATGTTGAATTCGCTGCATGATTTTTTTCCTTTAGAGCAGCTATTTTTTTAAAGGCTAATTCTGCTTTGCCGTTTGCCCCCAGGTTTTGATAACCTTCACCAATATAGTACCATGCATGGTAAGCAGCTGGATTTTCTTTTATCACAAACTCAAAGTTTTCAATAGCATTAGCCGATTCTCCCATTTCCATATACAGATACCCGAGATAGTAACTCCAGACCCATTTTGATTTGTTCTTCTTAATAGCAAGTTTATAGCATACAGCTGCCTTTTCATAATTCGCACTTGAATGATAAACCATCCCAAGCATTCCTAAGTTATCGGCAGTAGGAATACGATATGCTTTACTCGTAGCAACCGTTAATTGTTTCTTTAGTGAGTCTGTAACCGATTGTAAATCTGCAAGAGGCGGTATGTTGTGCCTGTAAGGAATGTCTATAAGTACCTTAACCAGGAGTAATAAAATTACTCCTCCAATAATAAATAATACAATATTCCTTTTTTTGTGCATTTTTCTTAAATTTAGGAGGCTAAAAATAATGAAATTTGATGACTTGTAAGTTTGTTATATTAATTTGTACAATTGTTTTATTGAAAGTAATAATGAAGGCTTACTTGGCCCTAATATAGTTTCAGAAGCTTTTATCTGTGTTTTCTTGGTGAAAAATAGACGCAGGATGCAAATTCGGTCCTCGCCTTATGTTTTTGGAAACCGTTGGAAAATACCTAAATGTAAATATTAGGTTAATATTTAGCTATCAAAGTAAGTAATATTGCTTGTAAAATGGAAATATGATATAAATTTGACCCGCGAGTAAAGCGCCCAATTTTAGATACCTATGAAAAGAAACTGGCTTATTGTAATTATTCTGACGCTTACAGTGTCATTGTTTGGTGTTTATATTTCAGGAATTGACTTAATAGGGATAGATCCTAAAATAGTTCCCGGAGATGTGGCATGGATGCTCACTTCGACGGCGCTTGTGTTGTTGATGACTCCTGGTCTTGCCTTTTTCTATGGTGGGATGATCCAGCCTAAAAATATTATTTCGACCATGTTACAGAGCTTTATTGCCATGGGAGTTGTCAGTATTATTTGGGTTTTTGTCGGATTTAGTCTTGCATTTGGTGATAGTATCGGGCCTGATAAATTCGGATTGATTGGCAATCCTTTTACATTTTTCATGTTTAAAGGTGTGAATGGCTTAACCGATCCCCTTTTAGCTCCGACAATTCCGCTTGCTCTTTTTGCAATGTTCCAGTTAAAGTTTGCCATTATTACTCCGGCCTTGATTACCGGTTCTTTTGCTGGAAGAGTACGTTTTAGTGCTTATGTCTTGTTTATGTGTTTGTTCGTGATTTTTATATATTGTCCGCTGGCACATTGGACTTGGCATCCGAACGGTTTTTTACGCAATTGGGGAGTGCTCGATTTTGCAGGAGGTACAGTCGTTCACATGTCTGCCGGTTTTGCAGCACTTGCCGGTGCCATGTTCTTGGGACCACGGCGCGATTATTCACAATCATTTCATCCGGCGAATATTCCGTTTGTCCTTCTGGGTGCAGGAATGTTGTGGTTTGGCTGGTTTGGGTTTAACGCAGGATCTGCCTTGGCTGCAAATTCTGTTGCAACGATCGCATTGGTAAATACTAATACTGCTTCAGCTGCGGCAATGCTTGGTTACCTAATGATGGATGCTGCAATGGGGAGAAAACCTTCTGCTATGGGAGCTGCAATCGGCCTGGTGGTTGGTTTGGTGGCAATTACCCCAGCCGCTGGATTTGTGAATGTAGGTGCCAGCATATTTATCGGATTGGCAGCTTCCATTATTTGCAATATAGCAGTCCATTACCGGTCCTCTACATCTGTTGATGATACGCTCGATGTGTTCCCTGCGCATGGTATGGGTGGTATTTCCGGAATGTTCTTTACCGGAATTTTTGCTCAGGGTGTTGGAATCTTTTATGGCGAATATCGTACTTTCTTATATCACCTGCTGGCGCTGCTCGTTGTTGGAGTCTTCACTTTTGGTGGTTCTTACCTGCTTTATCGCCTGACGGATCTGATTATACCGATGCGTGTTGAACCAAAATCAGAGCGGTTAGGTTTGGATATAACCCAACATGATGAATCATATGCATTTGAATATAAATCAGAGTAATGAATGTTATTCTTCACATTCTTTAGGAATCTTAAAACCGGTTTGATCCTGATATTGATTTTTTGAAACTTTGTTCCAAAGAACATCGCAATCTGAAAGTGGAGGCCGTTGGGCTGCTTTGTATCCGATTCCTACCACTGAAAGGACTTCTAATCTTTCCGGGATATTAAAATGTTCGTGGATATATTCATTTGAAGTGATATCGTCATTGTAGTACCGGCGATTGATCTGTACCCAGCAAGAACCCAATCCAAGTGCTTCTGCTTCAAGCTGGACAAAAATCGATGCAATTGAACAATCTTCAATCCAAACATCACTTTTCGTCTTATCGCCGGCTATGATGATAGCCAAAGGGGCATGTTTTAAAAGTAAAGCGCCATGAGGTTTTGAAGTTGCGAGTACCGAAAGTAAGGCTGGATCGTCGACAATAATGAATTCCCATGGACGACTTCCCATAGAGGACGGTGCAAGGAGGGCAGCAGTAAGCAGTTTTTTGATTTTGGCTTCTTCAATCCGTTTGTCCAGAAATTTTCGGGTGCTTCGTCGGTTGTAAAAAATTTCAAGCATAATAGATCAGGTTTGCGGCAAATTTAAAGATCTTAGCCGAGCTTTTATAAAAAAAAGCCACCCTTTTTAGGATGGCTTCATTAATTTTTTTAGCGGCGAGAATTACTGAAGTAAATGCTTGTAGTTATCGTTTATTAAATCAGGAAGATAGCTTGCAATAAGATTCAAGGCGGTCTCATTGTCGATTTGAGTATCACTTATGATTTTTTGATTCTTTAGTTCATTTTCATTGATAACCTGATCAAGTATCTGACCTGGAACCTGAGCATCTCCGGATTTAATCATTCGGGCACCAAATCCATTTTTATCCAAAACATAAGCGACTTCGAAAAACTTACTCCGGACGTTGTATTCTTTTACTCCGTTTTTTTCAAGCATCGTAATCTTAAACCCATTTTCTGATTCTGAATATTTCAGATTCCAGGCTGAAGAATTTACCGAATTTTCGGCTGCGGTAATTGTAAAACTATCGTTTAGCGCAGCGATTGCACTTACTGGATTAGCAGAAAGACAGATTACGATAAAAAACGCAAAAACTAAACTTGCTCTTCCTAAAACACGATTTATTGATTTCATTTTTTTAAACTATTATTTGTTTACTTTCAATTTGTAATTGTATTGCAAAGTAAATAGTTTTTCAGGCGATGGCAATGTGATTAAGTGAAAATTTTTTAGCGATGATTTTTATTGAATTTAAAGACTAAAGTACTTTTAAATAAAGGGATTGTAATAAATGATTCCTGTGTCTGATTTGAAACAAATACTTATGATCTGTGCACAAAAATCAATCTTAACTTTCAAATTGAAAGTTACATGTTATATAACATGTTTTTGAGAAAACAAGGTTTAATAATCAGTATATGAGTAACTAATAATAAAGTTTACAATTAATTAACATGGAAAAATTCTTTGTTTTAGCGGAAGGATCCTGATAAATTCATTATAAATTTGAATTGTAATCAAAATGTCATTAAACTGTAAGTGATTGTATCAAAAATAAAAATCCGGAATATGTATTAAATATTCCGGATTTGATTATGTGGCAGATAATGAGTGGTTTTGTTAACGTCTGATCGTTCTGACAAAAAGTTGGTCAAAAAACCACAGCGCAATAATGGCAAGTACTCCGATTGCTACCGCGGGTGAGATACTATTTAGCTTTTCAAAAAGATGGCTTACAGGTGCAAAGAGCTGTAAAAGATCCAATCCGTAAACAGTTTTTGCCGGAGCCGCTGATGGTAACGATGAATGTAGCATAAAAAGAATGCTTGTCAGTAAAAATGCGATCAGCCCCATTGTCCACCAGCCTTTCTTTCCAATTATTGGCTGGTACTTAATAGGATTCAACGTCCATTCCGACATCACCCGTTGCATGACCTTTACCTGGAAATCGGGTGAAGGTTGTTCCGAAGGTAGCTCTTTGAACCATTCCTTCAATAAATCTTTTTGACTCATAATATTGAAATTATTTCATCTCTTAAAACAAATCTTAATTCCTGCAGAAGCTTTTTACGACTTCTGTGGATTTTCACTTTTACGTTCGAAACAGTCAGTCCGGTAATAACACTGACTTCATCCATCGAAAAATCGTCGTAGTAATACATTTTCAATAACGCCCGTTCATCAGGCTCAAGCCGATCGAGTCCAATCTGGAGGTATTTTTGTCTTTCATTAATATTTAACTGACCAATAGCACTTTCAGTGGCCTGTATTTCTGCATCCGAAATTTTCACGTCATCAATTTTCACTTCAATATTTTTTCGCGTTCTGAGTCTTGATATTGAAGTGTTGTAAACAATACGGAAAAACCAGGTCTTAAATGTGGAGCTGTTCTGAAATGAACTCAGCGAATTGTATGCCTTTATAAATGCATCCTGGGCAGCCTCCTCTGCGTCTTCCCGTTGATTGAGAATTTTCATTGAGAGCGAGAATGCAAGATGACTATACTTTTCAACCAATGGTGAAAAAGAACCTGAATCACCTTTCAGAATCTCCCGGATATAATATTCATCTGTTTTCTTTTCCATTTGCCAATTAGACGAAACTTGTTGGATGAAGGTTACAATACAACAGCAGATAAAATTACTATAAAGATGAGTAAAAAGAATAAATGTTGCATTAATATTTTTAAAAGATTTTGTAACCGCTCTGTTAATCCCTGCGTCAAATGGGCAAATGTTAAACCTTTAAAACGAATATTATGGAACCATTTTT
>Ga0209511_1003206_pt1 | contig 12629 bp, 12 predicted proteins | sample SSSSmetaG_FD_184141 | JGI IMG/M metagenome (GOLD analysis project Ga0209511, IMG submission 184141) | Glacier valley bacterial and archeal communities from Borup Fiord, Nunavut, Canada, to study Microbial Dark Matter (Phase II) - ​SSSS... | ecosystem: Environmental > Aquatic > Freshwater > Ice >... | reverse complement strand
GTATGCCGAGGGAAGCGCGCTGGTCTCGATTGGGAATACGCGGGTGCTGTGCGCGGCAAGCGTCGAGGACAAGGTGCCGCAATGGATGCGCGGCCGCGGAACCGGCTGGATTACCGCCGAATACGCGATGCTCCCACGGGCGACGAACGAGCGCACCCAGCGCGAATCGTCCCGCGGCAAGATCGGCGGACGCACGCATGAGATCCAGCGCATCATCGGCCGCGCCCTGCGGGCGATCGTCGACTTGAAAAAACTTGGAGAAAAAACGATCTGGGTCGATTGCGATGTGATCCAAGCCGACGGCGGCACGCGCACGACGGCGATCACCGGAGCCTACGTTGCCTTGGCTCTCGCCTTACGGAAATCGTTCGATCCGACGGATGCGAAGGCGTGGCCGCTTACCGGCCAGCTCGCCGCAACTAGCGTCGGGCTCGTCGAGGGACGCGCGCTGCTCGATCTTGCGTATGAAGAAGACAGTCGAGCGGAAGTCGACATGAACGTGGTCATGACCGACGCCGGCTCGTTCGTGGAGCTTCAGGGAACGGCCGAGGGCGCGCCGTTTACGCGTGCCCAACTAGACGATTTTCTGTCCCTAGCCGAGGGTGGGATCGTCTCGCTGTTTGCCGCCCAGCGTTCGGCCCTCGCGCCGCACGGCTTCGCCCATCTTTTGACCGTTGTCTGAGCCGCATCGCCTGAGCGCGCTCATTGCCGAGGTCGGGGCATTCTACCTCACCGATCGCAGGCTGAAGAAGGCTCAGGCCGCGACCGAATCGGCGCTGGCCGCCGGCACCCTCGATGCTCGCGCGGAAACCGCGTACCTCGCGGCGGTTCGGAGCTATTTTGCCGGCTTCGAGCGCGAAGCGCAGGCTCAACTCAAGCACGTCGATCGCGAGCTGCAAAAGCTCTACCAGCTTCAGTATAATCTCAACGCCGAACGCGGCGTGGCTGCGCGGCGCGTCGAGGCGACGCAAGGCGTCCTCGCGAGCGTCCGGGAACTCGGCGGAGAATGAACGTCCTCGAAGACGTCGGGCGTGAAACGTCATCATTTTTCGAGTATGTCGGCGGTGCCGCCACCCTGCTCGGCGATTCGGCGCGTTTTATCGGTACGTTGCGCGTCCGCATCAAAGAAACGCTCGACCAAGCGTATCGCCTCGGCGTCGAATCGACGGCGATCGTTTGCTTGACCTCGCTCTTCACCGGTTTCGTTATTTCGCTTGAATCCGCAACGCAAGCCGTGCAGTACGGTGCCGAAAATTTGATCGGCGGCGGCGTCGCGTTCATTTCGGTACGCGAACTGGGGCCGATGCTCTCAGCCGTCGTCGTAGCCGGTCGAACGGGCGCGGCAATCGCTGCCGAAATCGGTTCGATGGTCGTGACCGAACAAGTCGAAGCCTTGCAAGCCCTCGGGCTTTCGCCCGTCCGTATGCTCGTCGTGCCCCGGCTGGTCGCCATGATGATCATGCTGCCGCTGCTGACGGTGTTTGCAGACTTGGTTTCGTTCGTCGGCGGCATGTGGATCGCGCAGTCATCGGCTCACGTTCCGACCGATACGTTCTTGCTTTCGGCGACGCAAGCGGTGACGTTTCTCGACGTCTTAAAAGGCCTTTTCAAAGCTTTCGTCTTCGCAATCATCATCGCGGTCATCGGATCGTATCAAGGCCTCGGCACGCGCGGCGGCGCGGCCGGTGTCGGCAAGTCGACGACGGGTGCCGTCGTCACCTCGATCATCTTGATTTTTATCATGAACTTCGCCCTCTCGTTCGTCCTCTATCGGCCCGGCGGTGGCTGAGTTACTGGCGCGAATCGATGACGTCTCGGTTCGCTACAAACAAAAGGTCGTGCTCGAGGGGCTCTCGCTCGATATCGTCGAGGGTGCGATCACGTGCATCATCGGACTTTCCGGTGCGGGCAAATCGACGATTTTGCGCTTGCTCAACGGCTTGCGCAAACCGGATTCGGGGCATGTGTACGTCAAAGGCGTCGACATCTGTCACATTCCCGAGCGACAGCTGGTCGATCTGCGTCGCTCGATCGGGTTCTCGTTTCAGTTCGCCGCGATGTTCGATAGTCTGACGATTTTCGAAAACATCGCCTTACCGCTGCGCGAGCACACGAAGATGAGTGAAACGGAAATCGCAAAACTCGTTACATCGACGCTCGAAGGCGTCGGGCTTCCGAATATCGAGCAGCGCCTGCCCTCAGAACTTTCGGGCGGCATGCTCAAGCGCGCGGGCTTCGCACGCGCAGTCGTCACGAATCCCGAACTCGTCCTGTACGACGAACCGACGACCGGGCTCGACCCGATCATCACGCATCTGCTTACCGATACGATCAAGCGGTTGCGCGAAAAGCTCAGCGGAACGGCCGTCGTCGTCTCGCACGACTTGCAGAGCATCTACATGATGGCCGATTACGTGGCGATGCTCTTCGAGGGAGCCATCATCGCATACGGAACGGTTGACGAAGTCAAAAAATCGATCAACCCCATCGTGCAACAGTTCCTCCAGGGGAGCGAAGTTGGACCCATCCCGATATGAGGCAGCATGAGTAGACAAGCATTGGTCGGAATCGTCGCCATTTTGGGACTGCTCGGACTCTTCGTGATTTTTTACGTTCTCTCCGATTTGGGAACGAAATCGCGCGGCTACCGCATGGGCGTCCATTTCAATTCGGCCGCCGGGCTTCATAAAGGCGCGCTCGTCTATGAAAGCGGTGTCAACGTCGGGTCGATCGACACGATCACGCTGCTGCCGGATTTTACGGTCGATGTGATCCTCGCGCTGCGCAGCGACGTCGACATCCCGAAGAATTCGAAATTTTTCATTCAAGCACCGCTTACCGGCGATCCGTCGTTGCTGATCATTCCGCCCGTGGCTCCGGTGGTCTCGACGAACTCGCTGCTCGCGACGCCCGCCCCCGCGGCGATCGCGATTTTGCCCCACGAAGTGCAGCCGATCAACGAACAGCCAGTCGGCGTCAATCCCGCCTCGATTGCCGAATTGCTCGTCGAAGGTCAAGGCGAAATAAAGCGCCTGGACACGCTGTTGGCCGATCTCCAACAACGCGAACCAAAGTTGCTCGACACCTTCCAGTCGGCGCTGACCAATGCAAACGAAATTACGATTCAGTCGAATAAAGAGATCCAGCGTCTCTCGACACGCGTGAACGATCTCGCCGACGTCCTGCAAACGACCATAAATTCGGCCGGCGGCAACGTCGTCGATCTCACCAAGCAGCTGGACGTCATCGCGCGTACGGACTCCGTTAAAGTCGACGCCCTGCTGGCGCAACTGGCCGTCACCTCGAAATCACTCAACGAAACCGTCGATTCGGTACGCGATCTTGCGAAGAACCCGCAAGTGCGAACGAATTTGATCGAAACCACGCAATCGATCGCCGATACGACGAAAACGATCGCGTCGCTCGTAAGCGACCTGCGCAACGTGACGGGCAATCCGCAGACGCAAGCACAATTGCGGGACACCGTCGCGAATATCGATGCAACCACGCAGAAAGCAAACTCGATTTTAGCGGGTTTCGGCGGCCGATCGCACGTCTATGGAGTTGACCCCGGAGCGTCACCGGCGCCTGGTGCCACCGTCCGGCCGACGGGTGGTGCTCCTCAAGGTCGTTCCGGTACGCCGCCCGAGGGCACCTCGGATTCCGGCAACGTTCCGCAAAACTTCAAATCGAAGATCGGTGCGCTCGCGCGCAATCTCGTCTCGCTGCAGGTTCGCATCGCGCAACTCAACGCGCAAACGGCAAATAGCAACAATTCGCCATTGCTGACCAAAGATCGCGGCCCGCAAACGGATATCAATCTGATCGCGCTGCCGCGCGGAACGACGAGTGCCCTCATCGGCGCAAACGACATCGGCAGCGGAAACACGTCGTACAATTTTGCCGGAATGGGATCGTTCGGCAAAGACGTGAAAATCGGCGGCGGCGTGCTCTACTCGCGGCTCGGTGTGTTGGGGTCGCTGAGCGCCGGGAAGTTTACCGCTGAGGCACGCGCGTACGATTTCCGCCATCCGACGCTCGATGCGTACGGTCGCATCAAGGCGATCGATCAGCTCGAACTCTTCGCCGGCGAGCGCGACCTCACGCATTCGGGTCGCCGAACCGTCTTCGGCTTGCAGCTGCAATTCTAAGATGATCCCGTTCGGGGACAATCACAAGCTCCCGATTTTCCCGTTCGTCGTCTACGCGTTGATGGCGCTCAACCTCCTGGTCTTCGTTCAGGAGACGGGAGCGCGCGATACCGACACGTTCATCAACGCCTTCGCGAGTATTCCCTACGATCTCACCCATCAGATCCAGTTGCCGGCTCCAAGTCCACAGCCGGTCTACCTCACGCTCGTCACCGCGATGTTCTTGCACGGCTCGATCTTGCACATCTTTTTCAACATGCTCTTTCTCTTCGTGTTCGGGCCGGACATCGAGTATCTCTTCGGTCACGTGCGGTTTCTTGCGTTCTACTTGATCGCGGGCATCCTCGGCAATATCGCGCAAGTCGCGATCGACCCGGGATCGCACATTCCGGCAATCGGTGCCTCCGGTGCGATCGCGGGCGTGCTTGGGGCATTCATCATCAAATTCCCGACCGCAAAGATCAATACGATCACCCCGATCGGCTGCTTTCCGCTTTTCTTGCGACTGCCGGCAGCGCTCGTCATCGGCTTCTGGGCGATCACCCAATTCATGCACGGATACGGAGCGCTCACGACCCGGGTGACGAGCGAACAGGGCGGCGGAACGGCGTACTTTGCCCATATCGGCGGCTTCGTTGCCGGGGTCGTCTTCGCGAGCTTCTTTGCGGTCCGCGCGGGATCACCGCCTCGCTACCGGTATTACTCCTAGTATGCCTGGAATGAACGTAGGAATTATCGGCGCCGGAGCGATCGGAACGCTCTTCGGCTGGCACCTCGCACAAGAACATGACGTCACCTTCGTCGAGCGGCGGCCGGATGTCGTGAATGCGCTCATGGAGCATGGTATTCGCCTCGGGGAAGAGAGCGAAGCGCGACGCGTCAACGCAACGGTCGACAATGCCGCATTGTACGGCTGCAACGCGATCTTTCTCTTCGTACGCGCCACGGACACCTTGCGTGCGTTGCGTCCTTTCGGTGGCAAGTTGAACCCGGCCGTTCCGATCGTTTCGCTGCAAAACGGACTTGGGAATGAAGAGGCGATCAAGACCGCGCTTGGCGGCACGGTCGCACTCGTGCTCGGCGCAACAACGGAATCAGCCGTGACGCTCGAGGCCGGATATTCAAAACGGATCGGAATCGGGAAAACGGTCTGCGGAACCGCCGGCGCATCGCCCGAGACGGTGCAACGCATCGTCGCGCTCCTCGAGGGCGTCGGTCTTTCCGCCTCGACGGTGTACGACATTCGTCCGCATCTCTGGGGCAAGCTGATCGCGAATGCTGCGATCAATCCGGTGTCGGCACTACTCGATCGCCCCAACGGCATCATTCTGCAAGATCTCAACGCACGCGAACTCTCTCGCGCTCTCGCCCAAGAAGCAGCAGCCGTGGCGAATGCCTTACGCATCCCGCTGCCGTTCGGAGACCCGTGGACATACGTCCGTGAGATCGTCGAGCAGACCGCCGAAATGCGCAACTCGATGGCCTATGACCTTGCGAACGGCTACAAGACGGAGATCGACTTCATCAACGGCGCCGTTGTCGCGACCGGTCGACGGGCAGCGGTGCCCACACCGTTCAACGAAACGATAACCCGACTCGTGAAAGCCCGCGAAGCGATCGGCTAGACCGATCCGTTCTCCTCAATCATACGTAATCGTCAAAACGGCGACGTCATCCAATGGTGTCGTGTCGCCTAAGACGTGATTGCCGATATACGATGCTGGATGCTCTGCGTGATGGCGAACGGAATCCGCTGCCGCGATAAGTAGCCGCGATTCGCCATCAAATATGTCATGGTTGAACTCGATCAACCCGTCGGTATAGGCGACGAGCATGTCTCCCGACTGATACGAAAAGCTATGCTCGCGGAGGAACGGCGGCATTTTCCGTTCGACCCCAAGCGGAAAACCGTGATTTGGTAACACCTCCGCAGGATGATGGGCTCGCACGAGTATCGGCGGGTGGTGACCTGCACTCGCATACGTTACCGTTCGGCGTGCGGGATCGATGACGCCGTACAGTGCAGTCGTTATCGATACGTGATGATTGTTGAGAAACAACACTTCGTTTGCTCGTTCCAAAACCTGCACCGGGGTCGCTTCGTCGAGGCACGCCGCGACGAACAGGGCGTGTTTTGCCTCGCCCATTTTGACGGCGGCTTCCACGCCGTGCCCGCAGACATCACCGATGGAGAAACCGACGCGCCGATCCGGCAAAACGAAGGTGTCATACCAGTCGCCACCCAGTTTCTCGAGCGTATTCGCCACCCGGTAGAGCGAATCGAATCGCAGACCGGGGACGGCGGGGAAAGGCTTCGCAAGATAACTTTTCATCAAGGCATCGAGCACATGGCTGTTTGCATCGAACGCGATTTGCCGTTCGTGCACGTCGCTGAGCGTTCCGTACCACTTACTTCCGGCACCGGATTCGCCGCCGGAACGACGCGCTTGTAGGCGGAACCAGCGAAATTCACCCGAGGTATTGCGGAGTCGCACGAGCGAATCGAGCTTTGCTTTACTCGCAAGCATGCTGGTCCACGCCTGGGCGACGCGTTGCGCGTCGTCGGGATGGACGAACGGCTGCCAGCCCGAATCGTCCGTCGTTTTGAGCGTCGATCCGGTATATTCGCCGAACTCGTGATTCGTCCAATTGACGTGTCCATCGAGATCGGCGACCCAGACGATACATGGCAAGGCATCGGCCATCGACTGAAATTCTCGAAGCGCGTCCCGACTATGCTCGGTTTCGAACGTCTGGCCGGTGAGGCGAACACTCTCGCTGAAAATAGCTACCCTCCTCGGAAGCAAGTGGCACTAGCGCCATGTTCTTACTCTCGTTTTGAGGATAACAGAAGGCGAAGCACGTTCTCTGTATCATCCCGACATAGCATGAGGGCACGCGCAAGACCGAATAAGTGAGCGCTTAGCGATCGCCTCGTTTGTCGCGCGGGTGCGATTCATCGTATTGTTTTCGCAGATGGGCCTTGGAGACGTTGAGATAGATCTGGGTCGTTGCCAGACTCGCGTGCCCCAAGAGCTCTTTGATCGTGAGCAAGTCGGCACCGTTTTCGAGGAGATGCGTCGCAAACGAATGGCGCACGACGTGGGGTGAGGCTTTGAGCGCAAGGCCGCTGACCTTGGCATACATCTTAAAAACGACACCGGCCATCGAATGACTCAGGCGCGTTCCGCGGCGGCTCAGAAAGAGCGCGCGATCGCTCGTGCGCGGCCGAACGCCGAGATACATGCGAATTGCATCGACCGTCGCCTCGTTGAAGAAGACGACGCGTTCTTTATCGCCTTTGCCGATGACGCGCATCGAACGACGTTCGAGGTCGACGTCATCGAGATTGATGCCCACCAGTTCGGCCCGCCGAATCCCAGCCGCGTAGAGCAGTTCGAACATTGCGGCATCGCGCAGCCGCAGGAAGTCGGTCCGACCGGCAATGCGCGTCCGCAGAAACTGGCCCATTTCATCTTCGCTCAACACCTTGGGAACGCGCTTTTCGGCTTTTGGCGGTGTGATGCCGTACGTCGGATCGATCGCCATCCGGCCGCTGTACACTTGGTATTTGAAAAACGAACGAATCGCGAAGATCTTGCGCCGGACGGCGACGGCTTTGATCGTCTTCGGACGCATCAGTTCGATGATGTACCGCCGGATTTCGGAGTTCGTCACCCGCAGGATCAACTCGTCGATCGGTATCGACTCCGGCAGAACCGACGGCAGATAGGCGAGAAATTCTTCGATCTCACGCTGATACTCGACGGCCGTCCGTGCAGCAAGATTGCGCTCGAGCGTAATATACTCGACGTAGCGGCGCAATGACGAGCTTTGGTCGACATCCGGCATCCTTGCTTACGTTCCTCGCTCGGAAAGCTATTCCCCGATTTCGTTCCGGCCGAGGCTACATGGCATGCTCCGGTACGATGAGGACTTTCATCGCCTCGCCGGAAGCCGCGAGCGATAGCGCCTCGCCGAAGCGCGCGATCGGCAGCCGATCAGAAACGAGCGAGTCCACCTCCACCGTCCCGCTCCGGAGCAACGCGATCGACTCGTGAAAGGTGAAGGCGAGTGCAAACGAACCGTAGATTTCGAGATCTTTCGCATACACGTCGTACGGACTGAGCGAAATGCGCGCGTCTTGCGGATTCACACCGAAGAAGAGCAGCTTCGCGCCGAAGCGGGCGTGAACGAACATGTGCTCGACGACACTCGGCACGCCCGTGCAGTCGATGATGACATCGAATCCGGTTGGCGAGAGGTCGCGCAGCGTGTCATCGGTTTGCCCATCGGCGAGCACGACCTCGTTTGCCCCGCGCAATTTGGCTACCGCGAGCTTCGTCGGTTTGGTATCGACGATCGTCACGGAGGCGGCGTTGCCGCTTTTCACAAGCGAGAGCATCAATTGGCCCATCGTGCCGGCGCCATAGATGAGCGCGTTGACGCCGACGGGGATGCGCATCCGCTGCAACGCAAACACCACGCACGAGATCGGTTCGATGAACGCCGCGCGCTCGAAGTCGAGATCGCCGATGTGATAGACATTCGATTGCGGCGCCCGCACGAATTCGGCAAAGCCGCCGTCTTTGGTTACGCCGATCGACGACCAGCGTTCGCAATGATTTCCTTGCCGCCGCTGACAGTAAAAGCAGAAGCCGCAAAAAACGCCGGGATCGATCGCGACGCGATCGCCGATTTGCACCGTTTCCACGTTCGCCCCGGTCTCGACGACCGTTCCAACCGTCTCGTGGCCGCCGATAAACGGATACGACGTTGCTTTGAAACCGCCGTGCAAGATGTGTTGGTCGGTACCGCAGATACCACAGGCGGCAACGCGGACGAGGACCTCCGCACGATCGGCGACGGGCCGCGCCGTCGTGCGGACATCCACCCGATTGGGAGCTTCATAAAAGGCCGCTAGCATGTCAGATGCTTCGCAACGCGACCGAATGATCCGGTAAAAGGTCGCCGACGAGCGAGCAGAAACAGAGAAATCTTCAGCCCAACCGGAGGATGTGCACGCTTAGAACGATCGTGAAGCAACGTAGCCGGGTCGCCGTGCTTACTTCCCTCCTGCTCGCGGTTGTGCTCGTGCCGGCATTCGCACAACCCCACATCACGCTCACGTATTGGTCGGCGCCGAATGCGGAAGAGCTATCGTTCGCGCGAACGATGGCACAGTCGTGGAACGCCGCGCACCCGGAGACCACCGTCGAGGTGCAGCCGATTCCGGCAAGCGGCACGAGTGAAGAAGTGCTCCTTGCCGCCGTCGTCGCGAAAACGACACCCGATATTTGCGCCAACATCCTGCCCTCGATCATGAACCGATTCGTGCACGCGGGGGCGGTGCTGCCGCTCGATGGATTCGCCGATTTCGACCGCGTCACGCACGAGCGTATCGATGCGAAAACGCTCGCCTACGCACGCAGCGACGATGGACGTGTCTATCAAGTGCCGTGGAAAGCGAATCCGGTGATGCTCGCCTACAATGTGGACGAGTTCGCCGCACGCGGCGTGCAGCCGCCGCGAACGTACGCGCAATTTATGGACGTCGCTCACCGACTTACCTATGCCTCGACATCCGGTGGGCGCATCGATCACTGGGCGATGAATCCCGGTACGAGCGTCATCTGGTTCTGGCGTATGTTCGATTTTTATCCGCTGTATGCCGCAGCCTCGGACGGCCGGACGCTCCTCGATCGCAACCACGCGCTCGCGGATCCTCGCGCGGCAAACGACGCGATGCAGTTCCTCGCCATGGGTTTTCGGCGGGGCTATTTTCCGCTCGCCGCACCGCAGCCCGACCTCTTTCTCGAAGGCCGGGTCGGCATGCGTTTCATCGGACCGTGGGGGATCAGCTACCTCGAGCGTGCGGCCGTTCACCGGTTTCGCTTCGGCTTCGTGCCCATCCCGACGCCGGCCGCAAAGCCAAGCGAGTTCACGTTTTCCGATCAGAAAAACATCGCGATCTTCTCGACGACCCGACATCCGAATGAAGCCTGGGCGTTCGTCAAATATGTAACGACGCGCGCCGCCGACCGGACGCTTTTAAAGATGACCTCACAGATTCCGTTGCGTCGGGACCTCGTAAACGATCCGGCGTTCGCCGACTATTTCGCACACCACCCGTTGGTGGCCGCCTTCGCACGCCAAGGGGCGCACGTCGTCCCACTCGATGACACGCCGCATATCGTGCAAATCCTCGACTACCTCAGCCGGCAGTACGAAGCTAGTGCGATGTACGGCATCATTCCGCCGGAACGCGGCATTGCAAATACCGCGGACTATCTCACACGAATCGATCGTCTGTGAGAGTACGGGGAACCAACGTCGGCCTGCTCTTTTCGCTCCCGTATCTTGTATTTATCGCTCTATTTATCGTCTATCCGGTCGGATTTGCACTCTACCTCGTGTTCGTGCGCTGGGATTTGATCGCCGCGCCACAATACGTTGGTCTCGGCAATCTTCGCTATCTGTTGAGCGACGCCGAGTTTTGGCAAGCGCTCCTCAATACGCTCATCTTTTTGTGCGTCAACGTGCCGCTCCAGATCGTGGCCGCGCTTCTCATTGCAATCGCGCTCGCGCAACCGATCGCCCTGCGCGGATTCTTTCGGGCGGCATTTTTCGTTCCGGTCGTCATTTCAGTTGCCGTGGTGAGCCTGCTCTGGCAGCAGGTCTACAATACCGATACCGGGCTGCTGAATACGCTGATCCGCGCGATCGGTCTCCCCGCCGTTCCGTGGCTTACGAACCCGCATGTTGCGATGCCGGCGATTGCCGGAATGGTCGCGTGGAAGAACGTCGGTCTCTACGTGCTTTTCTTCCTCAGCGGCATACTCTCCGTGCCCGCGCAGCTCTACGAAGCAGCGAAGCTCGAGGGTGCATCGCCCTGGGATGAATTTTGGCTTGTGACCGTTCCACTCGTGCGACCGGCGATGTTTCTCGTCGTCGTGCTCTCGACGATCGCCGGGTTCAACCTCTTTATCGAACCCTACGTGATGACCGGTGGGGGACCGCTCGACTCGACACTCTCGGTCGTGCTGTATATGTATAAACACGCCTTCAGCTTTCTCGACATGGGGTATGCCGCGACGATCGGGGTTGCGCTTGCGGCGATCATGCTCGTCGTCGTGACGATCGAACGACGCCTCATCGACGAGCCGACGGTATGATCGCACGTCGAATCGCCGGGTACATCGTCCTTACGAGTGCAGCACTCATCTTTCTCTACCCGCTGCTCTGGATGGCGCTGCTTTCATTCAAGCCGCAAGACGAAGCCGGGACGTTTGTCGCTTGGTCGGGCCATTTTACCTTTGCAAATTACGTCGCCGTGCTGCACGCTATCCCGATAACACGCGCGCTTGCCAATAGCTTGTTCGTCGCAAGCGCGACGACGCTTTCGGTCGTCGTCTTCTCCGCACTCACGGGCTATGCGCTCGCTCGGCTTCAGTTCGCCGGGCGAAACGTGATCTTTGCGATCGTTCTTGCGACCATGGCGCTGCCGTTTCAGCTCACGCTCATTCCGCTTTACGAATTGATCGTGAAGTTTGGCTGGACCGATACCTACTTAGCACTGATCGCGCCAAACGCGATCTCGGCGCTCGGCGTGCTGATCTTTCGACAGACGTTTTTGAGCATTCCCAAGGAACTCATCGAGGCAGCTCGGATGGAAGGCGCAAGCGAAGTGCAGATTCTCACCCGCATCTTTTTGCCGATCTCGCTTCCGGCCGTCGTCACGGCCGGCATTCTTACGTTCATGAATTCCTGGAACGACGTGCTTTGGCCGATCATCGTGATTCGCAAACAAGAGATGATGACCTTACCACAACTCGTCGTTGCCTTTAGTGCGGGCGGTCAAGCCGATGGACTGCCCGGTCAACAATTTGCCGCTGCGATGTTCGTGGTTGCGCCGATTTTGGTCGCGTATCTGCTCTTTCAACGCTATTTCATCGCGAGCATGGCTTCAAGTGGGATAAAGGGATGACCGACGCCCTGGTGCTGGATTCCGTGACCAAGCAGTACGCGGGCGTCGATCGTGCGACGATCAACGCGCTCTCACTCACCGTCGAGCGGGGTGAATTCGTCGTCTTGCTCGGACCTTCGGGATGCGGGAAGTCGACCGTGCTGCGCTTGATCGCCGGACTGATTCCGGCGACGAGCGGTCGAATCGCAATCGACGGCCGTGATGTGACGACCGTTTCGTCGAAAAACCGAAACGTTGCGATGGTATTCCAAAACTACGCGCTCTTTCCGCATCTTTCGGTTTACGATAATCTTGCATTTGGAATGCGGATTCGCAAGACGCCGCACGCGCAAATCGATAGCAAAGTTCGCGCGGCTGCGGCGAGCACCGGGCTTGCCGGTTTCCTGCAGAAGAAGCCAAGCGAACTCAGCGGCGGACAGAGTCAGCGTGTTGCGCTCGCGCGCGCACTCGTGCGCGATCCGGCCGTGTTTCTCTTCGATGAGCCGCTTTCG
>Ga0209511_1003205_pt1 | contig 12629 bp, 14 predicted proteins | sample SSSSmetaG_FD_184141 | JGI IMG/M metagenome (GOLD analysis project Ga0209511, IMG submission 184141) | Glacier valley bacterial and archeal communities from Borup Fiord, Nunavut, Canada, to study Microbial Dark Matter (Phase II) - ​SSSS... | ecosystem: Environmental > Aquatic > Freshwater > Ice >... | reverse complement strand
ACGCGATCGCCGTCACCGGCAGCGACACTACGGATACGCCGGAGACCGTGCATCAGCTCGGCATCCAGGTCGGTTGGCTGGAGAGCGGTTCGGTAGGCTGAGCCCGTGCTGGTATTGACCCGTAAGGCGGGTGAGAAGATCGTGATCGGTGACGACATCATCATCACGATTCTCGACGTGCGCGGTGACGGCATCCGCATCGGTATCGATGCTCCTCGCGGCATCAAGATCCAACGCGAAGAGGTGCTGCTTGCCGTTGCCGAAGCGAATGTGGCTGCTGCGGCCGCAGAGGATTCCGTCGAGCAGCAGTTGAAGTCCGCGCTCGGCATAATGACCCCGCCGGTCGCCGTGCAGCCCGCCGATTCGACCTCCTGAGCTCCCGTTTTTTCGGGGGGACAAGCCGGGGTACAAATCGTGTCCCCTCTACTGGGGACTAGGGCTCTTCGCGCGGATGCCGCATCCTATATATCGGGGAACCGGATGTTCTACCACCCGAAGGGGTTTCCCGGTGTTCCGAGAGAAAGAAATCTGATGAGCCCCGACGCGAAGGTCCACTATCTCACTCGCACGACGTTCGATCCCAATGACTCGACCGTGCAGGCACAGGCCATCGTCGATGCCGAGATGAACAACCGTATGGACCTTGTTCACCAGCTGGCGGTGCGCCTCAGCGCACTCGAGGCGACGATTGCGGCCGTGGATGCTGCTCGCCACGCCGCGATCACAGCCGGTTGGACTGAGACCCAGCTCGTCGACCTCGGCCTCGGTGCCCTCGAGAGCTCCAAGCAGTCCGCCGGTCGCCGGGTGGCTCGCCCCGATAGCGAATCCACCCTCGCTGCCGCTCTCGTCGGAGAGCTCGTCGGCTGACCGAGGTGCCCCGGCGCGAGCGATCTGCCCGACGCTCCACATGCCCGACGCTCCACATGCCCGGCCGGGCGAGGGCGAACGGTTAGTCGTTCGAGCAGGATCGTCTGAGCACACAGTCGACGGGTTGTTCCAGTGCCGAGTGTTGTGCGAACCATGTTCGAGGGCCTCTGATGGGCAACGCCCGCATCATCGATTATTCCGCCTCGCCGTCGACCGTCCTGGTTGGGTAGGGGGTGGCGATCTCGGTCGGCCATTCGTCGAGCTGCTTTCGGTGACGGGAGCGTCGGTGATCGGCAGGCTCGCGCGTCGGGTGACCGTCTGTTCGAGCGACCCTGTTGCGGCTCGGTGGGAAGGCCTGCAGTTCAACCTGGGGGAAGGGCCCGCAGTGGGAGGTGATGAAGGCCGGGATGCCCGTTTTCAGCGCCGATCTCCACCGCACGACGCCCGGAGCGCTTGACGCGGGGATGGTCGCACTGGCTCATTCGCGCGCCAACCAGGTTGTCAGTGCCGCGGTGACTGCCGCAATCCGTTCGGCCGACGAGAAGCTGCCCCGGAGGCCGCGGGCACCCCACGATACGTCGCGAGGTGCACCAGGCCACCGGCATGATCGTGGCGCAGCTCGAGATCTCCGCGACCGAGGCATTTTCGCTGTTGAGAGGTCACGCCTCTGCCTCGGGTCGCACAATGGAGGATGTCGTGACAGACATCGTCGACCTCCTGCACAGCCCAGTCACGGAGTGCACCGACCCTTTTACCACCGGAACAATGGTGTCGGTGGCCGACATCGAGGCGTCTGCTGTGGAGTGGCAGGTATTCCGACGGGCGGCTCTCGAGCAGGGCTTTTTGGCAGTCCACGCCACGCTAAGGCGGTTCGGCGGTACCGGGCACCCCGCGCTAAGCGATCCTTCCCGGAGCAGGAAGCCGAATCGACGGGTGATGGAACTAGAGGTGGGTCGTCGAGCCCGTGCTGCCGGCGCTGAGCGCTTCGCGGGGATCGGACGTGCCGGCAAGAGCGGAGAGGTGCACCATCGATCGGGCTACCGACCGCAGTCTGCCCGAGAAGCTGTCCACCTCGGCGGCGCTGAGATCACTCGTCGCGGCTTCCAGCAGGGAGACGAAGTCGCGATGCACATCGAGCATCATCCGGTGAGCAAGAGGTGTGAGCTCGAGGTAGAGGCTTCGCCGGTCGTTCGGATGATCGACTCGGTGCAGCAGTCCCGAATCCACCAATCGGCGCGAGATGAACGTGATCGCCGCCGTGCTCATGTCCAGGTAACCGGCGAGCTGCTTTGGCGTGACGCTCACTTCGGCAGCTATCCGGAACAGGGCGCGGAGTTCGCTCGCCGAGAGTCCGGCATCCTGCCCGATCCGCTCGCGGTTATGTTGCATCACATTCACGAATTCGACGGCCGCCGCCGGGAACCCGTCAAGGCTGTGGGACTGGGCGGTCTCGGCACTCATGGGACCTCCCGTCTCCGGTTGTTGAGTGGTTGCAATCGAGCATTGGAGAGCATTGCGCGACACGCCATTGTGAGCTATTTGACTTTCGTTCTAACTTATCGTTTTAATTAGATTCTTCAATCACTTTCACATACGTCCAAGGAGGACCCAGTGATTCCCGACATTCTGTCGCACGGGCAATACTCAACCGTCTACAACTTCCTGTCGCTCGTCATCGCGTCGCAGTTGTTCACGGCTGTGTTCCTGCTCATCTCACTCCCGCGGGTTCTGCCTCGGTACCGACAGGCGATGACAGTTGCGCTCATCGTGTGCAGCATTGCCGCCTATCACTACTTCCGCATCTTCGACTCGTTCAAAGAGGCCTTCGTCACGAAGTCGGTCGGTGGCACCGGTAACTACAGCCAGGCGGCCGGGACCGCGTTCAACGAGGGCTACCGCTACGTCGACTGGCTGCTGACGGTGCCGTTGCTGCTCGTCGAGCTCGTCGCGGTGCTCGCGCTCGCTCGCAAGGTGCAGTCCGGTCTCCTAATTCGCCTCGTTCCGGCTGCCGCCCTCATGATCATCCTCGGCTACCCGGGCGAGATCAGCGGGGACAACGGCCTTCGCGGTCTGTTCGGCTTGCTTTCCACCATCCCGTTCGCCTACATCCTCTACGTGCTCTTCGTACAGCTCACGAAGTCGCTGAACACGCAGCCTGCCTCGGTTCGCAGGACCCTCAGCAACCTTCGCTGGCTCCTCCTGCTGAGCTGGGGCGTCTACCCGATCGCGTACCTGCTCCCCCTCCTCAACATCGGTGGGGCGGACGCCTGGGTGTCCAAGCAGGTCGGATACTCGATCGCAGACATCGTCTCCAAGGCTGTCTATGCGCTGATCCTTTTCGGAGTGGCAAAGGCGAAGTCTTACGAGGAGAATGCCGAGTTTGCCGCAGTGGAAGCGCACGGCGAAGTGGCCGGTATTCGCAAGTAACGGCTTCTTACAGCACCGCCGCTCCTAGCAGTGGCACCAGTAACGGCGCGCTCCCCGCGGGGAGCGCGCCGTTCGGCGTTAGCGAGGCGCCCGATCTGCGGCGTTCAGGCTTGGCGCAGGCTCTTCGGAATGCGGCGGAGAAGCTTCTCGTAGCGCGCCTCCGCGTCTTCCCCCAGGTCCTGCTCGGTGTGGTGCAGGCGGCCGTAGGTGAAGCTGTTCTCGCCGAGAAGGAAAGCGGTGGCACCCAGGCGCTCGAGGGTGTGCCGTGCAACAACACTGTCGTGTTGCTCCCCGAGGGTGTCCTGCAGTTGCTTGGCGATCTTCGCGAGCCGTTGCGCGCGCTTCGGCCTGATCGGGAGCAGCACTTCAGCCCCGTATCGCACCCGCTTTGCCGCCTTCCGTACCTCGTGCAGGGCGAGGTCGTGCCGAGGCCGGTCGATCGTCTCGTCTGCAGCGCGCATTGCGGCGAACAGGGCGCGGATGCGGTGATCGATGAGGCCGGGCAGCACGTCTGAGGCCCGGCCAGCCGCACTCTCGCTCAACCGGGGATTGGCGAGAAACGCGTCGATGGTGTCGAGCAGCCGGAAATAGCGCCTGGAATCGAGGGATGCGAGCAGTACCGACTTCGCTGCCGAGGTCTCTTCGGCAAGCTGGTGTGATATCCGCTCGGATATCGGCCCTATGACCTGCTGCACGGCCTCGATGCGCACCCGCCCGGCAAGCCGCAGTGAAATCACGTCGAGATCGCGCACAGCGCCGAGGATATGCCCGATCCAGCCCAGCTCCGCGCGGAGCATCGACGCCTCATCGTCGGCCAGGAGGCGGTGGAACGTGCCGACCGCGGCGCGAAACCTGGCGGTCGCGATGCGCATGTCGTGAATGGACTCGGATTGGTCTTGACGTACCAGGGGATCGTGCAGCACGAGTTCGTCCCGGTACTCCCGCAGGGCTGCGACCAATAGTGCACCCGCCGTCCCTGGCTGGACCAGAGGCGGTTCCGGATGCCGCGGCACACTGTCGCCGAGCGCGCGCGCCAGTTTGGACGGCGAGTCGGAGCGCGAGACGCGGTTGACGGCGAACAGCCGTTCGGCGGCATCGAGGAGCGGGAAGTCACCGTCGACGAGCTCGAGTTCCCACTCCCGCCAGCTCTGCTGCAGCGGTTCGCCGACCAGTCGGGCCGTCTGCACTGAGTCGTCGCAGAACATAGCCAGAAGCTCATCGCGCGGTCCACGGAGCCGGTGTATCGTGCGGCGGGTGCTGAGCTTCACAATTGGCACGACTTGGCGTGCACGCACGATGACGGCCACCTGCTCGCGCAATCGCCGAGGTACCGATTCCGGATCGGCTCCGAGCGGCTCGTGCAGTTCAGATCGCTCGTCGTGCGACACCGGCAGTTTCAGGTGCCATCCGGCGTCATCCCCGCCGGTGCGCCGCCGCAGGGTGATGTGATGCGCGGCAAGTACGAATTCCTCGGTATCGAAATACATGGCATCGAGATCGAAGACCTGTGATTTCTCCACCCGGGCCACCCCGTCGATCGAAAGCAGATCCGGGAGCGCAGTCGATTCAGTGACGTCGTACTTGCGCTCGATCTCTGCCGAATCTGAGTTGACCATGCCGAGAGTGTAAATCGCGGCGATGAATGGCGGATGAATCGGGGCATTGAGGGCACGGTGTGGATGAGCCCGATGGGGCCGCGCTTGCGGTTGCGAGAGCTCTCCTCACCCGAGGTTGCGTCGGCATGCCGGTCAAATTCCGTGCAGCCAGCGAGGCACTCGGCCAATCTGACTACCGCCAACAAACGACGGCCGAGCCGTTGGAACGTGCCTTCTACTAAGCCTGAGAGAACGAACGCGACCGCCATCGGTTCTGCCAGTCATGAAGCGAAAATCAGAGCGAGCGACGGGAATCAAAACCGTGACCCGAACATCAATAATCCCCGTATTTCTTGTAAAAATGGCGCCTTTGTTAACGCCGACTGAAAATAGGGCCACGAGCGCCAGGCGGGTTCTAGGTCTCGTCGCAACACTCCATCAGAATTCGGAGTGTGAAAACAATGAGACGACGTGGACGCAAAAGATGGCTCAGCGTTGAGGACGAGTATTGGAAGCTGATCCTGGCCGGGGTTGGCCCGATCGAGGCAGCCAGAGGAATCGGTATCGCCCGCACAACCGGCTTCCGGTGGCGTGCCGAGCGCGGCGGTGTTGCACCACTTCGAATACTTGAAGCAGATCGGCACACACGTTACCTGTCACACCTTGAGCGAGAACGACTCGCAGTTTTCCGCCGTGAAGGTATGTCGATGCGCGAGATTTCCCGACAGCTTGGTCGTTCGCCCTCGACGATCAGCAGGGAGCTGCGCCGCATCATGCGTCGACATGACCGCGGTAAATAGGACGCCGTCCTCGCGCATGCTCGTTCCCGGGACAAAGCCAAACGCGCCCGCGGCGGATTGATCGGCAAAGACCTTGTGTTGCGCGACCTTGTGCGGGAAAAGCTCACCTTGGATTGGAGTCCGGAGCAGATCAGTTTCTGGCTTCGCGAAACCCACCCGCAGAAGAAGTCCTGGCATATCTGCCACGAAACGATCTATCAAGCCGTGTACTGGCCAGGAAACAGCGGACTGACGAGGAAACTAACCACTCATCTGCGCACCGGGAGACCACTGCGCAAGCGGCGTCGGCGACCTGAGGTTCGCACACCCCGCTTCATCGCGCCGGCCACGTTGATCGATCACAGGCCAACTGTCGTTGAGGAGCGATCCAGGTTAGGCGATTGGAAAGGCGACCTCATCATCGGCTCCAAGTCGCGATCAGCGATCGACACGCTCGTCGACCGAAAGAGCGGCTACGTGCTACTGCTGCACCTGCCCGAAACCCACACCGCGCTCGATGTCAACTCATCGCTGACGACTGTGATGTCGCAACTGCCGCCACACCTGAGGCGGACGTTGACCTGGGATCAAGGCTCCGAAATGGCCAGCCATGACAAGATCGCATCTCTCTTTGACGACGGCGTGTTCTTTGCCCACCCGGGCAAACCATGGCAGCGCGGATCCAACGAAAACATGAACGGTCTGCTTCGGCAGTACTTCCGCAAACACAGCGACCTGAGCATCCACAACGCTGACACGCTGAAAGCAATCTCCGCAAAGCTCAACGACCGGCCACGAAAACGACTCAACTGGCGGAGCCCCACTCAACTTTTTCTACTTAGCTAGGATCGCATCCACAAGCAAGTGTTGCAACGACCGCTTGAATTCACCGGTGGTGGAACAACCAGAGGCTTCACTCCGAACTCGACTACCGCACCCCGATCGAAGCCGAAACCGAGTACTGCGCTGATCCCGAATCACTCTTGAAAGCAATCGCTTCTCAAGAGAAAACCTAGGAACGAAACCCAGGGCGATTCAAAACCTCGCCGTCGGCCAGTGGAAACGTCACGTTCGCTTCATGGATGCTGAAATCAGCGGAAGCTGCGGAACAATCCGGTGACGTTCAACATCCATTCGCGTGACGCCGCGATTTCACCGACGAAGGCACCCGTTTTTGACAGCGCTTTGGATGTCGAGCTGAACCATCTTCCTGGACTCCGAGTGGACGAAGGGAGCTTGCTCGACTTCTTGGGGAACAGGTCCGCGAACGACCGGCCACAGTCAGTGTCCGTCTTCGCGGCTTTCAACCAGGTGGTGGCAAAGTCCAATGGATCCTCGTTGCTGCGGCCGTTGATAGCGTTCTTGGTCGTCACGCCCGCGGCGGCGCAGTTCCACAAGAAGTTGCGTGTCTTCGACTTGTACTTCGTTGTTGCGATTCGCTTTGCGTATGACTCGCCTAGGTTCGCGATCTTGTCTGCCTGCTGTTTGTACAACAGCCAGCTCGAGGTGATCCGGGGGTAAGCAATCTCCCACCCAATGGAGCTAACCGAGTCGAGGGAGACCGTTTCGCCGGGTGCGACGATCCAGTCGTTGGCCGCTACGCCGGAATAGGTTGCGAACTGCGAGAACAGAGAAGTGATCCCAGTCGGCCCGTGGTAGATCGTGTTGAAGACGGGCACCTTCGAGGTTTCAACTCCGTCTCGAAACGCCCATACAACTGGTGAGTTGTTGGTGAAAGTGAACTGCGGAGTACCGGGTTCTTGAACTCCCCAGTCGCAGAGGACGAGGTCGTCGTTGTACTGAGCTTCAAGCTCCGTTTCTGCATAGGTGCCCAATCTCGTGACTCCGGCTGGGCAGCCGTTGAGGTCGGTGTGAAGTCGAATGATTTTTTCGGCAGCCGCCGACTGGGATGCCGTGGAAACACCCCCTCCGACCGCGAGGGCTACCGAGAGCATGATGGCTGTTGCACGCCTCATATGACATCCCTCCATCGGGAAACGTCCTCGCGTCTTTCGCGCAAGTCTTGAGGTGACAATGCACCCTCCTGGCCGTCGCGTCTAGGGGTCGGTCCTTTAGTTCCTGCGATTCTGGAAGTTTTGCAGCAGGACGGTGATGACGATGATCGTCCCGCTGATGGCGCCGTTGAGGAAGGTCGACACGTCGGCGGCGGTCAGGATGTTGCGGATGATGCTCAACACAAGTACGCCGAGAAAAGTGCCCCAGATCTTTCCGCGTCCCCCCATCATCGCCGTGCCGCCGATGGACACCGCGGCGATGGCATCAAGCTCGTACCCCCGTGGCGACGTTGGAAGCCGCGACCGCCGTCGTGCGCGAGGCGTACAGCGGTGCGGCGATGCCACACATCGCGCCGGTGATCACGAATACCGTTGTCTTTACGGCATCCACGTTGATCCCAGAGAGTCGCGCCGGCACCTCGTTGCTGCCGACGGCGTAGATGTGCTTTCCAAGTCGCGTGCGCTTCATCACGACATCGAAAATGATCGTTGCCGCTATGAAGATGATCATGAAATAGGGGACCTTGCGACCGACAGGTCCACGTCTCCTGATGCGATCAGCCGGAACCCGCGAAGAGCTGTGCAGCGAAGCGTGCCCCACAGTCGAGCAATCGTGAGCTACTTGAGGTCATCGTCAAGACCGTCCGTAGCAGGTTCCCTCTCAGAGGGTTGCCGAGTGACACAGCATCGGCACGCTCGGCTGTTGGGTGAATTGGCCGCAGATCTGTCGCGATTGCCGTCCGGCTTACGGGCAGTCGCGATGTCTAGGCGGAAATTGCTCGATCAGCATAGGTGAACCGGTTTCCACCTATGTAGGCCGGTACAAGACTTAGCCCCAGTACGCGTCCCGTCAACATCGGGTTCGGCTATGACAGTTCCTCTCGAATCGAAGTGGGTTGACGAGGGCGCACGCGCAGAGTCGCGAACGACCGAGAATAAGTACGATCGAGGGATTCTCGCCACCGAGTCCGCCCTCGACCTCAGTCATCCCGTTTGGGCCGCACCAGCCCCCTAGTCGCGCTTTTGTTGCTTTGAGAGAACATACGCGTCAGCGGAATAGTCACGGCTGAAATCTGCGCCAGATCACAATTCAAGCTGAGAATTCTCAGGTCGGATGAGCATTATCAACAACAATAATTGACATCAGAGCGAGCGACGGGAATCGAACCCGCACTACCTGCTTGGGAAGCAGGAGTTCTGCCATTGAACTACGCTCGCGCGGCCACCTGGACGACACAGTTCAATCCTAGCAACGGCCGATCGGGGCGACTGTGGTGAGGCGGGTGATCACCGCGCCGGCTGGTCGGCCCCGGCGCGCCACCATCCGTCGAACATCGTCACGGGCGCTTCGCGCTTGTGCCGGGTCGCCAGGTAACGGGCCTCGATGGTCTCGGCGACGGCATCCGCCACATCCCTTCCCTCAAGAAAGTCGTCGATATCGCTGTAAGAGAGTCCAAGGTTGGCCTCATCGGTCTGGCCGGGAGTCTCATCGAGCAGGTCGGCGGTTGGCAGTTTCTCGTACAGCCGCGCCGGCGCACCGAGATATTCGAGCAGCGCACGACCCTGACGTTTTGACAGACCGCTGAGGGGCAGGATGTCGGCGCCACCGTCGCCGAACTTCGTGAAGAAGCCGGTCACCGCTTCGGCAGCGTGATCCGTGCCGACCACGAGCATCGCGTGCTGTCCGGCGATGGCATATTGGGCGACCATCCGCGCACGGGCCTTGGTGTTTCCCTTGGTGAAGTCGCTGATACGCTCGCCGACTGCTTCGAAAAACTCATCCTGAACACCGTTGACTGCCCGTTTCACGTTGAAGTCGATCGTGCGGGACGGGCGAATGAACTGCAGTGCGAGCTGGGCATCTTGCTCGTCGGCCTGCACGTCATACGGCAACCGCACGGCGATGAGCTCGGCGGCACCTCCCGCCTCGGTCACGCGCTCGACAGCAAGTTGACACAAGCGACCGGCGAGAGATGAATCCTGCCCGCCGCTGATTCCGAGCACGAGGCCAGCGGCACCGGTAGCGGCGAGGTAGTCGGCCAGAAACTGCACCCGCCTGTCGACCTGTGCTGCCGCATCGATCGTTGCCTCGACGTGAAGGGCGTCGATGATTTCCTGCTGCAATTCACGGATCATGAAAAAAGCGTAGCCGTCATCACAGAGTCAGTCGTCATCACCGTGTGAATCGGGTGGAGTTCGCTTCGATAGGCTGACGCCTATGCTGCTCTCGGACCGCGATATCAAGCTTGAACTCGACTCCGGACGGATTCGGCTCGAGCCCTACGAACCGGCGATGATCCAGCCGTCGAGCATCGATGTGCGGCTCGACCGCTTCTTCCGGTTGTTCGACAATCACAAATACCCCTTCATCGACCCGGCCGAAGACCAGCCCGATCTCACCCGGCTCGTGGAGGCTGCGCCCGATCAGCCGTTCATCCTCCACCCCGGGGAGTTCGTGCTCGGCTCCACTTACGAGCTCGTGACGCTTCCGGATGACGTGGCCGCGCGCCTAGAAGGCAAGAGCTCGCTCGGTCGGCTCGGCCTTCTCACGCACTCCACCGCTGGCTTCGTCGACCCGGGCTTCAGCGGACATGTCACTCTCGAGTTGTCGAATGTGGCGACATTGCCGATCAAGCTCTGGCCCGGCATGAAGATCGGGCAGCTCTGCTTCATTCGGCTGACGTCGCCGGCCGAAAAGCCATACGGTTCCGCCGAGTACTCTTCTCGCTACCAGGGCCAGCGGGGGCCCACCGCATCGCGGTCGTTCCAGAACTTCCATCGCACCGATATCTTGCGCGACGAGAGCCTGCTCGACTGAAGCGGCGGGTCTCGATACGCGCGGCGGACCGCGCTACTCGACTAGCGGGCTACGCGCCGAGCTGCTCCAGCTGCCAGCCGAGCCACGGGCTGAACGCAAACGGGGCCGCGGTGACCGCACCGTGCAGCAGGTGCGGCTCGAGCCAGACGAACTCCGATACCTCCGCAGGGTTGGGTTGCACGACATCCGTTGTCACCGCGCGGTAAACCGGGCAGATCTCGTTCTCTACGATGCCGGATGCGTCGATCGCCCGGTAGCGGAAGTCGGGCAGCACGACCTCGAGGTCTGTCACGGCGATGCCGAGTTCGACAGAGGCACGTCGTGCGATGGCAACGTCGAGCGGCTCGCCGGGGGAGGGATGCCCGCAGAAGGAGTTGGTCCACACGCCCGGCCAGGTGAGTTTCGAGAGAGCACGACGGGTGACGAGCACGCGTCCGCTTGTGTCGTAGACATGGCAGGAGAACGCCAGATGCAGGGGCGTGGAAAGACCGTGCACGGAGAACTTGTCGGCCTCGCCGATGGCCTCGCCCGATTCATCCAGGAGTACTACGAGTTCCGTGCCGCCCTGCACCAGCACTGTGCTGCTATCCATGTGAGTCCATTACCCTAAAGTTGTGACCGGCCATAATCTGAGAGCTCCTTCAAGAGGGAGCGAATCTCGGGTGAAGGCCGTACTGAAACGTGATTCCAGCCTAGCCGCCGCCGTGCCGGCCTCCGGCGTACCGAGCAGGACGGCGCGATGACCAGCGAAAGCAACCACTCGAGCACCGAGCCGAACGCCGAGTCGAACCTGTACGACCGGGTCGCCGAGGAGACTGCGAGTGTCGTCATCCGCCGGTACTCCACCTCCTTCGGGCTGGCGTCACGCCTGCTCGCGCAGCCGGTGCGCCGTCACGTCGAGAACATCTACGCCCTGGTGCGGGTGGCAGACGAGGTCGTGGACGGGGGAGCAGCGGATGCCGGCCTCGATCCGCTCGCCGCCGCGCGAGTGCTCAACGACTTCGAGCGTGACACCGAGGCCGCGCTGGACTCGGGCTACAGCACCAATCTCGTGATCCACGCCTTCGCTCGTACGGCGCGCGCCACCGGATTCGGTCGCGAACTCACCCAGCCTTTCTTCGAATCGATGCGCATGGACCTGGTGCAGACCGAGCACGACGCAGAGAGCTTCGAGACCTACGTCTACGGGTCCGCGGAGGTCGTCGGCCTCATGTGCCTCGCGACCTTCCTCCAGGGGATGACCGTTACGCCCACAGAGTTCGCCCGATTGGAGAACGGCGCGCGAAAGCTCGGCGCAGCCTTCCAGAAGGTCAACTTCCTCCGCGACCTGTCGGCCGACTTCGAGACGCTCGGCCGCAGCTACTTCCCCGGCGTGAGCGTCGAGTCGTTCAGCGAGGCGGACAAGGCCCGGTTACTCGACGACATCGACTCTGACCTGCGCGATTCCGCTGCTGTTGTGCCCCTGCTTCCGGCCACCTCGCGTCGTGCCGTCGCCCTCGCCCAGGGACTCTTCACCGAGCTCGCCGTGCGGCTGCGGGCGACTCCGGCCGACCGTCTCGTGACGTCCCGGGTGCGCGTGCCCAACCCGGTGAAGCTACGCATCGCCGCCGGTGCACTGGCGGGCCGCACCCCACGATCAACACCCTCCTCCACCCGTACGACCACATCGAAAGCAGCATCATGAGTAGCATCATCGTCATCGGCGGGGGAATCGCCGGACTGGCCTCCGCCGCCCTCCTGGCAAAAGACGGTCATGAGGTGACCCTGCTCGAGGGTCGGCCCGATGTCGGCGGTCGCGCCGGTACCTGGGAGCGTGACGGCTTCCGCTTCGATCTCGGACCGAGCTGGTATCTCATGCCGGAGGTCTTCGACCACTTCTTCCGACTGCTCGGCACGACCGCCGAGGAGCAGCTCGACCTGATAACCCTCGACCCCGGTTACCGGGTGCTCTTCGAGGGTGTGGCCGAACCGATCGACATCACGGCCAACCGCGAAGAGAACCTCGAGCTGTTCGACAGTATCGAGCCTGGATCCCGGCGCGGAATGGAGAAGTACCTCGAGTCTGCGGGCGACGTCTACGAGATCGCCAAGAGACGTTTCCTCTACTCGAGTTTCGCCGATATTCGCC
>Ga0209511_1003203_pt1 | contig 12630 bp, 8 predicted proteins | sample SSSSmetaG_FD_184141 | JGI IMG/M metagenome (GOLD analysis project Ga0209511, IMG submission 184141) | Glacier valley bacterial and archeal communities from Borup Fiord, Nunavut, Canada, to study Microbial Dark Matter (Phase II) - ​SSSS... | ecosystem: Environmental > Aquatic > Freshwater > Ice >... | reverse complement strand
GCGGTCGGCTCCAGCATCTCGTCGACGATCTTGCCATCCTCAAGGAACAGGATGCGGTCTGCGTATGACGCGGCCGTCGGGTCGTGGGTCACCATGACAATCGTCTGCTTGAACTCCTTGACGGCGCGGCGCATGAAGCCGAGCAGTTCTGCACCCGCCTTGGAGTCGAGGTTTCCCGACGGCTCGTCGGCGAAGATGATTTCGGGGCGCGCCACAAGAGCGCGGGCCACCGCGACGCGTTGCTGCTGACCGCCGGAGAGCTCGGCGGGGAGGTGCTTCAGACGGTCGGCGAGACCCAGGATGCCGATGACCTCGTCGAACCAGGCCTTGTCGACCTTGGTGCCCGCGATGTCCATCGGCAGGGTGATGTTCTCCTTCGCATTGAGCGAAGGGATCAGGTTGAACGCCTGAAAGATGAAGCCGATGTGGTTGCGGCGAATGTCCGTGATCTGCGACTCGGTGAGACCGGTGATCGTCACGTTCGAGATGGTGGACTGACCTGCCGTGAGGCGGTCGAGACCCGCGAGGGTGTGCAGCAGGGTCGACTTGCCCGAGCCCGAGGGGCCCATGATGGCGGTGAACTCCGAGCGGTTCATGGTGACGCTGATGCCGTCGAGCGCGCGCACTGCCATGTCGCCCGTTCCGTAGTCCTTGAAGCCGTTGGTCATGGTGGCCGCTGCTGGAGCGGTGGCGACCTGGGTGGTGCTCATGGGGATGCCTTTCGTGTATTCGATTCCCGACATCGCAAGTGTGCCCGGATGGACAGGCCGCGGTCATCGGCCACATGGATGGTTCTTGGCCGTCGTTCTTAAGGACGATGCCAGGGTTTACCCCGAAGGGGCGTCCCCTATGCGGGTGACCGGTCGCGCGTGTGTACGAGGGACTCAGCCGCGCGGGAGGACTATCCCCGAGTCGTACGCCTCGACCACTGCCTGGACCCGATCGCGGACGCCCAGCTTGGTCAGGATGTGGCTCACATGCGTCTTGACCGTGGTGTTGGAGATGAAGATCTCGGAGGCGATCTCCTGGTTCGACATGCCCCTCGCCATGAGACAGAGCACCTCGACTTCACGATCTGAGAGGTCCCCGATGGCCTCGGGACTGGGAATGTGCTCGGGTCGTGTCTCCGCGAGCACGAGCGTTGCGACGTCGGCAACGGGCGCTTCATAGGCCGTGCCGCGCGCGAACTGTTCGATCACGCGCCGCGTCACCTCGGGGGCGAGCAGGGCCTCTCCTGCCGCGACGATGCGGACCGCATTGACGAGAGTGTCCCCATCAGCGCTCTTGAGCAAGAAGCCGGAGGCGCCCGCTCGAAGGGCGCCGTACAGGTATTCGTCATCGTCGAACGTGGTGAGAATCACGACGCGTGACGTGGGGGTCGCCTTGAGGACCTCAACGGTCGCGGCGAGGCCATCCATCCCTGGCATGCGAATGTCCATGAGGATCACGTCGGGGCAATGGGTGGCGGCGAGCATCACGGCGTCCTCGCCATTTGCGGCCTCGCAGCACACCTCGATGTCACCCTCGGACTCCAAGATCATTTTTAGCCCGACGCGCACCATCGCCTGGTCATCGACAAGCCCCACTCGAATCACCGTTGTACCTCCACGGGCAGTGTAGGAGCATTGCCTTGCTCGGGATCTCGGCGGGCAGCGACCTGGTCGTCGGACACGGGCAAAACCGCGTAGACGCGGAAGCCGCCTCCCTTGCGGGCGCCCGTCTCGAGGCTCCCACCAAGAGCCGCGACACGCTCACGCATGCCCGCGAGGCCATTGCCTCCCGAAACGGCAGCGACCTCGGAGATCACTCCCCTCCCGTCATCCTCGATGGTCACGGTGACGGCGTCGCGCTTGCGCCGCACGGTGACCGTGACTGTGGCCCCGTGTCCCGCGTACTTGAGTGCGTTCGTGAGCGATTCCTGGATGATCCGGTACGCGCTGAGTTCGACTCCAGCGGGGACGTGGGTGGTTCCCGTGATGGTAAGCCGCACGGGAAGCCCCGACTCCTCGACCTGCCTCACGAGCGCGGGGATGGCGGCGAGCGAGGGCATCGGCGCGAACACATCGGTGTCTTGTGAGCCGACGAGAGCGGGTTCGCGCACCTTGCCGGTGAGCTCGGCGGCCTCGTCGGTCGCTTCCTTTTCGGACGTCCGGAGCACCCCGATCATGCGCTGCATTTCGGCCAAGCCCTTGCGGCCCGAATCCGCGATGGTCGCGAGTGCTTCGGCGATCGCGGGGTCCGAATTGTTGGCCCTCCTTTTGGCCCCCTCGGCCTGGAGCGTCATCACGGTCATCTCGTGGGCGACCACGTCGTGAAGCTCGCGTGCGATGCGCGCCCGTTCCGCGCGCACCGCGTCGACTGCGGCGATGCGCAGAGCCTGGGTACGACGCTCGGCGCTGAGCTCGAGGTACGTCATCCGTTCGCGGCGTTTGCGATCCGCCAGGCCCACCAGGATGGGCAGCGAGACTCCGAGCACCATGGTAAAAGCAGCCGTCCACGGCACGGAATTGGTAGCGAACGTGCCGACTAATGTCCAGCCGATGATCAACGCTCCGACGAGACCGCCGTGAAGGTAGGCCCTGCGGCGCGGGAGATACGCGCCCACGGTGTACAGCGCGACAAGCAACGGGAAGAACGAGACGTTCACGGGGTACTGGAGTCCGGCGCTGATCGACCACAGGATCGCGACGCTCCACAGGACGAGGGCCGGCGCTCGTGTGCGCCAAATCAGAGGCAGCGCTTGGCTCGTCACGAGGATGTAGCCCAGGAGGTCGAAGTCGTGAAACGTGATCGACGTCTGGGTCTGCAGCGTGTACGCCGACACGAGGGACAGCGTCGCGAACGCGAGCGCGATGCCCAAGTCGCCGCCGCGTTTCATCAGGAACTTCATGCGCTCAGGCTAGACCGCGAGCGCCGAGACGTGCATCGGCCGTGGGGAGGAGCGGTGGCTATCCACAGATTCGCCGCTTCGCGCCCGCGGCACGCTTTCGAATCGCACAATGGCGCTGGGAGGGCGCATGGGTCTCAAACTGAGCGTGACGACGGGCAACACGGCGACATCGATAGTTTCGGTTGTCGCCGGCGGCGAGGTCACGGTGGGCGATGTGGCCGAGCACTTGTTCCGCGTGGATCCATCGCGCGCGGGGTCGGCGCCTCCGGCCGATGCCACGTTGATCGTGACGCCCTTGTCGCAAGGCGCCGAGGCGCCAGCACGCGTGGTGCCACGCGAAACCGCGATGGTGGCGGCGGGCGTCCGCTCAGGGGACCACGTCGCCGTGGTGGTATCGCGGGATGTCGGCATGATTGAGGCGAGCCCACCCGTCGCGACTGTCACGGTGATCGCGGGGCCCGATGCGGGCAAGGTGGTGTCGCTGCGCTCGGGCTCGCACGTCATCGGCCGCGATACCGAGGCGGCGGTGTCCCTCACCGACCCGCTGGCCTCGCCGCGCCATGCCCGCCTCGTGGTGGGTGAGACGCTCGAGATCGTGGACATGGGGTCGACGAATGGAGTGCTGCTCGACGGCGCCTTTGTCACCCGTGCCACTCTCGTACCTGGGGATCGGGTGGTGATCGGCGGCACCGAGATTGGCATCGAGAAGAGGACCTCGACCGAACCGCCGGTACCGTCAACACCCACGGTGCCCTTCACACGCTCGCCCCGCGTCGTGCCGCCGTTGCCTCACGACGACTTCACGTTGCCCACGCCCCCTCCGTTGCCAACGCCTCGACCGTTCCCTAGGACGGCGCTCCTCGCTCCCGTCATGCTCGGACTCACGATGTACCTCATGACCGGCAGGGTGCTCTCGCTCGTCTTCGTGGCCATGAGCCCGCTCATGATGATGGGAGGGTTCCTCGACAATCGCCACCATCAGCGCAAGGAGGCACGTGCGAGGGCGAGCGATTTCGAGGCCGCGCTCGAGCTCGGAGAGCGCGAGCTTGGCGAGGCGCATCGGCGCGAGCGTGCGGTCCGTCTGGCTCGATCCCCTTCGACGATGGATGTGTGCGCCGCAGTGCGAAGCCTCGCTCCTCCCTTGTGGACGCACCGCTCCGAACACGAGGGATTCCTTGAGGTGCGGCTCGGCCTTGGCTGTGTCCCCAGTTCGCTCGTGCTTGAGGTGCCCGCCCTGAGCAACGCGGTCGAGGGCACGTGGGAGCGGGTGGCGGCGTTGCGTGACAGGTACTCGAGCATCGCGGATGTGCCAGTGACGGTGAGCCTCAGGTCGGCCGGGGGGTTGGGCGTCGCTGGCGATCCGCTCGCGGCGAGGGCGATCGCGCGGGCCGCGGTGGTCCAGGTAGCGGGGCTGCATTCGCCGATGGAGTGCGTGATCGCGGCGTGTGTGCCTGCTGCCAATGCGCGCGAGTGGGCATGGCTCGAATGGCTCCCGCATACGTCGTCCCCCGCGTCGCCCCTCGCTGGAGACCACGTGGCGGCGACGCGGGCAGCGGCTCAGCGGTTGCTCGTCGGCCTCGAGGAGGTGGTCGCTCAGCGGGCGGGCAAGGACATCGGCGCGATCATTCCCGAGGCCCGCGGCGCCGACGCTCGGGCGGGCACGTCCACCGCCGAATCGGCAGAAGTCCCCGTCCTTCCCGCCATTCTGGTGGTGGTCGAAAACGGCGCTCCCGCCGACACGGCGAGGCTCATTCGGCTTGCCGAAAAGGGGCCAGACGTCAACGTGCACGTCCTCTGGATCGCGCGTGAGCTCGCCGGCTTGCCGGCGGCGTGCCGCAGTTTTGTCGAGGCGCCTGGGGGCACAACGGTCGGTGCCGGGGTCGCCGGCCACGTCAGGAGGGGTGGATTCGATGAGCCCGTCGCGTGCGAGGCTCTTTCCGTCACAGATGCGACCGAGGTGGCCAGGCGCCTTGCGTGCGTCGAGGACGTCGGTGTGGTGATCGACGACGCCGCAGACGTGCCGTCTGCGGTTTCGTACCTCGAGCTGCATGGTTTCGATGCACTCGATCCGGGACAAACCGAGCAACGCTGGCGTAGAGACGCGACGCAGCAGCAGGGAGCCACGAGGCCATTCTCTCTGCGCGCCCTTGTGGGTCATGCGGGTGATGAGCCGTTCTACCTCGACCTCAAGGCCCAGGGCCCGCACGCCCTCGTCGGCGGAACGACGGGTGCAGGGAAGTCCGAGTTTCTCCAGTCGTGGATACTCGGGATCGCGGCGGCGTATAGCCCCGAACATGTGACATTCCTCTATGTGGATTACAAAGGCGGCTCTGCGTTTGCCGATTGTGTCCGCCTGCCGCACACCGTGGGTCTTGTCACCGACCTGACCCCGCATCTCGTAGAGCGGGCCCTCACGTCACTGCGCGCGGAACTCCATTTCAGGGAGCGGTTGCTGGCGGCCAAGGGTGCGAAGGACCTTGAAACGCTCGTGCGCTCCGGGGAGGCCGCGGCGCCGCCGAGCCTTGTGATTGTGATCGATGAGTTCGCGGCGCTCGCCAAGGAGGTCCCCGATTTCGTGGACGGCGTGGTCGATATCGCCCAGCGTGGCCGCTCGCTCGGTCTCCACCTGATCATGGCCACGCAGCGGCCTGCCGGGGTGATCAAGGACAACCTGCGTGCGAACACCAACCTCCGAATTGCCCTCCGCATGGCGGACGAGGCGGACTCCTCAGACATCCTGGGGGTGCCCGCGGCGGCGCACGTCGATCCGAGCCTCCCTGGGCGCGCGATGGCGCGCACGGGGCCAGGACGCTTGGCCACGTTCCAGGCCGCGTATGCAGGCGCCCATTCGGTCCCAGGAGGGAGCAGGGCGAGGGTCCGGGTGCGAGCGCTTGCGCTCGGAGCGGGCCATGAGTGGGAGATGCCCGACGACGCACGGGCCGTCGTAGTCGATGGCGAGTCCGACGCCGCTCGAGTCGTGGCCGCGCTGTCAGGGGCCGCTCGCCTGCTCAACGTCGCGGAGCCTCGCAGGCCATGGCTCGACGACCTCGCGGATACTTACGACCTCAACGACCTTGCACGTTCCGCACCTACGGGTGCGGCCTTCGCGCTGGTCGACCACCCCTCAAAGCAGTCCCAGTTCGTCGGTGCATACCATCCGGACGTCGACGGGAATATGCTCGTTCTCGGTGGGGCGGGGGCGGGAAAGTCAACCACATTGCGCACGATCGGCATCGGTGCGACGCTGGCTCGCGAGCTGGCACCCGTGCACCTCTATGGGATCGACGCCGCGAGCGGCGGGCTCGATATGCTGCGTTCCCTTCCCCATGTGGGCGATGTGGTGGACGCGGACGATTCTGAGCGCATTGGAAGGCTGATGTCGCGCCTCGTGGGCATCGTGAGGGAGCGGAGTGCGACCTTCACCGCCGCGCGCGCATCGAATCTCACGGAGTACAGGGCGTCGAGTGGGGACCGCGGTATGGCTCGCGTCTTTCTGCTCATCGACGGTTACGGCACCTTCCAGTCGGACTACATGAACGAGCTTGGTCGTCAGCAGACCTTTGGTGACTTCCAGGAGGTCCTGGCAGAGGGGCGCAGTGCGGGCGTCCACGTGGTGATGTCGGCGGACCGCGTGGGGGCGCTCCACACCTCGGTCCAGGCGATGGTGTCCCGCACGCTCGTGTTGCGGCTGAGCGACGAGAACCAGTACGGCATGCTCGGCCTGCGCAAGGCGGGGCTCACCCCGCAGTCTCCGGCGGGGCGCGGGGTCGACGTGGCCAGTCGCAATGAAATGCAGGTCGCCGTCTACGGCGGGCTTGCGCGTGTCGACGCGCAGTCGCGCGCGATCGAACACCTTGCCGCGTCGATCCCAGACAGCGCGCAATGGAAGGCGGACCCCATTCCGCGGATGCCCGCGATCGTGCTCCCCCGCGACATGCCCGCGTCGGTGGATGGAAGGCCCGTCCTGGGCGTCGACGGTGGGTCGCTCGCGCCACGCGGCTTCGATGTGGAACGCCCGATCATGATCGCGGGGCAGGCTGGGACTGGGCGGACTAACGCGCTTGCGTGGTTGGCCAGCTCCATTGCGATTGCGCTCCCGAAGCGCCGGATCGTGCACGTGACGCAGCGGCGTACGTCTATCGGTGACTTGCCGCACTGGACCGCGTCGTTTGTGGGCGCGTCGGCCGCCGAAGACTTCATGGCGGACTGGGGCCCAGAGCTTGAGAAGCCCGCCGAGGGAGACGACCAGATCGTGCTGTGCATTGAGAACGTGCAGGATTTTGGCGCGTCAATGAGCGACGGTCCTCTGATCCAGGCCATCAAACAAGGCAAGCGCAACGGGCACCTGCTCATTGGTGAAGCGGACACGCAAGGGTGGGTGTCTGGGCAATTGGTGTCGGAGATCAAGGGCGCCCGCAGGGGCTTGTTGTTGGCGCCGGAAGGCTCCGACGCGCAGATGCTCTTTGGCGCGCCGTCGCCGCGAATGAACCGAGCCGACATGCCCGTTGGCAGGGCCGCGTGGGTTGAATCGGGGAGGGTTTCCATGGTGCAGATGCCATGTGTGGATAGGGAGTTATCCCCAGATCGAGGTCGGTGAACAGCGCACTAGAGAGCTTCTCGCTAGCGTGCTTTGAGGCCACCATCGCGGTGGTTCGAGAAGGGGAGAGAGACCATGGCGAATCTCAACGTCACATTTGAAGACCTGCGCACAGCCGCAAACCAGCTCAACTCCGGGCAAGGGGACATCGACAACAGGCTCAACGAGTTGAAGCTCTACGTGGACAACCTCGTGGCCGAGGGCTATGTCACGTCTGCGTCGTCTGGAGCCTTCCAGGAGCAGTACCAGCAATTCACGGTGTCCGCCAAGAACACCATCTCGGCCGTCGACGGTCTGAGTAACTTCCTTCGCGGTGCGGCCGATGCCTTGCAGCAGACCGACGACGCGCTCGCGGGCCAGATCCGCGGTCACTAAGTTCGGCGGCGTGGGTGGGCGCGGTGAGGGAGGTGCGCCCACCCGCCCGTTGTCATGTGTGCACGGGGAGGGGTGCGGTATGAGTCGACGTCCAGGTTCTCGCTCAACTTTGCGCCGAGGGGGGAGTTGATGTCCGCAATCGTGAGGGTGACGGGGGATGACTTGATGCACTTGTCGTCCCAGGTAAACGCGCTCGCGGATGAGCTCCACAGCCACCCGTTCAGAGGTGTGGGCGGTATGCCCGCGTGCGGTTCGAGCCTGGTCGCAACTGCGGGTGCGGCGGCCAATGACCACTTCGAACTCAGGGCATTGCTCATCGAGGCGGAACTGCGTGATCTCGCCGGAATGGCGTGGCACGTGAACGAGGTGATGGAGTCGACGGACGTGACACTCGCGGCGAGTGGCGGTGGTGGCTGGTGAGCCATTGGTCGCAGAACCCCGGCCAGGGGAACGTGTCTGAGGTCGAGAAGTTTGGCGACGCGCAGGCTCTTAGGGTTTCGGGTACTGATGGCGTGGAGGCGCGTCTGGGCGACGTTGCTGACGGTGAGGGTGCGGCGTCGTGGCAGTCGGCGGCGTCGACGGCGTGGCAAGAGCGGATCGCTCGCGTGTATCCGACGCTCGATGCGGCGGCGCAGGTGGCGCGGTCGTGGCACGGGGCTGCCGTGCGTTACCGCGATGAGGTCACGTCAATTCAGTCTCAGGAGGCTGCAGCCCATCATGTGATCGACACCGCCCATCACACGATTGCGGCGTATGCGCATGTGCCCGGTGAAGTGTTGGGGAACCCCACGGTCCAGGCGAAGCTGGAGCAGTGTGAGAGGGACATCGCTCACGGATACGCGACCCTATTCGCGCTGAGCAACCAGCGCGCCGAGGTGGATGCAGGCTTTGTGCGATCCCTGAGCGCGCGTGGTGCGCTTGATGAGCGTCATGACTGGTCGGCGCTCCAGGGGCTTTATGGTGACGCGCACTCTGTGGCTGATATTCGTGCTGCGCGGGTCGCTCTCGCGGACCAGTACGCGGCGCTCGGTGACAGGGCGATCAAGAGCACGGCTTCGTCGGATGAGATTGCTGAGCTTTCGAAGTTTCTTGCGGCGAGTGCCTCGGATCCGGGGTTGGCCGCAGAGTTTTGGTCGCGTTATACGGGTGCTGAGGCCACCAGCATGCTGGGTCAGGGTGTGGGTGACCAGTTGGCGACGGGGGGCCCCCATGGTGACCGTAATGCGTCCGCGGCGGCCGCGGTCGACTTCGCGCAGGGTTTGCGTGCTTCTCTTGCTGCGGCGTCGCTCACGTGGGACAAGGCCACGGCGCAGCGTTTCGCTGATCAGGTGTGGGCCGGCCCTGGTGACCCGCCTGCCGTGGGTCAGGTCACGGGTGCGCGTGCCGAGATCGGTTACTTGTTCGACGACGCGGAGGGTGCATCGATGTCGAAGCACTTCACGGTCGCGTTGGCGGACCACATCGATGCGTATGAGCGTGGCGTGGACGAGTTTGGTTATCCCCACGACCGGTTCTTGGCGTGGGATCAGGACACGATTGCCGCCGCGAACGGTCACACCGCGGACATGGGTGCGTTGTGGGCTGCTGAGGGCCGCGGTGATCCAGGCGCGTCGACGATCAGGATTGAGGACCCCCTGTCGCGTGTTCTTGACACGCTCGGTCTGTACCCGGACGCGGCGTGGGACTGGTTGTCGTCCACCGACGATGTGCTCGCCGATGGTGCGACCTCGGCTGGGCCGGACCGGGTCGATTTCTACTCCCAACGCGACTGGTCCGTCGATGGATGGGACGGCTTCGGTTCGCTGTGGGAAGGCTCGATGCAGGCCGACGGTGGTCTGGTGTCCGCTGTCGGCGACGCGGACACGTGGAACAACCAATGCGACGTGGCCTCACGGGTAGTGGCGGGGCTCGATGCTGGGGGCCACCTCGGTGTGGGAACCATCTCGGACGGAGGCGCCGCCCACCTGGGTAACGCCGTGGCGCAACTGATTCCGTTCATCGACTACCAAGAGTTGACTGCCGTCGGCCGGCCGGACAAAGGCTCGCCGCAGTGGGTGAAACGCGATGCTTACGTCTTCGTGGCCGCTAACGACACCGGATTTATCCCCTATCTCAACGAGAACGCGTTCGGCGACCTGGTTGCCGCTGTGGTGAGCAACAACAACGGGTTCGTGCCGATCAGGCAGGCGGTTACGCAGGTCGAGAACCAACTCATTCTCAACGCCAACGAAACGGCCGCCACCGTGGAGGGGGCTGGTCAAGAGGCCTGGACCACAGCGCTGAAGCGCTACGCGATGTTGGAGGCGAGTTTTGAGGGAGCGGTCGGTGGCGCCGACATTCTCCAGGCGCGCCTTGATGACGCAAATATCCGCATGCAGATGAAGATCGCCACGCTCCCTCTCAGTTTTCTACCCTCGTCCGGCGCGGGTGCAGCTGTGGACTTTGTCGCCGGTCAGGGCGTCGGCTTTGGTGTCGACTCCCTCACCGACTATTTGGCGTCAAACGAGACAATGGCAGACGGCCCACTAGATCTGTCGCAACGAGCAGGCGCGGCCGGAATCAGATCAATGATCGAACGCCTCGACGCGATGGATGACTGCAACCTCAAGCACTCGTACCCACTCCTCATGCACAAAGACACGTGGATCGGGACGTTCACTTCTGATCAAGACCATGGTTTCTACAGTGCTGTATGGAAGGCAACCGACAATGTTTGAGGTCCAACTGAAACGACTCGCTGCCAGCATTGCACCGTCAGTTGTGCTGGTGGGCGTCATGGCCTTGGCCGGGTGCAGTTCCCCAGAGGCTTCCAACCTACCCACTCCTGCTGTGGTGTGGGAGGACGGTGAGCCCACCGGACCCGAATGGAACTCGGAGTGGGCGACCGCATACAAGGAGGCGGTGATCCAGTTGTCGGCGGCCCGTGCGTATGGGGACTTCTCTGACCCCGACCTCATCGCCGCACTCGGATACGACGAAGCGCAAGTGAAAGCCATGACATCCGCGGAGGACCGCTTCGAGCAAAATTCTTCGGAGTATTCGTTCTACGAACTCGACGGCACGTTTGCCTTCTGGGGTGGGGTCGTCGAGGTTGATGAGTCTGCAGATGGCACCTCCGCGACCGTGTACGCCTGTGAACCGTCGATCCGCGGTGGTACCGAGTTGGTCCCTGCAGTTGACACCGCGGTGGTGACGCGCACGGCGGGTGGCGGCCTCAACGTGGATTCGAATGCCCACGAGGGGGTCCACCCGAACAATTGCGCTGATGCCACCATCTGGGTCGCCAAATGGGCCGAACCGATCGACATCGACAACGTCGGCAGAGACACCGTCAAGATGCCGCTCCCGCGTGAGTACTACGTCAAACTGGGAGTGATCTCCGAATAGCAGCTCTCGCCCAATGCCCCTGGGCGAGGGGCGCCGCTCACCCGACTAGTTGTCGTCGTGCCGCAGCCACTTGAAGGTGCGCACCGCCACGACGAGCCCGAGCACGAGCCAGACAACAAGCACGAGCGCGGTCGCTGGGTGCTCCCACGAGGCGCGGGCCTCAGCGGCCTCGAAGTATTCGGGGAGGAACACCGAACGCATGCCCTGCGCGAGCCACTTGAGCGGGAAGACCTCGGCGAACGTCTGCAGGAACGTCGGCAACTGCGTGAACACGAAGAAGACCCCCGACGTGAACTGCAGCACAAGCACGATGGGCGTGAGGATCGCCGATGCGGCCTTTCCGTTGCGCAGCAGTGACGACATCGCGATGCCAAGCGTGGTCGAGGCCCCCGTGCCCAAAAGGAACACCCACGTGAAGGTCAGCCACGCCGAGGCCGCGGTGGGAAGCGTGACCCCGTAGAGGGCCACGCCCATTCCGATCAGAATCGCGATCTGAATGATCGACACGATCAGCATCTGCAGGATCTTCGCGGCAAAGAATGCCGTGGCGGGGAGAGGGGTCGCGTGAATCCGCTTGAGCACGTCCTCTTGGCGGTCGATCGAAATCGAGATCGCGAGCGACTGGAACCCGGTGTTCATGATTCCAGACGCGATCATTCCGGCCAGGAAGTACTGCGGGAACGTGACGTCGGTGTCGCCCACCTGTTGGCCGTTGAACACGGAACCGAACAGCGCCAGAAAGATCATGGGGAACGCGAAGATGAAGATCATCTGCTCGCGGCTTCGCACAAACTCCTTGAGGTCCACGATGAAGCGGCTGCGCGTCATGGTGACCCACGACGGCCGGGTGAGCTGGGTTGAGGTGGTCATCGCTTCGCCTCCGTAGGCGTCGAGTCCGTGGCGAGCGAGTGGCCCTGGCCGATGAGGGAAAGGTAGATGTCCTCGAGCGACGGGCGCACGATCGTCAGCCCCGCGACCTCACCGGGGGTGTCCGCGAGCAGGTCCCTCACCACGGCGCTGGGGGTGTCGGTGTCGATGGTGCGCGGCCCGTCGGCGTGGTCCCAACTGACCCGCGCCAGCGCGGCGCGCGACCGCAGGCCCTCGGGGGTGTCGAGCGCCACCAGCTTGCCGTCGGCGATGATCGCGATGCGGTCCGCCAGGTAGTCGGCCTCGTCCAAGTAGTGGGTCGTCAGCAGCACGGTCGCGCCGTCCTCGCGCAACGACTCGATGAGGCGCCAAAACTGCCGCCTGGCCTCGGGGTCGAAGCCCGTGGTCGGCTCGTCGACAAAGAGCAGTTCGGGACGGCCGATGATGGCGAGCGCGACGTCGAGGCGCCGACGCTGCCCCCCAGAGAGCGTCTGGGGCTTGTCATGAGCCTTGT
>Ga0209511_1003198_pt1 | contig 12643 bp, 10 predicted proteins | sample SSSSmetaG_FD_184141 | JGI IMG/M metagenome (GOLD analysis project Ga0209511, IMG submission 184141) | Glacier valley bacterial and archeal communities from Borup Fiord, Nunavut, Canada, to study Microbial Dark Matter (Phase II) - ​SSSS... | ecosystem: Environmental > Aquatic > Freshwater > Ice >... | reverse complement strand
TCCCTCTCCCAAAGGAGAGGGACTTCCAAACACACACTCTGCGTATAGATTACTGAGCGATGTTGTCGCGGAACCAGGCTTTGAAGTCGTTCGCCGCCTTCGCATAGGCCGGGATGTCCAACTGGATGAAGTTGATTCCGGTCAATTGACGCTTGACGAGAACGTTCACGCCCTTGATAACCGGCACATAGTAGCGGTCACCTTCGGATGGGTCGCCAGCGGCGATGGCGTTCTGACCATCAGCGGATAGAATGAAGTTGACAAATGTTTGAGCGCAGCCAACATTGGCCGCCTTCGCGGAAACCGAAATTGCGCTTGGCAGAATACCAACGCCCGACGTTGGATAGATGATCGCCAACGGTTGACCTTGGTTGATCGCACCGTAAGCGCCCGCATCCTGAACGATGGCAAAAACGCGGTCACCGGTGGTGATTTGGGTGATTGCCGGACCAGCGGTGTCGAAAATCTTCAGACCGTTAGTCTTCAGTTTGGTGAAGTAGTCTTCCGCCTGCGGAATGCCGCCCATGATGGTGGCAATTGAGGCAATATGCTGGTAGGATGGGCCGGAAATGCTAGGATTGCTTTCGGCAATCAGGTTTTTATAGATTGGGTTGAGCAGGTCATTCCAATCTTTTGGCAGTGGCAGATTTAGCGCTTTAACCTTATCGGTGTTGTAGGCAATGGCCGAGGCAGCGGTGATGCCGCTCGGATAGTAGGCATGGCTGGCCGGGAGCGCCTTCAAGCCGAGGTCGGTGTAATTGGTAATAGCAGGCGAATTCCAGTGCAGCAGCAAGCTCTGATCATCGAGCGCTTGCATAGCGGCGTCACCATCGAACCAGGCGACATCCCACTGTGGATTACTACCTTCGGCGCTGATTTTGGCGATGAGTGGACCAGTGCTGTCATCAACCAGATTGACGGGGATACCGCTCGCCTGGGTGAATATTTTGCTGATGTCGGTATCGTAACCGATCGCCGCATACAACGTCAAACCTTTGGTCTTGTCGCAGGTTGACATGACGGCCACAGTACCAGCCATCGTAGGTACGGCGGCCATTGTTGCCAACATGGTACTACTCATTGTCGCGGACATGGTGGCAGCCTGGGCGCTGGCGGTGCTTGGCCTGGCAGCCAGGGTGATTTGAGCGGCGACGGCTATAGTCAGACCGAGCACTATGGTACGAACAACAGAATTACGGATAGTCATCTTGTCCCTTTTTCAGTTTGAGCCACTTCAAAGAACGAGTGGATAGTAAAGCGGTAATGTTAAGAGAAAACTGTATATGGGTTAACCTAACTTTATCTGTTATGGCTTTCTCGATAGGAGCACTGACGTTTTGCTTCGATAGCTATCACATTTCATGGTTCACTTGAGGTAGCGGTGAGTTGTTTCGTCGCTGAATTTGTCGATTGATGATCCTGGAAATATTCGTCAAAAGGAGGAATTTGTATAGCTTGAAGGGCTTATGTTAATTCCGTACGCAACGCGATAAGTGCGCTTAATGAAGTCAGGTGTCAGTCGCTTCAAATAAATTGGCTGCACGATTGTACATTGCGACCCTATTACATTCAGCGAGTAGAGCAGTCGCACTATTTCAGTGATACCCAAGAGCGGGTAGTGAAAAACAAACTGCGACCACGGATACTACTACGGTAAGGCGGCGTTGGAATTTGGCAGCCCGCAAGCCAAGTGACCGACTGGCAGACTAAGCACCTTCAACCTTTCTTGGAAGTTAGATCGAAAGCTGCTTAGTCTGCCCAATTTCACCGGCTCATGTTCAAAGCCCGGTGGATGAGGGTGAGTCAGGCAGCCGGTACAAAGACCATGCCAGTTGGCTTGCCAAACCCGATTGCGAAGGGAGTGATAGTACCGGTGGTCGGGTCAACCGTCCCAAGCGCACCGGCAACCCCTGAATCGTTGGGCATCTGAGTATAAATGCTGCCGACTACGAAATTATCAGATTTGACCCAGTAGGTTTTACCAGTCGTGCCGTCAGCCACCAGCAAGCTGCCGTGCGTGGATGTTGCCCACACCGTATCATCTAATTGTGTGCCTACAGGGATGCGGCTCACAGTTTGCTGCGCGGTACCAGGATTACCGATCATGATCAGTTCCGAGTCGCCCTGACTGACCAGAACCAGATTACCCTTGTTATCGGTACTGAGCGAGTCTGGATCAGTGAGGTTGAGCGTGACGGTGGAAGCTGGTGTTGTTGAGTTGTCTGTCGCCTTCGCATTGCCCATCAAAATGGGCGTGAGAACCACTTTGCCATTGCTCAGCGTGATTTGATCGACGGCTGGAAAGGCGGTATTCCCGCTGCTATCCAGCTTAGGAGCAGAAGCTGCAATAAAGGCTTTGCCATTCAGGAAATAGACATCATCATAGCCGCCGCTATGAGGTGCTTCGGGAAAAACATACGGCGTAACGGTGCCGCTTTTGGGGTCAATGGTGACAAATTTGGCGTTGCCATCTTCACAAGAAGTGACCCAAAGGAAATGTGTTGTAGGATCCATACGCATCCCATCACTATGACCGGGAACAGCGAAAGTTTTTACCACTTTGCCGTCCATTGTGTATTCGACAACAGTACTGCTGTTTTTGTCAGTGCAGTCTTTGGCCGTCGTATTTTGGTAGTCAATAAAGACATTCCCATCAGCCACAACTAACGAGTCAGGACCGAAATAGGTGGATGTGCTGCTGGCAAAAAGCGTAACGTGATAATCTGAAAGGGCAGCAATGTCAGCCGATTGCTTTTGAGCGGCCATTGTACCAGCCATCGTCGCTGACATGGTGGCGGCCATCGTGGCCTGAGCCTGAACAGGAGCGGAACTATTGTTGGCGGACAAACTAACCTGCCCCCCAAAGCCCAACGCCAGCGCAGCAGCAATGGCACTCATCGCAACAGGAAAACGCGCTAAAGTGGTTAAACGACGCATAAAAATCATCCTCTCTGAAAAACCAAACACAAGCCTCAAGAATGTAGAGAGTATATGTTAAGGATCAGGTGCAATCGCGTAAAGGAGCGATTAAAATCATCTAAATATATGTGTAAAGCCGACTTACTTTTCTAACCGTGGATTAACCTTCATTAGATTTGCTCTCAATGGACAATGTAATGGTGTAAATGAGGTTCAATCGTGCGTGTTTTAGTGGTCGAAGATGAAAGCCGAATGGCAGCGCTTGTGAAGCAAGCCATCGAAGAAGAAGCCTATGCCGTGGATACCGTCGACAATGGGCGCGAAGCGCTGGATTGGCTGCGTACTTACGCTTACGATCTGGTCATTCTGGATGTGATGCTGCCCGGCCTGAATGGGATCGAGGTCTGTCAAACGTATCGTTCGGAGGGTGGACGCGCCGCGATTTTGATGTTGACCGCCCGCGACGCGCTGGATGACCGCGTATTGGGTCTGGACAGCGGCGCGGACGATTATCTGGTTAAGCCGTTTGGGATGTCCGAACTTTTGGCACGGCTGCGAGCGCTGTCGCGGCGCGATGGGCCGAGCAAAACGGTGATACTACAGGTCGAAGATTTGGCACTCAACACGGCGACTAAAGTTGCCGAACGCAGCGCCCAGTCCATCGATCTGACCGCTACCGAATATGCCTTGCTCGAATTTTTGATGCGCCATCCTCGACAAATCCTGTCACGCGATCAGATCATCGAGCATGTCTGGAATGCCGATTTTGACTCCGGTACAAAGCTGATCGAGGTGTACATCCATTACTTGCGCCGCAAGATCGATCGGGATCAAGCAGTTAAACTCATTCAAACGGTGCGTGGGATGGGCTATCGCATCGGCGGCAATGGTGAGACTTAGACTGCTCAGATCAATTCGGGCGCAGCTGGTTTTGTGGTCACTGTGCGTCAATGCGCTGCTGCTGATTGGTTTGGGAGTGGCTGTCCTGTTCATTTTTGAGCGGCTTCAAGCTAATCAGACCGATACGGCGCTTCAATTGGGCGCTTCACAATTGGTGGCTGTAATCGACTCGAATCAAGATCACTTGACGATTCCAGATGAGGATGCAGCTTTACTCGCTGGGCGTGGTTTATTTGCGTGGGTCGTCAATCCACAAGGTAAGCTGGACGCCACCGTCGGACGCGCTGGACGGCTCAAGCTGCCGTCTGTAGCCTCTTCGACGCTGGCCTTTCAAACGATTGAAGTCACCGATGAGCGCCTCCGCCTGTATGCTGAACCACTTGACGCAACGGGCGGTGCACTGATCATCGGGATGTCTTTAGATGAGTCGGAGCGCGCCAGCCGCACTATTTTCGTCGTCCTGGCATTCGCTATTCCGTCAGCGCTGCTGCTTTCATCAGTAGGCGGCTTTTTTCTGGCAAATCGCGCCTTGCGTCCGATTGCGGCGATCACTGCACAAGCCAAACGCATCTCGCGTGAGAACCTGTCGGAGCGTTTGGCATTCAGCACGAGCAAAGATGAAGTCGGCGCATTGGCAACCACCTTCGACGAGATGCTGGATCGGCTGCAAGCGACGTTCGAGAGCGAGCGCCGTTTCATCTCAGATGCGTCGCATGAGCTGCGCACGCCGCTTGGCATTTTGAAGGCACAGATCGGCCTTGCGTTGAGTCGTCCGCGCACGGCTGAAACATTGAGCCAAATGCTGCGCGCAATGGAAAATGACGTGGATCGCATGACGCGCCTGGTTGAAACGATGCTGCGCCTCACTCGCGCCGAAGCGACGCCGTTGCGATTTCAGTCAGTTGATTTAGGTGATTTACTGGCTGGATTAGTCACGCAGATGCAGCCGCTGGCCGCCGAACGGCACATCATCTTGTCGCTCACGGCACGTTCGGGTGCACGGATTTCAGGCGATCCCGATCAACTGGTTCAACTCTTTTTGAACTTGCTCGATAACGCCGTAAAGTACACGCCGGACGCAGGCAAAGTCGCCGTTCGATTGCAACAAAATCAGCAGGAATGGCGTATCGACATTCAGGACTCCGGTGTCGGCATCGCGCCCGAACCGCTCAGCCACCTGTTCGACCGTTTTTACCGTGTTGATACATCGCGGACACGCGAAACAGGCGGATTCGGGTTAGGATTGCCCATCGCGCAAGCTATTGCGCGGCAGCATGGCGGACACATCAGCGTCCAAAGCCAGGTTGGTACGGGCAGCACATTTAGTGTCTTTTTGCCGATCATAAATCGTTTCAGCATCGCTTCCAGTGTCTCTTTTCAATCAAAGGAGTCTCTCTAATGCTGTTTATTCAGGCCGTTATTCTTGGCATCGTGCAAGGGCTGACCGAGTTCATTCCGGTATCCAGTTCGGCGCATCTGATCATTATTCCGTGGCTGCTTGGCTGGAACGACCCGGCACTCACCAGCTTACCCTTCGATGTGTCGCTGCACCTGGGCACCTTGATCGCGGTGCTGACCTATTTCGCTGCCGATTGGTTGCGCCTTATCCGCGCCGGAATCGCCAGCATTGCTGAGCGCAGCATCGGCACTGACCCGGATCGGCGCTTAGCCTGGTATCTCCTGATCGCGTGCATTCCGGGCGGGATTGCGGGCGTCCTGTTTGAAGGAACCATCAATGACTGGTTTCATACGTCCGGCGCACCAATCCGCCCGGATGCAATGCTGATCATGGCCGTGATCATTATCATGCTCGGTGCGCTGTTGCTGCTGGCCGAACAGCTGGCGCGCCATGTTCGCTTGCTTGAAGCATTCACCCTGAAAGATTCGGTACTCATCGGTCTGGCACAAGCGGTCGCGGTCTTTCCGGGGGTGTCACGTTCCGGCAGCACTATCACCGCTGGCTTAGCCCTTGGCTTGAAACGTGAGGCGGCGGCGCGCTTCTCGTTTTTGCTGTCCGCGCCGATTATCGCCGGAGCGGGCGCTAAGAGCTTGCTTGAAATTTACGGTAACTTGCAATCGGGCACGCTGGCACAAAGCGAATTGATCTTGTTTCCGATAGGCGTGTTAGCGGCGGCGCTCAGCGGTTATTTGACGATCCGGTTTTTGATGCGCTTTCTACAGAATCATTCGGCCAATGTGTTCGTCTATTATCGGTGGGCGTTAGCGGCGGTGATCATTTTGTTTGCTTTGAGTCGGCGGTAGGCAAAATCTAAACTCTCTCTAACTTTCGCAGTCTAGCCTTACGAGTGAAGTTCGCTCTTGACCCCAAAGGCTAGAAGTCATGAAAATCCAGACGTTTCCACTATTCGCAGGCAGCATTACGCTGATCGCAGTTGCAACAATTTCCGCTGCACGCCCAACCGTATCGCTATGCGCGCAAGTTACACAGGTAGCGACAGCAGCCGTCGGAACTAACCAATGTTCGCTGATTAATCTGCTCGTTGTCGATCAATTGGCAACACCCGCCGTAACCATGCAGGCGACGATGGCAGCAGCGCTCTCGCAAGCGCAGATTGCCACACCGCTAACCGGCGTAAGTGCAACGCCCGTCCCAACGACGGCTGCTGCTGAGAGTGGCGCAGGCGAAGCAGGTGGCGGTGATGAAGCGCTGACGACTTATCGCGACAGCAAGTTGAAGTTCAGCATCGGCTATCCGCGCAGTTGGTCGCAAGACAGCACATTCAACAATGGCGTGTGCTTCACCGGGCGCGACGCTTCAATTGCTGTGCAGTACGTGCCGGGCGCGGTCCCCGCTGATCTGTTGGCCTACGCGAAAGCTGATGAAGCGACTATCAAAGCGCAAGCCGCGAACTATAAATCCGTTTATTTGAAGCCGCTTGCCGATGCTACCAACGTTGTGGTATTGGGCTATGAATGGGATGCGGGCAAGTCAAGCATCACCTTGAAGCCTGTCCACGCCCGCACGGATCGCTATTACTTCATCGACTCACTTGGCCGTTTTGTGATCGTCAGTGAGACGGCGGCGATCAATCAGTTCGATCCGGCAGGTGTCTACGGATACCTACCTGACCTATCAAGCAGCGAAGTAGAGGCGGCCATGAACGCGACAGCGGCGGTTGTGATTCAGGACGTGTTCAAAATCTATAAGGAGGGCGATGTAGAAACCGTTGCCTTGCGTGGCGCAAACCTGACCGTTGCGCCCGGTGAGTTCGTCGCTATCCAGGGACGCTCCGGGAGCGGTAAAAGCACGCTGCTCAACCTGATCGGCGGGTTGGCGATCGCCAGCGCTGGACGGATCATCATTGACGGCACAGACTTTTCCAGATTGAACGAAGGTGGACGCGCCGCCTTTCGTCGGGAGCATATCGGCGTCGTTTTTCAAGCGGACAACCTGATCCCGTTCCTGAGTGCGCGCGAAAACGTGGCGCTGCCTATGACGCTGGCAAATCGCCGCAATGCCAGTGCGCAAGCCGAAGCGCTGCTGCGCGAAGTGGGTTTGTTAGAGCGCATTCATCATCACCCCGGCCAACTTTCGGGTGGCGAACGGCAGCGCGTCGCTATTGCGGTAGCGCTCGCCAATCAACCCAAAGTGCTGTTGGCCGACGAATTGACAGGCGAATTGGACAGCGTGACTGCTGATCGCGTGATGGAACTGCTGGCGACCCTGAATATTCAACGCGGCTTGACGTTGATCGTGGTCACGCACAATGCAAGCGTGGCGGCGCGTGCCAAACGTCAGGTGAGCATCCGCGATGGTCAATTGTACGATACGGTGTCGAATAATCAGGCGGTGGCGCATGTTAACTGACCTATCAACCAACGATGTTCACCTGACACAAGCGGCGCAAACCGTGCTTGAAACGCGCGCTCTGACTCGCACGTACAGCATGGGGCGCGACACCGTGACGGCGCTCGATTCGATCACAATTTGCATTGAGCGTGGCGAGTTCGTGTCTATCGTCGGGCCGAGCGGAAGCGGCAAAAGTACGCTGCTCAACTTGCTCGGCGGCTTGGATACGCCAACGCGCGGCGAGGTTCTCTTGAATGGCAAGACATTAGCCGGATTATCAGAGCCGGAAAGCGCCAAACTGCGCCAGCACACGCTCGGCTTCATTTTTCAGGGTTATGACTTGTTTCCGGCCTTGACCGCGCTTGAAAACGTGACCTATCCATTGCTCATTGCCGGAATGTCCGCTGCTGAACGCAGCGAACGCGCCACTGAGTTACTTCACAAAGTGGGGCTGGCTAACAAGCTGCATCACTTCCCGGACGAACTTTCTGGCGGACAGCAGCAGCGCGTCGGCATTGCACGCGCGTTAGCGGCGCATCCGCTGGTGCTGTTGGCCGATGAACCGACAGGCAACCTGGACAGCACTACCGCCGAGGACATCCTGAATTTACTGACGGCGCTCGTGACCGACGACGGCCTGACGCTGATCATGGTGACACATGACGCCGAAGCCGCACGGCGGGCGAACCGCGTCCTGACCCTCAAAGATGGCCGCTTGCAAGCATCACAAGCACAAGGAGTCTGAACGATGCTCGGAACACTCATTTATGCCGGGCGCCTGGTACGCCGCACGCCTGGCCGCACATTGACCTATTTGTTCGGGTTAGCGCTGGCCGTCGGCCTGTTCGCCACCATTTTGTTCTTCGTTGATGCGTCCTCACGGCGCATGACAAGTTTAGCACTCGCGCCTGTGCAATTGGATATGGTTGGGCACGGCACCACGCCAGACCTCGATCCGTTAAAAGCGGCGGCAGCGCTTGCCAAAGTGAACGGCATCATCGCCGCCGAACCTGTCATTTCCGCCGATTTTGTGTCAGCGACGAAAAAGAGTGATTCGGCAGGCAGCCCGGCGGGACGGCTGTTCGGCATTCAATCAAGCTACCTGACTACCTTCGACTTGCTGGCGATCAGTCAAGGTAAGTTCGACACGGCGGGTGCGCTCATTTCCGAGCCGCTGGCGATTGCTCAAAAGATCGCCGTGGGCGATACTATTGTGTTGACATTCACCGGGATCGATCATCCGATCACGCTGACGGTCAGCGGCCTTCTCGATACGACTCACGCCGATGCGCTGTTTGCCGCCAGTGAAGCCGCAAACACGGTCATTGCTAATCTGGTATTCGTCGATATTGGCTGGTTTAATACGAATCTGAGTACGACGCTCAAGGCGCTGCCACCCACCACGCTCGCCAGCGGGACAACTCCTGCGCAGGGCTTCGCCGTCGATCCGCAGGTGCATTTGCGCGTGAGCCGGGCGTGGCTATCGCCTGACCCGACTCAGGCTAATCTTCAAGTAGTCGCGCTGCGCCGGACGCTTGAACGGCAGTTCACCGGACAACTGCGCGTGACAAATAACCTGGAGTCAGCATTTACCTCGGCGGGATCGGACGTGTTGAGCGCCAAGATTTTGCTGATTTTCCTGGGCTTGCCAGGTGTGGCGTTGGCGGCTTACCTCAGTAAGTTTGCAGCGGAACTGTTCGCTGAAGCGCAGCGCCGCGAATTCGGCTTACTGCGCACGCGCGGCGCAACGCCTCGACAGATCACGGCAATTGTAGCGGTCACGTCGATCCTGTTGGCACTCGGCGGATCGGCGCTTGGCTTGGTACTGGGACTCGGCGGAGTCGCGCTGTCGCTAGGTACGGTTGCGCTCGCAGCGGATAACCTGCCACAATTAGCTAGTTCGGCGGCGGTGGCTTTCGGCGCGGGATTAGTGTTGACGTTCGCGGCGGCGTTCATCCCGGCTATGAGCGCCATGCAGCGCGAGATCACGCAGGAGCGGCGGCAAATGCGACGAGTCGAAGGCACGCCATTCTGGAAACGCGCCTATCTGGACATGATCTTTCTGTTAGCAGCGTTGGTCGTTTGGTACGTCAACAACGCTAACGGCGGCTTCAAGCCTAAAGCGATCGAAACGACTGCCGTTGAACTGTCGTTCTTCATCTTCCTGATCCCGTTCTTCCTGTGGTTGGGCGTGACACTGCTCATGCTGCGTTCAGTTGACGGCGGCTTGAAGCGCTCATCAGCGCGGCTGTCCGGGCTGTTCAAGGTCGGCATGGGCGACCTGGGCGAAGTGGCCGGACGAAACATCGCGCGCCGCTCAGGACGCATCAGCGGATCGGTCGCAGTGATAGCGCTGACGCTCTCGTTTGGCGTGAGTTTGATCATGTTCGGGCAGACCTACGCGACTGAAAAGCGGCTCGATTCGCAGTACGTGGTCGGTTCGGATTTGCGGATCACGCCTGCGCTGACGACGCCGCAAACCGCCGACTTTGCCAAGCAGTTGACTGGATCGCATGTGGCAGCCGTGACAGGCATCATCCGTGATACGCAAGCGCTGATCGGCGCGGAAAAGCAAGTCGTGTATGGGATCGATGTGGCCGAATTCCGCAAAGTGGCCTATTCGCCCGACGCCTTCTTTGAGACGAACGCATCGGCCACTTTTGACGCGCTGGCAAGCACGCCGAACGGGGTCATTATCTCGCGCGAACTGGCCGACAAGTTCAACATCCAGCTGAATGACCCGGTACTGATGCAGCTCTATAACCGAACCACCGCACAATACGCGAACATTCAGGCCGTGGCAGTTGGTTTCTTCACACAACTTTCGACTTCCTCACAGGACTCAGACTTCATCCTGAACCGTGATTTTATGATGAAGTCGTCCGGCTACTTGTTTATGACGTTCTTTCTGGTCAAGACCACCGACAGCACAGCTACCACCATTGATGCCGTGCGTAACGGCTACGCGGCACAGTTCGCCAAAACGCTGCCGGTGCGTATTCAAGACGTGAACACAGTCATCAACGCCGACGCTAAATCGCTGACCGCGCTCAACCTGAACGGTTTGCAAAGCACTGAGATTGTGTACACCCTGCTGGTTATTTCGCTCGGCCTGGCCGTGTTCCTGCTGGCAATGGTTAACGAACGGCGGCGCGAATTCGGTGCGATGCGCGCGCTCGGTACAGCACTATGGCAGCTTCGGCAGTTCATCTTTGCAGAAGCAGCGACGATCGGCGTCTTGAGTCTGGTGATTGGCTTGGCGCTCGGCATCGCGTTGGCGCAGTTGCTCGTGCTGTTGCTGCGGATCGTGTTCACCGTGCCAACAACAGCACCTATCTTTGCGGCGGGTGAACTGGCGGGGTTGTTCGTTGCGGTGATCATCGGGATGATCGTCAGCACGCTGCTCAGCACGCGCCGCTTGAATCGACTCAAGATTGTTGAGGCACTGCGCGAGTTATAGCGCTCTAAACCTGAATTAACCTTCACTGTCTATTGTTGAGCTAGACGAGCAATCTCGCTCATCTGAATACCGATTGTTTATCGTAGCAGAAGGAAAGACAATGTTCAACGTGATGAAAACGAAGTTGGTGATAGCCGTGGCAGTATTGCTGATGGCGGGAGCAGCGCTGATCGGCGCGTCCCATCCGGCAGCGGCGCAAACGGGAACACCTGTGCCAACCACTCCGACCGCGCAATGCAGCGCTCAGGATATGGTCGATGCGACAGAGCCAGCGACCACTGCTGAGCCATTGGCGACCGCCGATCCAGTTGAAGTGAATGGCGTAATGGATCAGCAGTGCGGCGACCAGAATAGTCCAGACGCTGCCAATGAAACGGTGGATGCCAACGACAAAAACGCGGAGACTGACAACACTCAGCAGAACGACGGTCCGCAAGACCAGATGCAAAACAATAGTCAGTCGGACACGCCCGACAGCAACGGCTAATTTAAGGCTGGCCGACTAATCGAGTAATCGCATGAGGTGTGGCCGAAATGCTGCGCCTCGTTACCCGCATCGCCTCTTTTATTTTTGCGGCCTGAAACGCCTAAAACGTAACCATTCCATCAGGTTCGGCACTTTTGTTATAAGCGCTCTTTAACTTTTTACACACCACAAAAGGCTCACTCATTCATTATGTCACCATTGCGGCCTTCTACGCCTACCCGTTACCGATCATGGATTGGAATTATCGCGCGTCATATCGTACTTCTGACGTTTTTCCTCGGCTTATTTAACAGTCCGATGTACTTCAGCCGTGACGGTGAAAGTGACTCAGGTATCATTTTGTTGACGGGCTTTGAACCATTTGGCAAAAATCCGGTCAACTCATCCTGGGAAGCCGTGCGGCAGCTCAATGGCGTGTCGATAGGCAGCAAGCGGATTGTTGCTGTGCGGCTGCCTGTCGTTTGGGGTCAGGCGGGCGTCCAGCTTCGCGCCGCCATTGACCGCTATAACCCCGATTTGGTGATCAACGTGGGTCAGGGTGGCGATCATATAGAACTTATTTCAAGCGCGCACAATATCGTCTGGAGTATCACCGATAACGTAGGCGCTAAACCCGTCAGTCCGATGATAACAGCGGATGGCCCCGCCGTCTTCGATACGTCCCTCGACTATGGTGCGATGATCAAGACTTTAGCGCAGGCCCACATCGCAGCAAGCGCTTCGGACAGTGCTGGTGCATATCTTTGCAATTTTGTGAGCTATTCCAGCTACGAGTATCTTGCCCAGGTTGATCCAGATACGGCAACACTGTTTGTTCACGTTCCGCCCATCGCTTCGCTGGAGTCGCCTCAAGATAAACGCATTTTGAACCAGCTTGTTGCAGCACTGAAAATTATTATTGAAAGCGCCAACAAACAGATCATGTTCGTTACTTATAGCAGTTCTCAAGTAGACTGAGCGCTTAATCCAAATTCAACAGACCGGCATGAGTGAAAAAGCCAATGGCATCGTCAGGAGAAATAAGCGGTAGTCCCTGCGCAATGGCGTCAATGAGCGTGTCAACGGT
>Ga0209511_1003193_pt1 | contig 12655 bp, 16 predicted proteins | sample SSSSmetaG_FD_184141 | JGI IMG/M metagenome (GOLD analysis project Ga0209511, IMG submission 184141) | Glacier valley bacterial and archeal communities from Borup Fiord, Nunavut, Canada, to study Microbial Dark Matter (Phase II) - ​SSSS... | ecosystem: Environmental > Aquatic > Freshwater > Ice >... | reverse complement strand
TTTTTGGAACAATAGTTTTTGTTGTACTTTATGGTGTTGCGACACTTTTATATCCAGGTGGTTCACAAGTTGACAAGAACTCAATCGGATTTAGTTGGACAAATAACTATTGGTGCAATTTATTAAATGACAACGCAATTAACGGGCAACATAATCCTGCAAAACCAATTGCTATGACAGGAATGTTTCTACTTTGTTTGACACTTTCATTTTTTTGGTTTCTATTTCCAAGACACATAAATCTTGACAGAAAACTGAAACTTGTAATTCAAATTTCAGGCATAATTGCTATGACAATTGCTTTGTTTTTGTTTACAAACATTAATCACGACTTAGTAACAAATCTTGCAGCATTTTTTGGAGCTATCGCAACAGTTGGAACTTTTGTTGGACTATACAAAACAAAGTGGTTCGGACTTTTTGCGTTTGGACTTTTGAATATTTTACTTGTAGGACTTAATAATTATGTTTACTACACGAACGGACTTATCATTTATTTACCAGTAATCCAGAAAATTACTTTTGTGACTTTTTTAATTTGGGTTTGCAGTATAGACATAAAACTTTATCGACGAGAAGAAAAACGGCAGCCAACATGGGGTTTTGCAATATTGGGGCGGACGGAATAACAATGAGCATTTGTAATTCTATTTGGAATTTGTTCGGGCAGACGAGTTTCAATTTGGCTTTTTGTTGTTATTTTCATCATCAGTTTTTCAATTGGGCTGCAGTTACGGGCGGACGATTTTCAAATTCCCCAACATCGCAAAGCCCTGTTCGTTAGCCGTCATTGTAGAGCAACGTGCTACCAACTTAAACTTCCTGAAATTTTTTCCTTAACAAAATTATTTATACAAAAATTTGCGTAGTTAAATAACTACGTTTATATTTGCTGTCAAATGACTACATAATGAATTTAAGACGAGACGTATTTCAAGCAATTTCAGACCCGACAAGACGGGCAATACTTCTGTTATTGACGACTCAAACAATGACAGCAGGAGCAATTGCTTCCAACTTTGACACAGCAAGACCGACAGTTTCTAAACATTTGCAGATACTTACCGAATGTGAGTTGCTAAAACAAGCACAAAACGGCAGAGAAATATATTATCAAATCAACGCTAATAAGATGAAAGAAGTTGCAGACTTTTTAGAACCTTTCCGACAAATGTGGGATGATAAGTTTAACAAATTAGAAACTGTTATGAAAAATTATAAATCAACAAATAAAAAGTAATGGAACAAAAAACATTAATCACTGCCCAAGATGGCAAGCAAGATATAATAGTAACAAGAGAATTTGATTTACCTGTTGAATTACTTTTTAAAGCACACACCGAACCGACACTTTTAGAACAGTGGATGGGTTTAACAGTTCTAAAACTTGATAGTAGAAATCACGGAAGTTTTGAATTTGAAACAATAAGAGAGGGCAAAGCTGTGTTCACTGCTAACGGGACAATTCATCAAGTAACACCGAACAAGACAATTGTACGAACATTTGAAATGAATAATTTACTTGCAGGCGTTAGACTTGAATTTTTGGAATTTGAAAGTATCTCAAAAGATACCAGCAAATTGACAATGCAAATGATTTATCAGTCAGAGCATCATAGAGCAGAGCAACTAAAATTACCATTTGCCAATGGCTTAAATATGGCACACAATAGATTACAAGAAATGTTAACAATTGATAAATAGAAAAATGGAAAATAAAAAAAGTAAAAACATTGTTTATTGGGTAGTAACAGGTTTTTTGTGTTTTGGTATGCTACTTGGAGGAAGTGGACAACTTTACAGAGCAAGTTTTAATGTAGAAGGTATTGTTCATTTGGGCTTTCCAGTTTATCTACTAACCATTATTGGATTATGGAAAATATTTGCTGTTTTGGCAATTCTTGTTCTTAAATATTTGCTACTTAAAGAATGGGCTTATGCAGGTTTATTCTTTCTCTTATCAGGTGGAGTAGTTTCACACTTTGCAAGTGGAGATGGTATTTTACCAGCATTACCAGTTTTTATGTTTATGTGCTTAACAGTTATTTCTTGGTATCTAAGACCAACAGAAAGAAGACTAATTCCTCTAAAATAAATAACGATGAACCTTAAAGTTAATTGGTTTTTTGACAAATCAACAAAATGGCAAGAAGCCTACCAAGAGTTAAGAGACCTTGCACTTACTTTTGAGTTGACAGAAGAATTGAAATGGGGATGCCCCTGTTACACCTTGAATAAAAACAATGTTTTCTTAATTCACGGTTTTAAAGACTATTGTGCTTTGTTATTTATGAAAGGTGCAATTATGAAAGACCCAAAAAGTATTTTAGTTCAACAAACTGAAAATGTCCAATCGGCAAGACAAATTAGGTTTGCCAACCTTGACGAAATAATAAAACAGAGGACGGCTATTAAGTCTTACATTAAGAATGCCATTGAAATTGAAAAATCAGGAATACAAGTAGAAATGAAAAAAACGGCTGAATTTAAAATGCCCGAAGAATTTCAGACAGCTTTAAATGAAATGAGTGAATTAAAATCTGCTTTTTATAAATTAACACCAGGTCGACAAAGAGGCTATTTGTTATATTTTTCATCAGCCAAACAATCCAAGACAAGAAACGAAAGAGTAGAAAAGTATATCCCAAAAATACTTGACGGCAAAGGATTAGAGGACTAACGAGAAGAACAACGAACGGCTAACAAGGGGTTTTGCAATATTGGGGCGGACGGAATAACAATGAGCATTTATAATTCTATATGGCATTTGTTCGGGCGGACGAGTTTCAATTTGGCTTTTTGTTTTTATCTTCATAATCAGTTTTTTTAATTGGGCTTCGGTTCCGGGCGGACGTTTTTCAAATTCCCCAACATTGCAAAGCCCTGTTCGTTGCACGCAAGCCGCCCGCAGACTCCAAAATTTAAACACTATGACTAAATTTAAACTACTTATTTTATTTTTATTATTACTGTCAAATATCTCGTTTGGACAAAACTGTACTTGTGAGAAAGATTTTAGATGGGTGAAAAAAACCTTTGAAGAAAATGATGCAGGATTTCAATATACTTTGGAGATTAAAGGTAAACAAGCCTATGAAACTCACAGCAAGCTTTTTCTACAAAAGGTAAAAAATATAAAACAATCAGAAGAGTGTACAAAGTTGCTTTATGAGTGGTTGACATTTTTTAGGGCAGGACATATTGGAATACGAAAAGTAGAGAAAAGCAACTTAACTACCCCAATAAAACAAAATAAGCCAAATAGCAATTGGGAAATTATCAATACTCCCAGTAACGAGTTTGAAAATTACCTAAACAACAAAAAGGAAGCAGACTATGAAGGAATTTGGGAAGCAGAACCATACAAAATAGGAATAAAAAGAGTTGGACAGTTATATGTTGGATTTATTATTGAAACAACAGCCGAAAATTGGAAACAGGGCGAAGTGAAGTTTAAATTTGATGATAAAAAAGGAACTTACTTTTTACGAGACAAATCTGCTGAAAATTTTACAGTAATCAAAGCGGTAGGTAAAAACTATTTACAATTAGGAAGGTTTTTGTTAAATCGTTTATACCCAAAGTATGAAACAGCAAAATCAATTACTACATTTATTAAATCAATTTCTACTGAAAAACCGTATAGCGAGGAAATAAATTCAACAACATTACTACTTAGAATTCCTTCATTTGATGGTTCGCAAAAAAAAGATATTGATAGTGTTATTTTAGCTAATAAATCTAAAATACTAAAAACAGAAAATCTAATTATTGATTTGCGAAACAATGGTGGCGGAAGTGATGAAAGTTACAAGGAAATAATTCCATTTATTTACACCAATCCCATTAGAGAGGTTGGCGTTGAAATGCTTTCTACAAAGCTTAACAATCAAAGAATGTTAGACTTTATCAACAAGCCTGAATGGAGCTTTGACGAAGAACGTAAAAAAACGGCAAAAACCTCATATGACACGTTAGAAAAACATTTAGGTTCATTTGTTAATTTGAACAATACAAAAATTAGCATTCAAAAATTAGACACTGTATATCCGTTTCCTAAAAACGTTGGAATTATTATTCACAAAGGAAATGGAAGTACAACAGAACAATTTTTGTTAGCAGCAAAACAAAGTAAAAAAGTAAAACTTTTTGGTACAACAACATTTGGAGCGTTAGATATTTCAAATATGAATTTTGTAAAATCACCTTGCAACGAGTTTGAGTTAGGCTATTGCTTATCTAAAAGTTTTAGAATTCCAAATATGGCAATTGATAGCAAAGGTATTCAACCAGATTATTTCCTTGAAGATGAAATTGAAGAATATAATTGGGTAGACTATGTAACAAAAATATTAGCCCAAAAGTAGAAGGCCTGCGTGCAACAATGGGTTTTGTGCAATTGCGGCTTGAAGTTGTAGCAATCATCAGTAGCAACATAGCAGCATTTGTTCGGGCTTGACCAGCATCACCAAACATTTGTTTTAAATATTTATCTTTAGCAAAAAGCCAGGCATTTGTTCGGGCGGAAGGAATTCTAATGCCACACCTGCACAAAGCCCTGTCGTTGGCGGTAATGCTAAAAAGACACCCAAACATATCTAACAAATAAACAAATGACAACTATGCAATCTATCCAAACTCGTTTAAAAATCGGGACATTGATTTTATTACTAACTGTAACCAGCTTGAAAGGATTTAGCCAAAATAACAGCTACGAAATTTATGCTCTGAAATTTGCATCACTTAATTTTAAACTACCAATTGCTACCGCTGCCGTAGGTTCAACAAGTAAAGACAGTACAGGTATTTGCTACATGGTGTATTTACTAAAGGGGAAAAGCGGAAGAAATATTTTAGTTGATGCAGGGTTTACCGAGCCGTTGAAAAAATATCCGATACAAGCTTTTACTTATGAGCGACCAGACACTTTGCTGAAAAGAATAAACATTAGCCCAAACGATATTACCGACGTTATTATTACACATCCACATTGGGACCATATTGGCGGAATTGACCTTTTTCCAAATGCAATGGTTTGGATGCAAAAAGAAGATTTTAACTATTTCGTGGGGACAGCATGGCAAAAAGGAGGAGATTCTGAAAACTTTACCAGTAAAGATGTTTTTAAAATAATTCAAAAGAATTTAGACGGAAAACTTACTCTTATAAATGGTGATAGCATAGAAATCTTGCCAAACATAAGGGTGTTTATTGGCTCAAAGCACACATTTGAATCGCAATATGTGTTAGTGGGAACAGGGGCAGAAAAGGTAATTATTGCGTCCGACAATAGTTGGCTTTATTACAACCTTACAAACCTATTATCCATCCCAATAACATTTGACCAAAAGGCATACTTAAAAAATCTAAAAAGAATGAGAAGCATGGTGAAAAATGTAGACCTAATTGTACCAGGACATGACCCATTAGTGTTTACAAAATTCCAAAAGGTAGCAGAAGGTGTAGTTAAGATAAAGTAGAATGCGGACGAAAGCACTACCGCCAACATGGGGTTTTGTGCAAGCAGGGCTTGACGTTCAAACTTCGGCTGTTTGCATCGCTGTACTTTGGTTCGGGCTGGACGGAATTCTGTTGGGCTTTTAGTTGTTATCTTGTACTTTTATTTCTTTATTGGCTTCAGTTCCGGGCTGGACAATCAACAATGCCCTGCCTGCACAAAGCCCTGTCGTTGGCAGTAATTGTACGACCACCCTAATAATTATGACAGAAATAAATAACGCAATAAATTGGAAAAAAATAAATCTTTATATTCTAATTGCATTTGGCTTTTGTTGGACAATTGCTTTAATAATGAAACTTGCTCATATTGAATATGGAAGCACCACTTCATTTATTATCATTGGTGGACTCTATATGCCAGGTCCAGCATTAGCGACGTTTATAATTCAAAGATTCATTTACAAAGAAGGGTTTAAACAGTACGGATGGCGTTTTGATAAGAAAAATTTCAGATGGTTTTTGTACACAATTTTAATTTTCATAGCTATAATACTATTGACTTTTGCTATCATTGGACTGTTTGGTAATACACACATCATTTCCCAGTTTGGACAAATTGACTTTTCGCAAGACAATTTTAATTTTCAGTTTAAGGAACTCTTAAAAGGAAAACTAAATATTGATAAAATTAAATTACCCAACATTCCTGCTTGGCTGTTTTTCATTATGATGATGGCAGAGGGTATTATAGCAGGATTGACACTAAACATACCTTTTATGTTTGGAGAAGAATTTGGTTGGCGTGGACTAATGCTAAGAGAGACTCAAAAACTTGGCTTTTTAAAATCAAATATTTTTATTGGCACAATTTGGGGACTTTGGCATTTACCAATTATTTTAATGGGACACAACTATCCCAACCACCCATACTTTGGAATAGTAATGATGTGCCTAATGACGATTGCATTAGCACCTATTTTCGCCTATGTAAGACTAAAAACAAAATCAATTTTAGGGGCTTGTATTCTGCACGGAATGATTAATGCAACAGCAGCTTTATTTACACTTTACATAGCAAACGCAAATGAATTGTATAGCTCAATTGCAGGTTGGGCAGGTATTATAGCCTGTATCATTTTGACAATTTCAATTTATGTTTTCGACAATTCGTTTATAAAGAATTACTCAATATTAGAACAAGACATATTAACCGAACAAAAATTAGTGATATAATTCACCAATTAAATTATGATAACAATTAGCAAGAACGACAATCATTTTATTTTTAAAGTAAATGGTATGCACAAGCTTTGGGCATTTAAAAGCGAACTTTCAATTCCCTTTGAGAATATTACAAATGCTCATCAAGACACTGAAAGTGTAAAAGGTTGGAAAGGTTGGAGGGCACCAGGCACATCAATTCCTTCAATCATTACAGCAGGAACGTTTTATAAAGATGGAAATAAAATCTTTTGGGACGTTTCAAATATTGAAAACTGTATTATAGTTGACTTAAAAGATGAAGACTACAAACAACTAATCATTGAAGTACAAAACCCAACTGACGCTTTACAAATCTTGAATAACAAGGAGTAGAATAACTACTGCCTAGGTTGAACAAGAAATAAAAGCAGAGGATAACAAGACATTAAAGTAAAATGAAAAAAACTTTTAGAATTATAGAAGGTGCAAGTGTACTTGTTGTTTCAATTTCAATGATGATGTATGGCATAGGGAAAATAATGCAATTTCCTATGACAACAGACATTACAAAAAAGGTTTCTGACTTATCAGGACAAGAATTAATGTGGGCATTTTATGGATACTCAAAATCTTTCCCAATAATTTTAGGAATTTTAGAAACAATTGGTGGGGTTTTACTTTTATTTAGAAAAACAAGATTGCTTGCAACTATTCTATTAACTACAATTATTGTAAATGTTATTTTGCAAGACATCATTTACAATGTTAATCAGGGAGCTTTGATTGCAGCAATTATTTATCAAATTTTGATAATCTGTATTTTAATAATCAACAAAAACAGGGTGCTACTTATTTTAAAAGCATTTACTGAAACAAACACAGAACAACAAGAGAAAAGTTTTAAAAGCAAAGTATTAACCGCATTCTTTGTTGGAATTGTTTTTATATTGATAAAAGGAATTGAATACGTTTTTACTCACTAATATATAATAAATCCTCTGATGAATTGAAAATGAAAAGACAAAAAGTTACAGGCGAGAAGAACAACTACTGCCAACATGGGGTTTTGCAATATTGGGGCGGTCGGAATAACAATAAGCATTTGTAATTCTATATGGCATTTGTTCGGGCAGACGAGTTTCAATTTAGCTTTTTGTTGTTATCTTCAACTTCTGTTTTTTCAATTGGCCTTCGGTTCCGGGCGGACGTTTTTCAAATTCCCCAACATCGCAAAGCCCTGTTCGTTGGCAGTAATTTTTCAACACACCCTAAAATTTATGGCACTGAGAGGAACAGGAGTTAGAATAATAGTTCACGAACCTTCAAATTGGGACAAAGGCAATTTGTTTGGGAAAATAATTTTTGACAGAGGCGGAAACAAAATAATTGTGAAACTTTCTAATAAAGTTACAGGTAGTAAATTGACAAGTGATTTGCTTGAACTTTCACCACACAAACAAGGCGACACTTTTAAACCTTTGACACAGTATTATTCAGTTATGGTGGACGGAAGTCTAATTGATGAAAATAGAGAAATGAAAGAACCTTTAATTTATGGCAGCATTACATTTGACTAACTATGACCGATGATGATATTTTGACAAGCTTAAAAAATGTAAAACAACTTTTGCAAGACAATCAATCTTTAAAAGTTGGCGACTTGACATTGAGATTAAAAGAGAATGAGGAATTGACTGTAATTGGTTGGACAAATTTCATTCATTTTGAAAATCTTACTAAAAGACAATCTTTAATTGAACTCAACGAAATTAAAAACTTGTTTCGACTAATGCTTAATTCATCAAAAAACTTAGCAGAGTTTGCAGAAAATAAAACCATTAAATATTTTCTCAACTATGACGATGCAGGTAAATGCGGAATTGAGATTTGCAGCGAAGAGAATGGACAAATATTTTGGCAGGCTCAAGTACGAGAAGACTAAAACTACTGCCAACATTGCGTTTGGCAATATGGTGGCTTGGGTAAGCAACAATGAGCATCGGGTTCGCTATTGGGCTTTTGTTTCGGCTTGACAAACATCGCTGAACATTCGTAAGTTAAATTTATCTTTGGTACAAAGCCAAGCACCGGTTCCGGGCGGAAGAATTTCAAATTCCACCACATCGCCAAGCGCTACCGTTATACGACAGCTTCAAGAAACCTTTTACCATGAAAAAAATAAAAAATGCATTTGCGTTGATTTTATGCGCAATAGTTATAATATCATGCTTTATGTTTATTGGTTATACTGACACTTTTTTTAAAATAATTGACTCTATAATTAATTTATTCAAATAATTTATTAACCTAAGACAATTTATAATTTATGCACACAGAAAATTTTTTAGACTTAACAACTACAGACGGCGTATCTGTATGTATTGCGAAATCTTCTATTGCTCTCATTGAAGGCAATCAAAATTCAATTAGTATTATTACACTTAAAGAAAAAAGAGCAGACGGTACACAAATAGTTTTGACAGTAAATTATTTTTATACCAACCTTAAAATTGAACTTAATCGTTGGGAGAAAATGACACCATAGAATTTACTTCAATTTCTGTATATAATTTTTGGACTATTTTTATGGCATCTTCACGTCTGACACCATTTAATAAGTTTAAACACTCAATAGACTTTTCTGATAATTCATTTTCATTTAAAGACTTTATTTGACTTGACATATTTTATAACCCAACTGACTTTTTAGGTTATAAATAGTTTGACAAAAAACAGAAGCCAGTATGAGTAAATAATTAAACTGCTTGACAAACGATAATAAAGATTATGGAGTAGTTAAGCCGTCGTATAACATTGCGTTTTGTGCAATTGGGGCGGACGGAATAACAATCATCGGTGGGTCTTTATTCTGCTTTTGTTCGGGCTTGAAAAGCATCGCCAAACATTTGTTTTTTAATATCATCATTTGTAATTTTATTTATCATTTGTTCGGGCAGAAGGAATACTAATTCCTCAACTGCACAAAGCGCTATCGTTGCCTGCCATTTTATTTGACACCCTAAAATAATCAAACCATAAAAATTACAAAATGACAAATAACAACATTTCAAAAGACAATCAAAACAAAAGCTTGTGGACAATGCTTTTATATTTTGTTCTTTGCTTCTATTTCTTTGGAGTTATCATGATGGTGCATTTTGTAGGTTATCCACGGTTTGACAAAATCCAGGAACACATACAAACAGCGATGGAAATATTTAATCGTCGTTTGACCTTAGTTTGTTATATACCAGCAGGGCTTTTGCTATTTTCATCAATTGCTTTATATTGGTTCAGTCCAAATAATTTCCCACGTTGGACAATTATTTCTATTATCGTTTTGACAACTATTTCAGTAATAACAACGTTGTTTTTTATTGCCCCAATACATTCTACCTTACCTGTGACAGGATTTTCTGAAACTATCCAAAGTAAACTGACATCAATTAGTTTATATTTTCAAATCATACCTTTATTTGCGACAGTAATTTTAGCTTTGACTTTGCTAAATAAATATTTAGCTGACACTAAGCCATTAGCAAAATGGCTATTCATATTTGCCTTCGCATTAATTTTTTACACAGCGGGGACAGATTATGTTGAAACGATGATTTATTATCCTATGTGGTCTGTTGTTGGTGAAAAAGATTGGTTTGCATTTAGACACACGAGTGAGTTATACTTTTTTCGAGTGTATTTAATCCCTTCTTATTTCCCTTTGATTTTACTTATATTTCTTAATTGGTGGCGACCAAAAGGAATTCCCAGATTATTTGTACTTATTGCGTTGGTTTGTGTTCTTTTTATTTTGGTAGTTTCTGCAACTTACTTCATACCTAAATTGCAGGTAAAACTAAACGCAAGTTTTTCTCAACAGCTAATTGACGACCTTAATAAAAATCAATTTCCATTGAGAGGCATTCCAGAACTAATATATTTCATTGTAACCGCTTATATGTTCATAAAAATTGGAAAAAGAAAAATTAACGAGAACAATGCGTAGAAGAAAAACGGCAGGCAACAGTGGGTTTTGTGCAAGTGTGGCTTGAAGTTGTAGCAATCGTCAGTAGCAACATAGCGGCATTTGTTCGGGCTTGACCAACATCGCCAAACATTGGTTCTAAACATTTATCTTTATCAAAAAGCCAGGCTGTGGTTTCGGGCGGAAGGAATTCTAATGCCACACCTGCACAAAGCCCTGTCGTTATGTGCTATTTTATTTGGACAGTTCGTTAAATCAAACAACAATGAATAAATTTTTAGTTACTGCGTTTATTTTACTGACACAATTTTCCTATGGACAGACCAAACAGTTTGACGAAGTATTAAATTATTACAAAACAGAAAAAAACTTTAACGGTGCAGTATTAGTTGCAACCAATGGAAAAATTGACTATTTAAATGCCACGGGCATTTCTAATAGACAATCAGGAACAACACTTAATTCTAAATCCAAGTTTAAAATTGCATCAATAAGTAAAACTTTTACTGCAGTTTTAATTTTACAACTATATGAACAAGGCAAAATTGAATTGAATGTACCTTTTGGAAAATATTTTCCAAAATATAAGGGCGAAGCAAAAAATAAAGTAACCATTGAAAACTTGCTTAATTACAGTTCGGGTATTCCCAATGTAGCTGAAAAAATGGAAATGAAATCATTCCAATTACCACTAACAATTGATGCATATATTGATAAATATTGCAGTGGCAAATTAGAATTTATTCCAGGTACAAAGAGCAATTACAGCAATACTGAATATATAATTCTGCAAAAAATTATAGAAAATATTACACAAAAATCTTTTGAAAGCGTTTTGCAAGAAAACATATTAAGACAACTAAAAATGGAAAATACCAATATGCTAAAATCAAAAGATATTATCTCGGGATTAACAAACTCATACACAATAAATGATAGTACAAAAATAATAACCGCCGACGAACCATATTTTATAGAGAATTTTTTTGGAGCAGGTGCAATGTATTCATCGGTGGAAGACTTATTGAAGTTTGATTATGGAATTTTTAATTACACACTTTTAAATAAGGCAACAACAGAATTGATGATTGCGCCAAATAAAAAACTTAACAACGTAGCATTCGGAGTTTGGTATGCAAGTGGATATGGCACTTTCAGTAAACCATTTATTTATCGTACAGGTGGAATCTTAGGTTCTTGCTCAAATTGGATACATACGATTGACGATAAAAAAAGTATAATAGTATTTAATAACACAAATGGGACAAACCTTTACGAATTGTCAGAACAATTATATTTAGTAAGTAATGGACAAAACCCTAAAATAACAATTCCGAAAACAGAAAAAGTAAATCGTGTTAAAACTTTTGACCTTGAAAAAATTAAAGGAACTTGGGTAATTGATTTACGACCTGACCCCAATAGTGAAGCATATCTTAAAGATTTTATTATCACACCAATTACAGGTAAAGATTTTGGTGGAGAGTTTTACGGAACACCTTTTGAAACGGGGAAATTTAATACCGATTGGGAACTTCTTTATTTTGCATTTACAACCAGTGACAAAGAAAATATTTACTATCATTCAGGCTATATTGACGGAGACAAAATATCAGGAATATCTTATTCATCAGATAGAAAGTTTATATCCCATTGGACAGGAAAAAAGAAAAACCTGTAAGAAAAACAGCACATAACAGTGGGTTTTGTGCAAGTGCGGCTTGAGGTTGTAGCAATCGGCAGTAACAACATAGCGGCATTTGTTCGGGCTTGACCAACATCGCCAAACATTAGTTCTTAATATTTATCTTTATAAAAAAAGCCGGGCAGCGGTTACGGGCGGAAGGAATTCTAATGCCACACCTGACACAAAGCCCTGTCGTTGGTGGAAAGCTTAGAGAGACAACCTACATAATTATGAGAGACTTTTTTTTAATCGTTTTTTCGAGTCTAACGATTTTATCCTGCAAAGCACAGTCAGATTTAAATAAATTTGAAAAGGACGAAGAT
>Ga0209511_1003191_pt1 | contig 12660 bp, 22 predicted proteins | sample SSSSmetaG_FD_184141 | JGI IMG/M metagenome (GOLD analysis project Ga0209511, IMG submission 184141) | Glacier valley bacterial and archeal communities from Borup Fiord, Nunavut, Canada, to study Microbial Dark Matter (Phase II) - ​SSSS... | ecosystem: Environmental > Aquatic > Freshwater > Ice >... | reverse complement strand
TGGCGTATCACACCGCACTGTTACGCGGCACCGATGTGGACAAGCCAAGGAATTTGGCGAAATCGGTGACGGTGGAGTAGGGGGATTTAAAGAGCGTTAAGTTGTTCCTTGGGAATAAAGTCTAGAACTCCAGAATTAAGTCTAGAACTGATTCTCATGCGATATTGATGGTTAGTGGGAATTCACTTTTGAACTATGTTTAATGCAAAATATTCCCGACAAGGGGCGAGACTGGTGTCGAAACGCTTTCGTTTTCGACGGTCTGTGCACATAAAGTCTAGAACTTAAATTGTTTTTGGGCAAAAATTTAATGGCGTTAGCGGAGGTCGTCTGGGGCACGCGAATCGATCCTGTTCGTCTTGCGAATATTCCCTACCCACGCTTGGGCTTCAGATGTCAAAACGTTGTCCTACATGATGGTGCTGCGGTTGGATATCGGAAAATTGGCGAGCGGGAGTATCCGGTTTTCAATGTATTTGAATTGTTCGAATCGTCGAAACTTCGCACCTTTGAGGCAGAAATAATCGCCTCGATACCCGACGACATCGAAGCTCTTGTTGCGTCGTTCGACCAAGAGGGGATTGAATGCGAAGACTGGACGGAAAATGTTCGAACACTGTGTCGTCAATGCAGCGAGGGAACACCACACGCTGATCATGATCATGACTTAGAAGTTGAATGGAAAGACCGGCATATTCTTGGAATTGGTGCCAACGACGCTTCAAATGCAGAACGCGTACTAAAACAATGGGAGTCGAATACTCGGAGGGAACTCTCTTTTACACTTGCACTTTCTCCCGAGCACAGGCATTGAGCAAATCGGCCAATAGCGGACATTCCTTGACCTTATCCAATTAGATGAAAAAGCAGAAGCGAATAGACCGCGCCGGCAAGAAGTTGAACGTCGGCGATCGCATCAGAGTCGTCGGCGTTCCTGACCTTTCCGGCATGACGGCTGCCGGCCGGAGGGAAGCCTTGCCGGTTTTCGAATACTTGGTCGGAAAGTACAAACGAATCGTTGCGTTCGACGGTTTTTGTTGCGCTGAACTCGCGTTTCGGATTCGCCATTCTGATGGCGATCAGAGCTGGCATTCAGTTTGGATTGAGCCATTTCTGTTGCAACTACCGTCCAAGCGGACTAAGATAAATCGATGGTGGAACCGGCCAAAAGCCGACATTCCCGCCGAAGGTCCAATTGCATCTGTTTTCGCTAGTTATCCCTGACTCCAGAGGGCCCTGACTTAGGAAGCGGCTTGGGTTTGTGGAAGAGCGCGACCCGGATGATTCGGATTTGCGGCGGGTGGTGATGACGCTTTGAATGACAAGTGATTAGTGACGTGTGTCGCCGGCAGACAGCGACAACGATCTAGTCCTGCCTTTCCAGCAGTCCCCGCAAATGCGCCACCAGCGCGGTTCTCAGCGCCTTCGGCTTCACAATCTCAAACTCCACGTCCAGCCGAGAAAGCTCGCGTGCGAACCAGCTCAGATCATCCGCCTGCGCATCAAGGCGAATGCTGCCGTCCTGCTCCGTGAGCTTGCCGATACTCGACGGGATCACCCGTCGCACCGCCGCCATTTCCGCTTGAAACCTGACGACAATCGCGTGCGTGCGCTGCGCGGCGGCGATCGATTCACGCAGGTATTTCAGCACATCAAATGACTTTGGTGCGGCGAAGGATTTGGGCAATGCCTTGATCGCGCGCACGCGGTCGAGCCGGAACGAACGCAGACCCTTGCGCATGTGGCAATAGCCGACCACATACCACGCGCCGTAAAGATAACCGATGCCGTAAGGGTCAACGTCACGCTCGGTGGTGCTGCCATCAGCCGCGCAATAGGACATCAGGATGCCTTGGGCGGCGCTGGCGCATTTGCTGATACCGGCAAAAAATTCGCTGCCGCTGACGGACTGCGGTCTCGACAAATCGAGTGTGACCACGGCATTGAGATCGCCGATTTTGCGGGTGAGCGATTTCGGCATCACGCGGTCCAGCTTGGCCTGCGCACTGGCGACCGCCGGCGTCATGTCGCTCAAGCCCAATTCGCGCGCCACACGCAGCCCGACGGAGAGCGCCAGCGTTTCGTCATTGGTAAACATCAGCGGCGGCAGCTTGTAGCCGGGCATGAGCGCGTAATGACCGTCGCGGCCGCGCGTGGTGCGGATCGGCACGCCGAGCTTTTCCAGTTCGACGATATAGCGGCGCACCGTGCGCCGCTCGACGCCGATCCGCTCGGCCAGCTCGGCACCACTCAGGGTGGCGTGTGCCTGCAGGAGTTCGAGGGCGGTGAGGACGCGGTGCAGCGGTTTTTCCATGCAGACAATGATACGTCGATATAGGTCTCTGGCTGTCCTATATCGAAATTAGACTGTGCGCATTCCCAACTTGCCCGTTGCATTCATTGCTTCCCCATTCCTCAGAAAGGCCCCAATGACCCCAGACCTCACCCTCTACTTTTTCGCCGTCCTCGCCGTGATCCTCCTGCCGGGCATGGACATGGCTTACGTGATGGCCAGCAGCCTCTCCGGCGGACGCCGTGGCGCGATCAGCTCAGTGCTGGGCATTGCCACCGGCGGGCTTATCCATGTGGTCGTCGGTGCAACCGGAATGGCGGCTCTTATGGTGATGTTCCCGCAGTTATTCCATGTCCTGCTGCTGATTGGCACATGCTATCTGTTCTGGATCGGCTGGACTATTTTCCGCAGCGCCGATGCGGCACCGATGCAGGAAGATTCGCCCGCCGCAACCAGCGGCGCAATCTATCGGCGCGCTGTTACCACCTGCCTGCTGAACCCCAAGGCTTACGCTTTCACATTCGCGATCTTCCCCGCGTTCGTGCGCAGCGACACGCGCACCCTCATCGCCCAAACTGCGGCACTTTGCCTCATCACCGTCGCCACGCAGATCGCCGTGTACGGCGCCGTCGCGGCGCTGGCGGTGCAATCGCGCCAATTCTTTAAAGCGCGGCAAAAAACCATTGCGCGCACCATGGGCTCGATGCTGATGGCGGTTGCCGTCGCGACAGCGACGCAGGCGTGGTCTTCGCCGCAGGACAAAACCAATCCCACTAACCAATCAACCAGACAGAGCCCAACAATGACGAACCCTCTCGTACCTGTACCCGCAACCATTGATCACGAAAAAGGCCGCAGCGATTTTGACTTTCTTGTCGGCGATTGGCAGACCGTGCAGACGCGTTCGACCAAACCCTTGATCGACGACGCGCCGTGGGAAACCTTCAACGCCACGATTCACATGGAAAAGCTGCCGGGCAACATGGGCAATATCGATTCCATGGTCGCACCCGAATGGCGGCCGAACTGGGTAGGCGTGGCGATCCGTATCTTCAACGGCGAGACCGGACTCTGGAGCATCTACTGGCTGGCCGGCAAAACCGCAGGAATCGACAGCGCCACCGGCCAGCTCATGGTGCCGGTCGTGGGGAAATTTGACAACAGCGTAGGCATCTTTGAATCCGAAGAGGTGATCGAAGGCAAGGCGCTGCGTGTGCGCTACACGTGGACAAAGGTCGATGTCGATCACGTGAAATGGCAGCAAGGGTTTTCATTTGACGGCGGGAAAACGTGGAAAGTGAATTGGCGCATGACCGGGACGCGGGTGAAGAAATGAGCGTGCCATCGCAAACAACGCGCGTCAGCCGCATTCTCGCCGTCGTCGTTTCTTCTTTCAGCCCATTCGTCTACCCGCAAACGCCGATGCCCACCACCTGCTGCCCCGTACTCGAATTGCGCCAATACACCCTGCACCCCGTTAAACGCGATGTGCTCATCGACCTGTTCGAGCGCGAATTCGTTGAGCGCCAGGAAGCGCTGGGGATGAAACTCGTCGGCCAGTTTCGCGATGCGGAGGGTATAGGAATTTCAAACGCCCTTTTTCAAGAATCCTGAATGTATCCGATGATTGTCAAGCGGTCAAACGCGCACGCAACCTTTAAAAACCCATGGCTCACTCAACCTCGCCGACAATTTCCGCACTCAGCGCGCCTGAATTCCACTCTTTCTGAGCGTTTGCCCGAGCGCCGTCCGCACACCTCCCCCAGCCCTGTCAAAGTCCAGTCCGGTTTTACATCTCACGCCGCCTCAAACAGATCCACCCGCACCGCCGGCGCACGCGGTGGCGGCTGCGCGGCCAGCCCCAGATGCGTGAGGATGCGGGCGATGGCTGTCATTCCGGTTGAGCGTCCAATTACGAATGTAAACCCGCTGAATCATGAGATCCACTTCGACTTCCCTCTGGTCGGCGACGGGAATGTATCAAGCCTAACCGCTTTAATTCCAGTCCGCGCTTTTCACTATTGACCCTTGTATTTAGTCCCATTATGGGACTATACTGAGATATGCGAGTCATCGCCTATCGAACGCTGAGAGATTTCGGAGAATCAAGCCCCGCCTACCGGGATGTTGTGGAACCTGCGCGGGCGTGGTTTCAGCATGCGTCTTCCGCAGACTGGAAAAGTCCAGCAGACGTAAAGGCTGATCTGGGGACGGCTAGTATTCTGAAAGACGGTCGTGTGGTGTTTAATTTAGCGGGCAACAAATATCGTCTTGTCGTATGGATTAACTATCCGTTTCGAGTGGTGTATGTTCGGTTCATTGGCACGCACAGGCAATATGACCAAATTGATGCACAAACGATATGAAGGAGACGCCATGACTATCAAGCCAATTCGTTCAAAACGCGACCATAACGAAGCGCTCAAGACTGTCGAAGGTCTAATGGGTGCCAAGGTCGGCACGGCTGATGGCGATACGCTCGACGTGTTGGTTACGTTGATTCAGGCCTACGAAGCGAAGCACTACCCGATGCTGCCGCCGGACCCTGTCGAGTCGATCAAATTCGTGATGGAACAACGCGGCCTGACGATTCACGATTTGACGCCGGTTTTTGGTCGTCCAAATCGAGCTTATGAGGTTCTAAGCCGCAAGCGCCCGTTATCGTTAGCGATGATTCGCAAACTGCACAATGATTTTGGCATTTCGGCTGACGTATTGATCGCCGCCTAGCGGCCAAAAGCGGCTGTTCGCACCGGTTGTTTGATTGCAGCTTTCCAGTAGGTGAATCAATTGAAAAACAGTACAATTCGGCCAGAAGCGGCGTTCCAGGAGCGTCTTCCAATTCGTGTAATTTTCGCTAAACGCCATGCCCGTACTTGATACTTTCACTGCCCTCGTCGCTGGGTTTGCCGTGGTGCTATGCGCAATTTTCGATACTGCTCGGCAGCTCTCATTTGTTCAGGCATCAAAGAAGTTGATTTACGAATTGATTGCGCTCACGATTTTGTCGGCGGTAGCAGGCGCGGGCGCTTTTTGGGCGGGCAGCCAAATGCTGACAGTTTCAACAGGTATGAATGAGGCAAGACTCAACCCAAACGCAGAGAAATTAAAGCAGGCGACCCCAGAAAAACTCGCTGAGGTCACACGGTTCATGGCTAGCAGCGATTATCTTTGGCGCGGCGTGCTTTCGGAACACACGAAGGCTGACGGATCACGTGTTTTATTCCAACCAAGCCAGGACGAACTTAACACGCGAGAGCAATACCTTGTGGATAAAACTTGCATTCAAATTCTCAGCCAAACACTTAGGCATTGGGCATACGCCTTCTGGATGATGCCAGTGCTTGTGGCAGGACTTGGCCTCCTAATTGGACGGCAGGCTCGTACAGTGAAAAAGGTTACAAGTTGATGGCGCAAGCGTCGGTAAAGTTCGAGGGGCACTTTCGGCCAGGAGCGGCTCTACATGTTCGCAGCCTGATTTCATACTCAATGTATTTGAAGGAATCATAGGGAGAAGTCTAATGCCCGAGCAAACTTTCCATTGCCGCCTAACGCGGGAAGGAGTGGCGGCAGCGATAGTGGTATGCGTCTTGTTGCCTATTGCAGCTTCTGCTGTGCCCGATAATTTGGCTGGCGACGAAAAGTCGGCTTTCCAACGAGCGTTGCCGGCGGAGTTTTTTAATTGCACTTCAGATTCGCAGTGCGTGATCGTCCAGGGTTGGTGCGCCACTTTTGCGATCAAAAAGTCCGCACTAAAAACATTCGACCAAATCCCCTCGGACCCTGCCGGCAAAGGCGCACGTGGCTGCCCTCCGGGGTGGTTTGGTCCAGTTCCATCTTATTTCGACCGGTCAGACATTCGACCACTTCCTTTGCACTGCGTTTTTGTTGAAACCTAGCGAAATCCGTGATATCTTAAAGCTATCTTCACTTTTCGTTGTAAAGGCTAATTGAGATGGAGCAAAAACCGGTTCTGCTGCGGCTGCGCGAAACTGATACCGGAAACGGCGTCACTCGAAGCACGCTTAAGTTGCTTGCAAAGACCCTCGGCGTCTCTGAAACTGACGCCATCCATAAAGCGTTAGCGGACTCTGCGCGCACCTACTTGCCGCAATATGAGCCCGATGAGGGCCCTCTGACAGCAAAGCAGCATGCCGAAATATCGAGCGCGGTTAAGAAAACCCATGGACTAGCCAGAGTTGTAGATTCGTTGTTCAGCGCTGAGGCATCAACCGGGACAAAAATTGGATCAAAGACAATTCGAACCACTTCCCGCCCTCGGTGATATCGTTTATTGCCGCTTCCCGGAAGTTAAGAATGTTCCAGCGTCCAAACCTCGGCCAGCTTTAGTCATGGCTATTATGGAATTCGACGACGGCAGCCCCGGTGTTCGCGTGGCTTATGGAACGTCGAAAAAAACTACCGAGCTTCGCGCGGGCGAGTTTGCGATCACGCCGGCCGATGGTACGGCGTACACCCACTCTGGACTGAGTTACCCAACGAAATTCGACCTGAGGTCACATGAGGATCTTCCCTACACGGACGCATGGTTCCTCGTGCCACATGGACATCCGTTTGGACAATCCCCGAAGCTTGGCGTTCTCCACCCTAGCCTCGTCAGGCGCGCGCAGGCCGCATTCAATGCTATCTCGGCGCCGACAAACTCTTGATGCCAACTGAGCTGGGCCCGATTTTCTGGACGGGCAAGTTGATGCTATTTTATCAACTTGTTAGGATTAACCATGAAACGTATCCCCCGTCGCATCTTCACAGCCGAATTCAAGGCTGAAGCCATTAAACTTATTACCGAGCAGAAACTGACACCGGCTGAGGTCAGCAGAAAGCTTGATGTTGCCACCAAGTCTCTGCGCACCTGGATAGACCAGCAAGCACGCGGCACGCTTAAAGCCAGCCTCGGTGCCGATAAACTCACCCCCGATCAGCAACGTATTCGTGAGCTCGAACGCGAGTTGGCCATTGCCAAAATGGAGCGAGATATATTAAAAAAAGCGACGGCGTTCTTCGCGAAGGAGTCGAAGTGAAGTACGCCATGATCGATAAACTGCGTCACGCCCATCCGGTAGACAAGCTGTGTCCACTCATGGCCGTCGCTAAGAGCGGCTATCAGGCGTGGAGCCGTGGCAAAGTCATCCCCGCACGCCGCTTAGAGGATGCACGCCTCGTGGTGGCCATCAACGCCGCGCATCAGCGCGGCCGTGGCATCTATGGGCCGAAGAAGATTCATACCGAGTTGGCGAGCCAAGGCATCGTTGTCGGCCTCAACCGTATCAAACGACTACGCAAGCTCAATGGCATCCGCTGTACACATAAGAAGAGGTTCCGCGTCACCACAGATTCAAAACATTTGTTACCGATCGCTGAGAATCTGCTCAACCGCGAATTCACCCCCGCCGCCCCGAATCGGGTGTGGGTGGCCGACATCACCTACATTCCGACCGACGAGGGCTGGCTGTTTCTGGCCGCGATCAAGGATTTATACACCTGCGAAATTGTGGGCTGGGCGATGGATAGGCAAATGACCAAGCAGCTGGTGGTTGATGCGCTGCGAGCGGCCTATTGGCGCAAGAAGCCAAAGACTGGCTTGATGCATCATTCAGATCGTGGCAGCCAGTATTGCAGCGCTGCCTACCGGGCGTTGCAAGTCAGCTATGGGATGAAAACGTCAATGAGCCGCAAAGGTAATTGCTGGGATAATGCACCGATGGAGAGTTTCTTCGGCGCACTCAAGACCGAGAGCTTGCATCATTACCGATTTGCGACAGGTGAAAAGGCAAGGCGGGCGGTGTTTGACTATATTGAAGTTTTTTATAACCAGATACGCCGACATGCAAAGATTAACAATCAGTCACCCGCTGATTGCGCAAAACAATTCAACGAATCAGAGTCTCAATTGGCTGCATAATCTATTGACTTGCCCGTCCACTAAATCAGACCTCACTCATGAATATTGATACACATAATATTGAACTGTTACGACATCTTAGTTGCTGGGCAGTTCGCGTATGATGGGTGTTTCTATCGCCTCGTTAGGCCACACACTCGAGTCTTCGCAGCCCAGACAATAGAGAATGCCAATGTCTCTCATTCGATACGCCCTGTGTACACTATGTCTCGCGATCTCCGCCGTGGCACAAGCGTCTGACTGGCAATATGCAGGATTCTCAAGAATCGGACAGGACGACACTTTTCTCTTCTACGACGCGGAAGGCGTCCAACGCCCAAGCCCAACCCTTGCACGCTACTGGCTAAAGGCGATGACGAGGGCCAACCTAGACCGCTACTACGCAAAGCACGAGAAGACCTTGGTTGAAAAGACGGCGCGAAAGATCGCCGTGGGCTATGTGCCAAAGTTCTATCAGCTAGAAGCCATCCGAGCTCAGTACAGCAGCACCGAAACCTTCCGAGACGCTGTTGTCGAAATCTCCAGCTATGAAGTCGTCGCCAACGAGCGCGATTCGTTGGTGAAGAGCAAGCTGTACTTCGAGTTGGATTGCGGCGAACGAAGGTCGAAAGTCCTGGAGATGATTTCCTATGATGCAAAGGGAGATATCTCGAACAGAGGAGGTTCGGCGCAGAGCAGCCATCAGTTCATCCCGCCCGACTCAAACGGCGAATGGCAATCACAACTCATATGTTCCAAACGCTAAGCTCGTGGGCCGTCACCATGTGGCCTAACCCTTCATTCCAGCGGACCGCCTTCGGCGGCCGCTGAATTCAAACGTTAGGACTGTCATGGGCACGAAATTATCGCCGCCTGACGAAGAACTTTACCGACGAGTCGATGAAGTTCTTCACTACATCTGGGACCCAATTCGCATTTCTGGCATTCCGATGGCTCGTGACGAGTACTATTCATATTTGCCAAATGTTTTCAGCCTTCTCAAAGCGAATGTGGAAGCTGAGCCAATTGCAAAATACCTATTCGAAGTTTCCACAGATCGAATGGGGCTCAATGAAAACCGAGAAAAGGATTCTGAGGTCGCGAAAATATTGCTGGATTGGAAGGAGACGATTTATGCAGAACGTTCTTAACCCGGCGCTCAACCTCGCTCCCTTCGGTTGCTGGACTCTGCGCGATAAAGCCGCGCAGCGCCGGTTAGATCTACGTTAAATGACCGCTATCGGGAAATTCGTAGGACCGCTATGGGTCAAAACAACACTCCTGTACACTTGGAGAAATCGGCCAATACCGGCGGTTCCCTAGAGCCTGCTGATTTCATAAGTTTGTAAGGACGGCCGTTGTTAACCCCTTCAAGATTTTCAAGTTAGGGCTCATGGACTCAGCTTCGTTGCTTTCGGTCATCGCAAAAGCATTTCCGGTCTAGCCGATCCCCGAAATCACGGTTCGACAAGCGCAACTGTCGGACCAAAGCATTTCTCGCGAGATTTCTCAGGCTGAATGGGAAGCCGAGGGCGCCAAGGACCGCGGCCTCACCTGGCCGGAGATTCCTGATGAAGCGATAGTTGCCTGCGACGCAGCCCTCTCACATCTGGACGAAGAAGGCTTTGTGTATTACCTTCTAGCGTTCTTAAGCTACGCCGTGCGCCACATGTCTTCTGGAATCGTCGACTCGAATTGGATGGCGATGAACTTCACGATCTTTGCAGTGACGAATTTTTCGAATTACGACGTCGGTCGACTGAAGAGACTGAACGATGCGCAAATTGGCAGCGTTATCGAGTTCCTGCAATTTGTGGTCGTGCATAGCACCACATATCGCCGAGATGCAGCGGATGCTCTTACCAACTACTGGCTGACTCCAGACGCCAAACTGAAAACGATCGTCTATGTGCCTTAACCTGTCAATCGACGCGGACCAATACCCGCACGAGGCGGCTAAGCCGCTAATGGTGATGGTCCGTTCAGCTTCACGTTAAATGCCTGCTATCGAGAAATCTGTAACGCCGCTATGGGTCAAAAAACAATCTCGTTGTAGAATCGATGAAACCGGCCAATACCGGCGTTTCCCGACAGCCTTCCACTTTTTGACTTAAGTGCGATTCCAAGATTCAGGTGGTGCCGACTTTGAAACTTGATTTAGAGATGGAAGTGCTGGCGATGACGTGCGATGACTTTGAGTCTTCAGGTACATTGACCGGTGATCTACGCCGGGACTTTGGTGCGCAAATTACCGAGGATGACGTTCGTGCGGCGTTCAACGCATTGTTGTCCAAGAATTTAGTTGAATCGTATCGATATAATGTGGAGTTACAACAGTAAGTGCCGGTAAGATTTTCAGGTATCGAACAAGCTGACACGGCTTGGTTTTATGCAACCAAAGCAGGTAAGGAGTTAGTCCGATGACGGCCAGAAGCGGCGCTACAGAATCTCCCTCGAATTCCACCGCTTCAGCAAGGGATTAGCGTGCTCGGGCGGCAATATCCTTCGATGGACCGGCAATGACAAATATAGAAGAAGCACAAAGAAGTGCAATTCAGTTTGCGCGCACTATGTGCGATGTCTCTGTCGACGATGAAGTTGTTATTGTTGAGAAATCAACTATTGAACGTGCATGGGGCTGGGTGTTTTTCTATACGTCGAGAAAGTGGATGGAGACCGGTAGCGTTGAATACGCGATTGCTGGCAACGCGCCGCTAATCGTTGTAAAAGCGACCGGCCGAATAGTGGTCACAGGAACTGCGCTTCCTATTGCCCACTACATTGCGGAATTTGAGAAGGGATTCACGTGATGGCACAATCGGCCAAAAGCTGACCTGCGAGGCCGTGGCTGATTAGAAACCTATGGACAGGCAATCACCTGATTCGTAAATGCATTGCCTCGCGCAAAGCGACGAATCTACGGAGGATTGTCCCCAGTTGGCGCTGATGGCCGTTGCAATTACTACGGCAATGCCGTATTATTATTTTATGCGAACTGTTGCCGAAACTGCGATCTTCCAACGTTATGCGGACGAAATTTGGAGCGAAGAGGAGCGGCTTGAGTTCATTACTTGGATAGCGTTGAATCCCAGCGCTGGCGCGCTAGTTCCGGGCTCTGGCGTTTGCCGCAAAGTACGATGGTCTCGCGCAGGTCAAGGTAAGCGCGGCGGCGTTCGCGTCGTCTACTTTAATCCGACAGAGACGAAGCTTTGGCTGCTAATCGTTTACACAAAGGCCAAGTTTGATAATTTGCCGACAGAATTTTTGGCTCAACTGAGACAGGAGATAGAAGATGCCAACTGACATGAAGACCTTCCAAAAGGATTTGTTGGAGTCTATACGCCAAATGCGGCGAGGAGAGGCAACGCGCGTTACCAAAGTTGAACTTCCTGCTGCAGCGGCGGCTCGGCTCCAAATGGGATTATCTCAATTGGAGTTCGCCGAACTTTTGGGCGTCTCACCCCGCACGTTGCAAGATTGGGAGCAAGGCAGGCGTGAGCCAACCGGCGCCGCTCGAATGCTTCTAAAAGTCGCAACGAAGCATCCGGCGATCTTGCGTAAGATTGCGGCGTAAACTTTTAGTGATATCGGCCAATACTGGTGGTTCGCGAGAATGGTCCAATTTGTGAAGCGCGCGCTGAATTCATTCCGTTGACGCACGTAGTCGGCTAATCGAAGGTCTCAATCTGACGAAGGGAAAGTTGATGAATATGGCAACGTAGCTTGAAGGCGAACGCATTGCAAGAGAATCCGTACAGAGCTATGAGGCAATGAACGTCGTTGCTGATTACCGACCCAAGGCTTGGTTCTTCTATGTGTATCTGGGTATCGCGGTTTGCGCCGGGGTATTCATTGGAATCACAGGATCGAATGCCGGTTCCGACGCTCTGAAACTGATTGGCGGTATGGCGGGGATCGGGCTATTCGCTAGCTTGTTTGGTCTTGCCGCAAATATGCGCCTTCGAAAAGAAGTTGCAGCTGCGATGGTTATTTTGCGCGAAATGAGGAAATAGGCATTGACGTAGCAGCTGGCCAGAAGCGGCTGTACGCACCCGTTGTTTGATTGCAGCTTTCCAGTAGGTGAATCAATTGAAAAACAGTATAATTCGGCCAGGAGCCATCTTTCAGCAGCGGTCTTTAGTTTTCCACATAGCGGACGGCCAGCAGCCGGCACGGACGCAACGCTAATAGACAACGTACGCGGGTGATAATGACACTTCCCGTGCAACTAGCGAACTCGAAATGACACAAGAGCCCAAGCCTAAACGTAAGCGTAAACCCTGGAATAAGGGCCAACTGATTGGCCCGAAGATGCCGCTCGCTCTGAAAAACATTCGCGCAATCCGCCGTCGCCTGACTTTAGAGTCGCGATTGCGTGACTTGGTACTGTTCAATCTCGCCTTTGATAGTGCACTTCGCGCGGGCGACCTTCTCCAGTTCCGCGTTCGCGATATTTGCATAGGGC
>Ga0209511_1003189_pt1 | contig 12666 bp, 10 predicted proteins | sample SSSSmetaG_FD_184141 | JGI IMG/M metagenome (GOLD analysis project Ga0209511, IMG submission 184141) | Glacier valley bacterial and archeal communities from Borup Fiord, Nunavut, Canada, to study Microbial Dark Matter (Phase II) - ​SSSS... | ecosystem: Environmental > Aquatic > Freshwater > Ice >... | reverse complement strand
CTTGCCATCGTCGACGAGCTGCCCGCCGACGACTTCGAGCAGCAGGTGCCGCTGCGCTGATCGCCACTTCAGTGCGCCTATTTCAGTGCGCCTATTTGTGTGTGCCTATTTGAGTGCACCGAGCGCCGCAGTGACGAGATCCTTTGCATCTGCCGCGGAACCGAAATACACGGATGTCGCGACCACCCAGTACGCGCCAGTGAACACGTCGACCCGCCCGACTCCACCGCTCGTCGAGAAGTAAGCCGCATCGCCCAGTCCGGGCGCCACAGTGCCCGCCGCGGCCTTTGTCTTCAGCGACGCGAGTTCCACAGGCGCGGGGCGGGCCACCGCGAGGGCGAAGGTGTCTCCGCTGGTCTGGTTCAGCCAGCTGCAGGCGGTGCCCTCGTCAGCGACTGCGGTTGCCGCGGCACTGCCGGGTTTCGGTGCGAAGGAGCTGTCGAGCCCGAAGTTCGGATTGAAGTCGTACACGACCTGGGCCGAGATGAGAGTGCCACACGGGATCTTCGTGGGCGTGGCCGCCGCGGCTGCCGGGGGGCTTGGCGACAGGGCCGGGCTGGGGGACGACGGAGCGCTGGCGGACGGCGAGGCGCTGGGGGCTGACGAGCCGCTCGGGCGTGGGCTGGCCGACGTGCCCGGCCCGGGAACACACCCGGCGAGCCCGAGTGCCACTGTCGCGGCAAGCGCAACGCCGGTAATGATCGACCACAGTCGAGAGTCGGAGATGGTGTGCATGATGTGAGAAGCCCCCTGAAGCGCGAACCTCAATCTTCGCCCAGAGCCGTCCATTGCACCGCGGGGCGCGCCAACGGGATGCCCTGCGGCGACCGATAGAATTGGGGATCGTGACCCCCGCCGAACTCTCCGCCCAGCTACTCGCCGTCGTTACAGACGCGCTGCAGCGGCGGGGAGCGGATGCCTCGGGCCTGACGCTGGACGACGTCACGGTCGAACGCCCCAAGAACCGAGACCACGGAGACTGGGCGTCCAACATCGCCATGAAGCTCGCGAAGCAGGTCGGCACGAACCCGCGGGAGCTCGCTCTCGAGCTCGCCGAGGGCATCCGATCGATCGAGGGCGTCTCGGCGGTGGATGTCGCGGGCCCCGGTTTCATCAACATCAGCCTCGACGCCGCTGCGGCCGGCGCTCTCGCGAAGGCGATCGTCGAGCAGGGAGCGGCCTACGGCAACGGCAGCCTCTATGCCGGCGTTACGATCAACCTCGAGTTCGTGTCGGCGAACCCCACCGGCCCGATTCACCTCGGGGGAGTGCGCTGGGCGGCGGTCGGCGACAGCCTCGCCCGCATCTTCCAGGCCGAGGGCGGGATCGTCACTCGCGAGTATTACTTCAACGACCACGGGAGCCAGATCGACCGCTTCGCCCGGAGCCTGTTGGCGAGTTATCTCGGCGAGCCGACGCCGGAGGACGGCTATGGCGGGCAGTACATCTCCGACATTGCCGCACGGGTCGTGGTGGTCGCCACCGCCGACCTCGCCGCCCAGCCGAGAGACGATCAGCAGGAGACCTTCCGCGCCATCGGCGTCGATCTCATGTTCGGCGATATCAAGACGAGCCTCCACGAGTTCGGTGTCGACTTCGACGTCTACTTCCATGAGAACACCCTGCATGAGAACGGGGACGTTGAGAAGGCGATCGCGCGGTTGCGCGACCTCGGTCACATTTACCAGTCCGAGGGTGCGACCTGGCTGCGCACCACCGAATTCGGCGACGACAAAGACCGGGTCGTCATCAAGAGCGACGGTGAGGGTGCTTACATTTCGGGTGACCTCGCCTATTACCTCAACAAGCGTGAGCGAGGTTTCGAGCGCAACCTGATCATGCTCGGAGCCGACCACCACGGTTACGTTCAGCGACTCATGGCGATGACGGCGGCGTTCGGCGATACCCCGCGGGTGAACCTCGAGATCCTCATCGGCCAGATGGTGAACTTGATCAGGGACGGCAACCCTCACCGAATGAGCAAGCGCGCCGGCACGGTCGTTGTGCTCGAAGACCTCGTCGAGATCGTGGGGGTGGACGCGGCGCGCTATGCACTCGTGCGCTCGTCGAGCGACTCCCAGCTCGACATCGATCTCGACCAGCTGACAAGGCGCACCAACGACAATCCGGTGTTCTACGTGCAGTACGCACACGCCCGCACGCGGTCTGTTGCCCGCAACGCGGCCGACAGCGGGGTCGATCGCAGCGTCTTCGATGCAGCTATGCTCACGCACGAAACGGAAAGCAGCCTGCTGGGCATCCTCGCTGAGTTCCCTCGCGTCGTCACCCAGGCCGCGGAGTTGCGCGAGCCCCATCGCGTCGCACGCTATGCCGAGGAGCTCGCCGGCGCTTACCACCGCTGGTATGACAACTGCCGGGTCACGCCGCTCGGTGACGAGCCGGTCACCGACGTGCACCGCACCCGCCTCTGGCTGAACGACGCCACCGGTACCGTGTTGCGTAACGCACTCGGCCTTCTCGGCGTCTCGGCGCCGGAGCGGATGTAGCGCATGGCGGCACAGGACGGCGAGCCGTACGACTGGAAGCTCGGCCGATCGGGTCGCGAGTATCCGCAAGCACCCCCCGCGAACGAACCAGATTCCGACCCCTTCCCCTTCCTCGAGACCGAGATCATCCGTCGGCGCGGACGCGGCTGGATCGGGCTCAGCGTGTTCCTCGTGATCCTGATCGTGATCGTGGTGGCTCTGGACAACGGAGCCCGCTGGTATGTCGGCAACGCGATCGCGACCACGGCGCGAAGCTCGCTCTCACTCGCGGATTCGACCCCGGTCACGGTGAAGGTCGGTGGCGTATCGGTGCTGTACCAGGCCGCGACCGGTCGATTCGAGCGGGTGGATGTCGCGATCGGCACGCTCGGAATCGGGGATCTCAGTGGCAAAGCAACCCTCACCGCCACCGGCGTGCCACTCAGCCGGTCGAAGCCGATCGACAGCGCCCGGGTGGTGTTTGTTGCCTCACCGGACGAGCTGAAGAAGCTTTTTGTCGGATTCACCCGCCTGCCCGTCACGTCGGTGAAGATCGCCTCCGGCGCCGTGCAGCTCGGCACGGTGGTCACCGCCCTCGGCGTCACCGTTCCGGTGGTGATCGCCTTCGTGCCCTCGGCCATCGACGGCCAATTGGCGCTGACCCCGAAGTCACTCGTCATAAACGGCGCGACCGTGACTCCCGCCGGGCTGCGCGCCACTTTCGGCGCCCTTGCGGACCCGCTGTTGGCGACACAGAAGATGTGCGTGGCGAAGTACCTGCCGAAGCAACTTCCGCTCGATTCCGCAGTGGTGAGAGGCTCGACCGTCGAACTCGCAGTATTCGGACGATCCGTCACACTCACTACGGCGCTCCTCACCACCAAGGGTGTGTGCGCGTGACCGCGAATCCACTGGCCCCCGCGTGGCTCGCGCCCCCCGCGGACGCGAACCTGTTGCCCCCGACCGTGTGGTCGCAGAATGCCGTGCGCGCCGCGTCGGGGATGCTCGAGGTGGCCGGTGTCGCGGCATCCGCTCTCGCTGCAGAATTCGGCACCCCGCTCTATGTGGTGGATGAAGCGGATGTGCGAGCCCGCGCCGCCGAAGCCCGGGAGTGCTTCGACCGGGAGTTCGCGCGTGTGGGATCGGCCGCGAAGGTCTACTACGCCTGCAAGGCATTCCTCTCTACCGAGGTCGCCCGCTGGGTGACCGAAGCGGGGCTCTACATCGACGTCTGCAGTCGGGGAGAGCTCGCGGTGGCGCTCGCCGCCGGTGTGGATCCTGCCCGCCTCGGCTTCCACGGCAACAACAAGTCCCCGGCCGAGATCGACCGCGCCGTTCGTGCGGGCGTCGGTGTGCTGGTGGTCGACAGCCTGATCGAGATCGAGCGGATCGCGGATGCCGCAACCCGCCACTCCCGGGTGCAGTCGGTGCGCCTCCGCCTCAACAGCGGGGTGCACGCCCACACCCATGAGTACCTCGCGACCGCCCGTGAAGACCAGAAGTTCGGCATCACCCTCGCCGATGCTCCGGCGGCGGTCGCTCGAATCCGCTCCCACGCCTCACTGCGCTTTCTGGGGCTGCACTCGCACATCGGTTCCCAGATCTTCGAATCTGAGGGCTTCATCGAATCCGCGAAGCGCCTGCTCGCGCTGCATGCTGAGCTGCTCTCCGGCGGGCCGATCCCCGAGCTCAACCTCGGCGGCGGATTCGGAATCGCCTATACCTCGGTCGACACGGCCGTGCCGATGCCCGTGATCGCGGCGGGATTCGCGAATATCGTCGCGTCCGAGTGCGCGCGACTCGGCATCCCGGTCCCCGTGATCGCCGTCGAGCCCGGTCGGTCGATCGTCGGTCCGTCGACGTTTACGCTCTACGAGGTCGGCACGATCAAGGACGTCGAGGTGACGCTGCGGGACTCCGCCACTGCGATCCGCAGGTATGTGAGTGTCGATGGAGGCATGAGCGACAACATCCGCACCGCGCTGTATGCCGCCGACTATTCGGTGCGCCTCGCCAACCGCAGCTCGACGGCAGAGCCCGTCCTCGTGCGCGTCGCAGGCAAGCACTGTGAGAGCGGTGACATCGTGGTGCTCGCCGATTACCTGCCGGGCGATGTCGCGCCCGGAGACCTGCTCGCCGTACCGGCCACCGGAGCCTACTGCTGGGCCATGGCCAACAACTACAACTACCTCGCCCGTCCCGCGGTGGTCGCCGTGCGCGACGGGGTCGCCCGCGTGATCGTGCGCGGTGAGACCGAGGCCGACCTGCTGTCACGCGATGCCGGAATAGGCCCCACGGGCGTCCCCCGGGGCATCGGCCTTACGGAAGCGATCGGCGTCACGGAAGCGATCGGCGTCACGGAAGAAGGAGCACCATGATCGAGTACCGCAACCTGCGAGTGGCCCTTCTCGGCGCCGGATCGGTCGGTGCCCAGGTGGCGGCACTGCTGCTCGAGCACGGCCCCGAACTCGCCAACCGCGCGGGTGCCGGACTCGAGCTCGTGGGCGTCGCCGTGCGCGACCTGGAGGCCACGCGCACGGCCGAGATCCCGAAAGATCTGCTGACGACGGATGCCGAGTCCCTCATCCTCGGCGCGGACATCGTGATCGAGCTCATGGGCGGTCTCGAACCGGCACGCACGCTCATCCTGCAGGCCCTCAACTCGGGCGCGGATGTCATCACCGGCAATAAGGCGCTGCTCGCGACCCACGGCCCGGAGCTTTTCGAGGCCGCGGAGCAGGTCGGCGCGCAGCTGTATTACGAGGCCGCCGTCGCCGGGGCGATTCCGATCATCCGTCCGCTGCGCGACAGCCTCGCCGGCGACCGGATCAAGCGCATCCTCGGCATCGTGAACGGCACCACCAACTTCATCCTCGATCGCATGGACACAGCGGGGGAGTCCCTCGAGGCCGCCCTTGCGACGGCGACCGCCCTCGGCTACGCCGAGAAGTCCGATCCCTCGGCCGATATCGAGGGCTACGACGCCGCCCAGAAGACTGCGATCCTCGCGAGCCTGGCATTCCACACCACGGTTCCGCTGGAGTCCGTGCACCGCGAGGGCATCACCGGTGTGACGCTCGAGCAGGTGCAGGCGGCGCAGAAGGCCGGTTATGTGGTCAAGCTCCTCGCCATCTGCGAGCGGCTGACGGATGTCGATGGCGTCGAGGGCGTGTCCGCCCGCGTGTATCCCGCGCTCGTTCCGCGCAGTCATCCTCTCGCCGCCGTCCATGGCGCCAAGAATGCGGTCTTCATCGAGGCCGAAGCCGCGGGCGATCTCATGTTCTACGGCGCCGGTGCAGGCGGGATCGAGACCGCTTCTGCCGTGCTCGGAGACCTGGTCTCGGCCGCTCGACGCCATGTGATCGGCGGACCGGGTGTTGCCGAGTCGACACACGCCAACCTGCCCATCCTGCCGATCTCCCGGGTGATTACGCGGTACCAGATCACGCTCAGCGTGGTCGATGCTCCAGGCGTGCTCGCGGCCGTCGCCGCACTCTTCAGCGAGCACGGGGTGTCCGTCGAAACGCTCACCCAGTCCGTCTATGGTGGCGGTAGCACCTCGACGCCCACCGCTACCCTTGTGATAGGCACCCACGAGGCCTCCGAAGCCGATCTTGCGGCGACCGTTCTCGAGTTCGAATCGAGCGATGTCGTCGTAAGCGTCACATCCGTACTGAGAGTAGAAGGTTCATAATGGCCCACCAGTGGCGCGGAGTTCTCCGCGAGTATGCAGACCGTCTCGATATCTCGGACGCCACGCCCATCATCACACTCGGCGAGGGCGGCACACCGCTCATCCCCGCACCCGCACTCTCGGCGCGCACCGGCGCGAAGGTCTGGGTGAAATACGAGGGTATGAACCCGACCGGATCGTTCAAGGACCGCGGCATGACCATGGCCGTCTCGAAGGCCGTCGAGGCGGGCGCCAAAGCCGTCATCTGTGCCTCCACCGGCAACACGTCGGCGGCTGCTGCCGCCTACGCCAGTCATGCCGGTATCAAGGCCGCCGTGCTCGTGCCCGAGGGCAAGATCTCGATGGGCAAACTCGCCCAGGCGATCGCGCACAATGCGGAGTTGCTCCAGATCCGTGGCAACTTCGACGACTGCCTCGAAATCGCTCGTGATCTCGCGGCACATTACCCCGTGCACCTCGTCAACTCGGTGAACAATGACCGCATCGAAGGTCAGAAGACCGCCGCCTTCGAGGTCGTGGAGGTGCTCGGTGACGCCCCGGACATTCACATCGTTCCGATCGGCAACGCGGGCAATTACACCGCGTATTCCCGTGGCTATGGTGAATCCCTCGCCCGCGGAGACTCGACGAAGCACCCGCGGATGTTCGGTTTCCAGGCCGCTGGAAGCGCCCCGATCGTGCTCGGTAAGGTCGTGAGGAATCCCGAGACCATCGCCAGCGCGATCCGCATCGGCAACCCGGCTTCGTGGGCACTCGCTCTCACCGCTCGCGAGCTGACCAATGGTTACTTCGGGGCGATCTCCGACACGCACATCCTCGAGGCATACCGAATCCTCTCCGCCGAGGTCGGCATCTTCGTGGAGCCCGCGTCGGCGATCAGTGTCGCCGGTCTGCTCGAGCGCGCCGCGGCGGGTCAGATCCCTAAGGGATCGACCGTAGTGCTCACGGTCACTGGTCACGGCTTGAAGGACCCGCAGTGGGCTCTGAAGACCGCCGACGGTTCGGCTATCACGCCGACCGTGGTGGCCAACGATACTGACGAGGTGGCTGGCGTGCTCGGTCTCGCCAAAGTCAGCGTGTGACCACAGCGGTTGCACTAGAGAGTTTCGCCGGGCGATCGGTGACCGTTCGTGTTCCCGCGACCACCGCCAATCTCGGGCCGGGATTCGACACTCTCGGGCTCGCGCTGTCACTGTATGACGAACTCACCGTCACCGTTCGGGATGCCCCGGGGGCGACGGTCGAGGTCATCGGAGTAGGCGCGGATGAGGTGCCAACCGACGAGTCCAATCTCGTGGTCACCGCCATCGCGAACACCTTCGCCGCCTACTCGCTGCCGCTGCCGGGTCTCGACCTCGTGGCGCGCAACAACATCCCGCACGGGCGGGGGCTCGGGTCATCCGGTGCCGCCATCGTGTCGGGGATCATGGCGGCCAAGGGACTGCTTCACGGTATCGTCGACATCGACTCGAATGCACTGCTCGCGCTCGCGACCGCTCTCGAGGGGCACCCGGACAATGTCGCACCCGCCCTCTTCGGTGGTCTCACCATCGCCTGGACCACGGATGCCGGGCCGCAGCACAAGAAACTGATCGTGCACCGCGGGGTCTCACCCCTCATCGCGGTGCCCGAGTCGACGATGTCGACCGAGCTCGCGCGCAGTCTGCGACCCGCCTCGGTGCCGCACGAGGACGCGATCTTCAATGTTTCGCGCTCCGCACTGCTGATCGCCGCGCTCATCCAGAGCCCCGAGCTCCTGCTCGCGGCTACGGAAGACAAACTGCACCAGAGCTATCGCGCCGCGGCCATGCCGGAGACCGAATCGCTCATCCTCGAATTGCGATCGCACGGGCTTCCGGCAGTGGTGTCGGGGGCCGGTCCGTCGATTCTCGTGCTGTGCAGCGACCCCGCCCAGCGACTGGCTGCCGCCGAGCTGATCGCGGCCCGACGCGGCTCGCCCTGGCAGTCGCTCCTGCTGGCCGTCGACTTCAAAGGTGCTACAGTGACAATGCATCCGGTAGAAAATTCGGGCTAACCGAAACCCCTGGATAGCACTCACCAGCAAGAGCTTCGTTATTTACCAGTGATCTTCCCGCGCAGTTGTGAACATTCGCACCAGCGCTATCCGAAGCGAAAGCACCGAACGTCAAACTCTCCCGCAAGGTTCACTCGCACCTGTCAGGTGCGGAACTTGTTCGGGGAAAGGAACCCTCTTAGTGACTGACCTCACTGTCCGTGCCTCAGGTACGGACTCCATCGCCCTCGCCAAACTCCGCCTCCCCGAGCTCCAGGCTCTTGCGGCGGAGCTCGGCCTCAGTGGCTCGTCCAAACTTCGCAAAGGAGAGCTCGTGGATGCAATCACCGAGATCCAGAACAGCAGCGCCGCACCCGTCGCGGATGGGCCAGTCCCCGAGGCGCCTGTCGGTTCGGAACTGAGTGCAGACACGCCCGTCGTTTTCGAATCGACCGCGGAGGCGCCGGTCGCTGACGTGCCGGTCGCTGAGGCGCCGGTGACGAAGAAGCGCGCGTCGCGTCGTGCCAGCACCTCGATCGTGGACGCCGGCGCCGCCGAAGCGCCCATCATTGAGTCGACACAGCGCCCTGCCACTACCCGCCGCATCGCTCCGAAGGCCGTCTCCGGGCACGCTAACGCCGCCGAGAGCGGCATTGACCTCATCCCCGGCCAGGAGGCCGAGCGCGCAGCCCAGGCGGATGCCCAGGCGACCGAATCGCAGCTGCAGGGGGGTCTTGACCGCATCCCCGGCCAGGAGGATGAAGCGGAGGCGCTGGCGGATGACGCCCAGCCCACCCGCAACTCGCGCAACCGCAATCGCAACCGTGGCGTCGACCGCCAACAGGGCGATGGCGCCCAGGCCCAGGGCCAGGGCCAGGGCCAGGGCAAGCAGGGCAACCAACAGGACGGTGAGCAGTCCGAGGGACAGCGCACCGGTGGTCGCAACGCGAACAACCGCAACCAGCAGAACAAGCAGGGCGGCACCCAACAGAACCCGCAGGCGGATCGCCAGCAGAACGTCAACAGCCGCCAACAGCAGGACAACAACGATCGCAACGGTAACGCCGACCGCAATCAGCAGCAGCTTCTGGAGGACGACGACCGCGGTGGACGCAACCGCTACCGTGATCGCAAGCGTCGTGGCGCGACCGGAAACGATGACTTCGAGCCCGAAATCACCGAGGATGACGTGCTCATCCCGGTCGCCGGCATCCTCGACGTGCTCGACAACTACGCCTTCGTGCGAACGAGCGGCTACCTCCCGGGCAACAATGACGTCTACGTCTCCCTCGGCCAGGTCAAGAAGTACAACCTGCGCAAGGGTGACGCGGTGGTTGGAGCCATCCGCCAGCCGCGCGAGAACGACAACTCCGGTCGCCAGAAGTACAACGCGATCGTGAAGATCGACTCGATCAATGGGTTGCCGATCGAGCAGGCCGCCGACCGCGTCGAGTTCGGCAAGCTCACCCCGCTCTACCCCTCGGAGCGCCTGCGCCTCGAGACCGAGTCAGGCAAGCTCACCACCCGCATCATCGACCTCGTATCGCCGATCGGCAAGGGCCAGCGCGGTCTCATCGTGTCGCCGCCCAAGGCCGGCAAGACGCTGGTGCTCCAGGCCATCGCCAACGCCATCGCCAAGAACAACCCCGAGGTCCACCTCATGGTCGTTCTGGTGGACGAGCGCCCGGAAGAGGTCACCGACATGCAGCGCACGGTGAAGGGTGAGGTCATCGCCTCCACCTTCGACCGTCCCGCAGAAGACCACACCACGGTCGCCGAGCTCGCCATCGAGCGGGCCAAACGTCTTGTCGAGCTCGGCCACGACGTCGTCGTACTGCTCGACTCGATCACCCGCCTCGGCCGTGCGTACAACCTCGCCGCTCCGGCATCGGGTCGCATTCTGTCCGGAGGAGTCGACTCCTCGGCCCTCTACCCGCCGAAGCGCTTTTTCGGTGCCGCTCGCAATATCGAGGACGGCGGATCGCTCACGATTCTCGCGACCGCGCTAGTCGAGACGGGATCCAAGATGGACGAGGTCATCTTCGAGGAATTCAAGGGAACCGGCAACATGGAGTTGCGCCTTTCTCGTCAGCTCGCTGACAAGCGCATCTTCCCGGCAGTCGATGTCAACGCGTCGGGAACCCGTCGCGAGGAGATGCTCATGGGCGTCGACGAGACGAAGGTCAACTGGAAGCTCCGCCGTGCGCTCGCCGGGCTCGAGACCCAGCAGGCTCTCGAGCTGGTACTCACACAGCTGAAGGACACGTCGTCCAACGTCGAGTTCCTCATGAAGATCCAGAAGTCGCTTCCGGGCGCATCCGGGTCGAAAGAGGACTAATCCCGATGGCAGACTCTGGCGTGTTCGAGTCGGTGAAGACACTGCGCCTCGAGCATACGGATCTTCAGGAACAGCTTGCTGACCCCGAACTCCACTCCAACCCGGCCAAGTCGAAGAAGGTGAATCGGCGCTACGCCGAGCTCAGCCGGATCGTCGACGCCTACAACCGGTGGATCGTCCTCACGGACGATTTCGAGGCCGCGACCGAGATGGCAGCGGACGACGCGTCGTTCGCCGAAGAGCTTCCTAACATCAAGGCAGAGCTCGACGTGATGGAGGAGCGTCTTCGCCGGCTGCTCATCCCGCGCGACCCGAACGATGGTCGTGACGTGATCATGGAGATCAAGATGGGGGAGGGCGGGGCCGAGTCCGCACTCTTCGCGGGGGATCTTCTGCGTATGTACCTGCACTACGCGGAGTCCAAGAAGTGGAAGACCGAGATCATCGAGCAGACCTCGAGCGACCTTGGCGGTATCAAGGACGTCCAGCTCGCCATCAAGGGAAATTCGACCGATCCGGCCGAGGGCGTCTGGGCCCACCTCAAGTACGAGGGCGGGGTGCACCGCGTGCAGCGCGTACCCGCGACTGAGTCACAGGGACGCATCCACACCTCGGCGGCCGGTGTACTCGTCTTTCCCGAGGTGGATGAGCCCGAAGAGGTCGAAATCAGCCAGAACGATCTCAAGATCGACGTCTATCGCTCCAGCGGCCCCGGCGGCCAGTCGGTGAACACCACCGACTCCGCCGTGCGCATCACCCACCTCCCCACCGGGATCGTCGTGGCGATGCAGAACGAGAAGTCCCAGCTACAAAACCGCGAGGCTGGCATGCGTGTTCTTCGCGCCCGCGTGCTCGCGCGTCAGCAGGAGGAGATCGACGCCGCGGCATCCGTCGTGCGCAAGAGCCAGATTCGCACGATGGACCGGTCCGAGCGCATCCGCACCTACAACTTCCCCGAGAATCGAATCGCCGACCATCGCACGGGCTACAAGGCCTACAACCTCGATGCCGTGATGAACGGAGCTCTCGAGCCGGTCATCCAGAGCGACATCGAAGCGGACGAGGAGTCGCGTCTCGAAGCCCTGGCCGGCGACGCCGACTAGTTCTGCCCCGTTCCACACCATGACCCCACCGGAAGTCCCCACCGTCACGACGATGCTTCGCAATTCCGTCGAGCAGCTCGCCAGCGCCGGCGTGCCATCGCCCGACGTCGATGCCGAGCTTCTCATCGGCTTCGTGCTCGGGATGAGTCGGGGTGAGGTCCAGGCGAAGGCCATCACCGGCACCGTGGTGTCGACCAGCGAAGCGGCCGCGATCACCGCGCTCATGGAGCGTCGCGCGGGCCGCGAGCCCCTCCAGCACATCACCGGTCGGGCGCCCTTCCGCTCTCTCGAGCTCGCGGTGGGCCCCGGCGTATTCGTGCCGCGCCCCGAGACGGAGCAGGTCGCACAGTTCGCCATCGACGCCCTTCGCGCGGCAGCAGGTCGTGAGCCGATCGGCGTCGATCTGGGCACCGGGAGCGGAGCGATCGCTCTGGCCCTCGCCACCGAGGTGCCGCACGCCCTGGTCTACGGCGTGGAGAATTCTCCCGAAGCGTTCCTCTGGACCCGGCAGAACTTCCGCGAGAGCGGTGCCGACAACGCGCGTGCTGTCTTCGTCGATCTCGCGTCGGCTCTGCCCCAGCTCGATGGCACGGTAGCGGTCGTCATCTCGAATCCTCCGTATATCCCGCTCGGTGCCATCCCGCGTGATCCGGAGGTGCGGCTTTTCGACCCGGAGCACGCCCTCTACGGCGGCGAAGACGGGTTGGATGTCGTGCGCCAGGTGTCTCGAACCGCGCGGCGCCTTCTGCACCCGGGTGGCACCTTTGTGCTCGAGCATGGCGAGCTGCAGGCGGCCGCGATCGCTGCCATCCTCGCCGCGGACGGCTGGCGCGCGATCGCCTCACACCCGGATTTCCTCGGGCGGGACCGGTCCACGACCGCCCTGCGCTGATCTGCCCTCGTCTCCCCGCTGTCCGCTGTCCGCTGTCCCAAGCGGTGCCCACTGCCCACTGCCCACTGCCCACTGCCCACTGCCCACTGCAATGGGGTGCCTCCGCTCCCGCTAGGGACACTCGTGCCCGAAAATTTGG